>Ga0070698_100004211_pt1 | contig 15808 bp, 16 predicted proteins | sample KBSK1502metaG_FD_65477 | JGI IMG/M metagenome (GOLD analysis project Ga0070698, IMG submission 65477) | Corn, switchgrass and miscanthus rhizosphere microbial communities from Kellogg Biological Station, Michigan, USA - KBS K1-50-2 metaG | ecosystem: Host-associated > Plants > Roots >...
AAGCTCGATCATCTTTTGCTGCGCCAGCTTCGACCCGAGCCACGTGTCGGTTGGGGTATCGTGCTCGGTGAAGAACGACTGGCCACGTCGATGATCGATTTAAGTGATGGTCTGTCGTCGGATATCAATCGACTGTGCGCGGCCAGCAAGGTTGGGGCATTGATCGATTCAGCATTGTTGCCCATTGACGATCGCGTTACGGAACTGTGTGGCCGTCGAGCGCTCGATCCGCTTCAACTGGCATTACACGGCGGCGAAGATTTCGAGCTGCTGTTCACGGTGAAGCCCGAGGATGTTTCGCGACTGCCAAAAAGAGTCGACGGAGTCGAGATCAAGCGCATCGGAGAAGTAAAAAACGCTTCTGAAGCCGTCACAATTTCGGAAGGCTCACGGATCTGGGAACTCAAACCCGGCGGGTGGATTCACTTTTAAGAGAGAATTCTCGCGCAAAGACGCAAAGGCGCAAAGGTAAGTCTCGCGTTCTGACTTCTTCTTTGCCTCTTTGCGCCTTTGCGTGAGACTGCTTTATCCTGCGTAGTCCATGCTCAAGTTTCGAAACACTCTGACTGGCCGCGTTGAAGAATTTCGCCCGATGAACGAGGGCGAGGTCCGGATGTACTACTGTGGTCCAACCGTTTGGAATTACGGACACATCGGAAACTTTCGCAGCGCCGTGGCCGCCGACATTGTCCGTCGCTACCTGAAGTTCAAAGGTTACAAAGTCACCCACGTCATGAACATCACCGACGTGGAAGATCGCATCATCGCCGAGTCGCAAAAGGCCGGCTTGAGTATCGACGAGTACACCGCAAAATACATCGACGCACTCTGGGAAGACTTTGACGCGCTGGGCAACGAGCGCCCCGAGATCGTTCCGCGCGCGACTCGTCACATTCCGGAGATGGTGACGTTGATCGAGAAACTGCTCGCCAGCGGTCATGCATATCGCTCCGACGATTCGATCTACTACCGCATCGCTTCGTTTCCGGAATACGGCAAGCTCTCAAAGATCAACTTTGCGGGGAACATCGCGGGCGCGAGTGAACGAGTCGACACGGATAAGTACGAGAAGGAAGATGCGCGCGACTTCGCACTCTGGAAAGATCCTGCTTCGGAAACCGAACCTGCGTGGGACACTTCAATTGGTCGCGGCCGTCCCGGCTGGCATATCGAGTGCTCGGCGATGTCGATGAAGTATCTCGGCGAGACGTTCGACATTCATGCCGGCGGAATCGATCTCGTGTTTCCACATCACGAAAACGAGATCGCTCAAAGTGAGGGCGCAACCGGAAAACAATTCGTCCGTTACTGGATTCACTTCGAACATCTGAAAGTTGACGGCGAAACGATGTCGAAGTCGAAGGGTAACTACTACACGTTTCGCGACGTGACGGCAAAAGGCTTTTCGGCAGCGGCCGTTCGTTACTTCCTGCTGAGCGTGCCACCCAACAAGCAGCTCAACTTCACGTTCGACGCACTTGCCGGCGCGGAGAAAACTGTGGCCAGCCTGCGTGACTTTCGCGCGCGCTTAAGCGAGGCGAAAACGCAGCCGGGTAACAACGAGAAGCTGGCTGAAGCTGCCGCGGGTGCGTTGCAGGATTTTGAAGCGGGCATGGACGACGATTTCAACACGTCTGTCGCGCTCGCGGCTGTTCACAATCTTTCACGCGAAGTGAACACGGCGCTCGCTCGCAAACAAGTTAAAGCTGACAATCAACGCGAGCTGCTGGCAGTGATCGATCGCATCGATACTGTTTTGAATATCTTTGGCGAGCAGAAACGCGAGATGCTTGATAGTGAAGTTCAGTCGTTGATCGACGAGCGCCAGGAAGCACGACGTCGCCGCGACTTCGGACGTGCTGATGAGATCCGTGACGAGCTCGCGAGTCGCGGGATAATCCTCGAAGACACAAAAGATGGCGTGCGCTGGAAGCGTAAGTAGCCACAAAAGCACATAAAGAAATCGCCTTAATGACTCAAGATGGCTGAAACAGAATCTTGAGTGCGTTTGAGGTGATCAATCAACGAATTAAGTTTCTTGAGTTGCGCTTCTGTGAGTTCGATGAATCTGACGCCAAAGCCCAGCGGTGGCATTTGATGCGCTACCTCCCCGGTTAACTCGAGCGCATCGCCATTGGGCAGTTGTAGTTTGAGATTGAGAATTTCGCCGGTATTTGGCTGGTTCAAGCTATCGATGTAACAACCGCCCTCGGACAAATCTGCGACGCGGGCAGTGAAGTTTCCGCTTCTGCTGTCCCAAACTGCGTCGAGACAAACATCCCATCTCTTGTCACGTCTGCGGTCGCTGTCGCTCATTCCAAATGCAGCTAAGCCTGTGAAGACCTGAGGTGAGGCATTTTTGCAGCGCAAGAAGCCTCAATACGGCCACTAAATTTTGTTTGGGCGATTAATGGCTGGTCGGTGGCGCAGGGTGAGCGCGCCGACGTGCCGCGTTAATTCTAGCGCGCCGCTCAAAAAAACGGAATGATTAACTGTCGCGGCCACGATTCGGGCAATTCTTGGTATCATGCGTCAAATGTCCACAACGTCACGTCAACCCCAAACAGAAGTCGCGCCAGTTTCTGAAATCCGACAAGAGTTCCCTGCTCTCGAACGCGTGCACAACGGCCACCCAGTCGCTTATTTCGATGGGCCGGGCGGGACACAAGTGCCGCGTTACGTCGTGGAGCAGATGAGTGATTATCTCTATCACCACAACGCCAACACACATTGGGCCTACCCGACGAGTGCGGAAACAGATGCGGCACTCGAGCGCGCTCGCGAGCTGTTTGCCGAATTTCTGAACGCATCGCCCAGTGAGATCGCTTTTGGCGCAAACATGACCACGTTGACGTTTCACCTGTCGCGTGCGCTGAGTCTCAACTACGAAGCCAACGACGAAGTTGTGGTGACGGAGCTGGACCATCACGCCAACATCGATCCCTGGCGACGGCTTGCCGTCGAACGCGGCGTCACGATTCGCACGGTAAGAATGGACACCGCGACGGGCCAGCTCAACACCGAGGACCTCGAGCGCTACATCGGTCCAAAAACAAAACTGGTGGCGATTGGGGCAGCCTCAAATGCTCTCGGAACAATTAACGATCTCGAAACGATCATCTCGATGGCCCATGACGCCGGTGCGCTCGCATTCGTCGACGCGGTGCACTACGCGCCGCACACGCTGATCGACGTCAAAGAACTCGATTGCGACTTTCTCGGAATGTCGGCTTACAAGTTTTATGGACCACACGTCGGAGTTCTCTACGCCAAGCGCACGCACTTCGAGCAGATCGATTTTCCGAAGCTCGTGCCTTCGCCGGACTACGCACCCGAGAACGCTGAGACAGGAACACAGAATCAGGAAGGTATGGTTGGAGCGGGAGCGGCAGTGGAGTTTCTGGCGTCGCTGGGTGGACAGCCTAACCGTCGCGAAAGTCTGCGCAGCGCATTTCACGAAATGCACACCCGCAATTCTGAGTTATTCAGCCGTCTCTGGAACGCGTTGAGTTCGATCCCGCGCGTCACGCTTTACGGCCCACCACCAGACGCACAACGCACGCCGACCCTCTCGTTCACGATCGAAGGCTGCACTTCAACCGACGCGGCCCGGCGCCTCGCAGAGAAAGGACTCTTCCTTTCACACGGAGACTTCTACGCCTACACAATCGTCCAACGTCTCGGCCTGGCGCCCGAAGGATTGATCCGCGCCGGTTGCGCTTGTTACACAACGGAAGACGAAATCGATCGCTTGATCGACGGTGTACGCGAAATCGCAACCTAATCCGTACCGAATCCGCGTTTATCCGCGTTAACGAAGTCAGCCAATAACCCGTAAGCGGTGCTCTGCAAGTTGGGCCGGTGCGAAATGACTGTTAACCCGGGAATCGTATCGAGCTCGAAATGAATCGCCAGCGACGTTCCACGCACACCACCCAGCGGATCGTTCAAAGCAATCTGCTCCGGTCTGACAAACGCCGTCACTGAACCATCAGCATTCACAGTCGCTCGTGCCAACAGCTTAAACGGCTTGCCTTCAGCGCGCGCGGCCTGCAAAGTCGCCGAATCCAAACCGCGTATTCCCTCGCGTCGCACGTCGGTTGGCAGCAACGGCACGCGCAGAATCACGCGCGCAATCGCGCAGACTTTCATGATCGCATCCCAGCCATCGACGTCGTTACTGGGATCTGTTTCGGCGACGCCGAGTTCCTGTGCGGTCTTCACGCCTTCGGCAAAGCTCCTGCCCTCTTCCATCGTTTCGAGGATCACATTAGTCGTCGAATTGAAAACACCACTGAAGCCGCGCACACGCACGGCCGGCAGAGTCTCGCGAAAGAGTGAGAACACGGGCGCGCTATCGAGCACTGTCGATTCAAACATCAACCGCTTGCCGTTGGCGACGGCGATCTCATTTAACTCGTCGTACGCATAAACAATCGGAGCCTTGTTTGCTGTGATCGCATGCGCGCCGGCCTGAAGTGATTTCCTGAGATACTCGATCGCCGGCTGACCCGTTTCAGGATTCAGCGACGTCGTTTCAAACACAACATCCGGCTTCGCGAGGGCCAACCATTCATCGATTCCGTGCTGCGATGCAGTCTCGTCGTTACCAGCTAACAACTGCGCAACATCGATCGCATTCTCGCTCCCGCGCCAACCCATCCGCCGTGTCGCGACACCCGCGATCTCCCACTCAATCCCATAGTTGTCGCGCAGTTCATTCGACTTCGCCACGAGGAGGCGCGCGAGCGCACGCCCAACGTTACCGAATCCAAGAAAGCAGAGTCTGTAAGTTTTCATGTATGATTAGCCAGTCCATATGAAACAGTATCACGATCTGCTGCGATCTATATTAAACAATGGGGCCGAACATCGAGACCGCACCGGCGTCGGCACGATTTCACATTTTGGTTTTCAGACGAGATTCAATTTACGCGAAGGGTTTCCGATCGTAACGACGAAGCGTGTTCCGTTTCGTTGGGTGGCGGAAGAGTTGTTCTGGTTTCTTTCCGGCGACACGAGTGAAACAAACCTGCGCGCGCGTGGCGTCGACATCTGGGCGGAGTGGGCTGATGAAGCGCACACCGAGAAGTTTGGACGGCAGGCAGGAGATCTTGGTCCGGTTTACGGCTATCTCTGGCGATCGTTTGGTGGAGATTATCCGGTGAAGGACGGCGTCGATCAGATCGCGAAGGTAGTCGAGCAGATAAAAACGAATCCTGATTCACGAAGATTGATCGTGACTGGCTGGGATCCACGCCAGGCGGATAACGTCGATCTGCCGCCGTGTCATACGTTGTTTCAATTCAAAGTCGAGAATGGTCGCGTTCTTCACTGCCAGCTTTACCAGCGTTCCGCGGACGCGTTTCTCGGCGTGCCGTTCAACATCAGCTCGTACGCGCTGCTGACTCATCTTTTCGCGCACGTCACGGATCTAGAGGTCGGTGATTTTGTTTACACGCTCGGCGATTATCACATCTATAAGAACCATCTCGAGCAGGTCGAACAACTACTGTCGCGCGAGCCGCTGCCGCTGCCTGAATTGCGGATCGACGATCCCGAGCACGAATTACGCGGGCTCGACGGACTGCTGGCGATGAAGTACGAACACTTAAACCTAATCGGGTACAAATCACACGGGAAGATCGCGGCGCCAGTCGCGGTGTAAAAAATGATTATTGGTATCGCAGCAGTCGATCGAAAAGGCGCCATCGGCAAGGGCGGAAAACTTCCGTGGCATTACTCCGCTGACATGAAGTTCTTTCGCGAGACGACCACCGGGCATGCAGTCGTGATGGGGCGGAAGACATGGCTCACGATCGGAAAGCCGCTGAAGAATCGCTTGAATATCGTTCTCAGTCGCGATTCGAACATCGAGCCGCAGGAATCTCTGATCGTGCTGAGTGACGTCGATTCGGTGATCTCGTTTGGAGAATCACTCACGACAGATCTTTTCGTGATTGGCGGCGCGCAGGTTTACGAGGCGTTTCTGGCACATATCGATCAGTGGATCATTACTCAGGTGCCGTTGACTGTGAGCGGCGCTGACGCGTTCATGCCAAAAGGTTATTTGGACGAATTCACAGAGGTCGAGTCGAAATCCATCGGCGACGATCTTGTCGTGAAGTTTTTTAGACGCGGATGAACGCGGATTTAAAAGAGTTCGTCTAGCGCTTCGTCGACTGATCGCACACCGACAACTCTCACGCCCAGCAATCGCTCAAGCCCAGCAACATTCGAAGCCGGCAACACAATCTTCTTGAACCCGAGTGCCTGGGCTTCACGCGCGCGCACCGATGCCTGCATCGCTCCACGTACTTCGCCGGTGAGTCCGATTTCACCAAACACAGCGGTGTGTGGATCGACCGTCAAGTTCTTGAAACTCGAAACGATTGCCGTCACCACTCCGAGATCGGCTGCCGGTTCGTCGACCTCGAGTCCACCGGCGATGTTCACAAAAACGTCGTCACCGGTGAGTTGAAGTCCCGAACGTTTCTCGAGCATCGCAATCAGGAGAGAAACGCGATTCTGATCCAGGCCCTGTGTCATTCGTCGCCCGGTGCCGTATTTCGTGCTCGAAACGAGTGCCTGGATCTCCACCAGCAGTGGACGCGTGCCTTCCATACACGCAGTTACGATCGAGCCGGCAACATTCTGCGGTCGTTCCTGTAAAAACATTTGCGACGGATTGGCCACGGGCTTCAATCCAGCGCCAGTCATTTCAAAGACGCCCACTTCATTCGCGGCGCCGAAACGATTCTTGACCGCCCGAACAATGCGATGGTTGTGATGTCGCTCGCCCTCGAAATAAAGCACCGTGTCGACAATGTGTTCGAGGATCTTTGGACCAGCGATCGAGCCTTCCTTCGTAATATGTCCGATCAGAAAAATCGGCACACCGCGACTTTTCGCCAGCATGAGAAACTGGTGCGCGACTTCCCTCACCTGCGACACAGATCCCGGCGCCGATTCGATCGCACTCGAAAAAACCGTCTGAATCGAATCAACAATTATCGCGCCTGGCTTCAGCCGATCGATTTCGTTGATAACGTTTTCAAGATTGGTCTCAGGCAGGAGATAGACGTTCCTGGCTTCGACGCCAAGTCGCTCGCCGCGCAGTTTGATCTGTCGTTCCGACTCTTCACCGGAAACATAAAGCACGAGCGCACCGGCAGCACTAAGTTTATCGGCCACCTGAAGCAACAACGTGCTCTTTCCGATGCCGGGATCGCCGCCGATGAGCACGAGTGTGCCGGGCACGATCCCGCCGCCCAGCACACGATCAAACTCCGTCACACCCGAAGGAATGCGAACGTCGTCCTGTGATTCGATTTCAGTGTAAGCAACTGCGGATACGTCGCGAAGTTTGAAGCTGTTACGACTGCCCGATCTGCGCGACATCTGGGCTTTTTCTTCGACGAGGGAATTCCATTCGCCACATTCGGGACACTTACCAAGCCACTTGCCAGCCTTGTGACCGCAGTGCTGGCATACGAAAACTGTTTCTTTTTTCAGAGCAACTCCTTCACGTTTTCAGTCGGACGGCCAAGCACCGCTCTACTCCCACGTTCCACAATCGGCCGCTGAATCAGATCCGGATGCTCGATCATCATCGCCACCAACTCGCTGTCGCTGAACTTATCTTCAGACAGTCCGAGCTCTTTGTAGATCGGTTCACTCTTCCGCAAAAGATCGCGCGGCTTCAAGTTCATCTTGCGCAGCAGGTCGGTGAGTTTCTTCTTACTCAACGGCTGAATGTAATAATTTACTTTCTCAAACGGAATGCCGCTCTCACGGAGCAGCTTGTCCATCTCGCGACACTTGGTTCAAGTTGGTTTTTCGTAAACTGTGATCGTATCAGCCATACTCACGGGAAAATCCCCCTCACGCTGGTGGCTTCGACAACTCGTCCGACTGCGAGAATATAAGCACCGGTACGCATGTCGGTGTGGTAACGCTCGGCAGTCTCGTGCACTGATTTGAACGCCGTCTGGATCGTCGTCTCGAGTGTGTCGTTAATCTGACGTTCCGACCAGAAGAACGAATACTGATCCTGAACCCACTCATAATAACTCACCGTCACACCGCCCGCGTTTGCGAGGATGTCAGGTATCAGGAAAACTCCCTCATCCTCAAAAACTCGATCCGCTCCCGGCGTGGTTGGTCCATTTGCCAGCTCGGCAATGATCTTCGCTTTCACGTTGCCGACATTTTTCATCGTGATCGCGTTTTCGAGTGCCGACGGCAGAAGGATATCGCAATCGATTCCGAAAATATCTTCAGGAGCAATCTCTTTCGTGCCGGACACTCCAGCCAGCGACTTGGTCTCGGCCTTGTGTTTCAACGCTTCGGTAATGTCGATACCGCTCGACGAATAAATAGCGGCTTTCGAGTCGCACGCAGCCACGACTTTCGCGCCATCCTCGGCAACCAGGCGCGCGATATTCGCGCCGGCATTTCCAAAACCATGAACCGCGACACGCGCATCTTTCAAATTCATTCCCTTGACGCGACAGGCTTCACGCAGTGCATAGAGACAACCACGCGCCGTTGCTTCCGCGCGCCCCTGCGAGCCGCCGAGAGAAATCGGTTTGCCGGTTACCACGCCGAGTTCGGTGTGCCCGCGCACCATCGAGATCGTATCCATGATCCACGCCATGGTTTGCTCGTCGGTGTAAACGTCGGGCGCGGGAATATCTCGATCCGGACCAATAATCGGCGCGATCTCGAAAGCATAGCGTCTTGTTAATCGTTCCAGTTCGTTTCGCGAAAGACTCTTTGGATCACAGACCACTCCGCCTTTGCCGCCGCCATAAGGAATGCCGACAGTGGCGCACTTCCAGGTCATCCACGAAGCGAGTGCTTTGACTTCGTCGAGCGTGACGTTCGGATGATAACGAATACCGCCCTTGGCTGGACCACGCGCGATGTTGTGCTGCACTCGATAACCCTCAAACACCTGCACGTCGCCGCCGTCCATCTTCACCGGGATCGAGACAATGAGCTGCCGCTTGGCATTCTCCAAAACGCGTCGCATTGACGCATCGAGGTCTAGATAGTCGGCAGCACGATTGAACTGCTGCTTGGCAATCTCATACGGATTTAGTTCTTCCTGAAATGCCTTTTGGGTCGCCATTCAATCTCCTCCTGGCAAGTGTGTGTGGGACTTGGAGAGCGGACGTAATCCTATGCCGGGCGCGAATATGTTTCAAGCGAGCGGGAACCGGCAGCGCGAGGTGGTGTCTAATTCTGGCGAGTAGGCTCCTGCGACCCGAATGGCACCGGCAAATAGCGGAGGAACTCGATGTTTAATAATTTGATTGAATCAACCTCGCATGTGAAGGAATTTAAACGCCGCGGGTCGTTTGTACTGCTGACTTGTATCACTTATGGAGTGCTCCTCGTAATCGGAGGTATTGCCAGCGTCTATGCTTATGACGCACATCTGGACAGCCAGAGCACTGAGATCGAGATCACATTTGTGCCGCTTCTGAAGGAAGCGACCCAGCCAGAACCACCTAAGAATATCGCTCGCCCGGCCGCGAATTCATCGGGCCATACAACTACAGAATCAATTCGGACAGTGCTGATGTCCAGCACCTCAGATCCGAATAAGGTACCGGATAAGATTGGCACGATTGCGTCTGGTGTACCGCCAGCGTTACCCAATTCGAAATTAGGCCCCATCAATGTCGATCCTCAAGGGCCGGCATTTAGCACTAATGCCGTATCGGGAGGCACTGGCAATACGCCTCAAGTCGAGATAGGAACGCCACCGCCACCACCAGCACCGACTCCGAAGCCTGCGCCACCAAAGGTGCTCAAGATCTCGACTATCTTGAATAGCAAGGCGATTTCATTACCGAAGCCAATCTATCCAAAGATGGCTACCCAGATACGACTTCAGGGATTGGTTACAGTTCAGGTGATGATTGATGAAACCGGCAAAGTGATCTCGGCGAAAGCCTCGGGCCATCCATTGCTTGTTGTCGAAGCACAAAGAGCCGCGATGCAGGCTCGCTTCTCGCCAACCATTGTCGGCGAAACGCCGGTGAAGGTTTCGGGTGTGATCACGTACAACTTCGTAATGCCATAGATACGTGTCCTGCCACAGCAAAGAGGTACGGAAGATGAACCTTCCGTACCTCTCCCGCCATTTAGCTAAAGCTCACTCGACGCGGTCGCGAATGATGCCGCGGCCACCGCCGGTCATCACTTCTTTTCCATGTTGATTGGTACAACGCCACTCGGAGTTGATGTCAAGATAACCATCAGCGGGCGTGGCTTCCGTCAGAGTCACGACACACTCGATCGTGTCACCTGAAAACACCGGACGGTGAAAACGAAAGAACATCTCGCGCGCGATCAGATTGATGTCGCCACCGATCTTTGTCGGCAACGTCGCCGTCAACAATCCATGGGCCATCAGCCGTCCATGCTCATCCGGCACGAGGTGGTGTTCGCCACCGTCTCCTGAAACCGACGTGAACACACGGATGTCCTCCTCAGTGAACGTCCGCCGCCACGACATGGTGTCACCAACTTTCATAGAATCAGTTCGGCCACGGATTCACGCGGATGAACACGGATCAGAAATTCATATTAATCCGTGTCGATCCGTGTAAATCCGTGGCTTAGATCGATCTTACCCAGCGGTCGATCTCGTCCATTGCGCCTTCGAAGATCTGGTCGGGTGACAGGCCAAGCTTCTTCGGCGCTTTGAAGGAGTGGTCACCGCCTTCAATCGAAAAGATCTTTGCGGCCGGACGAAGGTTCTTGATGAATGGTTTGATTTCGTCCGGAGTGCCGAGCGAGTCGCGCGTGCCTTGCACAAAGAGCATCGGCTTCTTGATGTGTTCGAGATGTTCTACGCGCAGCTTAGTGGGTTGGCCGGGCGGATGAAGCGGATAACCAAGAAACACCAAACCCGCAACCTCACCGGCAAACGATTCCTTCTCTTCACCGGCCATCACCTGGGAGGCTATCCGGCCGCCCATCGACTTCCCGCCCAGGACCAGACGATTGCCCTTCAACTTCTTCTGCTTGAGCGCTTGTTCGATTACTGCGATGAAGCACCCTTCGAGCTTGTGCTTCTGATCGGGAACCGATCGACCCTGCTCCATGTAGACAAAGTTGAATGTCATCACGTCGAGACCACGCGACGCCAGTCCCTTGGCAAACATTCGCATGAAGCCGCTGGTCTGATTGGCGCCGGCGCCGTGGCCCAGGATTACAGTCAGACCAGCGCGGTCTTTTTTTGCAGCAGGATAAAGAAGCGCCGTCACTGCCTCTTTATCATTAACTTCGACGGTTATGTTCTCGGCTTCGTCTGCCATTCCAAAATGTTTATGCTTCTTTCGCTAGCATTGCCAGAGCGTCCTGCAATTCGTTCTTGAACCTGTTTGCCACACCCTTCTGCACGCTCGGAGAACTCTTCGAGAAATAAGCCAGGTTACCGTCGGCTTTCTTCTTGCTACGCTCCGCATAGATTGCCTTGATCGCCTGTTCGTCATATTTCGGATCGGATTTTGACAACGAAACATTCGCTAACGCTCGATGCACGATCGGTGTCGCGCCGCCGTGTTGGACGGAACACGACCAGATCACGTCCATAAGAGCGTGACTTCTGGTGTTCACATCGAGTCCATCCTCCTTCAATACCTTGGCCGCGAGCAGATCGTAGTGCGACTTCTTGATGAATGCATGCTGCGCTCTTTGAAAAGCGTCAGTCTCAGCGGTAGCAATGCGTTTCCAACACGCGGTGAATGGAGCAGTGCCGGCTTTCAAGTTTTGAAAGTCCGACAGCCACGGAAATCCAGCCTGCGTGACAAACCGAGTCGGTACACCCATCTTGCTCGCCATCTGATAAGAGCCGTAGGAAACACCGCCGGGATCGCCGGCGCCTGTGGAAACCGTGCCGGGTCCACGTCCACCTGTTTCATACTTGGCCGAAAGCTCTCCCAAGGCATCGGCGAGGGCCGCACCCAACGCTCCGGCAGCAGCCGTAGCAGTGGAAACCGGCGCTGGTGTGACAGTGGGCTTCGGAAGCGGCTTCGTGTTTTCAGTCGAGGTGTCGGGAATGTTAACTGCGTCGCCAACCTTGATCTTGTTAGGATTTGTAATCTGCGGATTAAGCTGAAGTAACTGAGCCAGTGTGATGCCATTACGCGCCGCTATCTTAGAGAGCGTGTCGCCAGTCTTCACAACATAGTTCATCGAGGGACTCCTTTTTCCAAGTTCACCGATTCTGATTCGGGGTCGAGCAAAGCGCGAGGATCTCGGATAGTAATCCACAGATTACATAGATTCAATAATTAATCTGTGTAATCTGTGGATACTAAATAAAAACGCGCGGAACACGTTCACCGACGCCACACGTGACTTCATACGACAGCGTTCCGACGATGCGCGCCAGATCCTCGGCGGTTATTCTCAATTCGGGTTTATTCCGGTTCCAGCCGAGCAACGTTGTCTGATCGTCAACCTCCACGCCCGGAACGTCAGTCACATCGATCAGTGTCAGGTCCATCGACACTCGTCCAGCGACAGGCGCATATCTACCGCGCACGATCACGTGGCCACGATTCGAGAGTCCACGCATGTATCCGTCGTGATAGCCAACCGGCAGTGTGGCAATCAAACTTCTTCGCGAAGCTTCGAACGTACAGCCATAACCGATCGTTTCGCCGGGCGGCACCCACTTCAGCAAACTTATTCGCGAGTGCAGCGACATCACCGGCAGCAGTTCCGGATCCGAAGTCGTCAGTGGAAGCACATCCCGCCACAAGCCGTACAAAACACCACCAGGCCGCACTAGATTTCCCCACGAGTCGCGATGTCCGAAGATACCTGCTGAATTGGCTAGGTGCAGATGTGTCGGGCGGTATCCGTGTTCACGAAACAGAGTCACCACGTCGTCGAAACGCTGAATCTGATCGCGCGTCAGTGGCTGGCAAGCTGCATCGTCGGCTGCGGCCAGGTGAGTCATCACGCCGTCGAGACGCACATTGCGGAATTGTGCGAGGCCGGGGATGAACTCGCTCATCTCGTCGAAACGAACTCCGAGCCGGCCCATGCCTGTGTCGACTTTCACGTGAACGTCGATCACAATTCCAGCGTTCGCTGCCGCCTGGTTCAAGGCTTCGATCATGTCGAGACGATAGACAACCGGCGTCAATTGATACTGAATACAAGCAGCAGCCTGACCGGGCCAGTAACCTGCCAGACACAGGATCGGCTCTTTGATTCCCGCTGCGCGCAGTTGAATTCCTTCTTCCGGTAACGCGACTCCAAACCAGTCAGCGCCTTCACGCGAGAGTCTTTGCGCACACTCCACCGCACCATGACCATAAGCATTTGCCTTGAGCACGGCCATGACGCGTGCGGCCGGCGTGACACGTAGTTTTACCTGTTTGAAGTTTGCTGCCAGGTTGTTGAGATCGATCTCCGCCCAGGTCGGACGCCGGGCGAGAAGGTTTGCGTGTTCCTCAGCTAGAGACATATCGTTTAGTTTACTGTATTAAGATTCATTGACTGAACTGGCTCGCAGACATAAACTCCGCCTCGCTCCACGCTCAACTTCCTTCCCTCAGAAAGGAGGCCAACAAAATGAACCGATTAGTAGGTGGCTTATTAATTGTTTGCCTGTTATCAATGAATGGATACGCGTATGGACCACGTGGACATCAGCTTGTTGGAGCAATCGCAGACAAGCGACTGGCCCACAATCAGGCGGTCTTGAAGAAAGTTCGAAAACTGCTCGATGGGATGACGCTGCAACGAGCAGCTACGCTTCCCGATGAAATCAAGAGCTGGAAATGCGGGAAAGAGCCGTCTGGTCCGAATCGCATCAATCGCGAACTCCAGGCTTTTGTTAATGCTAATTGCAGTGGCCATCCCTCGCATAGTGAATTTCACTACACCGACGTTCCGGTCGCCGGAGACGAAAAATATGCTGACGGCGAAGTCGGACGGTCCGAGTTTGACATAGTGAAAATGATTCCGTTTTGCATTCGTGTATTGAAAGGCGAGTTACCGGAAACAAACGGACGTGCAATCACGAAGGCGGTCGCGGTGATTCTGCTGACGCATTACATGGGAGACATACACCAGCCGTTGCACGTTGGTGCAGAGTATTTTGATTCCAACGGCAAGCCGTTTGAGCCCACGCCTCAGAACGTCGGCTTCGCCGATCAGGGCGGCAACAAACTCACGCTCTTCACCTTCGTCAGTGGCCAGAGAAAATCGGCCGGAAAGTTTCACGGCTATTGGGATAGTCAAACAGTCGAGAATGCTTTCGGCACACAGGCGGATGCAAAGGTGGCGCAACGGTTGGGATCGAAAGAACCTGATGATTGGGAGTTGAGTGGTGACGTCGAGACGTGGGCAGAAAAGTTAGCCAACGACATTCTTCCCACCGCGCGTGAGGCGCATTCGCGGCTGCAGTACAAGAACATTCAATTCCAGAGCAACAAACCGGAAATCAGCAGTGGACGCGCGGAAGAAAAAACACATCACGCCGGCGACACTTTCTACGCGCTTTGGGCGGCGGACGTTGTGAAGTCCGAAATCCACAAAGGCGGCTGGCGACTGGCCGCGCTGCTCGAACAAATAGTTCAGTAATTCACAGCCCATCCACAGATTACGCCGATTGACGTAATCTGTGGATGACGTGTGCTAAACTCACCTCATCCTCGATTCAAAAGGAGATCGATCCTCATAATGACAAACGAAGAATGGGACAGAAAAGCAGAGTTCCTCCTAAACCAGTCGGCAAAGTTTGATGCCGGCATGCAGGAACTGAAAGAAGTCCAGGCAATCACTGAACAGAAGGTAGTTGAGGCTACCGAAGCGGCAAAACAAGCTCTTGATGGCGTGGCACAACTCGCGGACATTACCGAACAGGCAATTACCACCATGACCGCCGGTTTTCGTGCGTCTTATGAACGCATGAACCACGGAGATGAGAAAATCAATGCGCTTATTCACAGCCAAATGCTGACTGAACAAAGCCTGCGGGAAACTGATAAACAGCTGCAGGAAACTGATAAACAACTGCAGGAAACAGCCAAACAAATGCAGGACACCGACAAGAGACTGCGAGACCTCACTGGTCTTTTCGATCGCCATGTTCGCGAAGATCATCACGGCCATAACGGCTCTTAAAACTAGTTCAAGTTAAACCCTTTTACTGCTCCCCCGACAGAAAAGGATTTATGAAAATCTTCATTGCGCTGATTCTCGCCGCACTATGTACTTTCCAGAGCGGCGCAGCACAGGCGCAGCTTCGTCTTCTCACAACCCCGCAAGCCAGAGACACCTGGCGCAGCGTTCGCACAAACAACATGTTCGTGATCGGCAACGCCGATCCGGAGAAACTTCGACAGGTAGCCGCCTGGCTCGAGTTCTTTCACCGCTCTTTCGCACGCTTGATCTCGCGGAACGTCATCGATTCATCCATCCCCACGACCGTCATTATCTTTCGCGACGAGGCTTCGTTTCGCCCGTTCAAACCAGTCTACCAGGGACGCGCTGCAAACATCTCGGGCTACTTCCAACCCGGAGACGACGTCAACTACATTGCCATCTCACTCGATCCACGCGACCGCGATCCCTTCGGGACGGCATTTCACGAATATGTTCACCTGCACCTCAAAAACAACATCCCGGATGCACCGTTGTGGCTGAACGAAGGTCTCGCCGAACTCTACGGCTCGTTACAGTTTTCCGGAAATGATGCCCTCCTCGGCGCGCCAATCTATCCGTACATTCAACTCCTGCGCGCGGAAGGATTGCTACCGCTGTCAAC
>Ga0070698_100004212_pt1 | contig 15807 bp, 14 predicted proteins | sample KBSK1502metaG_FD_65477 | JGI IMG/M metagenome (GOLD analysis project Ga0070698, IMG submission 65477) | Corn, switchgrass and miscanthus rhizosphere microbial communities from Kellogg Biological Station, Michigan, USA - KBS K1-50-2 metaG | ecosystem: Host-associated > Plants > Roots >...
GCTCGAAGCCGCCGGAGTGATCACCCGCATCCAGTACAGCGACCACCCGCCGCGCCACGAATACGAGCTCACCCAGGCGGGCCGGGAACTTCGCATGGTTCTCCAGGCGCTGCGGACCTGGGGAGACAAGTGGGCGGTGGACAGCCCGCCCGCGGTGTTCGGCCACTCGTGCGGGCACGACCTTGATCCGGCGTTCGTCTGCCGCCACTGCGGGCAGGAGGTCAGCTCCGACGACATCGACCTGCGCGTTCTTACCCCCGGCTGGACCCGCGAAGGCCCGGCGTAGCGCGCTAGACCGGCAGGCGGCCGTGAATGGCTGTGCCTGTGCCCGGTGCTGAGCGGACGCGGAGGCTGCCGCCCGCCGCGGCGAGGCGGTCGGCCATGCCCTGCAGGCCTGAGCCTGTCGTGGTCGTCGCGGCGTCGAAGCCGACGCCGTCGTCCGCGACCGTGAACTCGAGATGACCATCCGGGCAGGCCAGCTCGACGGTGGCGCGGGAAGCCCGCGCGTACTTGGCGACGTTCTGCAGGGCCTCGAGGATGCAGAAGTAGGCGGTGGCCTCGGTGTCCCGGCCGTAACGCCCGATGCCGTCCGCCTCGAGCAGCACCGGGACAGGGACCCGGTCGGCATGCGCGCGCAGCGCGGCGCGCAGTCCCTGCTCGGCCAGCAGCGGCGGGTAGATGCCGCGGGCGAGGGCGCGCAGGTCCTCGAGCGCGGCGCGCAGGCCGTCCTTGAGCTGGACCGCCAGGTGCTTGACCTCACCAGGGTCCTCGGCGGAGTCCTCCAGCAGCCGGAGCAGCATGCTGAGCGCGACGAGCTGCTGCTGGGCGCCGTCGTGCAGGTTCCGCTCGATCCGGTGGCGTTCCTCGTCCTGGGCGCGCACGAGCCGCCGCCGCGACGCGGTCAGGTCGTCGATGGTAGCCCGCAGCTCGGCGGTCAGCCGCAGGTTGCGCAGCACCAGGCCCGTCTGTGACGCCAGGTGCGCCAGCAGGCTCTCCTCGGCAGCCGATACCGGCTCGTCCGCCGGCTTGACCACCGTGAGCGCGCCGAGCAGCTCGTTCCCATGCCGGACGGCGACGGCCCTGGTCACTGCGAAGTCCGGCAGGCCGCCCGCAGTCAGCGGCACGGGCCCGCCCGGACCGGATCCCGCTGGCCAGGTCGCCTGGGGGCGCAGCTGGTCACCGACGCGGATCCAGACGGCGAGCCCGGTGGCGCCCGTCGCCCTCGCGAGCAGCGCGGCCATCCGGTCCAGGGTCGCCACGGCGTCCGGCCGGCTGGCCATGTCCTGGGCGAAGTCTGCCAGCACCTGGTAGGGCGTCGCCCGCCGCCCGTAGACGAGGCGGTTGGCCAGCCGCTGAGCCCAGTCGCGGGCTGGCTGAAACAGCACCGCGATCGCGACCGCCGCCACCACGGTGAGCAGCGGGCCGCCGACGTAGCCGGCCAGCGTTCCGATGCCGACGACGATGGCGGCGTAAACCGCGGTGAGCGCCGCCGTGAGAAGTCCGTACTTCACCGCCTTGTTGATGATGACGTCGATCTGGTACAGCCGGTACTTCAGGATCGCCAGCGTGACGACCGCCGGGACCACAGCAAGCGGGACGGCCGCCGATACCACGTCAGAGGCGATGACAAGCGGGCCACTGGCCGGGCCGCCAGTGCCCGTGTCCCTGAGCGGCCCGAGTAGCTGGGCGACGAGCATTACCGCGAGCGCGAATGCCAGCCACTTCACCTGCTGTCGCACATCGCCATCGCCCCTGCGGAAGCGTGTCACCAGCGCGGCGACCACAATGGCAAGCAGCGGCAGACTCGCCAAGCCAAGCGCGGTGAGCGTGCCGAGGAGCAGGCCGGACCAGACCGGGCCGACCGAGGCCACGCCGAGCGGGTTCGGAAACAGCACCGACCCGCCAGGGGCCGGGATGCGCACCAGCCGGGGTGCGATCGCGAACCCCGTCATCCCGAGCACGGCAACGACGGCGAAGTACCAGGCCGCCGGCCACCACCGCGAAGACGGGAGCCTTCCATCGGGGAAGAGCAGGAACGTTCCGATGAGGGTGATGAAGAGCGGCACGAAGAGCCACTCGGCGAACAACCCGACCAGCGGAGCCGCGGGCAGCGTACCGGGATGCCGGATGCCCGCCACCCCGTACCCGCTGGCGACAGTCTCCGCGGCTAGCAGTGCCCCGACGCCGAGCATCAGCCACCCGATCCGGTTCGCGGCCCGCCGGACGATGAGCACCCCCAGGGTGGCGTAATACACGCTGGCCAGCGACTCCGCCAGGTTGCCAATGAGGTCGCCCTTTGCCATGTACGACCGCACGAGCACGGTCAGCACGCACCCGGCCGTCGCCGCAAGGGCGGTGACCAGCCACGTTGCCGTGAGAGTCCGGGAAGCGGCCGCGGAGAGCCGTGGTCGGCTACCCGGCGGCTCGCTCACCGGAGATCACGCGCCGTGGCGCGCCGCCGGACCAGTGCGACGCCGTACAGGTAGCCGGCGACCCCGAGCGCGAGCAGTCCGTCGAGCGCGTGCAGCCCGCCCCACACCGCGCTGTCGTCGCCGAGCCCGGCCAGCAGGCTCTGCAGGAGCACGGTCTGCAGCACAAGCACGGCCGCGAGGACGACCTGGCGAGCGCCCGGCCTGGCGAAGAGCGCAAGTACCAGGATGAGCACCGCGATGCCTCCCATCGCGAACCCCAGGGTGCGGTGCGGGTCCAGGGCCGAGTCGCCGGCCGGGTCGTCGAGTCCGTACGAGTGCAGGTGGAAGACCCCGAGCCCGGCGAGGAAGATCTGCACCACCCCGGCCACTAGGAAGAGCAGCAAGAGCCACCGGTACCCGGCGGCGGCACCGCGGCGCAGCGCGCTGCCTGACGTGCTCGCAGCCTGGCCAACGATGATCTGGTTCTCTGTCATGTCCTTGGACGCCTTTCCCCCGAAGGTATCGATCTGGTCCGAGACGCTAGGACGCCCTATGTCCGCCCGGTATCCGGCTGCCGGCCGGACCGGGGTGAGGCTGGCCGCAGTCGCCGGGTGCGGGAAACCTCCTTCCCAGCAGGTCAGCGTGGGGGTCACACTGTGCGTATGCGGGCTGTCTGCGTATTCCTCGCGATCGTCGGCGGTTGCGCGCTGGTGGCGGGGACATGGATCGCGCTGGCCGTCGGGCACCCGGACGAGGCCGCCTGGATGCTGGTTGGCGTGGCGCCGATGTATGTCGCCGGGCTCATCCTGGGTTTCCGCAGGCGAGGTCACCCCGTCGCGTTCTGGCTGATCGCTGGCGGAGCGCTGTCCGCAGTGGGAGACTGCCTCGCCAACAGCGTCACCGACCTGCCGGCCGTGGCAGGCTCAGCGTCCGCGTGGCTCGTCCTCCTGATCTCGGAGTGCGTGAATAACTTGTCGGTGGTCGCCGGGATCGGGCTGATCGGCCTGTTCCCGACCGGTGTGGCGCAGAGCCGCGCCGAACGCGCGGTGCTGCGCGCCACCACCGTCGCTGCCGTGCTCATCCCAGTGGCGCTGATGGCCTCGAGTCCGACACCCCCGTCGGGATTGTTCCAGGACGCCGAGCACGGCATGGTCAGCCCTCTGTTCACGCAAGCGCTTCGCCCGGTCGAGCCGGTGCTGGCCGCGCTACAGTTCACGTTCGCGGCGTGGATCTTCCTCGGGCCAGTCCTGCTTTACCTTCGGTACCGGCGGTCGCCGGCCCAGGACCGTCGCCGGATCCGGTGGCTGCTGGCCGGCGCGGGGAGCGCGCTGATCGTCTTCGCCGCGCTCAGCGTCGTGGCGACCTTCGGCTCGGGTACCTTCGCGACGGTCAGCGTCTGGGTGCTCTGGATAACTGGACTTGTCCTGATCATCGGTGCACTGGCGGTGGCGCTGTCCGATGACGGCGTCCTCGGCATCGACCGCGCCGCCCGCCGGTCGGTCATCTACCGGATGCTGTGGCTGATGATCGCCGCGGTGTACGTCGCGGCCGCCACCGCGCTCGGCATCCTTGCGAGCCGGTACCTGCCGGTCGGCGTCGCGATGCTGCTGGCCGCCGGCGCCGCGCTGGCGTTCCAGCCGGCCCAGCGCAGGCTGGAGCGGCTGGCCGACCGGTGGGTGTTCGGGAGGCGGCTCGACGGCTACACGGTGCTCACCCGTTTCGGCGCAATGCTCGAGACGACGCCGGGCGCGCCGAACCTGCTGCCCCGGCTCGCCGACGCGATACGCGAGGGGCTCGCCGTGGAGTGGGTTCGCGTGCGGCTCGGTGCCGAGGCCGCGACCGCCGGGCTCGATCCCGATGCGACCCCTGACCCCGTCTACGTCGCGCCGCTGGTTCACGCCGGCATCGCGCTCGGCCGGATCGAGTGCGGCCCGCGGCGCGACGGTCCGCTGCTCGACGAGGATCACCGCCTGCTGGCGCACCTGGCTGGCCAGGCAGCGACGGCCGCAAGCAACATGCGGCTGACCGCGGAACTGATCGCGTCCCGGGCCAGGATCGCGCATGCCCAGGACGCCGAGCGGCAGCGCATCCAGCGGGACCTGCACGACGGCGCCCAGCAGGACGTCGTGGCGCTGACGGCCAAGCTGGCGCTGGCCAGGGAACGGCTGCGCCGCGGCGACCCCCGTACCGACGAGCCGCTGGCCGAACTCCAGCGGGACCTCGGCGATCTGCTCGCCACCTTGCGAGAGTTCGCGCACGCGATCCATCCGCCGGTCCTCTCCGACCAGGGGCTGCTCGAGGCGATCGAGGCACAGGCCGCCAGGCTGCCGCTCGAGGTGGTGATCGAGGCCGACCCGGCGCTGCGCGGCGTCCGCTACCCCGCGCACATCGAGACGACCACCTGGTACGTGGTGGCGGAGGCGCTGACCAACGCGGTCAAGCACGCCCAGGCGGAACGGGTGCTCGTCGCGCTCACGCAGCCGGACGGGCACCTGGCCGTCGAGGTGCGCGACGATGGCTGCGGTTTCGATCCCGGGTCGGTGCGCGGACTCGGGCTGGCCGGCCTCACCGACCGGATCTCGATCGTGCGCGGGGCGCTGCGCATCGACAGCGAGCCCGGCCGGGGAACCACGCTGCACGCCGAGATCCCGATTTCCGGGCCGGGCACCGACCATGGCTGAGCCGCGCCCCATGAATGAGCCGCTGCGCATCGTCATCGCCGACGACAACTACCTGGTCAGGGAGGGCACCCGGCGGCTGCTCGAGGACTCCGGGCAGGTGACCGTGCTCGCCGCCGTCGGCTCCGCGGCCGAACTGCTCGACGCGGTGCGCCGGGCCCGGCCCGATGCGGTCCTGACGGACATCCGGATGCCGCCCGCGGGCGCCGCGGGCGGCGGGGCCGATGACGCGGTCCGGCCGGCGATGGAAGGCATCGATGCGGCACACGCGATCAGGGCGGCCGATCCGGACATCGGGGTGGTGATCCTGTCGCAGTACGCCGACGAGTCCTACGCCTTCGAGCTGTTCAGGAACGGCACCGCGGGCCTGGCCTACCTGCTCAAGGACCGCGTCGGTGACCTGCAGCAGCTGCTGGCGGCGCTGCGCGAGGTGACGAGCGGCGGCTCGGTCATCGACCCGCAGGTCGTCGACGCGCTGGTCAGCCGCCGGGCGCGGCTGCGCGAGTCGCCGCTAGCGCGGCTCACCCCACGGGAACTCGACGTGCTACGCGAGATGGCGCAGGGCCGCGGGAACGCCGGGATAGCGGCGGAACTGTCCTTGTCGGAGTCGTCGGTGGAGAAGTACGTCAACGCGATCTTCGCCAAGCTCGACCTGGCCAGCGAGCAGCTCGTGCACCGGCGAGTCGCCGCGGTGCTGACCTTCCTCAGGGACGCAGGGCTGCGCTCCGCCACGTCCACGACCGTTCCGGAAGCGTTACCGCTCAGCTCAGCTGTCGTAGTCCACGATGAGCGTATCGGTGGCGGGGAGGGATTGGCAGGTGAGGACGTAACCCGCGGCCAATTCGGAATCTTCCAGGGCGAAGTTGCGGCGCATCGTCACCTTGCCTTCGCGCAAGACCGCGCGGCAGGTGCCGCAGACGCCGCCCTTGCAGGCGAACGGGAGGTCGGCGCGGGCGCGCTGGGCGCCGTCGAGGACCGGGGTGCCCGGCGGGATCGTGACCGTCGTGGCGCGGCCGTCGAGGATGACCGTGACCTCGGCCCCGGGGCCTGGGGTTTCGATGTGGGTGACCTCGGGCGGGGGCTCTTCCTCCACGTAGAACAGCTCGCGGTGCATGCACTGCCGCGGCACGCCGAAGCCGCTCAGCACCTCCATCGCGCCAGTGACCATCCCGAACGGGCCGCACAGCCACCAGTCGGAGACCGCCGGCACGTCGACGAGAAGCGGCAGCAAGTCGCGGAGCTTGGCTTCGTCCAGGCGGCCGGTGAACAGGTCGACCTCCTGCGCCTCCCGCGACAGCACGTGAACCAGCCGCATCCGGGTCGGGTAGCCGTCCTTGAGGTCGGCCACCTCGTCGGCGAACATCACCGTGTCGGCGCGGCGGTTGCCGTACAGCAGGGTGACCTCGGATCCGGCCGCCAGCAGTGCTCCGGCAATCGACAGCACCGGCGTGATGCCGGAACCGGCCGCGATCAGCACGTGCCGCCCGCGCGCCGCCAGGTCAGGGGTGAACGCGCCGGACGGCGGCTGGACCTCGATCGTGTCGCCGGGCCGGGTGCCGCGCACCAGCCATCCGGACACGCACCCGTCCGGCACCTCGCGCACGCCGATCCGCGGCGCGCGGCCCGGCGGGACGCAGATCGAGTAGGACCGGCGCTCGTCGCCGCGCCGGACCGTCAGCGACTGGCCCGGGCGGAACGCGAACGTCTCGCGCAGGTCCGGCGGGACGGCGAACGTCAGCGCGGCGGCGTCCGCCGTCAGCCGGTCGACCGCCGACACCGTCAGCGGGTAGAACACCGCGGGAGGCACGCTCAGTACTCCTTCACGCGCTCGAACGGCTCCCGGCAGGCCTGGCACTGGTAGAGCGCCTTGCACGCCGTGCCGCTGAACCGGGAGAGCTCGCGGGTGTTCCGCGAACCGCAGCGCGGGCACGCCACTGAGAGCGGCACGAGAACGGGCCCGCCATGGGCGCCCGGCGGGGCGATGCCCGCCTCGGACAGCTTCCTGCGGCCCTCGGGGGTGATCCAGTCGGTCGTCCAGGGAGGCGACAGCTCGGTGCGGACCGCCACGTCACGGAAGCCCGCCCGCTCCAGGCGGCGTCGCAGGTCGGCAGCGATCTGCGCCATCGCGGGACAGCCGGAGTACGTCGGCGTGATCGTGACCGTCACCGCCCCGTCCGCCTCCCGCACGTCCCGCAAGATGCCGAGGTCCGCGATGGTGAGAGCCGGAAATTCAGGATCCGGAACGTCCTCGGCCGTCTCCCTGGCGCTCACCATGTCGCCTCCGGGTTGGCGCGCGCGACGCTTTGCAGCTCGGCGAGGATATAGCCCATCGCCTCGGTGTGCGTGCCGTCGCGGCCCGTCTTGCCCGCGACCGGGGCCAGCGCGGGCGCCGTCGGGCGGGTGAGGGTGGCCTCGGCGAAGACACCGTCGAGGTAGGCGGCCGCATCCGCGTCGAGGTCGAGCTCGCCGACTAGGGGCCATAGGGCGTCCAGAGCCGCCTGCGTCTTCGCGTGTGAGTAGTCCGTGCCGTCGCCGAGGCGGATGACCCAGGCGGCGGCGTAGTCACGGTGGTAGGTCAGCTCCTTGACGGCCTTGGCCGCGATCGCGGCGAGTACCGGGTCAGAGTCCGCCGTCAGGCGGTCGAACAGGGCCAGCCGCCAGGCGGAGAACACCAGCAGGCGGGCGGTCAGCTCGGCGAAGTCGGCGTCGGCGCGCTCCACCAGGCGGACGTTGCGGAACTCGCGCTCGTCACGGAAGAACGCGAGCTGGTCCTCGTCCCTCCCGCGCCCTTCGGCCTGCGCGGCGCGCGTCAGCAGCAGGCGGGCCTGGCCGAGAAGGTCGAGCGCGATGTTGGCGAGGGCGGTCTCCTCCTCGAGTTCCGGCGCTCGGGTGACCCACTGCTGGAGCCGGTGGCTGTAGATGAGGGCGTCATCGCCGAGGGCGAGGCAGCGCTCGGCGAGGGCGGCCGGGTCCACGTCCGGCGGGACGGCTTCGCCGAGCCCCGCGAGGGGGTCGGCGAAACCGGTGCCGAACGCCCAGCGGTGATCGTCTTCCGTGACATCGGCCAGGGACAGGTAGGCGTCGAATTCGCTCTGCTCGCTCATCAGATGTGGGGCACGTCTTCCGGGATCTGGTAGAACGTCGGGTGGCGGTACACCTTGTCGCCGGACGGGGCGAAGAACGGGTCCTTCTCGTCCGGGCTGGACGCGGTGATCGCGTCGGCGGGGACCACCCAGATGCTGACCGCCTCGTTCCGCCGGGTGTACAAGTCACGGGCGTGCCGCAGCGCCATCTCCGCGTCGGCGGCGTGCAGCGACCCGACGTGCACGTGGTTCAGGCCGCGCTTGCCGCGCAGGAACACCTCGTACAGCGGCCAGCCAGTGCTTTGCGGCTCAGTGCTTGCCGGCATACGCCATCGCCGCCTCTCGTACCCAGGAGCCCGCGTCGTGGGCTGCCTGCCGCCGGGCGATCCGGTCGGCGTTGCACGGGCCGGCGCCGCCGACGACCGCCTTGAACTCGGCCCAGTCGACCTCGCCGAAGTCGTAGTGGCCGCGGGTCTCGTTCCAGGAGAGCTTGTCGTCCGGCAGCGTGACACCCAGCCGGTCCGCCTGCGGGACCGTCATGTCGACGAACCGCTGGCGCAGGTCGTCGTTGGTGTTCCGCTTGATGCCCCAGGCCATCGAGCGCTCGGTGTTCGGGGACTGCGCGTCCGGCGGGCCGAACATCATCAGCGACGGCCACCAGAAGCGGTTCACCGACTCCTGGACCATGGCTTTTTGCGCGTCGCTGCCGTGCATCATCGTGAGCAGCAGCTCATAGCCCTGACGCTGATGGAACGACTCCTCCTTGCAGATCCGGACCATCGCGCGGGCGTACGGGCCGTACGACGACCGGCACAGCGGCACCTGGTTGCAGATCGCGGCCCCGTCGACCAGCCAGCCGATCACGCCGACGTCCGCGTAGCTGAGCGTCGGGTAGTTGAAGATGGACGAGTACTTCTGCCTGCCGTCGATGAGCCGCTCGGTCAGGTCGGCGCGGTCGGCGCCGAGGGTTTCCGCCGCGGCGTAGAGGTACATGCCGTGCCCGGCCTCGTCTTGCACCTTGGCGAGCAGGATCGCCTTGCGGCGCAGGCTCGGGGCGCGGGTGATCCAGTTGCCCTCCGGCTGCATCCCGATGATCTCCGAATGCGCGTGCTGCGCGATTTGCCTGATCATGGTCTTGCGGTAGCCGTCAGGCATCCAGTCCCGTGGCTCGATCCGGCCCTGGCGGGCTATCGTCGCCTCGAAGTGCTCACTCAGTTGCGTCTCGCTGAGCTCCATACGACAATAATGACCGTCCGTTCGGTCAGTAATCAAGTTGGGTGGTGACCGCCGTGGCGGGTGCGTTCAGAGTGGAAGACGACGACGAGCCTGGTGCGATGCCGGGCGGCGTCGAGGAACTGCGGGCGCGGCAGATCGTGCGGCTGCGCGCGACGCTGCGGCACGTGTACGCCAACGTGCCGTTCTACCGGGACATGCTGGACGCGGCCGGCCTGCAGCCGGATGACTTCCACGAATTCTCCGATCTCGCCAAGCTGCCGCTGACCAGCAAGGACGACCTGCGCGCCAACTACCCGTTCGGGCTGCTCGCGGTCGACGAGGACCAGATCGCGCGGATCCATGCCTCCAGCGGGACCACCGGGACGCCCACCGTGGTCGCCTACACCAGGCACGACCTGGACATCTGGGCTTCGGTCGTGGCGCGGTCCATCAGGGCGGCCGGCGGGCGGCCCGGCGACACGGTGCACATCGCCTACGGGTACGGGCTGTTCACCGGCGGGCTCGGCGCGCACTACGGCGCCGAGCGGCTGGGCTGCACGGTGATCCCCGCCTCCGGCGGCGCGACCGCGCGGCAGGTGCAGCTGATCAACGACCTGCGGCCGGAGATCATCATGGTCACGCCGACCTACATGCTGACGCTGCTCGACGAGTTCGAGCGGCAGGGGCTGGACGCGGCCGAGTCGTCGCTGCGGATCGGCATCTTCGGCGCCGAGCCATGGACCGAGGCGATGCGCCGCGAGATCGAGCAGCGGGGCGGCCTGACCGCGGTCGACATCTACGGGCTGTCCGAGGTGATCGGGCCGGGCGTCGCGCAGGAGTCCGCGACGACCAAGGACGGGCTGCACATCTGGGAAGACCACTTCTACCCGGAGATCGTCGGGCCAGACGGGGAGGTGCTGCCCGACGGGCAGCCCGGGGAGCTGGTGTTCACCACCCTGACCAAGGAGGCGATGCCGGTCATCAGGTACCGCACCCGGGACATGACGCGGCTGCTGCCCGGGACTTCGTATGCGCCGTTCCGGCGGATGGCGCGGATCACCGGGCGCAGCGACGACATGATCATCCTGCGCGGCGTCAACGTGTTCCCGACGCAGATCGAGGAGATCGTGCTGCGCGTGCCCGGGCTCGCGCCGCACTTCCAGCTGCTGCTCACCAGGCCGCAGCAGCTAGACGAGCTGACCGTGCTCGTCGAGGCGGCGCCCGGATCCGCGGAGGCGGTGGAGGCCGCGGCCCGCGAGGCGGCGGCCGCGGCGATCGTGCGAGCGGTGCAGGACAGCATCGGGGTGACGGTGCAGGCGAAGGTCGTCGACCCGGGGACGCTGGAGCGGTCGACGGGGAAGATGCGGCGCGTGATCGACGAGCGGTCGACGTGAGCGAAGCCGCGTCCGCCCGGGGCGGGCCCCGGCGCCCTGGACGCCCTGGGCGCCCGGGGCACGACCTGGAGTCGATCCTGGTGACCGCGGTTCAGCTGTTCAACGAGCGCGGCTACGACGCGACCTCGATGGGAGACCTGTCCCGCGCGCTCGGCATCACGAAGTCGGCGATCTACCACCACGTCTCCTCGAAGGAGGAGCTGCTGCGGCTCGGCACCGGCCGTGCCCTTGACGGGCTGTTCGGCGTCGCGGCCGCGGCGGAGGCGCTCCCCGGCCGCGCCGTGGACCGGCTGGAGCACCTGGTCCGCGGCAGCCTCGCGGTGCTCGCCGCGCAGCTCCCGTTCGTCACCCTGCTGCTGCGGGTGCACGGCAACACTCCCGCCGAACGCGAGGCCCTCGCCCGCCGCCGCGAGTTCGACCGGTTCACCGCGTCGCTGGTCAAGCAGGCCGTCGCGGACGGCGACCTCCGCACAGACATCGACCCGGCGCTGACCGCCAGGCTGCTGTTCGGCCTGGTCAACTCGGTGTCGGAGTGGTACAAGCCGCGACCTAGCGATGACGGCGCCGCGGTGGCCGACGCGCTGTGGACGCTCGTCTTCGGCGGGATAGGGGTCGTTGGCAGACCGGATCGCTGACAGGATGGGCGCATGCATTCCGCACCGCTCTCTGGGGCACCGCTCTCAGGGGCACAGCTCTCCGGGGCACAGCTCAACCGGGCAGAGCTCTCCGCAGCGGTCGCTGACGCCGGCTGGCGGCTCGTCCTCGGTGACCTGTGCACGCAGGTGGCCACCGAGTCCCTGCGGCAGGCCGCGGACACGGCCGCTACGCTGGCCACGCTCGACAGCGCCGTGCCAGCCGCGGATGGTCACGGGCAGCTCCGGCTGGATATCCGCGCTGACCGGCTTGTGATCACCCTCGCCGGGGTGCTCAGCAAGGGACGGGCCTCGCCTGCGAGCGCGGCGGCCGCCTGGGGTATCTCCGCCTGGCTGCGCGAACTGGGCCTTCCGCCGGAACCGGCGCGGGCGCAGACGGCCGAGATCGCGATCGACGCACTGGACATCCCGGCGGTGCTGCCCTTCTGGCGGGCAGTATTCGGCTACGCGGACGAGTCGCCGCTCGCCATCGTCGATCCCACCGGCCGGGGGCCGGCGGTGTGGTTCCAGCAGATGGACGCCCCGCGGCCGCAGCGCAACCGCATCCACATCGACGTCTCGGTGCCGCACGACCAGGCGCAGGCCCGCCTTGAGGCCGCGCTGGCCGCGGGCGGCAGGCTGCTCAGCGACGCGGAAGCGCCGGCGTTCTGGGTGCTGGCCGACCCCGAGGGCAACGAGGCCTGCATCACCACCTGGCAGGCCCGCGACTGACCTGCTTAGCCGGCTGAGTCCGCCGAGCCTGCGAGGATGCGGGCCGGGTTGCGGACCAGCATCGCGTCGATCTCGTCCTCGGTGACGCCGTGGTCTCGCAGGTACGGCAGGACGTCCTGGCTGACGTGCAGGTAGTGCCACTGCGTGAGGTCGTCGAGCGAGCCGGGCTCGAACCAGTCGATGTAGCAGCAGGTGTCGTGGGATAGCACCATGCGATCCGCGAGGCCGCGGCGGCACAGCTCGACGACCAGGTCCGAGCGGTCCTGGAACGTGGCGAAGTGGTCGATGCCGAACCGGTCCATGCCGAGGGTCAGCCCGGCCTGCGCCATGCTCTCCAGGTAGTCGGGATTGCCGACCGCGTCGCCGCTGTGCCCGAGGACGACGCGGTCCAGGTCCGCGCCCTCTTGCTTGAGCACCTCGAGGATGGCCGAGCCGTGCTGGCCGGCGGCGTGCGTATGGATGGTGACCGGCGTGCCGGTCTGTGCGTGCGCCTGCGCGACAGACCTGAGCACGCGCTCGACGCCCTGGGTCAAGCCCTTCTCGTCCACCGCGCACTTGAGCATCCCGGCCTTGACGCCGGTGCCGGCGATCCCTTCGGTGATGTCGCGGACGAACAGCTCGGTCATGGCCTCCCGGTGCCGTCGCCAGAAGAACATCGGCACCTCGTCGAACGTGTAGATGCCGGTGGCCACGACGATGTTGAGGCCAGGGACCTGATCGGCGATCCGCTTGACGCGCGGAACGTTCCGGCCCTGGCCGATCGCGGTGACGTCGACGATCGTGCCGATGCCGTGCTCGGGAAGCTCGCTGAGGCGCCGCACGGCGTCCGCCACGCGGACGTCCTCCTCGCCCCACTCATCGGGGTAGTTCTGCTGGACGTCGGCCGTCAGCACGAACACGTGCTCGTGCATGAGCGTTCTGCCGAGGTCCGAAGCTGGTACCGGGCCGCGCGTCGTCTCTACCATCGTCACACCGGCATCCTCCCGCATCGCGGCGCTGTGTCAATTACGGCACGGTGTCAACGTCGGCGTCCTCATCGCGTCCGCTATCGTCGGCGTATGGACGACGACGAGCAGTTCGCGGTCTCCTATCAGGGCGTCTCCCCCGGCGTCCCGGTGCTCACCAAGGACGGGACGCAGTTCGGCATCCTCGAGCACGTGCTTGAGGTCCCCGAGGAGGATGTCTTCGACGGGATCGTGGTGTGGACAGGTGGCGGCGGCTGGCTGGACCGGCGTGTCCAGCGCGACCTGAGCAGGGGTGAAAAGTCGGCCGCCCGGCGGCTGGAGCTGTTCCAGCCGCACCATCTCCGGTTCGTCGACGCGGACCACGTGGCGGCGATCACCGCCGGCTACATCCGCTGTGACCTGGACGCGGCGCAAGCGGCCGCGCTGCCGCCGCCGGAGCGCAACACCCCGGTCTATTACGCCAACGCGATCGACCAGGCGGCTGGCGGTTACGGGCATCACTCGACGTACGGCACCCTGTTCCGCCGGGCGCGGTGGACTCGCGGGAGCTAGGCCAAATTCCGGGGCTACCGGTGCGGCCGCAGCGGATCAGCGATAGGCAAGCGTCCCGTCGTCGAGGTCGACCATAGGCAGGATTTCTCGCTCCTCATCGTGCTCAAGCAGGTGGGTCCACGGCGCGCGATCGCCCTGCTTGAACAGGATGTGCTGCGAGCGCATGACGTAGCCGGGGTTGAAGTCGCCAGGATCGCACCACGGCCGTAGCCGCATGTCCTTGTCCTGGGGTCGCAGCGTCGGGACCACCATCGTGGCGCCTTTGTCCCGCATCGTCGCCAGCAGGCGGCCCACCAGGTCGCTGACCAGGTCCACCCGGAGAGTCCAGCTGTGCCGGAAGTAGCCGAAGATGTAAGCCATATTGGGCAGGCCGTTGATCATGATGCCGCGCCAGGTCACGCGTTCGGTGAAGTCCACCGGCTCGCCGTCGACGCTGAACGCGACGTCACCGAGGACGGAGAGGTTGAACCCGGTGGCGCTGACGACGATATCGGCCGGGATCTCCTCACCTGAGCTGACCGTTATCCCGCGGGTGGTGAATGTCTCGATCGCGTCGGTGACGATCGAGGCCTTCCCCTCGCGCAGCGCCGCGAACAGGTCGCCGTCCGGGACAACGGCGATGCGCTGCTGCCACGGGCGGTAGCGCGGGGTGAAGTGCCTCTCGACGTCGAAGCCCTCCGGCAGCATCGGGCGCATGGACTCGATGAGGAACGTGTGCAGCTCGCCGGGGGCGTCCTGGGACATCCGGGCCAGCCAGTGGAGTTGCTGGATGCGCTGGCGGCGCAGGATCTCGTGTGTCCACTCCGCTGGGACGTCCAGGGAGCGCAGCGTCACGGCGAGCTCATCCGTCACGGGCCGGGCGAAGTAGTACGAGGGAGAGCGCTGCAGCATCGTCACATGCTCCGCCGTGCCGGATATCGCGGGGATCAGCGTCGCGGCCGTGGCGCCGGAGCCGATCACGACTACCCGCTTGCCCGCGAGGTCGAGGTTCTCTGGCCACTGCTGGGGGTGCACGATCACGCCCTGGAAGCGCTCCATGCCTTCCCACCGGGGCCGGTAAGGCTTGGCGTGGTTGTAGTAGCCCGGGCACATCCACAGGAAGCCGGCGGTGAACCGGAGCCGCTGCCCGGTGTCGTCCCTGACGACCTCGACGGTCCACCGGCGGCCCGCGGTGGACCAGCGGGCCCCGGTGACCCGATGCCGGCAGCGAATGTGCCGGCCGAGGCCGTCCTCGTCGATGACCTCGTCGAGGTAGGCGAGGATTTCCTTGCCCGCCGCGATCGACGGGCCGCGCCACGGCTTGAACCGGTACCCGTAGGTGAACAGATCGCTGTCGGAGCGCACGCCCGGATACCGATGAGTCCACCAGGTTCCGCCCCGGTTGTCCTGGGCGTCCAGGATCACGAAGGTCCGGTCGGGGAACTTCTCTCGCAGATGGTGCGCCGCGCCGATGCCGGAGACCCCCGCGCCGACGATGAGGACGTCGACGTGACCGGCGTCCTGGATCCCCTCAGTGCCATCGGCGGGAGCAGTCGCCGTCGTCGTCATTGCTGGACCTCCGGGACGAGTGCACTGCTCCGGTGATTCTAGCTCCGGCGAAGCTGTTCAGCGGCTCCGGAATGTCAGACCCCGGCGTTATATCTGTTCCATGAGCAGTGCGAAGTTCACCATCCAGCCAGACGGTCCGTTCTCGCTGGCGGCAGCGGCGGCGTTCGGATTCGGGCCGAACACCGGACGACCCCAGCCAGCGGGGAACGAGATGCGGCTGGCGTTCGCCACCGACGACATGCGGCACCACGCCGGGGTTCGCCTGGCGCAGGTTCCCGGCGGGGCCATCGCGGCCACCGTCGACACCGACGGGGATCCCGAGGCAGTGCTGCGGCAGGTCCGGCGGATCTTGTCGCTCGACCGCGACGCGGCGCCGTGGGCGGAGGTCGGCGTGCGCGACCCCGTGATCGGCGCCCTGCAGCGCGAGCACGAGGGCCTGCGGCCCGTGCTGTTCCACTCCCCCTACGAGGCCGCCGCCTGGTCGATCATCAGCGCCCGGCGGCACCGCGCTCAGGCGGCGGTGATCCGCGACCGGATCAGCGCGGAGCTGGGGCGCACGTTCACCGTCGGCGGCGAGCAGGTGCACGCGTTCCCGCT
>Ga0070698_100004216_pt1 | contig 15800 bp, 20 predicted proteins | sample KBSK1502metaG_FD_65477 | JGI IMG/M metagenome (GOLD analysis project Ga0070698, IMG submission 65477) | Corn, switchgrass and miscanthus rhizosphere microbial communities from Kellogg Biological Station, Michigan, USA - KBS K1-50-2 metaG | ecosystem: Host-associated > Plants > Roots >...
AGCGACAGCTCCAGCACCTGCAGGCTCGGGATCGTGATCTGCATCCCGAGCGCGACGAAGAAGAGCGTGACGAAGAAGTCGCGGATGCTGACCGTCTTGGCCACGACGTCCACGTTGTAGGGAAAGGTCGAGAGGCTGACGCCGGCGATGAGCGCGCCCATCTCGCGGGAGAGCCCGATCAGGCTGGCCGCCGCGGCGAGAAAGAAACACCAGGCGAGCGCCGAGACCAGGATCAGCTCGGGCGCCTTCTGGACGGTCCGAAACAGGAACGGCAGCGCGTACTTCGCCAGGGCAAAGCCGGCGACCACGAGCACCGCCCCGCGCCACAGCGACCCGAGCAGCGGGACGAGGTTGGGGTTGACGATGTTCGGCTGGACGGCGAGCATCGCGACGGCCCAGAGGTCCTGGATGACCAGCACGCCGAGCGTGATCCGCCCCGGCAGTGTGTCGAGCTCGAACTTGTCGTTCAGGATCTTGACCACGACCAGCGTGCTCGACAGGCTCATGCACGCTGCGAGGTAGAGCAGGGCGTAGTTGTGCGGAGCGTTTCCGACCCCGAGCAGGAGGAAGAACCCGAGCCCGAGGGCGACGCAGATCGGGACCTGCAGCGCCCCGGTGAGCAGCACCGCGGCGCCGCCCGAGGCCATCTTGCGCAGGTCGATCTCGAGGCCGATGACGAACAGGAGCAGGATGAGCCCGATCTCGGCGACCGTGCGGATGCTCTCGTCGTTGGTGATCCACCGGAGCCCGATGTGCGGGCCGATGATCACGCCCGTCGCGAGGTAGGCGATGATCAGCGGCTGCTTGAAGCGCCACGTGACCGCCGCGATCAGCGCGGCCGCGCCGACGCAGATGCCGATGCTGGAGAGAAGGTCGGTCGGGACGTTCACCGCTGCAGTACGCCCAGCAGCTCGTCGATGAGACGACCGTCGGGCGCGGCCCTTTCCTCGAGGTCGTCGGTCGGGTGCAGGATCCGGCCCATCCCTCGAGACCGCGTGTTCTGACCGATACGCGGTCCGCCGGCGCCGGTGGTGAAGAGCGAAACTTGCACGCCTTTGGGCCGAAGCTGTTGGGCGAGTGCGTTCGTGAAGGCCGCCACCGCCGCCGAGCAGCTGTCGTAAGCGATCGTCGTCGCCATGTTGGCGGCGCTGGTCGCGTTGACGATGTGGCCGGCGCCTCGCTCGGCCATGTGCGGCGCGAACGCCATGCACGTGCGCACGGTGCCGAGAAGGTTGGTCTCGAACACCCACCTCCAGTCGGCCGCCTTGATGCGCTCGAGCGGTCCCTGCAAGAAGACGCCGGCCATGTTCATCAGGACGTCCACCTGGCCCATCGCCTTGATCGCATCGCTCGCCATCGAGGCGACCGAGCCGTCGTTGCGCACGTCGGTGGGCAGGGCGAGGGCCGCGTCCGCGCCGCCCACGTGGAGGATCTCCTCGACCGTGCGCTCCATACGCGCGTTGTCGAAGTCGGCGATCACGATCCTCGCGCCCTGCCGCGCGAGCGCGCCGGCGGCCGTCCTTCCGATCCCGCTGGCGCCCCCGACTACGACGGCAACCCTGCCTGTCAGCGCTCCCCGCGGAGCGGGATCTTCAGCCATACCGCGGGCATTCTATTGAGCAGCCGCTCAAATGCTGCGCAGAAACGGGATCGGTGGCGCAAACACGAAGTTCAGCTGGATCGCGACGATGAATCCGATGCTCCAGTGGGTGTCGATCACGCTGAGGAGGAGCCCAGCGAGGTAGAGGCCCTGGGCTCCGTACACGCGCCGGCGGACCAGGCGAAGCAGCCTTGGGGCCGCCTCTTTGGGGAACAGGCCCGCACGCCCCGCGTACTCGGCGCCAATCAGCAGCACAGTCCCCATGACCATGATGTTCAGCCAGTAGACGAGCAGCGCGATCCGTGACCAGTGGAACCGCGCGAGCAGCTGGGTCGAGAAGGGCACCAGGGTGACCGACAGCAGGAACGCGAGGTGGATCCACGTGTAGGCGCGGTTGGCGCGCAGGACCTCGCTCAGCTGGGTCTGCTGGCCCACCCAGAAGATCCCGAGTGTGAGGAAGCTCATGAAGTACGTGACGATCGCCGGCAGCAGGTCGCCGAGCTGCCGGGCCAGGTCGCCCTCCGTCTTGACCGCTTCTACCGCCGGCACGGCCAGACCCAGGACCAGCAGCGTCATCCCCACCGCGAAAATCCCGTCCGAGATCGCCGTCAGCCGGAACAGGCTGGTGCCGGCAACCTCGTTGTAGACCCTTCCCGTTCCCGGCGCCTGACTCACGCGTAGATTCTGGCGACATGCCGACGCCCAAGAACGTCATCTTCTTCGAGACGCCCGGGCAGCTCCGCGCGTGGCTTGAGGCGAACCACGACACCGCGACCGAGCTGTGGGTCGGCTATCACCGTAAGCGCACCGGCCGCCCCTCGATCACATGGCAGGACCTGGTCGACCAGGAGCTGTGCTTCGGGTGGATCGACAGTGTCCGCTACCCGCTCGGCGACGATCGCTCGGCGCAGCGCGTGACGCCCCGGCGCAAAGGGAGCGTATGGAGCGCGATCAACATCAAGCGCTTCCAGGAGCTGGAGGCGATGGGCCTTGTCCACCCGAACGGCCGAGCGGCGTTCGAGCGTCGCGACGAAGCACGTTCGCGGCTCTATTCATACGAGAACCGATCCCGCGGGTTCGACGAGCCCACCGAGGCCGCGTTTCGGAAGGACAGGGTCGCCTGGAAGTTCTTCGAGGCGTAGCCGCCGTCCTATCGCAAGACGGCGGCTTTCTGGGTCATGGACGCGAAGCGCGAGGAGACGAGGAAGCGCCGGCTCGAGAGCTTGATCGCGTCTTCGCGGGCCGGGGAGAGGCTGGCACCATTCGCACCGCGCTCCCGGCATCGCGCAGCCTCACACGTTCCTCGATGAGCTTGCGGATGCGGTCGAGCGGCAGCGGCTCGTCGAGCGGGAAGCTGAGCGTTGCCTTCTCGGTGAGGTACTTCTCGAGACCTTTTGCGTCGCCTGACGGGTACAACCCGATGTGCGTCGGGTGGACGGCGAAGTAGACGAGCCGGCCCTTGTAGTCATAGAACGGCATCCGGTAGCTGATCCTTTCCTCGGCCATCGGTGCCGCCGCCCGGATCGTCTGCCGCAGCTGCCGGAGCATCGGCTGCGTCTTCTTCGGCGCCGCCGCGATGTAAGCGTCGACCTCAGCCGACCGGCTCACTTGCCTGCCTTCAGCGCCTCGAGAACTTCCGCGAGACGCTCCATGGACTCGTTGGCGCCGTCCTCCATGCCTGACGCGACCATTCCGTCCCGGTCCATCACGGACTCGAAGACCTGGTGCGCTAGCAGCTTCGTCTTGTTGCCGAGCGGCTCGAAGGTCGCGGTCTGGAGCGCGACGTGCCCGGGAACGCCCAGGTACTCGAACGTCTGGCAGATCCGCTCCGGTGCGACGACGTCGTGATTGACGCCGCGGAACTCGTACCGGCTGCCGTCATCGCCGACGTGCGTGACGTGCCACTCGCCGCCTGGCCTCGAATCGAACTTCGAGATCTCGACCTTGTAGCGGCGGGGACCCCACCACTGCGCGAAGAGCTCCGGCTCCGTGTAGGCGCGGAACACGAGCTCGCGCGGGGCGTCGAGGATCGTCGTCGAGACGATCTCCTGCTTGCCGGGCTCGATGACGTACTCAGTCTTGGGCATGGTCGTGGTCTCCTTGTTGCTCATCTGATTTCTCCTTCTTGATCAAATCCTGCAGAACGTCGTCCAGGCGCTGGAAGCTGTCGTCCCAGAAGCGCCGGTACTCCCCCACCCACTCGGACGCCTCCTTGAGGCGTCCGGGCTCGAGGCGGCACGGCCGCCACTGCGCGTTCCGGCTCTGCGTGATCAGGCCGGCCCGCTGCAGCACCTTCAAGTGTTTGCTGATGCCGGGGAGGCTCAGGTCGAACGGTTTGGCCAGCTCCGTGACCGAGGCCTCTCCCTGGGTGAGACGAGCCAGGATCGCCCGCCGGGTGGGATCGGCGAGGGCTGCAAACGTGACGCTCAGCTGATCGGAAGCCATCTCGTATTTATCTACCTAGCTAATTAACTGCTAGGTAGAATACCGCCTGCGCCGAACCATTGTCAAGGCCCTGGAGGTGGGCTAAGCGATTTCAGTCCCGCCGTGCAGATCGACCACGGCCCCGGTCAGCCATCCGCTCTGTTCGCGGTCGGCGAGGAACAGCGCGGTGCGTGCCACATCCTCAGGAGTGCCGAGGCGGCGGAGGGCATGGGCTTCGGCAAGTCGGACCTGCACATCGGGCGGGATCCGCGATCTGTTGTCCTCGGTCAGGATGGTCTCAGGGGCGATGCAGTTCGCCCGGATCCCGAACGGTCCGGCCTGAAGGGCGACGTCTTGCGTGAGGAGCTGGATGCCGGCTTTGGCCACCGCGTAAGGGATTGGGGAGCGTGGGTGCGGTCGGCGGCCCGCGGTCGACGAAATCGTGATGATGTCGCCTCGTCCCAGCTGCTTCATTCCTGGGAGGAAGCTCCGCAAGGTCAGAAAGGTGGCGGTCAGGTTGGCGTCGACCGTGGCCTTCCATCCCTCGATCGGGATCTCCTCAAGGGGTCCCGGCGCCGTTAGACTGCCGCCCGCATTCGCGACAAGGAGGTCGACCTGGCCTGTGGCCTTTTCGATCTCCCTGCGCATGCGCTCTATCTGGGCAAAGTCAGTCAGTTCCGCGATGACTCCAAGGGATCGCCCTCCAGCAGCTTCGATTCTCGAGCGCACATCCTCGACCGCTGAGGGGTCGCGGCCGTGAACCGCCACGATTGCGCCTTCGGCCGCAAACAGTCGGGCGATCGCAGCTCCGATTCCTCTTGACGATCCCGTGACCAGGGCAGCGCGACCCTCGAGCCGGTTACCCATCAGCCGGCTCGCACCATGCGGACGGTGGGCACCGCGGCCGCCATCGCGACCGCGACCGCGACTACCACCGCCACGATTGACCCGACCAGGTCGGGCTTGACCGTCATGTCGAACACGACCGCCAGGGCGATGCCCGTTCTGATCAACCAGGACATGGTTGCGGCTCGCGGAGACATGCGTCCTCGTCCTACGTTGATGCCGGTGTAGGCGCCGGCGGCGGCGATCAGGGCGTACGCGACGAGGCCGACGGCCGTCCAGGGCTGCCAGCCGATCTGCGCGGCCATGTAGAAACCAGGGATCAGGATCGCGAGCAGCGAGACCGGCCCAAGGGTCCGGTTGAGGCGGGCGGCCGTCGTCCCGCTCCGGAGCGTGAAGCCCTCGAGCGCGAGCAGCGCTCCCAGCAGGAGCGCTCCCACGATGTGAACGAACAGCGCGATCGAGTAGAGGCTCACTTTATTGTTCCTCCCACTTCGGTTTAGTGACTATAACTATTATGCCACTATAATTATTTCGTGATTGGGCTCAGGGAGCGCAAGAAGCAGCAAACGCGGCGGGAGATCTTCGAGTCGTCGCAGCGCCTGTTCGCCAGGCGCGGCTTTGAGGACGTCACTGTCACCGAGGTCGCGCACGCGGCGAACGTCTCCGAGATGACCGTCTACAACTACTTCCCCACCAAAGAAGACCTTTTCTACGCGGGCATGCAGTTCTTCGAGGAGCAGCTGGTCGAGGCGGTGCGCAGCCGCCCGCGCGGGGAGAGCGCGCTGAAGGCGTTCCGGCGGCGGGTACTCGAGGGGGCCGCCAACCTCGAGACGAAGGAGCGCGCCGAGGGGATCCTCAGGGCCGGCAAGGCCATCGGCGCCAGCCCGTCCCTTCGCGCGCGAGAGCGCGAGATCGTCGAGGACTACACGCGGCGCCTGGCCGGCGTGATCGGGGGCGAGAACGACGTCGAGGCGCTGGCCGCGGCGGCGGCCATGATGGCCGTCCACCGCGCGCTCGTGTCACACATCCGGGGCCAGGTCATGGCGGGCCGGCGCGGAGCCGCGCTGGCGGAGGAGTTCAGGGCGCAGGCGCGCCGCGCGTTCGCGCGACTGGAACGCGGCCTGGGCGACTACTCCGTTAGGCCCTGACCTTCAGCGCCGCCTTCAGGTCCGAGACGCCGAAGTAGCCGGTCTGCTTGCGGGCGCCACCGGCCCCTGTGTAGGCGAAGGTGATGTTGATGCCGGCCTTGCCGAGCTTGGTCGCGAACTTGCCCAGCGTGCCGGGCTTGTCGGCGAACGTCACCGCGAGCACCTCGTCTTCCTTCACGTCCCAGCCGTGCTGGGCGCAGACCTTCTTGGCGGCGGCCGTCTTGTCGACGACGAGCCAGATCATCCCCCCGCCCTGCATGGCGGCGGCGGTGATGCCGACGATGTTGATCTTTTTCTCGCCCAGGGCGGTGGCGATGTCTCCGAGCATCCCCGGCCGGTCCGGTACCGTCAACGTCAGCTGCTTGGCTCGTGGCATACCCCAAACCTCCTCGTTAGAAAAGGACGAATACCCGCCGTCAGTCTAAGCGCGGACGGCCTCGAATCCAAGACGCCGGCACCTCACGTCCGTTTTGCGCGAAACGGCTGCATCCGCCGCAGGTGATAAGTCCGCTTTGCGCAAAGCGCGCTTATCGCGGGGTCAGTTCGAGGCGTAGCTCCGCAGCGCCGCCGCCCGTCCGGTCTGCCGCAGCTTCGCGAGCGCCCCGCGCTCCAGCTGACGGACCGTCTCCCGGCTCGTGCCCATCCGCCGCGCGACCTCGTCGAGCGCCCTCTGGTGCCCATCCGTGAGCCCGAACCGCAGCTGGATCACCCGCCGCTCGCGCGGCCGCAGCGCGCGCAGCACATCGTCCACCTGGTCCTTCATGTCGGTCCGGATCGCCGCGTTGGCGGGCGACTCCGCGTTCACGTCCTCGATCAGGTGCCCGAGCTCGGTGTCGCCCTCCTCGCCGATCGGCGTCTCGAGCGAGACAGTGTCGCGCGAGGTCTGGCGCAGCGCCTCGACCTCGACGGGCGTTATCCCGAGCTCCTCCGCGATCTCCTCGTCGGTGGCCAGGCGGCCCAGCGAGTCGCGCAGGCGGTCGGACACCCGGATCATCTTGTTGGTCTGGTCGCCGATGTGGATCGGCAGCCGGATCGTCCGTGCCTGGTCACCGATGGCGCGCAGTACGGCCTGGCGGATCCACCACGTCGCGTAGGTCGAGAACTTGAACCCACGCCGGTAGTCGAACTTGGCAACCGCGCGCATGAGGCCGACGTTGCCCTCCTGGATCAGGTCCAGCAGCGGCATCCCGCGGCCCTGGTACTTCTTGGCGATCGAGACCACCAGCCGGAGGTTGGCCTCCGTCATACGCCGGCGCGCGGCGTCGGAGCCGGCCTCGATCAGCTTGGCGAGCTCGACCTCCTGCTCCTTGGTGAGCAGGGCTCCCCGCCCGATCTCGCGCAGGTAGGCGCCAAGGGCGTCAGCGTCGGCCCCGGTCTCGGCCGGCTCCGCGGCCTGACGCGGGGCGGATTCGATCTCAGAGAGGACGTCGGCGACCTCCGGCGAGACCTCCTCGCCTTCCTCGAGCCACAGTGAAGCGGATGTCTGGAGTTGCATGCAGGTGTTGTCTACCTCGTGGGGTGGTTTTTGAAACCCCGGGACGGAACAACGGCTGCCAGCCGTCCGGTATTCCTGCTCGCGCTCAGCGATTTGCGAAATGATGGGTTCGTGCCGCGCGCTGCCACCTTCCCCGAGCTCGCCGTCAGGTGAGCTGGGTCACCTTCGAGGTCCGGACCACGCGCCGGGCCCAGATGGTCAACATCACCGAGCGGGTGGCGGAGGCGGTCGCCCGTTCTGGCGTGGACGACGGCACGTGTCACGTGTTCATTCCGCACACGACCGCCGGGGTGACCATCAACGAAGGCGCCGACCCCGACGTCGCCGCCGACGTCGAGTCGCACCTGGCCGAGCTCGTTCCGAAGGAGGCCGCGTTCGACCACGCGGAGGGGAACTCGGACGCGCACATCAAGACGATCCTCGTCGGCCCGTCCTGCGCGGCCCCGGTGCGTAAAGGCAAGCTTTCGCTCGGGACCTGGCAGGCGGTCTTCCTGTGCGAGTGGGACGGACCGCGCACCCGCCACGTGGAGGTGGCGGTCTCCCGCCTTTAAGGGCGTAGATTGACGCCGCACTTAACATTTACCCAACCGAGTAGTTAATTTCGTCCGAGTAGACAGCCGCGGCTGGACCGGACCTGCCTAGGATCGGCCGCAAAGAGCAGGTTTCGGGGGTGCGACGCCACGACGTAACCGCCAGATCGTCTCTCGGCGGCCCGGTGCGGGCCGCGGCTCTGCTCATCCTGCCGGTGGTCGCGATCCTGGGCTCGGCGATCCTCATCGGCCTCACGAACGGACGGCTGGAGGCGCGCGCCGCGCTGCTGAGCCCCCTGCCGAGCCCCACCCTCCCCTCCGCTCCGAAGGTCGACCCGCCTACGCTGCCGACCCCGCCTCAGCTGCCGACACCCAGCCTGCCCATCAGCCTCACCCCCACCCCCGCCAGCCCGTCGCCGACCCCCTCCCACGGCGCTCCGGGCTCCGGCGGCGGCACGTCCGGTTCGAGCGGCCAGGACGGCGGATCGGGTGGCGGTGGGGACACCAGCGGCGGCGGGGGCGGCGGCCGGAGCGTCACCATCCCGCTGACCTCGATCGTCATCACGTCCCCGGTCGACGCCGCCTTGCTCGCGGCGCTGGCGGTCCTGCCACTTCTGCTCGGCGTCTGGGTGCTGGTCTTCGGCCGCACCTGGGCCCATGCCCGGCGCTCGCGCGAAGCGCAGATGCGCCTGGCCATCGCACACGACCTCGGACTCGCGCCGCGCGAGCTCCTCTCCGTCAGCACCAAGGCCCTGTTCAAGCTCCGCGAGGAGGCGGCGTTCGACGACCTGACCGGCGTCCTGCGACGCGCGGCCGGCATCTCGGCGCTCGACCGCGAGATCTCGCGCGCGAGACGCCAGCGCTCGCCGCTCGCCGTGGCTTTCGTCGACATCGACGGTCTCAAGGAGGCGAACGACAAGCGCGGACACAGGGCGGGTGACGAGCTGCTGCGGGGCCTTGCGCACACGCTCCAGTCGGGCCTGCGCGGCCAGGACCTCGTGATGCGATATGGCGGCGACGAGTTCGTCTGCGTCCTGCCTGACACCGTCGCCGACGCCGCCCGCGCCAAGCTCAGCTCGATCCAGGCCGAGGCCGAGAAGTCGGGGGCGGCCTTCAGTGTCGGAGTCGCCCACCTGGAACGCTCCGACGACGTGGTCAGCCTGCTCGGACGGGCGGATTCGGAGATGTACGCCGTCAAAGCGAATCGGCACAAGGTGCGCGACCTGCGCCTGGGAGTCGTGGGCACTCCCCGGCGGGAGAGCGCCTGACGATAAAGGGCTTGACAAGCCGGCCGTTTTAGGGTTTAGTGGGTTGCAACCCGCTAAACCGCCACAAACCGGAGAACGGTCACGAATGGTCAGGCCCGCCGCGATCGCCCTTTGATCGCGCTCCTGCTGCTCCTGTTCGGGTTCGCGATCGGCCGGCGACGGCCGGCCCGAGCGTCCGCTTAGGTTGCCTTCATCCTCAAGCCCCGACCGGCGAGCCCCCGCCGGTCCGGGGCGCTTTGAAGATCGGGCTCACACCGAACACGTCCGGAGCATGGCCCCCGACATGGAACGCGCCCTCGGCGCCCTGCGTGATTTCACCCGCCGCGACATCCTGCTTCGCTTCTACACGGACCGCAAAGCGCGCAGCGTCGACGACGTGGCCGGCGCGGCGGGAGTACATCGCTCGGTCGCGTTCGATCACCTGGAGAGGCTGGTGGCCCTGGGCTACCTCGAGGTCGAGCGCCGCCGCGGACTGCCCGGCAAGCCGGCGAAGATCTATCGCCTGAGCGCGGGTCCGCTGCAGATCAGCCATCCGATGCGCCGCTACGACGTGCTCGCCGAAGCACTGGCGCGAACGCTGGACAGGCGGGCGATGACCGCGGCCGGGCGCTCGCTGGGCGAGTCGCTGGCCCGCCCGGTGGTCACGTCGATACCCGCGGCGCTCGAGCCGATGATCGAGATGGGCGCGGAGTACGAGGTAACGCGCGGGGGCGGCATCGTGTGCACGAACTGCCTTTTCGCGGAGGCCTGCCGGCGCGCTCCCAGCATCTGCTTTTTCCACGCCGGCGTCATCGAGCGTCTGACCGGCGACGAAGGCGTCGACGCTCTCGGCTTTCACAACGCGTTCGGCTGCGCGTACCAGCTCAGGACGCCGAGCCGATGACCGCCTGCGCTTCCCCGACGAGCCGCTCCGGGTCGACGATGACCACCCCACCGCGGCGGATGTCGATCAACCCCTCGTGCTTCAGGTTGCCGAGAACCGACGCGACGACCTCACGCACCGAACCAACCGCGATGGCCAGCTCGTGCTGGGTGCCGGTGACCTGGCGGCCGCTAGCAAGCTGACCGGCCGCCGTCGCACGCTCGACGATGGCGCTCACTACGCGCTGGCGCATGCTCCCGAACGCGCGGACGTACAGCGCGCGATGGGCCCCGTTGAGGATGGAGGTCATCTCCTCGACCAGCTCCCAGGCGAAGCGTGGGTCGGCAAGCGACAATTCCTTCATCCGCGCGCCGTCGATGAAGATGAGCTCGCTCCGCTCGATCGCCAACAGACCTCTCGCCAGGGCAGGCTGCCGCGGCGCAAAGATGCCGGTCATGTCGCCGGGCCTGAGGTACCTGATCGTCGCCTGGCCGCCGTCGGGAAAGGCGAGGTACGTGCGGAGGGTGCCGCGCAGGACGATGGCACTCTTGGGCCCATCTTCCCACCGCAGGCCCACTGTCCCCGGCGCAAACTCCTCCCGATGGGCGCCGTGCACCGCGGACCGGACCAGGTCGTCGGGCAACCTGCCGAAAAACCCCTGCCGCCGCGCTTCGCCAAGCCAGGCGAGGTCGTCGGAGGTCGTTTGCGGTGGGTCGACCACGTTCCCCTGCATGTTCTTTTACTTGATTCTACGATCATTGCGCAATATTGCTGAGCAGCATGCACAATTAAGTAGATAATGGACGCCATGCTGAACACGGCCGAGGCAGCACGCTTCCTGCGCGTCAGCCAGGCTTCGATCCGGCGTTGGGCCGACTCCGGCCGGCTTCCCGCAAGCCGCGTCGGCGGCCGGCGCGAGCGGCGGTTCAAGGAGTCCGATCTGATCGCGTTCCTGGACCGCTCGTCCGCGCACCGCGAGGGCGTGGTCAGCATCGGCGGCGCGCAGGTTTCAGCGCCCGGGCACGTCGCCTCCTTCTACAGCAGCGACGAGGGCGGCCTGCGACTGAGCATCCCCTTCTTCGCCGAAGGCTTGCGCCATGGCCAGCCGTGCATCCTGGTCGCCAGGGAACCGATGGTGTCGCGCTACGCCGCCGCGCTGAACCTCACCCCGGGCGACGGCTTCACGGCCATGGCGTTTGCGGGCGGCACGGCGGCCGCGGCGATCGCCGAATGGGAGCGCCGCCTGTCCGAGATGGTCGCCGGGGGCGCCCCCGTGATACGCCTCGTGGGCGAGATGTCCTCCGAGCGCGAGATGTTCGATTCAGAGGAGGAGATGCTCCGCTACGAGGAAGCCTTCGACCTGATGTCGAGGCGCTACCCCGTGGTCGTGATCTGCCAGTACGACGCGCGCGTTTTCAGCGGGGTCACGCTCGTGCGCGCGCTGAAGGCGCATCCGGACCTTTTCGACCTGAGGCTCGGCAGTTTTCTGAACTGAGCTCCGCCAGCCGATCAGCGGAAACCCCAGGAATGGCGAAGGGGCCTGGCCCTCCCTCCGGACCCTGGCCCCTTGCCCGGTCGTGCCCCCCGGCGTTTTCCCAACATGACTTGCCGCTCCCGGCAGCCCTGCCGGTTCACACTATTTCAGCGAGCGCCAAATTCAGGGCCAAAATTGGCAGGCGGATCTGGCTGAAGAGGCGTAGATTCAGGAGGAGGCCAGGGTTTTGCAAGCACGCGAGCTAGGCGAGTTTCCAGGCGAGGACCTGACGACTTCCGTCCTCGCCGAGGTGGCGGGGTGGATATCCATCTACGAGGAGATGGTGGCGGTCCTCCGCTCCGTGATCGCCCGCGCCGACGGCACGGCGGAGGCCGACGACCTGCGGCGCCAGCTCGCCACGATCGAAAACCGGCTCGCGAGCTGGCGCGACCGCCACTCCGAGCTCGCCGGCGTGGTCATCGACCGCGCCGACCACAGCCTGACCTACGGGGGCAAGTCCCTGAAGCTCACGCGCCGCGAGGCCGACCTCCTCGACTTCCTCCTCCGTCACCCCAAGCGACCCTTTACAAGCAGGCAGCTGGCGACTCTGGCGTGGCAGAACTCCCGCCTTTCCGACGCGCAGGTTCGGACCTACATCATGCGGCTGCGCAGCCGCCTGCGCGAGGTGGGCCTGGAGGAGGTCATCACGGTCGCCCGCAACCAGGGCTACGGGGTCACGGCGACCCTGGGAGGCGCACGATGAACGACAAGGATTCGCAGGCGATGAGATTCGCGCACGACATCGTCACGTCCCGACTTCTGATCCTTCAATCGAAGCGCCTCATCCTTCGCTGCAAGCAAAAATGGCTCGACGCGAACGGCGAGGAGTGGCTCCGGCTGGAGGTCGAGCAGATGTGCCTCGAAGCCGAGGACGCCCAGCATCGGTACCGGACCACCATGCTTGCCTGGGGCTCTCCGGAATTCCAGGACTACTGGCTGATCGCCTACGCGCGTTTGATCGAGATGGGCAGCGTCCTCACGACGCGGCTGCGTGAGGCGACGACGCAGCTGCCGCTGGGCGAGCGCTACCAGGTCTCGGCCGACGTGGAGATGCTGGAAGACATAGTCAGCAACTGGACCGAATCGCTGCGCGAAGAGATGGCGGCCGCGGTCGCCTAGACGCGTCCGGCGGGCTCCGTCTCCGGTCGCAGCTCTTCCATGACCACGACCACGCCGCTCGTCCGTTCGCCGTCCGACAACGGGTAGGCGATCACCCGCACCTGGATGCTTTTGCCGCGCCTGCTTACGGCTTCGACGGTCGCTTCGTCGTGGGTCGGCTTGCCCTGGGCAACGCCGCGAACCATGCTTCGCAGGTCCTTGGACGGCAGCCCGATGTCGAGGTCGAAGAACGGCTGTCCCACCACCTCGTCAGGGCGGAGTCCCCACAGGTCGGCCGCGCGCTCGTTCCAGACCAGGACCCGCATCTCGCCGTCGAGAACGACCGCGCCGAGCTCGATGTTGCCGGTGATGGCGCGAAGGAACGTATTCAGCTTGTTGACCTCGTCGGTCCGCAGCCGCAGGTCGGTGTTGATGGTCTGCAGCTCCGTGTTGGTCGACTCGAGCTCTTCGTTCATGGTCTCCAGCTCCTCGTTGCTGGACTGCAGCTCTTCGTTGGTCGTCTCCAGCTCCTCGACCGTGGACTGGAGCTCCTCGTTCGTCGTTTCGAGCTCCTCATTGCTCGACTGCAGCTCCTCGTACGCGGTCTCGACATCCTCTTTGGAGCGCTCCAGCTCGGATCGCAGGTGGGTCAGGTGCGTGACGTCGATGAAGCTCACGCTCGTGCCGACGACCGAGTTGTCGTCGTCGATCAGCGGCGCGACGAAGACGTCGAAGAGCAGGAGCTTGCCGTCGGGTGACGAGAACTCCACGGCGGAGGTGGCGATGGGCCGCCTCTCACTGTAGGCCCGGTCGATAGGCGTGCGCAGGTCCATCGGCTTGTAGGAAAGCTCGAGGTCCCTGAGCGGCCGGCCGATGTCGGCCCGGCCGATGTCGAACAGGCGCCGAGCCACCTGGTTGGCCGTCACGAGAACTCCGAGCGCGTCGATCACCAGCTGGGCGTATGGCGCGCCCTCGGCCGCCAGCTCGCGCACCCGCAGCTGCCTGGCCACGTGGTTGGTTGCCTCGGCGCTGCCTGTCTGGGCCAGCATCATGAGGCCTTCGTGCAGCTGCACCCGGGCGACCTTTGTGAAAATGCGCTGCTTGAGGTCGAGGGGGACGAACAGCGAGCCGTGCGTCAGCAGCATCTCGGCCCGCCCGAGGAACAGGAACCCGTCATCGTTCAGGGCGTAGTGGAACCGGGCAAGGATCCGGCCCTGCGCCTCGGCCGTGAAATACATGAGCGTGTTGCGGCAGATCAGTAGGTCGAGGCGAGAGATCGGCGCGTCCTGCATCAAGTCGTGGCGGCCGAAGATCAGCGCGCGACGCAGGGCGGTCCGGAACACGAAACGGGAGCCCTGCGCCTCGAAGTACTTGTTCCTGAGGTTCTCGTCGAGGGACTCGACGTCCTTCGGCAAGTAGCCGGTGCGCGCCTTGTTCAGGGCCTGCTCGTCGATGTCGGTGGCGTAGATCTTGACCCGGCGCAGGAACTGGTCCGACCCCAGCGCCTCGCACAGCAGCATCGCCGCCGTGTAAGCCTCCTCGCCCGACGCGGTGCCTGTGCTCCAGACCCGCACGGGTCCGTTCTTGGCGAGGACCTGCGGCAGGATCTGCTCCCTCAGGTAGTCCCACGACTGCGGGTCGCGGAAGAACTCCGTGACGTTGATCAGGATCTTGTCGAAGAGGATCGGGAACTCGTCGCTGTGGACCTGCAGGTAGTCGTGATAAGCGGCGAAGTTGTCGATTCCCAGCTCCTGGGCGCGCTTGGCGACGCGGCGGACGAGGCTCATGCGCTTGTAGCCCGTGAAGTCGACGCCTCGCGTCTCGCGGAGGTAGTCGATCAGGGCTTCGAACTGGGGGCCGCCCTCGAGACTCAATCAGGCACCTCGCCGGAGACCAGCGTCACGAGGGCGGAAGGGATCTCGTCCATGGCGAGCACGAAGTCGACGGTGCCTGTCCTGATGGCCGCCGAAGGCATGCTGAAGAACTCGGAGCTGGCCTCGTCCTGGACGATGACTGTGCCGCCGCGCTTCTTGATCGCGGTCACACCCATCGACCCGTCCTTGCCGGCGCCGGTCAGCACCACCGCGATCGCGCGCTCGCCGTAGGCTGCCGCCACCGACTCGAACAGCAGGTCGGCGGAAGGGCGCACGAAGTTGACGAGCTCGGTCTGCGTGAGGCTTGCGGTGCCGTCTCGGTTGATGAGCAGGTGCCGGTCCGGAGGCGCCAGGTAGACCGTGCCGGCCTTCACCTCCATGCCGTCGATCGCCTGGAAGACGGGCAGGTTCGATCGGCGGCCGAAGATCTGGGGCATCAGGCTGCGATGCCTTGGGTCGAGGTGCTGGACGACCACGACGATGGCCGGAAAGTTGGCCGGCAGCTTACCGAGGATCTCGGTGAGCGCGAAGACGCCGCCGGCGGAGGCCGCGAAAGCCACGATGTCGAATGCCGGGCGGAGGGCGGGGGGCGTGGTGGGCTGGTCAGCTCTCGCCACAGGCCAATGCTAGTCGCGGGGCGCGCGGCCTTGAGGGCTCACTTTTGCGCAAAAGAGGGGTGGACATAACGACTTGCGAAACCGCTCTGCCAGTGCGAACATCTGTACGTGGGCACCAAGCCGTCGGCGACGGCGATCGAGCTGGGGCTGAATCTCGCCGAGCCCACGACTCTGGTCGTCGACCTCAACTGCGCTTTCGCGTCGATCGAGCAGCAGAACGACCCTGCCCTCCGCGGCAGGGTTCTCGCCATCGCCGCGTACGCCACCGACGCGGCCACCATCGTCTCGTCGTCCCGCGAGGCCCGTGACCTCGGCATCAAGACCGGGATGAAGGTCTTCGAGGCCAAGGCGATCTACCCCGCTGTCGTCGTCCGCGAGCCCAACCCACCCCGCTACCGGGACGTGTCGGACAAGCTCATCGAGATCCTGGAGCGGCACAGCCCCGACGTCCTGCGCATGTCCATCGACGAGGCCTCGCTCGACCTCGCGGGCACGCCCAGCCTC
>Ga0070698_100004217_pt1 | contig 15799 bp, 17 predicted proteins | sample KBSK1502metaG_FD_65477 | JGI IMG/M metagenome (GOLD analysis project Ga0070698, IMG submission 65477) | Corn, switchgrass and miscanthus rhizosphere microbial communities from Kellogg Biological Station, Michigan, USA - KBS K1-50-2 metaG | ecosystem: Host-associated > Plants > Roots >...
GGAACGTCAGGACGCCGGCGAACGGCAGGATCCACCAGATCGAGACCTGCTCGTACTGCCCCGCCGGCGTGCGTGTCCTCCTCGCCACCAGGATCGTCCCGGCGATCGCGATGAGGATCAACGGGAACGTGACGATCGGATGCATCGAGGTGACCCACTCGAGGAGCCGTTGCCGGAAGAACGCCGCGGTGTAGGGGGGCGGGAGCGCGGCATCCTTCAGCAACTCGGGGCCACCCGGACCCCAGATCCCGACGACCCAGAGCGCCAACCCGGAGATGATCCCGAAGCCGGTCGACATCAGCAGCGGGCCGTCCGATCGCATCGCCGAGCCCAGTCGGAACCGGCTGGTCACGAGGTGAGTTCCCCAAACGGCGATCAGCGACATGCCGAACAAGACGCAGGTGGTGGGATGCGTGAACGCCGCCGCCATCCCGATCAGGAAGATCGCGGCCCGAGCTCCCCACGAGGTTTGTGCTGCGTCGGCGAACGCGACGATAAGGCTGAGCAGGAACAGGACCGTGATGTTGTCGAGGTAGCCGACGTAGGGCGTCGTGAGGAACAGGCCGGCGGTCCCGAGCATCGTGAGCAGGACGACGAGCGGGTCGCGCCTGCTGCGGAACGCTCCCGCGCCGAGCGCGAGACCGGTCAGGATCGGGATCCCGAGCATCAGGAAGGCGCTGAAGCTGTAGTTGCTGATCCCCGCGACGCGCTGCAACAGCGCGCCGGCGAGCGGCACCGCCACGCGGTATCCACCCGAGAAGAGGTTGTCGGGACCCCAATCGCCTGCGATCGATCCCGGGTCGTCCTCGAGGATGACGCCCGCACGCCACGTGTACCACGCGGGATCCCGAGTGGGCGCCGACAGGGATGGGTCGGCGATGAACCGCCAGCCGAGAGCGAGGAGAAGGACGAGCGCGAAGCCGACGATCACCCACCACGAGCCGAGACGGCTCGGTGGCGTGGGGAGAGGAGGCACGGCATGCTCGTCGGCATGTGATGTGCGGGCGAGCGTCACGATCCTCCCTAGGACGCAGCACACCGGCTGCGGCAGTCCCAGAGGATAGGTTCTACGCGCAGCTGCGGCACCGCCCGATCAGGTCGAGCCTGTGATCCACCGATGCGAAGCCGGCGCCCTTCGCGAGTCGGTCGAACGTTCGCCCGATCGAGCGTTCTACGTTGGCCGGGATCGCGACGTCTTCGATCCGACCACAGTTGGAGCACACGAGATGGTGGTGATGCTCCGTGAGAACTTCGTCGAGCTCGAAACGGGCGAAGTCATCGTCCGTGATGACCCGCCGGATCACGCCGGCCTGTTCGAGCACTGCAAGGTTCCGGTACGTGGAGCTCTGCGGAAGCGCGCGCCTCCCGACGAGAAGGTCCCCGATGGACACCGGCCCTCGCGCCCGGAGGAGCGCGTCAACCAGCGCGCGCCGATTCGCGGTGTACCGCTGGCTCACGGCGCGGAGCCGCTCCTCGACGGTTGCGTGCAGCTCGCCTCGTCCCGACGTCATGGTTCGGGCATCTCCAGGAGCGTTCCTCGCGGGATCGTATGCCTCGCGAGCGCGATGATCAGGAACACGAGCGCCGACACGAGGACGATCGCGCCCCCCGGGGCGAGCCCCCAGAGCCTCGACGAGGTGAGCCCTACGACGACAGACCCCACCCCGACGGCGACGGCCACCCGGAGGGTCCCCTTGAACGACCGCGCGAGGAGTTGGCCGGTGGCCACCGGCAGGACCATCAGCGCCGCGATCAGGAGGATGCCGACGATCTGCATCGCGGCGACGACCGCGACGGCGGTCAGGACCGCGAGGAGCGCGTTCATCTCCGTCACCGGGAGCCCCGTGACACCGGACCAGTCTTCATCCGTCACGATCGCGAACAGCACCCGACGCAGCGCGATCACGAGACCGACCACCAGGGACCCGAGGAGCAGGATCACGACCACTTCGAGGGCATCGACCGTGAGCGCGTGGCCGAAGAGGAATCCGATGACGCTCGTCCCGAGACCGCCCTTCGCGTTCGCGAGCACCGCGCCGAGCGCGATGCCCGAATAGAAGAACAGCGCGAGAGCGAGATCCCCGCTCGCCTTCCGGCGGGCGCGCAGCCACTCGATCCCGAGCGCCCCGACGACCGCGAACAGGAGCGCGGTCCACACCGGGTACACGCCGGCGATGATGCCCGCACCGACCCCGGCGAACGCCACGTGACCGATGCCGTCGCCGATGAGCGACATCCGCTTCTGGACGAGGAAGGTCCCGATCAGGGGCGCGAAGACGCCAACGACCACACCCGCCACGAGCGCCCGCTGCATGAACGCCAACTCGAAGGGGAACGGGAGGGGCAGCGGCAGCGAGGCGATCACCGCAATCCCTCCAGCCAGAGCGGAAGGTCCTCTCGGTGGATCCCGAGGCTCACGCCCTCGTCGACCAGGCGCGCCGGCGGCCCGTCGAACAGCACCCGGCGCTTCAGGACGACCACGCGATCGATCACGTCGGATACCGCCGACAGCTCGTGGGACACGAGCAACACGCCGGCTCCGTGATCGCCGATGAGGTGCACGAGGGACTCCCGGAACCGGCGCTGGGACTCGGCGTCGATGCCCGCGATCGGTTCGTCCAGCACGAGAAGTTCGGGCTCGCCCGCGAAGGCGCGAGCGATGAAGGCCCGCTGCTGCTGTCCTCCGGAGAGCTCCGTGATCGGCTGGTCGGCCAGGTCGTCGAGGCCCACCGAGTCGATCGCGTGACCGACCGCATCGAAGTCCGCGGTTCGGAGGGGACGCCACCAGCCGCGACGCGCGAGACGTCCCGTCGCCACGATCTCGCGGACCGTCGCAGGAACGTCGGGCGCGAGCGTCGGGCGCTGCGGCACGTATCCGATCCTCCAACGATCCACGACCTCGTCTGGGGGCTGACCGAGCAGTCGAACGGATCCGCGCATCGGCTGCAGGGCACCCAACAGCACCCGCAGCAGCGTCGACTTGCCCGAGCCGTTCGGCCCGACGAGGGCGACGAACTCTCCACGGCGGACGGTCAGATCGACGTCCTCGACGACGAACGTCGAGGCATACGCGTACGAAACGCCGCGAGCCTCGACGAGCAGCTCGCTCGGTGAGGTGTCAGGAGCAGCCGAGAGCGCCACGCAGGGTCTCCAGGTTCTTCCGCATCAAGGAAAGGTAATCCTCGCCGGCGGCGGACTCTTCGTCGGTGAGGCCTTCGATCGTGTACAGGACGGCCGTGTGAACACCCGCTTCTCCCGCGAGCGTTTCGGCGACCTTGGGTGAGACGAGCTCCTCCGTGAGGATCGTCGTCACCCCTTCGTGCTTCACGAGCTCGATCAGCGCGGCCAGCCGCCGTGCGCTCGGCTCCGTTTCGGGCTCGAGGCCGGCGATCGCCTCCTGCCTGAGCCCGTACGCGGAGGCGAGGTATCCGAACGCCGCGTGGTTCGTCACGATGAGATCGCGTTCGCACCGACCGAGACCCGTGCGGAAGTCCTCACCGAGTGCCTCGAGATCGGCGCGGACGCTCGCGGCGGCCCCGGCGATGTCACACGAACTCGCCACCCCCGCACGGTCGATCGCGTCGGCGGTCGCCTGCGCGATCAGAGCGAACCTGCCGGGATCGAGCCACACGTGGGGATCGACGATCAGCCCTTCCGCGGCCACCTCACCGTCGGCCGGAGTCGTGGAAACGACGTCAAGCAGATCGACGGCCTCACCCGAAGCGTCCCGCACGGCGTCCTCGATCGCGGGTTGGAACCCTCCTCCCAGATAGAGGACGACGTCGGCGGTCGCGATCGACTCGACCGCGTCTGGGGAGAGCTCGATGTCGTGCGGCTCGATCCCGGGTGGGGTCAGGTTCGTCACGTCGACGCACCCACCGCCGATCCGCTCCGCGACGAAGGCCAGCGGGTAGAAGCTCGCGACGACCGACACGCGCTCGTCCGATCCGTTGCCCGCGTCGTGACCGCATGCCTGCAGGAGCGACCCGGTGAAGACGACGAGAATGAGAATCGTTCTCATATCTGGTGCGGGAAACTAGCAGCGGGAGTGCGAGCCGTCAAAAGCGGTTCGTCGACCGAGCGCTGCTCGCCTACTCGGTCACACCGCCTGCCACCCACGGGTCGGGACCGGGATCTCCACCGCTCGCCACGATCGCGAGACGCGGGAGGAAGTGCTCCCACCCCGCGAGCTGGGCCGCGTCGGCGCCCTCGGGCAGGCCGGCATGCGTGAGGCGGACGATCGTCGCGTCGCCGTCCGGGATCAGCTCGATCGTCACCGTCGACGAGCCGGGCGGAAGCTGCTCGTCGCCCTCCCACCCCCAGGTGAACACGACGCGCCGGGGAGGATCGATCTCCACGTACTCCCCGACCGCATGGTTCGCCCCGGTCACGTTCACGCGGTACACACCGCCGGGAGATGCCTCCACCGTGGCGTCCACCCCCTTCCATCTCACGATCTTCTGCGGGTCGGTGAGGAACGGGAACACCGCATCCGGCGGCGCCTCGATCCGGATCTCAGCGTTGACGGTGAGCGTTCCCGCGGCCACGTCGTCTCCCTTCCTCGGCTTCCACCTCGTCCTTCAAGGCCGCGAGGCTACCGGTCCAGAACGCCTGGAGATCGGCCTGAAGCTCGGCCAGCGCGTCCCGGTCCGCCCGATACAGACGGCGGGCGCCGTCGCGTCGCTCGGTGACGAGGCCCGCGGTGCGCAGGACCGTGAGGTGCTGCGAGATCGCGGGGCGACTCACGTCGAAGTGCGAGGCGATGTCGCCGGCGGATCGCTCGGCGTCCCAGACGAGGCGGAGGATCTGGCGACGGCGAGGTTCCGCGATCGCCTTCAGCGCAGCCTCCATGAGATGGATGTAAGCAGATGCTTACGGTGGCGTCAACGACGCGAGAGACGGAACCGGCCGGAACGGGTCCGCTCGACGATCCGGTCTTTCATCAAAGACTCGGTGGCGGTGGCGATCGCACGGGCCGGATGGCCCGTGCGATCGGCGAGCAGCTCGACGGTCGCGGATCGATGTGTACGGAGCGCACCCACCACCGCACCGCGCACCTGTCGAGCGCTCCCCTCGAACGGTGACTGCCGCCGGCCGGACGGCCTTCCCGTCCTGCCGGCGGCGCGGAACCGGCAGTGGGACGCGAGGGGGCAGTCTCCGCAGCGCGGCGCCGGGCGACAGAAGACCCGGCCGAGGTCCATCAACGCCTGGTTCCACTCCCCCGGCGCCGATGGGTCGAGCCAGGCCTGGGCGTCGCCGACGAGCCGATCGGCAGCCACCTCGTCCGGTTCCGCCCCGTGGATCGCGCGGGCGGTGACCCTCCGGACGTTGGTGTCCATCGCCGCCACGGGCTCGCCGTGGCCGATCGATGCCACCGCCGCGGCCGTGTACGGACCGACGCCGGGGAGCCCGCGGAGGACGACCGGGTCCCTCGGCACGCGGGCGCCGTGTTCGCGAACGATCGTGAGGGCGGCTTCGTGAAGGGCGACGCCGCGCCTGTTGTACCCGAGACCCGCCCACGACCGGAGCACGTCGGCCCGCGAGGCTCCTGCGAGCGCGCCGACGTCGGGGAACCGGGCGATGAACGCGTCGAAGATCGGCTCGACCCTGGCGGCCTGCGTCTGCTGGAGCATCACCTCCGAAACGAGCGTGCGATACGGGCTGCGCCGGCCGCGGCGCCACGCGTACGCGTGGCGCCGCGGCCCGTACCACTCGAGGACCGCCGAGCGGAGCTCCGCGAGACCCACGCCCTCAGAACCCGGTGTTCTGATCCTTCGACGGCATCTCGTCCGTCGCCTCTCGCAACGCCGAGTAGATCTCTCGGAAGACTTCACCCACGTAGGACGCGGGTTGGCTCCCTTGGGAGCCCATCGCTCCGCGAACCGCCGAGGCGGTGACGTCGGCGGCCTTGTCGAACACGTGCCAGTCGATATCGCGTGACATCGGTCCTCCTGTGGTTCGGTGGCTGGTTCGGTGGGGCCACAGGCTACCTCCGCCTCACATCTGGGACCTATCATCCGGCGATGAGGGCCGGGGTGATCGACAGACGGATCCTCCTCGCCTTCGCCGGTGTGGTGCTCCTCGCCGGCTCCAACATCGTGGCCGTCCGATTCAGCAACCGCGAGCTGGACCCCTTCTGGGGAGCCGGGATCCGCTTCCTCGGCGCGTCGGTGATCCTGTGGGCGATCGTCGCCCTCGGGCGCTTCCCGCTTCCGAAGGGTCGGGCGCTCGGCGGTGCCTTCATCTACGGGATCCTCAGCTTCCTGATCGCGTACGCCTTCTTCTACTGGGGATCGCAGGAGGTCCCCGCCGGTCTCGGCGGCACCATCATGGCCTCCGTCCCGTTGCTGACGGTCATGTTCGCCTCGGCCCATCGTCTCGAACGGCTGCGGCTCCGCGGCATCGTCGGCGCGCTGGTGGCGCTCACGGGGATCGCGATCATGTCCTCCGGAGCGCTCTCCGGCGACGTGTCCCTCGTCTCGGTGCTCGCGGTCCTGGTCGCGGCCGCCGCCGCCTCGGAGTCCGGCATCGTCTTGAAGCTGCTTCCTTCGGCGCACCCTGTCGTGACGAACGCGATCGGCATGTCGGTGGGCGCGGCGCTCCTCCTGCTGCTGTCCTCGATCGTGGGCGAATCCTGGAGCGCTCCGGAGAGTCCGAGCGTATGGGCGGCGATCGTCTACCTGGCGATCGCTTCCCCGTTCTTGTTCATGCTCGTCGTCTACGTGATCCAGCGATGGACCGCCACCGGCGCCAGCTATCAGTTCGTCCTGTTCCCGATCGTCTCGGTGATCGGGGGCGCGCTCCTGTTGGGCGAGGACGTGACGTCCTCGCTGCTGCTCGGGGCGCCGTTCGTCCTCGCGGGCGTCTACGTCGGAGCTCTCTCCGGATCGGTATCACCTGAGGGGGCGGATCCGGCAGACCGGCCCGAGGACGTGGCTGAGTTCCCTCTCTGACCTCGGCTAGCATCCGATTCCGATGCTCTTCCCCACGGTGGACTTCGCGATCTTCTTCGTCCTGGTCTTCGTGGGTCACTGGCTGCTGAACCACCAGTCCCGCGCGTGGAAGTGGTTCATGATCGCGGCGAGCTACGTCTTCTATGCGTGGTGGAACTGGCGCTTCATCTTCCTGCTGGCCGGCGTCAGCTTCCTGGCGCAGACGGGTGCCATCGCGGTCGCGCGGACCCGATCGCTTCGAGCGAGGCCCATCGTGAACGGGATCGCGGTCACCGCACTCCTGCTTCCTCTCGCCTTCTTCAAGTACTACGGGTTCCTCGCGGTCAACGTGACGAACGTGCTCAGCTCGTTGGGGCTCGAGTCGTCGATCCCCTTGATCCAGGTGGTCCTGCCGGTCGGGATCTCGTTCTTCACCTTCATGGCGATCGCCTACGTGGTCGACGTCTACCGAGGTGACTTCGAGGTCGCGAGTTGGACCGACGCATTCTTGTATCTCTCCTTCTTCCCGCATCTGGTCGCCGGCCCGATCGTCCGACCGAACGAACTCATCCCCCAGCTGCGGGAGCGCCGAGACGAACGGCATGTCGATGTCGCCGGCGCCGCCTGGCTGATCCTCGGCGGTCTGTTCAAGAAGATGGTGGTGTCGAGTTACCTCGCGGCCCAGATCGTGGACCCGGTGTTCGGCGATCCGGCTCAACGGAGCGCCCCCGACGCCCTCTTCGGCATCCTCGGGTACGCGATCGTGATCTACGCCGACTTCAGTGGGTACACCGATATCGCGATCGGGATCGCGAAGCTCCTCGGTTTCCAGTTCCCGAGGAACTTCGATCGGCCTTACGCAGCGCGTTCCATCCAGGATTTCTGGCGCCGGTGGCACATGACGCTCTCACGGTGGCTTCGCGACTACCTCTACATCCCCCTCGGTGGGAACCGGGGAGGGGAACGCCGCACCTACGTGAACATCCTCGTCACGATGATCCTGGGAGGCCTCTGGCACGGCGCCGCGTGGACCTTCGTGCTCTGGGGTGCGTATCACGGGGGCCTCCTCACGGCGCACCGATGGCGAGCGAGACGCGGAGTGCCGGGAGCGCAAGCCGAGGAAACGGAAGTCGAGGAAACGACAAAGGGATGGCTCGACGTCCTCCGGCAACGCGCGGCGACGTTCGCGCTCGTGTGCGTGGGGTGGGTCTTCTTCCGCGCCGACTCGATGGAGACCGCGTTCGCCCTGCTCCGGCGGCTCATCACGGGATGGTGGACTCCGAGCGAATCGGTGACGCCGCTCGTCGTCGTCACGATCGCCGGGATGCTTGCACTGCAGTACTGGCCTCGCGGCTTCGGCCTGTGGCTGCAGTCGGGCCTCTCCCGACTGAAGCCGGCGCCTCTCGGGATCGTGCTTGCGTTGGCGATGCTCCTGATCGTGATCCTGGGTCCGTCCGGCGTGGCGCCGTTCATCTACTTCCAATTCTGATAGGCCAACAAGGATGAGCCAGCCGCGGGCGCCGAAGGAGAGACAACAGGAACGACCGCCGGAGAGCGCTGCGGGCGTGCTCTACGCGCGACGGCTGATGCCGGCCGGCCGCGTGCTGATCGTGATCCTGGTGACCCTCCTCGGCTGGACGCTGCTGTATGCCCCGACGTTGAAGCGAGCGGCCGAGGCGTCCCCGATCGGCGCGCGACGCACGGTTTCGCTCGCGCTCCTCAGACCGATCTCGGCCGTGAGCGATTGGATCGGGCTCAACGAGCTCGCCGGCTCCATCGAACGCGCCGTGGGAAGGGAACAAGGAAGGCCGGGAGGCGCGTTCGTCCCACCCCCAGAGGACATCCCGCTGACACCGGAGGAAGAGGAAGATCCGAAGGGCAACGGAGGGAACGGCGATGGCGCGACGGCCGAGGCGGATTCGATCCGTGCGCCCACGACCGACCGGAAGCTCCGCGTCGCGATCGTCGGAGACTCGCTCGCGGCCGGTCTCGGGTACTTCGCCGAACGCGTCTTCCTGCCTCGCCTCGTCCGGGTTTCGGGTCAGGGCCGGATCTCCACCGGCCTCTCCAGACCCGACTACTTCAACTGGCCGTACACGATGCACCGGATCGTCGACCGGTTCGACCCCGACCTCGTGATCGTGATGCTTGGAGAGAACGACCATCAATCCCTGCAAACGGTTCATGGCGACCGCGAGGCGCGGATCGGGACATCCGCGTGGCCACCCGCCTACCGCGAGCGGGTCCTCAGGATGATGCAGATCGCGACCTCGAGAGGAGCCAAGGTCGTGTGGGCCGGACTCCCGATCTCCGCCGACTTCCGCCTGCGCGACCATTCGAGGCGACAGAACGAGATCTTCGAGTTCGCGGCGAGCATCTCCAACAACGTCGCCTACTTCGACGCGTGGGATCGCTTCCGCGAACCGCGGGGCGGATACACGGCGTACTTCCGCGAGGGCAAACGGGTGATCCTCATCCGGGAAGGCGACGGGCTGCACTTCAACGCGATCGGCTACACGATCCTCGCCCGCGAGATCGCGAAGCTCGCCGTCGAGGAGTTCGGCCTTTCGCCGAGGACGTTCCAGACGGCGATCTAGGAGGCGCCGTCCTCCCCGGGGATCGGCACTTCGGGTACCTGCGCCATCGAGGCCACCACGTCCTCCTGGCGGTACTCGACCTCGGGCAGGCGGCCGTTCAGGTAGTCGTCGTAGGCCTTCATGTCGAACGCGCCGTGGCCGGAGAGGCCGAAGAGGATCACGCGTTCTTCGCCCGCGTCGCGAGCCGCGATCGCCTCGTCGATCGCCCCCCGCACCGCGTGCGCCGATTCCGGCGCCGGCACGATCCCCTCGGTGTGAGCGAACTGCAGGGCGGCATCGAAGACGGCGTTCTGTGAGTAGGCCGTCGCTTCCATGTGACCGTGCTTGACGAGGAGGGAGAGCGACGGCGCGTCGCCGTGGTACCGGAGTCCCCCCGCATGCACGGGGGCGGGAACGAATGAATGGCCGAGCGTGTACATCGGGAGCAACGGCGTCATCCCTCCGGTATCGCCGAAGTCGTAGGCGAAATGGCCCTTCGTGAGCGTCGGGCAGGCGGCCGGCTCGGTGGCAAGGAACCGGGTGTTCGGCGTGGACCCCGAGAGGCGATCCGCCATGAACGGGTAGGCAAGGCCCGCGTAGTTGGAACCTCCACCGACGCATCCGACCACGACGTCCGGCCGGTCACCCGCGAGCTCCATCTGAGCCTTCGCCTCGAGACCGATCACGGTCTGATGGAGCAAGACGTGGTTCAGCACCGAGCCGATCGCGTACTTGATCGCGCCCCCGGAGGTCGCGGCCACCTCGATCGCCTCGCTGATCGCGATGCCGAGCGAGCCGGTCGACGCCGGATCCGCGTCGAGGATCGCCTTGCCGGCCTGCGTCGTCGGCGACGGCGACGGGACCACCTCGGCGCCGAACGTCTCCATGAAGATCCGCCGGTACGGCTTCTGGTCGTAGGAGGCCTTCACCATGAACACCTGGCAGTCGATGCCGAAGAACTTCGCCGCCATCGCCAGGGCGGAGCCCCATTGTCCGGCGCCGGTCTCGGTCGCGAGGCGCTTGGTACCGGCCTCCTTGTTGTAATACGCCTGGGCGATCGCGGTGTTCGGCTTGTGGCTGCCCGCCGGTGAGACGCCTTCGTACTTGAAGTAGATGCGCGCGTTCGTTTGGAGCGCCTTCTCCAGCCGCACGGCGCGGTGCAGTGGTGATGGTCTCCAGAGGCGGTAGACGTCGAGCACCCCGCCCGGGATGTCGATCCATGGGTCGGTCGAGACCTCCTGGAGGATCAGGGCCTCGGGGAACAGGGGCGCGAAGAGATCCGGCGTGACCGGCTCGAGGGTGCCGGGGTGCAGCGGCGGAAGCGGCTGCATCCCGGCCTGCGCGATCGACGGCATGATGTTCAACCACGCCGTGGGCAGCTGATCCTGGGACAGGTCGAAGCGGGTGGGCGCGTCGGTCATCGGGGAAGCCTCCTGTTCGCCGGAAGGGGGCGAGCCTACCCCGCACCGCCGCTCGAGAGCCAGTCGTGGCAGCCGGTCCTAACGGACCGGCTGCGTCGCGACCTCGACCCAGCCGTCCACCAGGCGCGCCTGGTGGACGGCGACGGGGTCTTGGGCGGGTCCCTCGAGAGGCTCTCCCGTCTCGACATCGAAGACGCTCCCGTGGCACGGGCACTCGATGGTGGACTCGCGATCGTCGAACGCCCCCTCGGAGAGGGAACATCCGGCGTGTGTGCACTCGTCCGCGAACGCGAACAGCCGAGCCTCGACGTGCACGACCGCCACTCGGACCGTCGGTAGATCGTAGGCGCGGACCTCCCCCTCGGGGATCTCCCCGATCGACCCGACGCGAACGAAGTCCACTCGCCTAGGCCCGCACCAGCGCCGACCAGCCGCGCTGGAGCGCGGTCACGGCTCCGAGCACCGCCAAGATCACGAGGATCGGGGTCATCGCCCCGGGGACGACCAGCCCGATGAGCAGGGCGATGAATCGCTCGAGTCGCTGGAAGAACCCTTCGGTCAGCTGCACGCCCACGGCTTCGGCCTCCGCGCGGATGTGACTCACCGACAGGCTGATCACGAGGGTGAACAGGGCGAGCGCCGCGTCGAGCCGCCTCCCGTCGTCCGCGAGCGCCCAGAACAGGCACGCGAACAAGACCGCATCCGCGACGCGATCGAACACCGAATCCATGAAGGCGCCCGATCGCTTCTGCTGCCCGTAGTGCCTCGCGACCGACCCGTCGAAGACATCGCAGAGACCGGCCGCGAGCAGCGCCCAACCCGCGGCGAACCACTCCCCGCCGATGATGAGCGCCCCGGTCACGACGTTCAGCACCAGCGCCAGCAGCGTGAGATGCAAGGGCCGCACCCGCGCCCAGATCAGGAACGCGAGGATCGCCCGATACGGCCACTGGAACATCCATTGGATCGCGCCACCGGCGGCCGATCGGTTCTTCCGGGGTTTCGGCAGATCCCGGACCTTCGGAGCCTCGCGTTCGACGTGCGGTCTCGAGCGATGCCCCGTGGCCGTACGCCGACCCATCAGCTGACGCTCATCAACCCACGAATGGTTCGAATCCGACGACGGTGTACTTGAAGCTCCCGCCCGGCGCCTTGACCACGATCTGCTCGTCCTTGGACGTTCCCACCAGGACGCGGCCCAAGGGCGATGACGTGGTCACGGTGCGAGCGCCGGGAGCCCTCTCCTCGCCGTGCTCGGCGAGGAGGTAGGTCTCCTCCTCGTCGTCATCCATCGAACGGACCGTCACGAGCATGTGCGGGACGACTCTGTCCGCCGCGACCGGGGCCTCGATGATCTCCGGATCACGGAGCGCTTCCTTCAGCCGACGGATCTGCGACTCCATCAAGCCTTGCGCGTCTTTGGCCGCGTCGTACTCGGCGTTCTCACGGATGTCGCCGTGTTCGCGAGCCACCTTGAGGCGCTCCGACATCCGCTCCCGTCCGACGTTCACGAGTTCCTCGAGCTCGGCTTTCAATCGGTGGTACGCCTCGAGGGTGAGCGATGCGGTGGGCTCCTGTCCGGGCTTGCGCTTGGGGCGGGCTTTGATCTCATCAGGAAGTTCAGGCATGCACTCGAGTCTACTGAAGCGGGTCCCCGGCCCATCCGTGCGCGGGAGGAGCGCCTCCTCATGCACGGGCTATCCTTCGCCGCATCCGGACGGAAGGCCAGAGGAAGGGAAGGCCGATGGGGCGGCTCGACGGCAAGGTGGCGCTGATCACCGGTGGTGCCAGCGGTATGGGGATGGTCGCGTCGGAACTCTTCGCGTCCGAGGGGGCCAAGGTCGTGCTGACCGACGTCGTCGACGACGCCGGGCAGCAGGTTGCCGAGAAGATCCGCGCAGACGGAGGCGACGCCACCTACGTCCACTCCGACGTGTCCAGCGAGGCCGACGCGAAGGCGATGGTCGATGCGGCGGTCGGTTCCTACGGTGGCCTCACGATCCTGTACAACAACGCCGGCGTGATGCTCGCCAACGACGGATCGGTCGACTCGACGGACGAGTCCATCTGGGATACGACGCTCGCGGTCAACGTGAAGGGCGTCGCGCACGGGTGCAAGTACGGGATCCCCGCGATGATCGAGTCCGGAGGCGGGTCGGTCATCAACGTCGCGTCGTTCGTCGCCTGGATGGGCGCCGCGACGTCGCAGACCGCATACACCGCATCCAAAGGAGCCGTCCTGGCGATGACCCGCGAGATCGCGGTCGAGTACGCACGGAAGGGGATCCGGTGCAACGCACTTTGCCCGGGGCCCATCGACACGCCCCTGCTCACGGAGCTGCTCGCCGATCCCGCCCGCCGCCAGCGCCGGTTCGTCCACATCCCCATGGGCCGGCTCGGTCAGGCGGAAGAGCTCGCCAAGGCTGCGCTCTTCCTCGCGAGCGACGACTCGAGCTACATGACGGGCGCGTCACTCGTCGTCGACGGGGGGATCACGGCCGCGTACGTGACGCCCGAGGACTGAACCGCCGGTGGAGTTCCCGACTCTCCTGGCCGTCGGCGGGCCCGGACCCACGATCAGTGGTGGCTGGGACTTCGCGCCTCTGGTGCTGATCGTGACGTTGATCGCCCTGATGCGCTGGGCGGGGATCCACCTGCGCGCCGGCACGCTCGCGTGCGCCGTCGCGGGAGGAATCCTCATCGACCTGTTGACCGATGCCGTCCACGTGTCGTTCCTCACCACGATGGCGGTCCTCACGCTCGTCTTCGCCGTGATCGCGTTCCGGCGCATGCCCTCGCGTTGACCCTGCGCTCCAGGGTTTGACAGCCAAACCGCGGTGTGGCTCGATACGGCCGGAGCCGAGGGCGGGTCCAGGCTCCAGGGAGGATGACGATGTCCGAACGGAAGCTTGGTTCCGTCACGTATCGGGAGGTCGACCAGGACTACTTCGACAAGCGGGGCTTGCGGCGACATGCCGGGGTGACGTCCCTGTGGGCCCTCGGGGTTGGGGCCGTGATCTCTGGTGAGTACTACGGATGGAACTATGGCCTGGCCACCGGAGGTTTCGGCGGTCTTCTCGTCGCCGGCGTGGTCATGGCGATCATGTACTACGGCCTCGTGTACTCGATCGCGGAGATGTCACCCGCCCTCCCGCACACGGGTGGGGCCTATTCCTTCGCACGATCGGCCATGGGGCCGTGGGGCGGGTTCCTCACCGGCCTGGCGGAGAACATGGAGTACGTCATCACGCCAGCCGTGGTCGTCGGCGCGATCGGCTTGTTGATGCAGGAGATCGTCGGTTCGTTGTTCGATGTGACCGCGAACCCCTGGTGGAACAGCCTTCCGTTCTGGTGGGCCGTCTTCTACGTGATCTTCGTGTGGGTGAACGTCGTCGGCATCGAGGCGACGATGCGGTTCACCGTCGCCATCACCGTACTTTCCATCGCGGTGCTCGTGTTCTTCTTCATCGCGACGCTTGTCTCCGGGAAGTTCGATGCGAGTCTTTGGACCAACATCCCGAAGGGTGGCGGCGACGCGCTGCCGGCTGGAGGAGGACCGCTGTTCCCCTTCGGCATCAAGGGGATCTTCGAGTCCCTCCCGTTCGCGATCTGGTTCTTCCTCGCGATCGAGGAGGTGCCGCTCGCGGCCGAGGAGTCGATGGACCCACGCCGCGACGTTCCTCGAGGATCGGTGCTCGCGATGCACACACTGGTGATCGCCGCGGTCCTGACGCTGTTCCTGAACACGGGGCTCCCCGGAGGGGCAGCTCTCTTCGGTGGATCAGGGTTCCCAGTGCTCGACGGACTCCACGGGATCTTCGGCGAAGGCAAGGGGGTCGCGATCCTCGGGTTGCTCTTCCTGATCGGCCTCATCGCCAGCTTCTTCACGATCATCTACGCGTACGGCCGCAACACCTACTCGCTCTCCCGAGCTGGCTACTTCCCGAAGTTCCTTTCGATCACGCATGGTCAGCGCAAGACCCCACACGTCGCGCTGATCGTTGGTGCGGTCGTCGGTTACTTGGTCGCGCTCCTGGTGTACGAGGTGTCGAAGGACGACCCGACCTCACAGATCGTGGCCGCCCTTCTGAATATGGCCGTATTCGCCGCTGTCATCTCGTACATCCTGCAGATGACGTCGTTCGTCCTTCTCCGGAAGAATCTGCCGAACATCGACCGGCCCTACCGGAGCAAGTGGGGTGTCCCCGGTGCGGTCGTCGCCGGCGCCCTGGCGGCGATCGCCTTAGTCGCGATCTTCCTGAACGACGCGTACCGGCCCGGCGTGTATGGCGTCGCCGGCTACTACATCCTCGGAGTCGTGTACTTCGCGGTCGCCGGCCGGAACCGACTCGTGCTCTCACCGGAGGAGGAGTTCGCACTCACCCAGGGTGAGCAAGGCGTGCCGCAGTCCACGTACGAGACGAGCGCTGCCGCACAGGAGGCGATCTTGAGAGGCGGTGGTACGTCGTCCGAGACGCCGATGACGCCACCTCCTGCGCCACCCGCCTCTGGGTAGCAGAGGGAATTCGGTTCACGAGGGGCGGTGGGCATCATGCCCACCGCCCCTCCTCATCTCCGGGGAGGAACGATGCAACCGCAGGGCATGATCGATGCGAAGCAGCTCGAGGAGCTCGCCGACGCCGGCGAGATCGACACCGTCCTGTGCATGTTCACGGACTTCCAGGGGCGGTTCGTGGGCAAGCGGATCCTGCCGCACTTCTTCCTCGAGGACGTGATGGGCGAGGAGGGCCTTCACGCGTGCCTCTACCTGATCGCGATCGACATGGAGATGGAGCCGCTGCCCGGCTTCGAGTACGCGAGCTGGGAGACCGGCTACGGCGACTTCAAGATGATCCCCGACATGTCGACG
>Ga0070698_100004221_pt1 | contig 15795 bp, 10 predicted proteins | sample KBSK1502metaG_FD_65477 | JGI IMG/M metagenome (GOLD analysis project Ga0070698, IMG submission 65477) | Corn, switchgrass and miscanthus rhizosphere microbial communities from Kellogg Biological Station, Michigan, USA - KBS K1-50-2 metaG | ecosystem: Host-associated > Plants > Roots >...
CGGCTGCGGGCGCTCGAGTCGGACAGCTGCGTGGTCGAGATCTTCGGCCGTGACTCGGACGACGCCGAAATCGAGGCCCGGCGGCGCGACACCGAGCGGATCGCCGTCTACATCCCGCCCTACAACGACCCCGACGTGATCGCCGGGCAGGGCACCGTCGGTGCCGAGGTGCTGGAGGAGTGGCCGGCCTGCGACGGCCTGGTGGTGCCAATCGGCGGGGGCGGCCTCATCGCCGGCATCGGCCTGTGGGCCAAGGCGGTCAAGCCCGGCCTGCGCCTGGTGGGGGTCCAGCCATCGGCCTCCCCACCCATGTACGCCTACCTGGAGTCGAACTCAACCAAGCCGATGCCGATCGCCCCGACGCTGGCCGACGGGGTTGCCGGCAACATCGAGCGGGACAGCATCACCTGGAAGATGTGCCGCCAGCTGGTCGACGAGGTGGCCCTGGTCGACGAGGAGCAGATCGCCGATGCGATGCGCTGGGTGCTCGAGACCCACCACCTGGTCGTTGAAGGCAGCGGCGCGCTGGGGATCGCTGCGCTCCGCGCGGGCCTCGGTGGCCTGGCCGACCGTCGGGTTGCGGTCGTCCTGACCGGGCGGAATGTCGACGGGGCGACCCTGCGTGCCGTCCTGCCCGGCTAGCCACGACGCGACGCGGAGTACGATCAGCGCGTGAGCGAGCCGACCGTCCCGCCACAGCCCCAGCGGGGAAGCCCCGGAGCAGCCGTGCTGGGCGGAATCCTGATCGTGCTGGGGCTCATCTTCTTCGCCAGTGAGCAGCTCAACATCGACATCGGCAAGGCGACCTGGCCCTTCTACGTCATCGCCCCCGGCGTCGCCCTGGTCGCGCTGGGCCTGACCCAGCGCCGGGGCTCGGGACTCACCGTCGCCGGCAGCATCGTGACCATGGTCGGGCTGGTCCTCCTCTACCAGAATGCCACCGACCATTGGGAGAGCTGGGCGTACGCGTGGGCGCTGGTGGGCCCGGGCGGCAGCGGGATCGGGATGCTGCTGTACGGGACGCGAAGTGGCGACCGGAAGATGGCGCGCGACGGCTTCTGGGCGATCCTGTCCGCGCTCGGCATCTTCGCCGTTGGGCTGGTCTTCTTCGAGGGCATCATCGGCATCAGCGGCAAGCCGCTGGCCCTGCCGGCGTGGGTCCTGCCGGTCGCCGTGATCGTGATCGGCGTGGTGGTCCTGCTTCGAGGTTTGACGTTCCGCGATCATCGCGAGCCCGCCTGGGGCGTCAGCGAGGGCGAGGGTGGATCGGTCCCGCGCGTGCCCGAGGACGCCGCCGTGCCCGCAGAGAAGCCGAACGAGGGCTCGAACGCCCCGTGAGCGGGGGGACCGACTGGGGGCCGGGGTCGGTCGGAGGCGGCCCGCCTGGAGCCAGCCCGGAGAGCGCGGGCGCCCTCGATAGCCAGCGCGAGCGCGACCATCGACCGGAGGAGCATCCGCAACCCCGGCCGGGGTGCCTGCGGACACTGGTTGCGATCGTCCTCCTCCTGGCCGGCCTTGCCCTGGCCTGGTACCTCTTCATCGTCGTCGTTGACGTGCTGGGCTAGGTGCGGGGTTGGGTGCCCGATCGAGCCAGGTCTCAGGGCTCACGGTCCGGCCGGTCACGGCCGATCGCTGGGAGGACCTGGCCGCCCTCTTTGGGCCGAGCGGCGCGTTCTCGCACTGCTGGTGCACCTGGTGGCGCCAGACCGGGGCCGAGTTCAGCAGCGGGGTCGAGGCCGAGGGTGCCGCCAACCGCGCCCTGATGCACGACATCGTCGAGGCCGGCTCCGAGCCCGGGATGCTCGCCTATCGCGACGAAACGCCGGTCGGCTGGATCAGCGTCGCTCCACGCACGCAGTTCGGCCGAATCCTTCGTTCGCGGCGGATCGGCCCGAACCCCGATGAGGTGGCGGACGAGCGGGTCTGGTCAGTGGTCTGCTTCTGGATCCCTCGCAAGGAGCGCGGCAAGGGCGTCGCCAACGAGCTCCTGGCAGCAGCAGTGGGCCATGCCCGAGCCCGGGGAGCGAGGGCGCTGGAGGCGTACCCGGTGGATACCGCCGGCGGTCGGCATCCCGCCGCCAACCTGTTCACCGGGACCCTGGCGATGTTCCAGCGAGCGGGCTTCCGCGAGGTGAATCGGCCGCGCGGCGCGCAGCTGGTCATGCGACGAGACCTGTAGCTGCCGGCGCCGCTTCGGCGCGGCGGGCTAGGCCGCCGCGGGCGCGATCAAGCTCTGTTCTGCGCGAAGCATCTGTTCGATGACCGCCGGCTCGCTCGGCCAGGCGATGAGATGCCCCTGGGCGAGGACGCAGCCGAGCTCCTTCAGCCGTTCCATCTGGGCCGTCTCCTCGACGCCCTCGGCGACGGTGCCGAGCGAGAGCTCCTGCGCCAGATGGAGGATCGTCGCCACCAGGCTCCCATCTGCCCGACCGCCGAGCTGCATCACGAACGATCGATCGATCTTCAGCTCGTCGACCGGCAGGTCGCGAAGGCGACTGAGCGACGAGTATCCGGTCCCGAAGTCATCGATGGAGATACGGACTCCCAGCCGCCGGAGCTCGCCCAGGATCGCCACCACCTCGGCGCGATCCTCCCGGAAGACGCTCTCCGTGATCTCGATCACGAGCTGGGAGGCGGGCAGGCCGCTGTCGGCCAAGATGGAGGCGACGTCGGCGACGAATCCCTCTTCCAACTGGACGACCGATACGTTGACGTTGACGATCAGCGAGCCGCCACGGGCGCCGCTCCAGCCGCGAACGGCGCGGCAGGCCTCCTGCAGCACCCAGCGGCCGACGCGTCGAATCTCACCTGATCGCTCGGCGACCGGGATGAACTCGTTCGGCATGACCAGGCCCCGCTCGGGGTGGTCCCAGCGCAGCAGCGCTTCGACGCCGTGCAGGCGGCCGTCGGCGATCGACACGATCGGCTGATACAGCAGCCGGAGCTCGTTGCGATCAAGGGCATGGCGCAGGTCGGTCTCGAGACGCACGCGGTCGACCGTGTCGGCATACATCGCCTCCTTGAAGACCAGGTAGCTGCCGCGGGCGTCGCGCTTGGCGACGTACATCGCGATGTCGGCGTTGCGCAGGAGGTCACCCGCGGAGACCTCGCCCCCCTCGGACCGATGGATGCCGATGGTGCAGGTGAGCGACACGCTCAATCCGCCAGCCTCGAATGGCGGTGCGAATGCCGCCGCCAGTCGGTCCGCCAGCACCACGGCCTCCGTGTGGTTCGCGGCCTGGTCGATCAGGACCGAGAACTCGTCGCCGCCGAGGCGGGCGGCGGTGTCCTCCCCACGAATCGTTCTCCGGATGCGCCGTGCCACCTCGACGAGGACCTGGTCACCCGCCGCGTGGCCCAGGGTGTCGTTGATCCGCTTGAAGTCGTCAAGGTCGAGGTACAGGAGAGCCGGAGGCCGCTTCGACCGCTTGGCCCGAACGATCGCCTGCTCGACGCGGTCAGCGAACAGCACACGATTCGCAAGCCCCGTCAGGGGATCGTGCAGGGCCTGTGACTCGAGCTGGCGCTCAAAGGCCCGTCGCTCGGTGATGTCGTGAATCGTCGCGACCAGGCCTGAGATGAGCGAGTCATCCAGCAGGTTCGAGACCCGCATCTCGACCCAGCGCTCCTCGGCCCGTGCCACCTGGAAGACCAGCGGGCCTGAGATGCCTGGGCGCTGCGTGGCGGCGGCGAGCATGGCTCGCACCATCGGGGCCTCGGCCGGCGCCAGGAGATCGATGAGTGACGAGCGCTCGAGCATCCTCAGGCCGCGTTCGAAGAGGGGCTCGGCGGAGGGGGTGGCGAAGCTGATCTGTCCGCTGGGATCGGTCACCAGGATGACGTCCGAGGCGTTCTTGATCAGTGTCTGGAAGCGAGCCGCCTCGCGGGCGGAGGCCCTTTGCGTCATGAGGTACGCGTTCTGCCTGGCGGTGTAGACCTGTCGACCGACGACCAGCATGGTGGCGACGATAGCTCCGGCAACCAGCACCCGGTCGCTGCCGTCGCCCGCGAAGGAGGAGAACCCCAGCGGGACGTACACGGCCACGACGGCCAGGTACGGCAGCAGCGTGATCGGTCGCAATGAGGCGGCCTTCTCCCCGGGCGCAGCGCGGCCCGACGACGTGCCCTGGATCGCCGCCGCGGTCCCCATCGCGATCCATACCATCAGGTAGGCCACTTCGGACCAGGTCCCCGAGGTGTAGTCGGCCGACAGCGACAGGCGGGCATAGACGAGGTCGGCGGCCACGTTGACCACGAGGCCGATGGCCAGCAGGACGAGCACCGTGCGGGGCGTCTCGGTCAAGCGGGCAAGCAGGGCGACGAGCACCGCGAAGAGGACCATGAGGTCGCCAACGGGATAGGCGATCGCCACCAGCACCGTGCTCCCGGGCTGGCCGCCGCTGGCGGCAACCACCGGCCCGAGCACGAGCCACCACACAAGCACACCCGCGCCGACCATGACCAGGGCCATGTCGAGCACCGATCGCAGCACCGCCTCGGGGCGCTCCCGTGGAAGCAGGCCGAGGCCAACCAGCAGGAACGGGAAGAAGGCCAGGAACCCGACGTCGGCAACCGAGGGGAAGGGGATCGCCTGCCCGGTGATCCCGAAATACAGCCAGGTCAGGTTGCCAAAGGCATAGGCGGCGAAGCCGAGAGCGATGACCGCCCACGCCCGCCGCGTCGCGGGGCTTCTCCCCACGCGGGACGCGCGGAAGGCCATCCCGGTGACGAAGAGGAGGATGGGGACGAAGACGACGGGCGCCAGCGTCGCATGGAGCTCGGGGCCTCCCCAGCCAGCCACGTACCAGATCACGATGAGCAGGCCGTAGATGGGCAACCCGGCCACAATCGCCGCCCTGCGCCAGGACGTCAGGCCAAGGACATGAATCTCTTCGATGGCAACCCGACGAGCTGCCGCTGTGATTCCCGCGACCAATAACTCATCCTCGTCGGGCGAAATCGTGTCTGTCGCCTGCATTACCCCGCGTCGCAAGCCATCGGTCTACCCACCAGGAGAGTGCCGGTCGCGCATAGAAGTACTACGACGCCCGTATCCTTAGTCCGCCATGCAGCCCGACGATCCCATCGAGGAGTCCCCGATCGAGCGCGCCCTTGAAGGGGTGAACGCCGGCTACATCGCCGAGATGCAAGAACGCTGGCAAGAGGACCCGAGCTCGGTCGAGCCTGAGTGGCGCGCCCTCTTCGAGCCGGCCATCGCACCGCCACCAACCCCGGCCCCGGACGCACCGGCGGCTCCTCCCCCGCTCGAGACGCAGGTTCCCCTCCCTCCCGGCGCCACCCCGCTCCGCGGGCCCGCCGCGAGGCTCGCCCGCAACATGACTGCCTCGTTGGCCGTCCCGACCGCCACCAGCTTTCGCGACATCGAGGTGGCCACGCTCGAGGCGCGTCGCAAGGAGCTGCTTGCACAGCTTGCTCCCCGGCGGGTCAGCTTCACGCACCTGATCGGCTTCGCCATTGCGCGAGCCGCCTCCGAGCAGCCCGGCATGACCGCTTCCTATCTGGAGGCCGATGGCGCCGCGTATCGCGTCGATCCCGGCGGCGTGAACCTGGGGCTGGCCGTGGACGTCGAACGACCCGATGGCGGCCGCTTCCTGGTCGTGCCGGTGATCCACTCCGCGGAGGCGATGGACTTCGACTCCTTCCACGCCCGCTACGAGGAGCTCGTCGAGAAGGCGCGCGCCAACCATCTCTCGCCCGACGACATGGCGGGGGCCACCATCACCCTCACGAACCCCGGGACCCTGGGGACGACCTCTTCCGTCGCGCGGCTGATGCCGGGGCAGGGCGCCATCGTCGCCACCGGCGCCATCCGCACGGTCGGCGCGTCGCGCGTCATGACGGTCAGCTCGACGTACGACCATCGCGTCATCCAGGGCGCGGAGTCGGGCGCCTTCCTCGGTCGGATCGACGCACTCCTGCAGGGTGCCGACGGCTTCTACGAGTCGCTCGGCCTGCCGCCGACGGCGACCCCGGCTGCGGCTCCGGCGGCACCGGCGGCTGGCGCGACCCCCGACGACCTTCGGGCAGTGGCAGCCGGCATGGCGCTGGTGCGGGCGTATCGGTCTTTTGGACACCTCGCCGCGCGGCTCGACCCGCTGGGCAGCGAGCCGGTCGGCGATCCCGCACTGGATCCAGCCCCGCTGGGGCTGACGGACGAGGCGATGGCTCGCGTCCCGGCTGACCTGCTGCGCATCGGCGTGCCGGGTGCGACCCTGGCCGAGGCGCTCCCCTTCCTGCGGGCAACCTACTGCGGCTCGATCGCGTACGAGGTAGAGCACATCGCCAGCCACGACGAACGTGTCTGGCTGCGCCAGGCGATCGAGTCCGGGGCCCATCGGCCCGCCTTGAGCACCGACGAGCGGCGGGCCCTCCTCGAGCGACTGACCGTGGTCGAGGGGCTGGAGCGCTTCCTGCACAAGGCGTACCTGGGCCAGAAGCGGTTCAGCATCGAGGGGCTGGACACGATGGTCCCGATGCTCGATGTGCTGCTGCGAGGCGCCACGGCGGGAAGCGCGCAGGACGTCGTGATCGGGATGGCCCACCGTGGTCGGCTGAACGTGCTGGCCCACATCGTCGGGGTCAGCTACGAGGCGATCCTGATCGAGTTCGAGGCCGGCCGCGGAGGGACCGACGGACTCGTCCCGAAGGGGGGCCTCGACGACGTGAAGTACCACCTGGGCGCGGAGGGAACCTACACCGCCCAGGACGGACGGGAGCTCCACGTCAGCCTGTCACCGAACCCCAGCCACCTCGAGGCGGTCAATCCGGTGGTCGAGGGCCATGCCCGGGCCCAGCAGTCGGACCGGGCAGGCCCGGTGGCGGTCCTCAACCCTGATCGCACGATCCCGATCCTGATCCACGGCGACGCCTCGTTCGCAGCCCAGGGCGTCGTGGCCGAGACCTTCAACATGGCCCGTTTGGCGGGGTATGGCACTGGTGGCACCCTGCACCTGATCGCCAACAACCAGGTCGGATTCACCACGGAGCCGCGCGAGGCGCGCTCCACGGTCTACTCCAGCGACCTGGCCAAGGGGTTCGACGCGCCGATCATCCACGTCAACGCCGATGACGCCGAAGCCTGCCTGGCCGCCGCGCGGCTGGCCTGGATGTACCGCGAGAAGTTCCACGGCGACGTCGTGATCGATCTCGTCGGCTACCGGCGCTACGGCCACAACGAGGGGGACGAGCCGGCCTACACGCAACCGGTCATGTACGCCGCGATCGCCGCACATCCGAGCGTCCGTCAGCTGTACCAATCCGCCCTCGTCGACGGCGGGATCGTCTCGGCGGAGGAGGCCGATGCCTGGGCGAAGGCATTCGCCAAGGACCTCGCCGCACGCCAGACCGTGGTGCGCGGCAAGCCGGCGGAGCCTTTCCTGGACCGCGGCGCGGAGGCGATCTCCGCCGAGGAGTCGCCCGAGCCGGTCACCGCCGTCAAGGCCAAGGTCCTGCGCACCGTGAACGCCGCACTGCTGGAGACGCCCGACGGGTTCACGGTCAATGCGAAGCTCGCCAAGCAGCTCGACCGGCGATTGGCGGCGCTCGACGACCCCGAGCCGGCCATCGAGTGGGCGCAGGCCGAGGCGCTCGCCTTTGGATCCCTCCTCCTCGAGGGGATCCCGATCCGGCTCACCGGCCAGGACACGGTGCGCGGCACCTTCAGCCAGCGCCATCTGGCCCTCCACGACGCCGCGAACGGAGCGGTCCACGTGCCGATCCAGCATCTCCCCGGGGCGCGGGCCAGCTTCGAGCTGCACAACAGCCCGCTCTCCGAATACGCGTGCCTGGGCTTCGAGTACGGCTACGCCGCCACGGCGCCAGAGGCGCTGGTCCTGTGGGAGGCGCAGTACGGGGACTTCGTCAATGGCGCCGAGATCATCGTCGACCAGTTCATCATCGCCGGGCTGGCGAAGTGGCGGCAGACCTCGCGCCTGACCCTGCTCCTGCCGCACGGCTACGAGGGATCGGGGCCCGAGCACTCGTCGGCACGCCTCGAACGGTTCCTGGCGCTGGGCGCCGAGGGGAACATCCGGGTCGTCTACCCGACCACCCCGGCGCAGTACTACCACCTGCTGCGCCGCCAGGCACGCCACGGCGACATGCGCCCGATGGTGGTGATGACCCCGAAATCGCTGCTGCGCTTGCCACAGGCCACGTCCCGGCTGGCCGAGCTGAGCCACGGCACCTTCGCATCGGTCCTGGACGACCCCAGCGTCGGTGCACCCGATGCCGTCCGTCGGGTGATCCTGTGCAGCGGCAAGATCTACTACGACCTCGCAACCTCGGAGCTGCGGGCGGAGCAGCCAGACCTGGCGATCATCCGCTGCGAGCGCCTGTACCCCTTCCCAACCGAGGATCTCGAAGCGGTCCTCGCCCGCTATCCCGGCGTCGAGCACGTGTCGTGGGTGCAGGAGGAGCCCCGCAACATGGGCGCGCGCAAGTTCGTCCTGCCCAAGATCCGTCACCTCGTCCCGTTCCGCATCCCGCTCGGCGACATCAGCCGGCCCGAGCGTTCGCGACCGGCGGAGGGCTACCCCGCCGCGCACCACGTGGAGCAGGCGCGCATCGTTCGCGAGGCGCTCACGACCTGATGCCCGCGCAGCCTCCGCTCCTCGAGCGGTACCGCGATCTGCTGGCCATGCCCGGCGAATCATTTCCGCTCACGCTGGGCGAGGGCGGTACCCCACTCATCCACGCCAGGCGCCTTGGCGCGGAGCTCGGACTCCAGAACCTGTATCTGAAATTCGAGGGGACGAATCCCACGGGCTCGTTCAAAGACCGCGGGATGGTGCTCGCCGTCAACCGGGCGGTGGAGGCAGGCGCGCGGGCCATCGTCTGCGCCTCCACGGGCAACACGGCCGCATCCGCCGCTGCGTATGCGGCCGCCGCCGGACTCCCCTGCCACGTCGTGCTGCCGGCCGGCAACGTGGCACGCGGCAAGCTGGCCCAGGCACTCGTCGCCGGTGCGCATCTGGTCACCATCGACGGCAACTTCGATCAGGCGCTGGCGGCGGTCAGGGCGCTCGGCGACGAAGCGACCGTTGCGATCGTCAACTCGGTCAACCCCGATCGCATCGCCGGGCAGGAGACAGCGTCATACGAGATCGTCGATGAGCTCGGTCGTGCGCCCGATGGGGTGGCGCTCCCGGTCGGCAACGCGGGCAACATCACCGCCTACTGGGCCGGCTTCACCCGCTACGCGGAATCCGGCCGCAGCGACGGACGGCGGCCACGGATGCTTGGCTTCCAGGCGGAGGGCGCAGCGCCGATCGTCCGCGGCGCCGCGGTGGAGGCCCCCGAGACGGTCGCCACCGCGATCCGGATCGGGAATCCCGCGTCCTGGAAGCGGGCGGTCGCCGCCCGGGACGAATCCGGTGGTGTGATCGAGGCGGTCGGTGACGAGGAGATCCTCTCGATGCAGCGGCGCATCGCTCGGCTCGAAGGGATCTTCTGCGAGCCCGCCTCCGCGGCCGGGGTCGCCGGGGTCGCACGCCTGGCCAGGGGCGGCCGCCTCGCTCGCGCCGAGACGGTCGTCTGCATCCTCACGGGACACGGTCTCAAGGACACCGACGCTATCGCGGGGGACGACGCCGGGTTCAGCTCGGTCGCCGCCGAGGCTGGCGCGATCCGCGACGCAATGCGCCTCTAGCCGAGCCGCCCGTATCGGCGCATCACCTCGGCCAGCCGGTCGTGGGGCAGGGCGGGGAACGTGACGCCATCGCGGCCGGTCATCGCCTCGGCCGCGAGCATGCTGTTCAGGATCGCCTCCTCGGTCGCCTCGATCGCCGCCCAGAAGAGCTCGCTGATGTGGTCGTCGTTCAGCATCTCGAGCGGGAACGTCCGCGGCGCATTCGCGTCAGCCTCGACGCGCAGCCCACGGTTGCCGGTCGCGAAGGCAAAGAAGATGTCGCCGCTGCTGTTCTCGCCGCCGCCACCGCCACGTGCCACGCCCAGCCCGGCGCGCTCGGCCAGTCGCCGGCATTGGCCAGGGAGGAGTGGCGCATCGGTCGCCACCACGGCGATGATCGAGCCTGTCTCCGACGTCATCGCCGGCCCGGCGACGTCGGCCTGGCTGATCTGGCGCCCCACGGGCACGCCATCGACCGCAAGCCGCTCGCGGCGCCCATGGTTGGCCTGCACCAACGCCCCCACCGTGTACCCGCCGTGCTCCTCGCCCACCCGCCGCGAGGAGGTGCCGATCCCGGCCTTGAAGCCGAACGCCTTCATCCCCGTGCCGCCGCCCACGCTCCCCTCGGCCACGGGACCACTTGCCGCTGCGGCGAGCGCGCTGAAGACGTGCTCCGGGCGCACGTGCTGGCCGTTCACGTCGTTCAGGTAGCCGTCCCACGTTTCGGCCACCACCGGCAGCGACCAGAGGCCGACCCCCTCCTGCCCGGACACGCTCGCGGCGACCAGCGCGTCGCGAACGACCCCAACGCTGTGCGTATTGGTCAGGCCGATGGGTGTGGTCAGCATCCCCGACTCGCGCACCCATTCAAGGCCCGTCATCTCGCCGTTGCCGTTCAGGGTGTGGCTGCCGGCGAAGACCGGCTCCCGACCCGGATCCCCGTCGTGCGGGAGGATGACCGTGACACCGGTGCGGATGGGACCCTTGCCCACGACCAGCGGGCCGTCGCCCGAGATGAGGGTGGTGTGGCCGACCCGCACCCCCGCCACGTCGGTGATGGCGTTCAGCGGCCCGGTCGGAAGGGTGCCGATCGCGATGCCCAGGTCACGTGCGCGCATCGATCTGGCTCCTCTCATCGGCGCGTTCGAGATGGGCGTGGATCACATCCTCGGCGGCCGCCACCGCAGCGGGCTGGCCGGTCACCGTCTCGACGAAATGATGGCGGTCCAGCGCAAGCAGCTCGACTCGGTTGAGCGCGGTGATCGACGCGGTGCGTGGGATGTCGTGCAATAGCGCGATCTCGCCGAACGACTGGCCGGTTCCCAGCGTGCGCACCGGGACCCCGTCAACCTCCACTTGCACCTCGCCGCTGGCGATGATGTAGAAGCGATCGCCCAGGTGGCCCTGGGTGATGATCAAGGTCCCGGCACGCGCCGTGACCGGTATCAGCGCCGCAGCCAGGCGTTCGAGGGCCTGCCCGGGGAGTGGGGTGAAGAACGGGACGCTCAGGAGTGCCGCGAGCTCGCGAGGACGCACCACCCCGGCGGCATCGGCCCGCAGCAGGCGGCGCCAGTTCAAGGCGGTGAAACCGATGAGCACGATCCCGGCGGCGACGAAGGCGCCGCGAGTGCCGGCAATCGCCAACAGTGCGGGGGCCAGCATGGATCCGACCGCCAGCGAGGCGTTGTGGATCCCCTCCAGCACGCCGAAGACGCGGCTGAGCAGCACGTCCGGCGATACCCGCTGCAGGAGCGTGCGACCGGCGACGTCCATCACCACGCGACCCATCCCCGCCACGGCCAGGAGCAGCAGGGCCGCCAGCGGAAGCGGCAGGAGTCCCACCGCGGCCAGCGCCCCACCCCACAGCAGCAGGCCTGCCCCGAACGGGCCGGCCAGGCGCGGGCGACCGATGAGGAGGGCCGTCAGCAGGGCGCCGATGATCCCGCCGGCGCCGATGGCGGCGTTCAGGAAGCCGACCCCCGACTGCCCCATCGCCAGCGCGTCGAGGGCCAAGACCACGAGCAGCACGTCGAGAACACCCCACAGGACCGAGGCGGAGCCCAGCAGGACCACCACGGAGCGTGGCCGCTCCTCCCTGGCGAGCATCGTGAACCCGGCCACCGCCTCCCGGAGTGCGGCCCCGAAGCCGCGACCGGCGTCCTCCCGGTCAGGCGCTCGGGTGGGCGGCAGCCCAGCGATCAGGACGGCGCCTGCCAGCGAGAGAACGGACGCGCCCGCGAAGACGGGCGCTGGGCCGAAGAGCTGGAGCACCACGCCGGCCACCGCCGGGCCGACCAGGATCGCGGTCGTCTGGATACTGCCGGCTGCGACATTCGCCGCGGTCAGCTCGGCGGGAGTCCGCGAGAGCGATGGCAGGATCGCCGCCTGGACCGGGCGGGTCAGCGTGATCGCGACGTTCGCGGCCGCCGCCAGGGCGTAGACGATCGCCACCGGCGCATCGGCCACCAGGGAGGCAGCCATGGCGCCCGCGGCCGCCGCCTGGAGCAGGTAGGTGGTGAGCAGGACGCGCTCGCGCGGATATCGATCCCCGAACGAGGCCGCCAGGGGAGCCACGATTGCCGCGGGCGCCAGCTGCAGGACCGCAACCAGCGCGACCTCGCCCGCCCCGCCGCGCCCGTAGGCAAAGACGAGGATCGCGACCCAGATGCCCCACTCCGTCAGGCTGAAGCCGAGGAAGGCGGACTCCACTCGCCGAAGGGCGGGATTACGGAGCACCGCGCCGAACGCGCCGGTCGAGGCGGCAAGGCGCGCCCCGAGGCGAGGCCTGGTGGACATCGCCACCGATCATGACACGCGCCCAAAGGCTGCTACCCTCCCCGCCATGCTGCGCGACGCGCTGGCCGCCTTCCAACCCCAGGAGATCGGCTTCATCGCCGACCCGTACCCCGCCTACGACGAGCTGCGGCGAGCGGGCCGCATCCACTTCGACGAGCGCACCAACCACTGGCTGGTCACCCGCCACGCTGACGTCAACGCGCTCCTGCGCGACCGCCGCTTCGGCCGCTCCTACCTCCACCTCGCAACCCACGAGGAGATGGGCCATCCGCCCGACACGGAGCTCGCCGGCCCGTTCTGGCACGTCATCCGCGACGGGATGCTCGACCGCGAGCCGCCGGACCACACCCGCCTGCGCAGCCTGGTGATGAAGGCCTTCACGCCTCGTCGAGTGGCGGAGCTGCGCGACACGATCCAGCGGATCGTCGACGGCCTCGTTGGCGACGGGCTGGAACGCGGCGAGTTCGATCTGCTCAGCGTCGTGCTCGAGCCCCTGCCGGTGACCGTCATCGCGGAGCTGCTCGGCATCCCGGAGGCCGATCGGCACCTGCTCCGGCCCTGGTCCGCCGAGATCTGCCTGATGTACGAGCTGAACCCAACCGATGACTACGCCCGCCGCGCCTCGCAGGCGAGCGTCGAGTTCGGTGACTACCTCCGCACCCTGGCCCGGGCGCGTCGTGGGACGCAGGGGACGGACCTGATCACCGCCCTGACGCAGGTCGTCGACGAGGGTGGCGCTCGGCTCAGCGAGGATGAGCTGATCGGCACCTGTGTCCTGCTGTTGAACGCCGGCCACGAGGCGAGCGTCAACGGCTCCGGGAACGGCTGGTGGGCCCTCTTCCGCAACCCGGACCAGCTGGCCAGGCTGCGCGCCGAGCCCGGACTCCTGCCCACCGCGGTCGAGGAGCTGCTCCGCTACGACACGCCGCTCCAGCTCTTCGAGCGCTGGGTGCTCGAGGACTCCGAGGTGTGCGGCGTCCCGGTGCCAAGGGGAGCGGAGCTCGGCCTCATGTTCGGCTCGTCGAACCGCGACCCCGACGTCTTCGCCGATCCGGATCGGCTCGACCTGGGGCGCGACCCGAATCCGCACATCAGCTTTGGCGCCGGAATCCACTTCTGCCTCGGCGCTCCGCTGGCGCGCCTGGAGATGCAGATCGCCTTCGAGACGATCCTGCGGCGCATGCCTCGGCTGACGCTGCTGCAGGAGCCCGCGTGGAAGCCGACCTACATCATCCGCGGCCTGCAATCGCTGCCGGTCCGCGCGTGAATGACGACCGTCCGCGGTGCCCATGGGGCACCGGCGACCCGCTGAACCTCGCCTACCACGACACCGAATGGGGCGTCCCGATCCACGACGAGCGCCACCTGTTCGAGCTGCTCTGCCTGGAGGGCGCGCAGGCGGGCCTCTCGTGGATCACGATCCTGCGCAAGCGCGAGGGCTACCGGCTTGCCTTCGAGGGCTGGGATCCGAAGCGGATCGCCGGCTACAGGGCCGAGGAGATGGCGCGACTCCTCGCCGACCCCGGCATCGTGCGCAATCGGGCCAAGATCCAGTCCGTCATCGGCAATGCGAGGGCCTACCTGCAACTGGCCGATGCGCCGGGCGCCTTCGACGGCTACCTGTGGTCGTTCGTGGGGGGTGCGCCCGTCATGAACCGATGGACCTCGCTCGGCGGCGTCCCGGCCGAGACCGAGGCGTCTCGCGCGCTGTCGCGCGACCTCAAGAAGCGGGGCTTCTCGTTCGTGGGACCGACGATCGTGTACGCCTTCATGCAATCCGCAGGGCTCGTCAACGACCACCTGGTGACGTGCTTCCGGTACTCGGAGCTCGCCGCGGCCTAGCCTCCGGGCCTCCGTATACTCGGGCCGCATGCCCACGCCCATCGCCACCATCGAGGTGCCTGCCAGCAGCGCCAACCTGGGAAGTGGCTTCGACTGCTTCGCAGCCGCCCTGAGCCTTAAGCTTCGCGCCGAGCTGTACCCCGGCGAGGAGGCCGGCATCCTGCTCAACGCGCATGGCGAGGGCGCGCCCGGGCCCGATGACGACCCGGAGCAGAACCTGCTCCTCCGGGCGTTCCGAGAGGGCCTCCGCCTGGCCCACGGCTCGGAGCACGGCTCCGGCGCCTGGCGCATCGAGGTGAGCAGCATGATCCCAACTGCGCGTGGGCTCGGCAGCAGCGCCGCGGCGATCGTGGCTGGCCTCCTGCTGGGGGCGGCTGCGGGGCGCCACGCCCCCGACGCCGACCAGCTCTTCAGCCTTGGGGCGACGCTCGAGGGCCATCCGGACAACGTGGCGGCCTGCCTGTACGGAGGCATCACGCTGTCGGTCGGGGGCGGGGTCGGCACGACGCCGCTGCTTCGTCGCTTTCGAGTCCCCGAGGCGTGGATCCCGGTCCTCTTCATCGCGTCGGCCACCAGCGCGACGCGCGGCATGCGGGAGGCGCTTCCGCCGACCGTGCCGCACCACGAGGCCGCCGCGGCGGCCGCGCGTGCAGCCCTGCTGGCGACGGCCGTCATCACCTCGGATGCGGGGCTGCTCCGCACCGCCATGGACGACCGCCTGCATCAGCCATACCGATTGCCGCTCCTGTCGGGCGCCGCGGAGCTGATCGAGTTGGCATACGAGCACGGGGCGGCGGGAGCGGCGCTCTCGGGGGCCGGTCCGAGTGTCCTGGCCATCTGCGACTCACCGATAAGCGCGCACTCGGTCGAGAAGGCCTGGGGCGCAGCCGGGGTGCGGGGCATGGCGGCGCGCCTGCGCTTCGACACCGACGGCGCGCGCCTCACCGCGGAGGCCGTTCGATGAGCCTCGTCACCCTGACCGGGATCGCCAAGAGCCACGGAGCCCAGCATCTCTTCGACGGCGTCAACCTGCAGATCGGCGCCGGGCGCCGGATCGCGATCGTGGGGCCGAACGGCGCCGGCAAGACGACGCTGCTCGAGATCATCACCGGCGAGCAGGAGGCCGATGCCGGGACCGTGACCCGCGGCAAGGAGCTGGCGATCGGCTACCTGCGGCAGGAGGTGGCGCAGGCGACGGGCCGGAGCGTGGTGGCGGAGGTCATCGCCGGGGCCGGGGCGGTGAGCGGCATCGAACGCCGGATGCGCCACATCGAGACTGAGATGGCCGATGCGGGCGGCGATCCGAACGCCCAGGATGAGCTGGCCGAGCTGATGGACGAGTACGGACGCCTCCAGCATCGGTTCGAGCAGCTCGGCGGATGGTCGCTCGAGGCCGAGGCGCGCCGCATCCTGGCCGGCCTCGGCTTCGCCCAGCCCGACATGGACCGGGAGATCGGCGAGTTCAGCGGCGGCTGGATGATGCGAGTGGCGCTCGGTCGCCTGCTCCT
>Ga0070698_100004222_pt1 | contig 15793 bp, 17 predicted proteins | sample KBSK1502metaG_FD_65477 | JGI IMG/M metagenome (GOLD analysis project Ga0070698, IMG submission 65477) | Corn, switchgrass and miscanthus rhizosphere microbial communities from Kellogg Biological Station, Michigan, USA - KBS K1-50-2 metaG | ecosystem: Host-associated > Plants > Roots >...
CCCGACGGCAGCGCAATCCAATGGGTCCAGCGGAATGGCCGACCTCACTCGATCCATGCCAACTGGCCCGACCCCGACGGCCTCGCTGTGTTCCCCGTGGGTGAGCTCGGCGCACTCGGCGACCCTATGTTCCAGGACGCCGGAGCCAGCTCGCCGTGGTGCCCGCTGTTCCTGAACCGGCGACCCAACGAGTTCGTCCTCGGGTACGCCACCCACGACGGAGTGGCGCTGGCGACCCTCGACTCAAACGGCACGGTCTCAACCGGCCCACTCGTGCCGGCCGATAACAGCATCGGGAGGCCGTCCGAGCTGTGCTGGATGACGATCACCCCCGACGACCGACTGGTCTTCGCGACGATGACCGGCTACGGATACATCACCAGCTGGCGCCTCGAAGGCGACGTGCTTTCCATCGCGAAGGATCCCGCCTGCCCGACGGTTCCGGGAGACGGCACCTTCAGGGGGCTCGGCGGGATCGTCAGCAGCAGCCCGAACGACATGTGGCTGACGGAAGACGGCGCCTATCTGTACCAGATCTACCCGAACGCCTCGAAACTGGTGGGCTACGCCGTCAAGCCGGATGGTTCGCTCGACGAGATCACCACCGCGACGATTCCGTACAACAGCCCACAGGGGTTGGACGGATTCTAGGTCCATCTGACGATTTCGGAGAGCCACCGGCTTCTTCATAAGCGACGGTCGCGTCGCAAGATGAGGTGACGTGCTCGGGCCTGGACCGCCGGCCCGAGCACGTCGACGTCCGCGCCCTGCCCCGCGTAGCCCGTCAGAGGCCGGGGACACAGACTGGGGTCTCACACAGAAGCGAAGCGCTGCGTGGAGCGGCACGGTGGTGGCTCGACCCCTCGACGTCCACCAACCAAGGAGCCAAACCATGCCGAGCAGCCCGCGAACGTCTCTTCTCTCTCGCACTCGGTCATACCTGACCTCGGGAGTCCGACAACGATCAAACGGCTCGGGACTGCGACCTCGCCCAACGAGCTCCTCCGCGGCCACTGAGGTAACCGAGCAGGCTTCGGCGGCGGCGCCCTCTCGGGCGGCGCAACCCGCCGATGTTCTCGGCCTGACCGGCGCCACGGCACTGGTCGTCGGGAGCATCGTCGGGGTAGGGATTTTCAACCTTCCGTCGTCGCTCGCCCCCTACGGGCCGATCACGCTCGTCTCGATAGGCTTGACGACGGTCGGCGCTCTGGCTCTTGCCGGGCTGTTCGCGTCGTTGTCGCGCCGAATGCCGGCCGACGGAGGGCCGTATGCCTACGCGCGCGTGGCGTTCGGCAACAAGCTCGGATTCGCGAACGCCTGGTCGTACTGGATCACCGCCTGGGCGGGCAATGCCGCGATCGCGGTCGGCTGGGTGCTCTACGTCGAGGTGTTCATCAACCAGGGGCACACCAAGATCTGGTCGATTCTCCTCGTGCTCGCGGGCCTCTGGATCCCGGCGCTCATCAATCTCAGCGGCATCAGGAACATTGGCTGGTTTCAGGTAGTCACGACGATTGCGAAGTTCGTCGCCCTCGCCTTCATCTCGACCGTCGGGTTGTTCTACATCACCGGCGCCAACTTCACCCCGTGGAACGTGAGCGGCCACGGCGCCATGAGCGCGATCGGCAGCGGAGCGGCGATCGCGTTGTTCAGCTATCTGGGGCTGGAGACGGCGGCCGTCGCAGCCAAGAACGTCCGCGAGCCGGATCGCAACATCCCTCGCGCGACGCTGCTGGGCAGTTTCGGAACGGCGGTGGTGTACGTGCTGTCGCTCACGGCCGTGTTCGGGATCGTCTCGAATCACGACCTGCAGGGATCCACCGCCCCGTTCTCGACCGCGATCAACCACATGTTCGGCGGGACTTTCTGGGGCTACGTCATGGCCGTCGTGGTCATCATCTCCGGCATCGGCGCGCTCAACGGCTGGACGTTGGTCACCGCAGAGATGCCGCGCGCCGCAGCGCAAGCGGGCGTATTCCCCGAACGTTTCGAGCGGCTGAACCGGCGCGGCTCCCCGGGCTTCGGGGTGATCGCCTCAACCGCGCTCGCCTCGATCGCGATGGTGATCAACTACCTCGGCTCCAACGGACAGACGGTCTTCACGACGCTGATCCTGATGACCGGCATCACGGCAGCGATCCCGTACGCGTTCTCGGCGCTCGCCCAGATCAAGTGGCGCATCGCCGATCGGAAGCAGATGGAGACGCCGCGCTTTGTCCGGGACATGGTCGTCGCCATCGTGGCGGCGGTGTTCTCGGCCTTCTTCATCTACTACTCGCGAAACACCGGGCACAGCTTCTGGGTCTACTGGGCCCCCTTCCTGCTGACCGCCGGCGCCTTTGTGTTCGGCATCCCGGTCTACTACTCGCAGCGCCACCGGATGACCGCTCCCGGTGAAGTGCCGCCGTACCGGTGATCGAGATTTCCAGTCCGATCTCCAGGGGCGGGCGTTTGCCACGTGCGGTGGTCGCGCTGGGCGGCAACGCGCTCCTCCGTCGCGGGGAACCGCTCGAAGCGGACAACCAGGCGCGGGCGGCACGCAAGGCAGCCGGCCTGCTGGCCCGGGTGTCCTCAGCTAACCGGCTCGTCGTCACCCACGGCAATGGCCCCCAGGTGGGCCTGCTGGCGCTGATGAGCAATGCCTCTACCGAGACGGCGCCGTACCCGCTCGACGTTCTCGGCTCCGAGACCGAGGGCCAGATCGGATACATGCTCGAGCTCGAGCTCGACAACGCGATCCCTGAGCAGGAGACGGTCGCGGTGCTCACGCGCGTGGTCGTCGACGCGAGTGACCCGGCGTTTTCGGCCCCGTCGAAGTTCATCGGGCCGGTCTATTCGGAGAGCGAGGCGCGCTCCCTCGCCGAGCGGCACCGCTGGACGGTCAAGCGCGACGGCGAGAACTGGCGGCGCGTCGTCCCGTCACCTCGACCGCAGCGAATCGTTCAGCTCCGCGCGATCGAGCGTCTCGTCGACGCAGGTTTCCTCGTGGTCTGCACCGGCGGCGGAGGGATTCCGGTGGTCGAGGACCGCCGCGGACATCAGCGCGGCGTGGAGGCCGTTATCGACAAAGACCCCGCATCGGCGTTGCTGGCGATCGACTTGCGCGCTGACATGCTCGTGCTGGCGACTGACGTCGAGGCCGTCTACAGCGACTACGGCACTCCCGCACAGCGGCCGATCGCGCGTGCGACCCCGCCCGGCCTTCGATCGCACGAGTTCGCGCCGGGCTCCATGGGTCCGAAGGTCGAGGCCGTGTGCCGCTTCGTCGAGCGTACCCGGGCTCGCGGTGTCATCGGGAGCCTCGACCGAATCGACGAGCTGCTAAGCGGGCGGGCCGGCACCCAGGTGCTGCCGGACGGCCCCGAACTGCAATACGGAGAAAGGAAGGCTTGAGATGGCCGACCAGCTTGAACAGGCGGTGTCTTTGGGGGTCGAGTCCGAGGTCGGGACTCTGCGCAGGGTGATCGTCCACCGGCCCGGCCTCGAGCTCACGCGACTGACTCCGACCAACGCGGAGGAACTCCTCTTCGACGACGTGATCTGGGTCAAGCGCGCCAAGGAGGAACACGATGCGTTCGTCTCGGTGATGCGAGACCGCGGGGTGGAGGTTCTCTACGCCAAGGAGCTCCTCGCCGATGTCCTCGAGCTGCCGGAAGCACGGGGATGGCTGCTCGATCGGGTGCTCGACGAACGCCACGTCGGTGTCTATCTCGCCCGATCAGGGCACGAGTGGGGCGAGCGCAGCTCGTCGAGCGAGGTAGCGGACCGCCTGATCGGCGGGATGACGAAGCGCGACCTGACCGAGGGCGAGGGCTTGACCTATGCGTCCAGCGACCTGAGCGACCTGCTCCTTCCGCCGCTGCCGAACTTCCTCTTTCAGCGCGACATGTCGTGCTGGATTTACGACGGGGTCACGCTGAACCCGATGGCCAAGCCCGCGCGCCGGCCGGAGACCATCTTCATCGAGGCGATCTACCGCTGGCACCCGATGTTCGCTCAGGAGGGGGTCAAGGTCTGGCACGGCGGGGTCGAGCAGGACTGGGGGCGCGCGACCGTCGAGGGCGGCGACGTCATGCCGATCGGCAATGGCGCGGTGATGATCGGGATGGGCGAGCGGACGGCGCCGCAAGCGGTGACGATGATCGCGCGCGAGCTGTTCAAGGCAGGGTCAGCGGAGCTCGTTCTCCCAGTGAAGCTGCCGCAGCTGCGGAGCTACATGCACCTCGACACCGTGATGACGATGGTCGACCGCGACGCGGTGACGCTCTTCCCCGATGTGGTCGACGGCGCCCGCGTCTGGTCGATCCGCCCCGGCCACACGCCCGAGCTGCCGATCGTCGAGCGGTTCGCCGGCGGAGTGGTCGCGGCGCTCGAGCAGGCGCTCGGCGTCGAGAAGATGCGGGTCGTACCCACCGGCGGCGACCCCTTCGAAAGCGAGCGCGAGCAGTGGGACGACGGCAACAACCTGCTCTGCCTCGAGCCGGGCGTGGTGATCGCCTACGACCGCAACGTCGACACCAACACCCGCCTGCGCAAGGCCGGCATCGAGGTGATCACCGTCCCCGGCTCCGAGCTCGGTCGCGGCCGCGGCGGCTCGCACTGTCTGAGCTGCCCGATCCAGCGCGACGCCGCCTTCTAGGGAGGGACGCATGTACAACCTGCGCAATCGCAGCTTCCTCAAGGTCAGCGACTTCACCGCACGCGAGCTCGAGCACCTGCTCAAGCTCTCTGCGGCGCTCAAGACGGTCAAGTACGCCGGCACCGAAGTTTCCCGGCTGACCGGCAAGGAGATCGCGCTGATCTTCGAGAAGACCTCCACGCGCACCCGCTCCGCGTTCGAGGTCGCGGCCTACGACCAGGGCGCGCACGTCACCTACCTCGATCCGAGCGGTTCGCAGCTCGGACACAAGGAGTCGATCGCCGACACGGCACAGGTGCTCGGCCGCATGTACGACGCGATCGAGTTCCGCGGCTCGGCGCACAGCGACGTCGAGCAGCTGGCCGCCAACGCCGGCGTCCCGGTCTACAACGGGCTGACCGACGAATGGCACCCCACGCAGATGCTCGCCGACTTTCTCACGATGCATGAGTCAAGCCACCGGCCCTACGACGCGATCACCTACACCTACATGGGAGACGCCCGTAGCAACATCGGCCGCTCGCTGCTGGTTATGGGCGCGATCATGGGCGCCGCCGTCCGTATCTGCAGCCCGCGGGAGCTCTGGCCGCCGTCTGACGTACAGGCCTTGGCGCACGAGCATGCCGAGCGCTCAGGTGCGCAGGTCATGCTGAGCGACGATCGTGACGAGGCGCTCTCAGGCACTGATTTCGTCTACACCGACGTCTGGGTGTCGCTGGGCGAGCCGAAGGACGTGTGGGACGAGCGCGTGCGCCTGCTTGCCCCGTACCAGGTAAACCGAGAGGCACTGGAACAGACGCGCAACCCCCGCGTGAAATTCATGCACTGCCTGCCGGCATTCCATGACGAGAACACCACCGTCGGCCGCGAAATCATGGAACGCACCGGCATGCACGACGGGCTCGAAGTGACCGACGAGGTGTTCAAGTCCCCCGCCAGCATCGTCTTCGACCAAGCCGAGAACCGCCTGCACACGATCAAGGCGATCCTCGTGGCGACCATCGGATCCGACTGACATGAGGGTCCAGCGCGCACTCGGTCGAGGCGACGCGCTCCGCGGACCCGTCCGAGACGTCAACGACGTGCGCGCTCTGCACGGTTACAGCGTTGTCGACGGCGGCGACATCGTCGGGATCATGCACCGGGGCGGTGAGATGGTGCGGATACCTGCTTGGACGGTCATCCGCGATCACCTCATCCTGGGAGCCCATCCGGCCGACACGATGCCACCGAACGTCGAGGTGATCGCGAACGTCGATTCGTTTCGCTTCTACAACGTTCCGAGCACCGTGTTGTACATGCACTTCGCATACGCGGACACAAACGTCGTTCCCGACACGGGCGAGCTGCAGACTGCCGCCTGTTTCTTGAACGATCTGCGAGCCGCCGGAAAGACCGTCTTTATCCGCTGCCGCTTGGGGCTGAACCGCTCAGCCCTGCTGACCGGACTCGTGTTGATGGACGAGGGTTACCGGGTGAAGGACGCGATCGCCCTGATGCGGCATCTCCGCAGCCCGCACGTCCTCGAGAACGAGACGTTCGAACGCTATTTGCTGGCGGAAGATGAGAAGCGTAGAACCCGCGCGGCCGCGGGGCTGCACGACAGTGCCGGCGAACACGCCCAGGAGAGGACGAGCACTCAGGTTCGCGATTGTCGTCACCACGACTGCCGGGCAAGGTCTCCAGGAAGGAACCACCGAGGCCCCTAATCGGAAGAAACCGAAGGAAAGGAGAGCGACGAAGAGACAGAGGTTGAGTACTCCCCACAAACCTTCAAGGAGGTAAAGAAATGACGGAGGCGAGTCTGTACGAACGGCTCGGTGGCGCATTCGCCATCGCAGCAGTGATCGACCACTTCAGCGATAACGTCGTGGCCAACCCGATCACCGGCAAGGGATCGAAGGACCCCGAGCTCAACGAGTGGAGCACCGACGATCTGGGCAGGCTGCCGGGCCTCAAATTCATGCGCACGCTGTGGGTCTGCGACATTGCCGGCGGCCCCCAGGTGTACGCGGCGACGAAACCAGGCAGTACTCACCTCGGCCTGGAAGAGGCCCATCGGGCACTGGAGATCTCCCCCGAAATCTTCGACGAGGTCGCGGCCGAGCTTGCACGATCGCTCGACCACTTCAGCGTTCCCGAGCCCGAGAAAGGAGAGGTTCTCGCCGCATTCGCTGCACACAAAGGCGAGGTGGTCGAGGGATACTCCCACCAGTACTGAGGGAAGGCAAACAACTCGAAGGGCAGCGACAGTCCTCTCAGCCACAGCTGAGAGGACTGTCGCTCAGCCACAGCTGAGCACGCGCGATGCCGACGATTTCGTTCGGTGGATTGGCGATCGTCGCGGCTGCGGCGTTGGCGGCCCCGCTCGCCCTGGGGCTCTTCCCTCGAATCCGGTTGCCGGCGATCGTGCTCGAGATCGTGCTCGGGATCGCAATCGGGCCTCAGGTGTTGGGCTGGGTCTCGATGGACGCGCCGATCCGGGTGCTGAGCCTTTTGGGGCTCGCTTTTCTCCTGTTGCTCGCCGGTCTCGAAGTCGACTACGAGCGCTTGCGGGGTCGCCGGCTCCGCCTCACCGCACTCGGGTTCGCGATCTCGCTCGGGCTCGCTCTGCTGATCGGTCTTGGCCTGCACGCAGGCGGGCTCGTCAAGTCGCCGCTGCTCTTCGGCATCACACTGTCCGCCACCTCGCTGGGGATTGTGATTCCGGTCCTGAAGGACGCAGGACAGATCACGACACCGTTCGGACAGCTCGTTGCCGCTGGCGCCTCGATCGCAGAGGTATCGACCATCGTCTTGCTGTCGCTCTTCTTCTCGGGGGAGTCGACTGGCATCGGTGCGAAGCTGGTGCTGCTTGGCCTCTTCGGTCTGTTCGTGCTCGCGGTCGGCGTCGCCGTGCTCGGCGCCGAGCAGTCGACGCGCATCTCAGCCGCGCTCGTGCGTCTGCAGGACACGACGGCGCAGATTCGCATCCGCGCGTCGTTCGCTTTGCTTGCCCTGTTCGTCGTCCTTGCCGAGCGGCTCGGCCTGGAGGCGATTCTCGGCGCCTTTCTGGCAGGTGCGATCCTCAAGCTCCTCGATCGCGACCAGATGCTGACCCACCCGGAGTTCCGCCAGAAGCTCGAGGCGGTGGGCTACGGGGTTTTCGTTCCGGTCTTCTTCGTAGCGACCGGCGTGCAGTTCGACCTGAACCTGCTCTTTGCGAACGCCACCAATCTCGCGCGCGTCCCGATCTTCCTCGCCGCATTGTTGACCGTCCGCGGCCTGCCAGCGCTCCTCTACAGATCGCTGCCAACCCGAAATCAGAAACTCGCGGCCGGGTTGCTACAGGCGACCTCCCTCAGCTTCCTGGTCGTTGCGGGTCAGATCGGTGTCGGCCTCGATCTCCTCCGTCCCGCCGTCTACGCGGCACTCGTCGCCGCCGGCCTCCTGTCGGTGGTGTTCTTCCCCCTCACGGCACTGATACTGCTGCGCTCAGGGGAAGGCCAGCGGCGAAGTCTCCTCGAGGCGTCGTGATGGTTCTCGTCGAGGTACGCGAGATCAGGTGCGTCGACCCTCGGGGCCTAGCCGCGCTTGACGTGTCCTGATCGACAGCGCCGCGGCGGCTTGGTCAGGTCGCTGGCTACGCGTGTCAAGGATCACGGAAGACGCCAGAACTCGCCGGTCAGGTCGAGCCGGTCGAGGATCGCCTGGTTCTGCTCGCGGGTGTGCGGACGCCATTCCGGTGCGAGGCGGTCGCCCCACCAGGCGTGCGCGAGCTCGCTCAGCTTGGTCACAGGGATGGTCGCGCCGGGCTCGCGTCCGCCGAGCCAATGCTCGATGCGCTCTTCCGACCGGAAGAGGTTCATCGTGCTTCAGGTGAAGACGATGTCGTCCCACCAGCGGGCGGCGGGGACGAGGCAGTGGAAGAGCAGGCGCTCGTCATCGGGCCGCTGCCCGCGAATCGCGATCGAGAGCGGCTCGCCGCTGTCAGGGCAGGAGGTCTCGATCTGCCCATCGACGTGCAAGGCCGCGCAGATCCCGAATGCGTCCCAGGCGCAGTTCGCGTACCACCAGCGGTCAGCGGCGTGGACGCGGTAGGCGGTGGGAACGGCGGAGAACGGGTTCGCCATCCGGATCTCGGCCGTCGCCGCGTTGAGCACGAGCGCGTGCTGGTCGTGGAGGCCCCGCCAGCCGGCGACGACCTCTTCGGGATCGCAACCTGCCGCGGCGGCGACCTCAGCAGCGGTCGGGACGTGGCCGAGTTCCACCACCTTGGCGTAGGTCAGGTTGCGAAGCTCGAGATCGACCGCGTCCATATCGTCTGTTGGTAGGGCCCCGATCTTACGAGCGCCCCGACCGCTCGCGCACCATAGGCATGGGCCAGGAACAACACAGTGATCGATTTGCCGAACGCGCCCGCCGCGAGCTCGTGGCCACCGGCGAAACAGTCCGACAGCGGACGCCGGACGCACGAGACGAGTCTCACGCCCCAGGAGGCGCAGATCGCCCGCCTCGCGTGCGAGCGGCTGACGAACCCCCGAGATCGCCGCTCAGCTCTATCTCAGCCACCGCACAGTCGAGTACCACCTCCGCAAGGTTTTCGCGAAGCTCGGCATCAGCTCGCGCAGAGAGTCTCGCGGACGCCCTGCTGCCTCGAGGTCGGAGCTGCTACCGGTCGGACCCTCGCTCACGGCCGCAAGCTGATCCTCCCCACGACGGACCGGCCGCTCCTGGGCGGCGCAGCCGATGTCGGCGCTGTGCACGCCGCGGCAAGGCCGAGCGCGACCCTAGTGGGCGGACCAGGGCATCCCACTGAGGCGACGGATCCCGCAAAGCGCGACCCTCCTTCCAACAAGACGTGCAAGGAGGAGATCGATGACCAAGCAGTCGACAACCATGCGGACGGAGCTGGCAAACCGCTCGAGCGACGGCGTGGAGGTGACGCTCGTCTGGGCGCAGAGCGACGGCATCGACGAGGTCTTCGTCTGCGTCTCCGACAGCCGGGCGGGCACGTACTTCGAGATCCCGGCCGAGCCGGACCGCGCGCTCGACGTCTACTACCACCCGTTTGCCTACCGCGACTTCAGCACCCTCGACTACGAGGACAGCCGCCTCGCCGCGTAGCCCATGGTCGAAATCGGCTCATACCAAACACGCAGCGATGCGGGGCCGACAGGCCGGCTGTTGATCGTTGCCGGGGCTGCAGTGGCGGATGTTGCGGAGCTGCCAAGGGATGTGCGTGCCCTCGTCGATGGAGCGTCCGAGATCCTCGTTGTCACGCCCGTCTTGGCTTCGCATATCCATATTTGGACCGACGACATCGATGGAGCGAGACGGGTGGCCGACACCCGACTTGACGCGATCCTAGGCAACCTCGACTCGATCACCTCGGACTCGCAACAGACACACGGCGTGGTCGGCGATGACGTTCCGATGAACGCTTTCGACGACGCGGTACGGACTTTCGATCCCGACGAGATTCTGATCGCTATGCGAAGTCGCGATCACGCAGCTTGGCAGGGACGGAACCTTGTTGAAAAGGTCAGACAACGCTTCGACCTCCCGACGACCGTGTTCGAGATCGACCGCGAGGGACGAATCTTTCCCACTTTAGGAACACGTAGACGGGTGCGAGAGGCGACCGCCGCCGCTCGCGACGCTCGTGGACGAGCCAGCGAGAATGTGAACGCGACGATGGCACCGAATCCGAACCTCAAGCGACTGCACGACGCCGGTGTCTCGATCTGGCTGGATACGCTGTCGCGGGAGCTGCTCCAGAGCGGCGAGTTCGCCGAGCTGATCAGCGACTACAGCGTCACGGGCGCCACGTCGAACCCGACGATCTTCGCCAAGGCGATCGAGGGCTCCGACCTCTACGACGAGCAGCTGCGCCGGCTCGCGGCGACCGGCCAGGACGACACACAAGCGCTGTTCTTCGCGCTCGCGCTCGACGACGTCCGCGAGGCTGCAGGGCTACTACGGCCCGAATTCGACCGCACCAGGGGCGCCGACGGGTTCATCTCGTTCGAGTGCACGCCCGATCTAGCCGACGACACCGAGGCGACAATCGCCCAAGCCCTCGATTTGTGGCACCGCCTCGACCGGCCCAACGTAATGATCAAGGTTCCCGGCACCGAGGCCGGCCTGCCCGCAATCGAGGAGCTAACCCGCCGTGGGGTCAACGTCAACATCACTCTGCTGTTTTCGATCGAGCGCTACGAGCAGATGATCGACGCTTACCTGCGCGGCCTCCGGGCGCGAGCACAAGCCGGCGAGCCGCTCGAGTCGATCGTCTCGGTGGCGTCGTTCTTCCTCTCGCGGATCGACACGAAGGTCGACGCGCAACTAGCGGAAGACTCGCCGTTGCGTGGGAAGGTCGCACTCGCGAGCGCGCGCGTCGCCTATAAGCGCTATCTGGCCAAGTTCAGCGGGCCGGAATGGGAGCGCCTCGAGCAGAAAGGCGCGAAACGGCAGCGGCCGCTGTGGGCCAGCACAGGGACGAAGAACCCCGAGTACCCCGACGTGCTCTACGTCTCAGAACTGATCGCGCCCGACGTTGTCAACACGATGCCCGAGCAAACGCTGCGGGCGTTTGCCGACCACGGAACGGTCGCTCGGACGCTTGATGCAGACACCGTCGAGGCAGAGCACACGCTCGCGAACGCCCGGGCAGCCGGGATCGACCTCAGCGCCATCACGGCTGAGCTCGAGCGCGCAGGCGTCCAGTCATTCTGCGACTCTTACCACGAGCTCCTGGACTGCATCGAGCGCAAGCTCGCGCGCAGCGGTTCGGCGTGAGGGACTACGCCCTCGACGGCAGGCGCCACTGATGCGGCCGCATAGCGGCACGAACTGCCGGCTCCGCGGCCCGGTCGAGGTTCGGCACTGTCTTCCCTCGACCGCCTCTTTCACACGCGGGATGTCCGTGGTTCCATCCCAGCCGCGCCCACTCGGAAAGGCCCTGGAAAACAGGCTTTTCCGCCCCCGGTTGTCGTTGCGGATCGGCGTGTTCGCTTCGATGCGGAAGGGATGCGGAAAGATGAGCAGCGACATCCAAGCGAAGACCGTAGGAGGCGACATCGTTGACCCCGAGTGATGACACAGACACAGGGATCGAGCACTTCCAGGTCGTCCACCAGCGTGATGGTCGCTTCCACTGGGAGCTGATCAATCCTCACGGCACGCCAGCGGCCCGTTCGATGGAAACCTTCGCGAGCGAGGACGAGGCAGTCGCTAACGCCGAGTACGCGCAGCGCTTGATTACCGGAGCGCCCATCAAGCGGTCGTAGTCGCGGCAACTACCGGACGCAGGACGACGGGCGTGTTTCCGGGATCGCTCGACCGTGAGCTGAGGAAGCTGCTGGGCTACGACCCGTACGACCCCTCGTTTCCTTCACCGCGGCGGCCATGGACGGCAGGCTCAGCTCTCTCTATCGGATCGCGGCGTTTAGCGCCTGGTCGACGAGCTGGATGGTGTCGTTGAGGAGCTCATCTTGTGGTGGCAGCGCGCCTAGCGTCTTCACTGCTTGCAGCGACTTGTAGATGAGCGCTAGCTCGTCAAACGTGAGCGTTAGCTCGTGCTTCCGGGCGACGGCGCTGCGTGGCGGTGGACTTGCGATTGACAGACGCGTGCGCACCGAGCCGTCGTGCGATACGTGTTCGGCGTTCATCACGCTGCGAGCGGAGCCTCCTGCCCCGCCTCGATGAGCGGTGTTTCTGTTGCCCCGCGGGTATTCGTTGCGCGTAGCGCGGTGACCGCGGCGGCGAGGACGAAGATGCTTCCGATCAGCAGCCCTCGCTGGAAGCCGGTGGTGAGCGCGTGCGAAGCCGGCACGCCTACGGCGAGCAGGTGGTTCGTGCGGCTTGTCGACACAGCTGTGAGGACGGCGAGGCCGAGCGCGCCGCCGAGCTGCTGTGATGCGTTGAGCAGCGCAGCTGCGAGTCCGGCCTTGTCGGCCGGCACTCCGGCGTTCGCGGCGGTGGTCACCCCGACGAACACGGCGCCGGCGCCGAGCGCGAACACGAGCGTGCCCGGCAGCAGGTCGGTGAGGTAGGAGCCGTCGACCGGGATCCGCGACAGCCAGTAGAGACCGCCGGCGGCGACGATCGCGCCGACGACGATCACCGGCCTCGTGCCGACGCGTGCGCGCAGCTGCGATGAGATGCCGGCGCTGACGGCGACGGCGAAGCAGAGCGGCAGGTAGGCGAGCCCGGCCTGGATCGCCGAGTAGCCGAGGACGTTCTGCATGTAGAGGGTGAGGAAGAAGAACAGCGCGAGAATGCCCGCAAACGCGGCGAGCTGGGTCACGTTGGAGAAGCCGAGGCCGTTGATCCGGAAGATCGAGAGCGGCGCGAGCGGCTCCCGCTGCCGCAGTTCGTTGAACACGAACAGGGCGAGCAGCACGACCGCTCCGGCCAGCTCGGCGATCGTCCGTGCGTTGCCCCAGCCGGCGGACGGCGCCTGCACGAGCCCGTAGACGAGCAGGAGCATCCCGCCCGAGACGAGCGCCGCGCCGACCCCGTCGAAGCCCGCGAGCCGGCGGCGACCTCGCTCGCCCTCAAGAAGGCGGAACACCGCGGGGAGCAGAAGAGCGCAGGCGATTGGGTTGACGAACATCACCCAGCGCCAGCCCAGGCCCTCGGTCAGCACGCCGCCGAGGACGACGCCGGCGGCCGAGGCGAGCCCGCCGGTGCCGCCCCACGCGCCGAGCGCCGTATTCCGGTCCTTCCCCTCCCTGAACTTGGTGGTCAGGATCGAGAGCGCGGCCGGGAGCGTCAGCGCGGCCCCCAGTCCCTGCGCCAGCCGGGCGCCGACGAGCACGCCGGCGCTCTCCGCGAACCCGCCGACGAGCGAGGAGATCGCGATGAGCACGATGCCGCTCGCGAGGACGCGGCGGCGCCCAAACAGGTCGGCCAGCCGCCCGCCGAGGAGCATGAAGCCGCCGTACGTGAGCAGGTAGCCGTTCGGGATCCACGTCAGCCCGTCCACGGAGAAGTGCAGCGCGTGACGGATCGAAGGAAGGGCGACGTTGGTGATGGACGCGTCGACGAAGTCGAGGAACGCGATCCCGCACAGCAACAGCAGCGTCAGCTTGCCGCGCCGCGTCGCGAGAAAGGATGGTTCCGGGACTGCGGTGAGCATGATCCGTCTCCTTGCGCTCGGTCGGTTACGCGGTGACTTGCTGCTGGTAGGCGAGGTCGGCTGCCGTCAGCCCTTCGAGAGCCATCCCGAGTTGGGTGCCTTCGTGTAGCCGCTGCATCAGGCGCTGCCGCAGCGCGAGCGTCGTGTAGCGGAGGAACAGCTGCGGCTTCTGCGCGAGCTGTTCTGCGATCGCGAACGCGCGGTCGTAGACGGCGCTCTTGGGAACGACCTCGTTGACGAGCCCGAGCGTTTGCGCCTCCTTCGCCTCGATCTGCTGCTGGGTGAGTGCGAAGTAGCGGGCGCGGTTGATGCCGAGCAGCTCCTCGTAGATGACGTGGATGCCGTCGCCGGGGACGACGCCGAAGGCGAGGTGGGGTTTGTCGGCGAAGACGGCGTCCTCGGAGGCAACGGTGATGTCGGCGAGAAGCACGTACTCGCTGTGCACGGTCGCCGGACCGTTGACGGCGGCGATGATGGGCGCCTCGATCTCGAGCAGCCGCTGCAGCACGCGCCTGCCTTCCCAGTAGATCTTGTCCCATTCGCCCGGCTTGAAGATCTCGCCGAGCGATTCGCCGTCGATCTCGTCCATGAAGGCGTCGCCGGTGCCGGTGAGGATGACGACCTTGTTGTCGCGGTCGGCGCCGATCTCGGCGAGCGCCTTGGGCAGGTCACGGTGGGTCTGGCCGGTGAAGACGACCGGGCCGCCGTCGGTGTGGAAGCGCACGGTCAGGATTCCCGAATCGCTGCGCCCCATGGCGAGGTTCTCGTAGCTGCTGAAGTAGCTGGGGGTCATGCTGACTCCTTTGCGAGTGACTGGTTGACACCGGCGACGGCGATGCGGCCGCCGTCGACGGGGAATGAAGGCGCCGTTGATGAAGCCGGCGCGCCCCGACGCGAGGAAGACGATGAGCTCCCCGATCTCCCGCGGATCTGCGGCCTGGCCGAACGGGATCGTCGAGACGATCGCCTCTCACCCCTCTTGTTGGAGCGGCGGTCGACTGGCTTCCCGCAAGCCGGGTCGTTCCGGCGGGCCAGCGCGCGTAGCAGCGTCGCCAGCATCGCACGCTGCTCCGCGTCGAGCGGGGCGAGGAACTCGTCCTCGAACGCCGTGACGATCGCGCGGAGCTCGGCGAGCTTCGTCTTGCCGGCCGGCGTCAGGCTGACCACGTGCCGGCGGCGGTCGTCCGGGTCGCGGCGGCGCTCGATCAGCTTCGCCTCCTCGAGCTCGTCGAGCAGGCCGACGAGGTGGCTGCGGTCGAAGCCGAGGGCGCCGGCGATCATCGCCTGCGTCTCGCTCGGCTCCTCCTCCAGCAGGGCGAGCACGTCGTGGTGGTACGGGCTGAGCCCGGTCGGGTCGAGCGCGTCCATCGTCCGCCGCTTTGCCTTCATCCCGAGGCGCTTCAGCAGGTAGGTCGGGCTCTCGAGGAACTCGCGCGGCGGCCCGGGGAGCAGGGTCTTTGTCTCAGTGGTGCTCATCTCGCAGCGAGTGGCGCACGGCCAGCCAGCGGGCGCGTCGTGTCGCTCCAGTCAGGCTGCGGCGCATGGTCGGGTGGGCGCCTGCGCACGATGTCGGCGAGCCGCCACTGCAGATGTACGATCTCAGCCCTCTTCGCTTGGAGCTCGGCTGCGCGACCGCCGTTCTTGCGGAGTAGATCGCGGGCGCGGACGAGGCGGTTGATGCGGAGCAGCAGCTCGTTGATCTCGCGGCTGCCCCGGTTGTGTTCGAACGTTCCCTTGCCGTGCTCTCGCTTGCGCATCGCATGCACCTCGCGCTCATCCCGGGCCGGGATCAGGCGCCCTTCGATGCGAGGCGTAGGGGCCGACGCCTGCCCGACTTGCGCAGGTCGGGGAGCAGCCCGATCGCGAGACCACCGGCAGCCCAGGCGGCGAGGACGAGCAGCGGCCGGGCCGTGTGGGCCCAGTCGAAGTAGACGACGTTGCGGAAGGCGGTCAGCGCGGCTCCGGGCGGGAGCCACGCCGCGATCGCGCCGTAGAAGCTCGGCTGCAGCTGCGGCGTCACCGCGCCGCCC
>Ga0070698_100004223_pt1 | contig 15790 bp, 12 predicted proteins | sample KBSK1502metaG_FD_65477 | JGI IMG/M metagenome (GOLD analysis project Ga0070698, IMG submission 65477) | Corn, switchgrass and miscanthus rhizosphere microbial communities from Kellogg Biological Station, Michigan, USA - KBS K1-50-2 metaG | ecosystem: Host-associated > Plants > Roots >...
AAAGCGCAGCTTGACCACCTCGCGCTCTCGCTCCGGCAGCGTCTCGACCGCGCTTCGCACTGCCTCTTCGGTGAGGCTGAGGTGCACCTCCTCGGACGGCTCGACCGCTTCACCCGCGATCAGGTCGGCAAAGCTGGCGTCCCCTTCTTCGCCCATCGGCTTGTCCAATGAGGTGACTGCGCGGGCCGCCGAATGCACCTCCTGCACGTGCTTCAGCGACAGGTTGGCCTTCACGGCGACCTCCTCGTCGGTCGGATCGCGCTCCAGCTTGGCGGCCAGCTCGCGTTCGGCGCGGGCGATCTTTTGCTCCCGCTCGACGATGTGGACCGGAATCCGGATCGTGCGCGACTTGTTGGCCACGCCGCGCTGCACGGCCTGGCGGATCCACCACGTCGCATACGTCGAGAACTTGTAGCCGCGACGCCAGTCGAACTTCTCTACGGCGCGGATGAGCCCGATGATTCCCTCCTGAATCAGATCGAGCAGCGAGATGCCGTGCCCCTGGTACTTCTTCGCTATCGACACGACGAGGCGGAGGTTCGAGTTGATCATCAGGTCCTTGGCGCTCTTGTCGCCACGCTCGATGCGCTTGGCGAGCTCGACCTCCTCTGATGCGGTCAGAAGCTTGTAGCGGCCCGCTTCGTTGAGGAAGAGCTGGAGAGTGTCGGTGGTCGCGACGGCGAGATCGCCGTTGACGTAGGTCTCTTGCTGCCCGGCATCTGCGCGGGCGCAGTCGTCCGTCAGAGGGATGCCTCGCTCTTCGAGCTGCTCGAAGAACCCCGTGGTCTGATCCTCGTCGAGCTCGGCCTCCTGGAGGAAGTCCGTGATGGCGGACAGGTTGAGGCAGCCCTGCTCCTCCCCCAACTCCAGCAACATCCGTAGACGCTCGTCAACCGTCATCTCGACATCTCTTTTTCCTCTTTCGCCCTAAGTAGTAACTCGGATTTCCACTCTCGTTGCAATGACGTTTCCCACGCGTCTGAGTTGGCCTCGTACGGTTGGTGTGATCCCACCAGGAGGACTCCCATGCGCCGACCCACGATCCGGTCGCTGGCGGGGGGAGCGGCCGGGATTGCCGCAGTCATCTGCGGCGGCATAGCCCTTACATCTGGCTCCGCCGGGAATCCAGCGTCGGCCCCCGCGGCCGCGCTGATCGACGCCGGTCACCTTCCCCCGGTGCTGACCCTGCCAGGGGAGCCCGTCACGCTGCGGTACGCGATCGTCTGCGCCCCGAGGGAGGACGGCCGTCCCTGCGACGGCTCCGGCGAGGTGTACCTGCGGTCGGGCCGGAGCGGCCCGTTCCAGAGGCTCGCACTGCGGCGAGGGGATGAGTCCGCGGAGGGGCGTTATTACGTCGACGTCCCCGTCGAGGTTGCCTCCTCGCCTGATGGTTTTTCGTACTACGCCGTGCTGCGCGACGATTCGACGGGCGCCGAGATAACCGTCCCGTCCGGAGGCACCGCTGCTCCGCAGCGCAGCTTCCGCTTGCGTAACCCGATCGGGATCGAACTGGGCCCGCACTCCTTCGGCCACACCCGGTCGCCCGATGCGAAAGTGGTCGACGCTCCGTGGGGGAGCGCTCTCGGACGGGTCGGGCTGGCCGGCTCGCGTGAGCTCGGTTTCACCGGGCCGTCCGCGTTCGACGTTGCCGACGACGGGACGGTGACGCTGCTCGACCAGGTCAACGGCCGCTTGGAGCGGTGGTCGCATGGGCGCGCCTCGGCTACATCTGTCGAGGTCGGCCCTGGCCTGGCGGATCTCGACGTGGAGGCTGATGGCACGGCGAACGTGCTCGAGCCGCCGGATCGCGTGACGCCCGTTCCGACTCTGCGCCGCTTCGATCGAGCGGGCAAGTTGAAGTGGGCACAACGGCTGTCAGATCGGACATGGTCGAAGCTGGCAGAGGGCCCGGCAGGCCCGGTGGTCCTACAAGAGCCCTCCGAGCAGTGGCTGCCTTTGGCGCTAAACGGCGCTCCGCTCGACCGACCGTCTCAGGCAATACGGGCGAAGACGGGCCACGCAAGGCGACCTGACGGCGAAGTCGTGGTAGAGCGGCTCGGTACGGGCGAGTTGCGACTCGCTGAGCTGGCGGCCGACAGGGTGCACCGTGCGTGGCGGATCAGGAGCTCGACGCCGCTCGGTGAGGTCCAGCTCGCCGAAGCTCTCGGCGACCGCCTGGTGGTCGTGACCAAGGCGTACACGGACACCGAGAGCGAATACGTCGTTCTCGTGCTCGGACCCTCGGGCGTCAGACAGCAGCTGGTACTCGCAGCGACCGAGTGGGCGGAAGGTGCGCCCCTTGCACGCTTCCGCCTGGCAGGCGCGTCGTTGTACCAGCTCGGCTCGACCCCAGCCGGTGCATTCGTCGTCCGCTTCGATCTGGAGGTGCCGCAATGAGAACCTTCCTGGTCGCGCTGGGAATCGGCTTCGTCCTTATCGCGGCGACGGGCGCGCAGGCGTACCACCGCTTCTGGGCTCGTTGCAACTACGATCCGCCGACCTTCACCACTTCCATGACACGTGATGCGGGCCAGGACTACGCGAATGCGGCTCGCTACGAGGGCTATCAGTGGGGCGGGGGTTGCTGGAACTACGACGACGTCGACTCGTACCCCTTCGATCCGCCGGGCGATCCAACGACGCACGGCGAAGGAGGGGACTGTTCAGGACTGACGTTCAAGACCTGGCGGGAGTCCACCGACGAGTGGCGCGACGGTCGGTGGTTCTGGTTCGCGATGCGCAACGTTCACGGCCCCTACACCGCGGCGCGGTTCAAGCGCGGTGACGGTGCCCCGAACCACGTCATCGCCAAATCCAGTGCAGGCGTGATGGACGCGTTCGCAAGCGACTCGCACATCGGCATGGTCTTCTTCCGCTCGCTCTATGGCGGTGATCAGATCGTCGAGGCGAAGTGCGAGTCCTGCGGGACGAACATCTTCTATCGCACGTATCGCGGCGATCCGAACTACGGCGGAGTGGCGCGATGGGGTTGGACGGGCTAAGGCGTCCTTGGGTTGCGCTGCTCCTCGTCCTCCTGCTCGCCGGCTGCGGGCACTCGGGCCGTCCTGACCGCCTCCTCCACGGCGAGTTGGCACCTGAGTTCAAGCCGGTGGCCGGCAGTGTCCTCACGGTTGCGCGCATCCTCCGTGGGACGAGTCTTGGCCGCCGCTTCGAGATTTGTCGCCCACGATCCACTGCTCCCGACACACTGGTGGTCGAACGGATCGGCGTTCTGGGCGAGAGCCTGACCTTCGCCGATGGCCGCCACAGAATCCTGTACGCCTGCGACGGTGGAGCAGACCCTGCCGGGGAGCGTCGAGCGCCGTGGTGCAGCATCTCGGCCGGCCGGCTCTTGGAGGGGCATCTGCTCGACTCCCGGCTCGACCTGGGCTGCCGCGATCGCAACGGTCGCGCGCTCGCCTACGCCTGGATCGAGCCCGTTGCCAGTGCGCGCTGGGTCGGTGTCGATCAGGGATCGTACGAGGAGATCTATGAGGTATTGGGGGGAGTGCCCGTCCGGATTGTCGGCGCGCGGGGGATTGACCTCATCGCCTCGCGTGCGTCGTTCGTCGTCACGCAGTACGGCGTGGACGGAGACGAGCTCGTGAAGGGTGTCGTCGAGGCTGCGGTTGCCGGCTGAGGGCGATCCCGGCGGAAGCTAGAATCCGTCCACCGTGTGGGAGCTGATCTGGCTCATGGTGATCATGAAGATTCCGATCCTCTACCTTTGCTGGGTCGTGTATTGGTCGATCAAGGCAGATCCCCGGCCGGAACAGCCCGCCACGCTGGTGCGTTCCGACGACGGTTCCGACTCACCTCCGTGGATTTCCAGGCGTCGCCCGAGGAGACCGGGACCGCACGGCCGGCCTACCCGCAGCTACGCCCGCACCCGCCGTACACCGATCCGCACGTGAGCACGGCGCCCTACGCCCGAGCGCGTCCCTCGGAGACCGTCGCGGGCTTCCTCGCCGCCGTCGCCATCTTCGTCAGCCTCACTGGCGTCGTATACCGCCCGCTCCGGCTCATTCCACTGGCGATCCTCCTCGCCCTCATCTCCGTAGGGATCGGCGGCCGCCATCAGCGCCTTGCGTCGTACGCCGTCGGCATCTGCGCGCTGTCCTTCGTCTTGGGCATGGCCGCTGCAGTTGTGACGAGTCACCCGCTCTGGTAGCGCACGGCCCGACGGCTGGTCGCGCTGCTACAAAGGGTTTGTGCCTGATGTCGACGGCCTGAACTCCGGTTTCGCGCGCGACCTGCTCGAGGACTATCTTGAAAGCCCCGAGTCGGTGCCGGCCGAATGGCGCCGTCTGTTCGAGAGCGGCGACAGCGACGTCGTCGCGGGCCACGCCGCTCTCGCCCGGCTGCTGACAGCGGCTGGGAACGGGCGCTCGCCGTCCGTGGTGACCGAAGCTCCGGCGGTCGCGGAGGCGGTCCCGCCGCCACCGAGTGCCGAGCCGGTCTCCGACGAACTGCTCGGAGCCGTCGCGGCTGCGATGGCACTCGTCAAGGCCCACCGAATGCACGGTCATCTTGCGGCTCACCTCGACCCGCTCGGCTCGGAGCCGCCGGGCGATCCGGCGCTCGAGGCCGAGCGCCTGGTTCCGAAGCTCACGGCCGAGCTCCAAGCGCGCGTTCCGGCGTCCGTTCTGCGTCTGTACGTGCCCGGCCAGACGCTCGCGGAGGCGCTACCACGGCTGAGAGAAACCTACTCCGGCACGGTCGCGTACGAGATCGAGCACATCTCCGAGCACGAGAAGCGGGTCTGGCTGCGGCAAGCGATCGAGTCCGGCAAGTACCGGAAGCCACTCTCGCCGGACGAGAGCGAGCGTCTCCTCGAGCGCTTGTCGCAGGTCGAGGGGTTCGAGCAGTACCTTCGCCGGTCGTTCCTCGGCCAGAAGCAATTCTCGATCGAAGGCCTCGATGTGATGGTCCCGATGCTGGATGAGGCGATCGAACGCGCCGGCGAGAACGGCGCGCACGAGGTCGTGATCGGGATGGCGCACCGCGGCCGTCTGAACGTCCTGGTCCACAACCTCGGGCTCGGCTACGACTCGATTCTGCGGGAGTTCGAGGGCGAACGGACGATCGAGGCGGTCGTCGCAACCGACGAGGGCGGCACCGGCGACGTGAAGTACCACCTCGGCGCGGAGGGCACGCGCTCGACGCGCGCTGGGGAGATCACGGTCACGCTCGCAGCGAATCCGAGCCATCTCGAGGCCGTCGACCCCGTGGTAGAGGGTCGAGCGCGCGCAGAGCAAACGGACCGAGCGAGCAGCTCCGGTCTTCACGACCCGAATGTCGCGCTGCCGATCCTCATCCACGGAGATGCCTCCTTCCCCGGCCAGGGAGGTGTCGCCGAAACGCTCAATCTCTCCGAGCTCGAGGGCTATTCGACGGGCGGGACGCTGCACGTGATCGGCAACAACCAGATCGGCTTCACGACCGACCCGAGCGAGGGTCGGTCGACCCGCTACTCGAGCGACCTCGCCAAGGGCTTCGACGTCCCCATCATCCACGTCAACGCAGACGATCCTGAGGGCGCGATCTCAGCGATCCGGCTTGCACTTGCCTACCGGCGCCGTTTCGAGAGCGACGTCGTCGTCGATCTCGTCGGCTATCGGCGCCACGGCCACAACGAGCAAGACGAGGCCGCGTACACGCAACCGCTGATGGCCGCTCAGATCGCAGCTCACCCAACTGTCCGCGAGCAGTTCGCCCATCGGCTGATCGACGCCGGCGTCGTCACCGAGGAAGAGGCGGACCGGTTTTTGCAGGACGTCAACTCGAAGCTCAAGCAGGCCCACGAGGCGCTGAAGCAGACGTTCGGCGTCCCGCCGCCGCCCGAAGGGAGGATCCCCTATTCGACCGGGGATGACGCCGTCACCGCGGTCGGGGCCGGCGTGCTTCGCGGCCTGAACGAGGAGCTGCTGCGCGTTCCCGACCACTTCACGGTCCATCCCAAGCTGAAGGGGCAGCTCGAGAGACGCCTGACGGCGATCGAGGAAGGCGGGATCGACTGGGGCCAGGCCGAAGCGCTCGCCTTTGGGTCACTCCTCGTCGAAGGCATACCGATCCGTCTGACCGGCCAGGACACCGAGCGCGGAACGTTCTCGCATCGCCACGCCGTCCTCCACGACGTCGAGACGGGGGAGAGGTACACGCCCCTGCAGAACCTGGACGAGGCGACCGCATCGTTCGAGATCTACAACTCGCCGCTCTCGGAGTACGCCTGCCTCGGCTTCGAGTACGGCTACTCGGTCGCGGCTCCCGAGGCACTCGTGCTCTGGGAGGCGCAGTTCGGCGACTTCGTCAACGGCGCGCAGATCGTGATCGATCAGTTCATCGTCGCCGGTCTCTCGAAGTGGCGGGAGAGCACTCGGCTGACGCTCCTCCTCCCGCACGGATACGAAGGCAACGGCCCCGAGCACTCGAGCGCACGCCTCGAGCGTTTTCTGCAACTCGCGGCACAGGAGAACATTCGGGTGGCCAATCCGTCGACCTCCGGCCAACACTTTCATCTGCTCCGCCGGCAAGCCCTCGATGCCGCGGGCCGTCCGCTGATCGTGATGACGCCGAAAGGGCTGCTGAGGCTGAAGCAAGCCTCGTCGACGCTCCCAGAGCTTGCTGAGGGATCCTTTCGACCCGTCATCGCGGACCCCGGCGTCCCGAGAGACGTCGTCAGGCGTCTTGTGCTCTGCTCAGGCAAGCTCTATTACGACATCGTCGGTCACGAGGCTCGAGCCGCTGCAGAGCAGGTAGCGGTCGCCAGGATCGAGCAGCTCTACCCATTTCCGGTCGAGGCGTACACGGAGCTCCTCGCGGGGTATCCGAACCTCCGCGAGGTCGTATGGGCGCAGGAGGAACCTCAGAACATGGGTGCGTGGCGGACGATCCGTCACCGTCTCGAGGCACCCCTGCAGGAACGGACTATCCCCCTCGTGTACGCGGGCCGGCCCTGGCGCGCAAGCCCGAGCGAGGGCTATCCGACCGCTCACCTTCGCGAGCAGGACCGAATCGTTCGCGCGGCTCTCGGCTAGCGGCTCTCGCTAACGGCGCCGTGAGCGCATGCGGGCTCGAGCTTGCAGCATGCGTCTTGCGACCTTCGGCCCATGCTTCCGGGCGATGTTGATCACTTGCTTTCGCTGCTTCGGCGGAAGGCGCCGCCAGATGTCCCACGCCGTCAGCGCAACCCCCACCGGTCCTAGACGCCGCGTCAGTTTGGGCCGAGGCACGGTTCTATCCTCGCACAGTCATTAGCCGCCGCGTTTGCCCTGCCCACCCTCTCCGTCGACGTGGTCCTTGTCCTTGCGCCCGTTCCCGTGTCCGTCGCCTCCCACTTTGCCCGCGTCCGCCTGGTCGCACGCACCAGACGCCGTTGCCGGTCCGGCCGGCGTTGTCCCCTGAGGCACCTGAACAGGAACTTCGGCGGGCTCTCCGCGGGACTTTCCGTGTCCCTTTCCTTTCGCTTTCCCCTTCCCTTTCTTCGTGCCAGGGGCAGGTTGAGGCTCGGTCCGCGTCGGGGTCGTCGTCGTCAGCTGCCTCGCATCGTCCGTGGGAGTCTGGGCCGGCGGCGAGGCTGGTGTGGGCGGAGAAGCAGGAGGATTCGTACTCGGCTTCGGGCTGGGGGCCGGAGCTGGAGGATGGGGCGGTTTCGGCACGGAAATGGGTCGAGCTCGAGAAGCGCGCAGCTTTGCGTCGAGGCCGGCAGAGGCAGCCCGGCCCGCCGTCGACCCGATGGCGACGAAGTGAGCCGATCCGTTCGGGCTCGCAAAGAGACCGCCACCTTTCTTGCCATTCGCTTCCGTCGCCGCAATCGACGTGCCGGGTACCGTCCGTTGGCGCGCCGATGGAGGAGCCGTGAGGCCGCCGCGTCTGATCTCCTGCGTCGGATCGAACAGGCTCGGGAGGCCCATCGCCATGGCAATGGCCCCAGTCATCAACACCGCCGCTATGACGCGGACGGAGGTTTCCCTCATGTAGCTCCCCCTGGCGGCCGATAGCTCGTTCAGGGGGTCTATCGGCACAACGACAGGGGGACTTGAAGAGAAAGTCGTGGGTAGTTTCAAGGTCAAGCTCGTCGCGTATTTCCTGCTTCTATCGCTGCTTCCGCTCGCTGCTGCTTTTTGGGGTTTCTCCACGGTCGCGTCACGAAGCGAGACGCGACGCGTCGACGCCCGTCTCGAGGCCGGCCTACGGGCCGCGCTGGCCGCCTATCAAGAGCAGCTGACGACGGCCGACGACGCTGCGGCGCACCTCGCGCGCAACCCCCGCTTCCAGCGCGCCCTCGTCAAGCGTGACCGCGCCACGCTGCAGGGGCTTCTGCGTGGAGGCACGCACCTGAGCGTGGAGGCCTCGGGGGGTTTCCGTGTGGGCACCCGTGAGCCCCTCGCAGCCACACGCGAGGTTGCGGTCCTTGCATTCGGCGCCTCGCGCGGCGCAGTGATCGCGGCGATTCCGCTCGACCGAGGCCTCGTCGACCAGCTCGAAGCCCGCTCGGGCCTTGGGGGCGGTGACCATGTCATCATCGTCGAAGGGGGCCGCGTCGTTGCCGGGCCGACCGGCGTGCAGGGTCGCTTCGACGGGCTCACCGGCAAGCCTCGCACCGCTTCGCTGGGCAGAACTCGCTACCGCGTGCTGGTCGCAGGCACCCTCGAAAAGCGAACCGGAGCGACGCTCGGGGTGATCAGCCCGCAGGCACGGATCGATGCGGCAAACCGCGACGCGACGAATCAGCTCCTGATTGGGATCCTTGCCTCTCTACTCCTCGTCGCGAGCGTCGCATACGTCGAAGGGCGCGCCATCGTGCGCACGATTCGCCGTCTCGTCGATGCCGCCAGAGCGGTCGCTCGCGGCGATCTGAAGCAGCGCGTCCCTGTTCAAGGGCGCGACGAGCTCGCGCTGCTTGGTCGCACCTTCAATCAGATGGCGTACCAGCTGCAGACGAGGCTCGACGAGCTTGACGCCGAACGCCGGCGCCTTCGAGACGTCATCTCACGGTTCGGCGAGGCACTCGGAGCCACCCACGACTCCGGACAGCTGATGCGGCTGGTCGCGGAGGAAGCCGTCGAAGCGACGGGGGCATACGGCGGCGTACTGGTCGGCTCGAACGGAGAGCTCGTCAAGGTCGGCGATCCCGGCAAAGGAAGTGATCGGATCGAGGTTCCGTTGAGCGCGGGGGATCTCGACTTTGGTTCCCTCATGCTCTTCGGCGACGCCTTCGAGGACGAGGACCGCATGACCGCTACTTCGCTGGCGGCACAGGCCGCGATCGCGCTCGACAACGCCCGTCTCCACCGAATCGTCGAGCGCCAGGCGCTCCTCGACGGTCTGACCGGGCTCCCCAATCGCCGTCAGTGCGAGGAGACGCTTGCGGACGAGCTCTCCCGCGTTGAGCGCTTTGGCGGCACGCTTGCCGTCGTGGTCGCCGACCTGGACTGGTTCAAGGACGTCAACGACCGTTATGGCCACCCGGCTGGAGACGCTGTTCTGCGCGAGTTCGCAACCCTGCTCCGGGAGGCACTCCGCGAGATCGACCTCGCCGGCCGCTGGGGTGGTGAGGAGTTTTTCCTGATCCTGCCGGGGACCGATCTCGCAGGCGGGGCTCAGGTTGCCGAGCGCATTCGGGCCGCTCTCCAGGATCGCATCGTCCTCTCCGCCGACGGGACGCGAATCCACGTCACAGCGAGCTTCGGCGTGGCATCGACTCCGCCGGACAGCACGGCCGCGGAGCTGTTCGCGGCGGCAGATGCGGCCATGTTCGAGGCCAAGCGGGCCGGGAAGAACCGCGTTCAGACGGCGCCTCAGAGTGTCCAGCGTCCGTAGCGCCTCGTACGCTTCCGGTGGAAAACGCCCGCTGAGCGACTAGAATCCGCCGCGCACGACCTCCCCGTCCCCTTACCAGGAGAACGTATGCCGGTCGAAACGCCGTCTGTCTTCGCGAAGGTGATCCAGGACCATCTCGAGCTGAAGGAGCGGAATTCCAAGCTCGAGGCCACGATGCCCATCGGCCGCTACCGGGCCGTCGATCCGTTTGACAACCATCCTTTGTTCAAGACCGAGGAGCAGGCCCGCCTCGAGGAGACGATGGACGGCGAGGAGTCGTCCGTCTCCGTCGAGTCGACCGTGCTTGCCTGGCCCGGCGAGGAGACCGTCGAGCACGCAGCCCAGGAATCGGACGAGAACACGAGCCTCTGGGGTCGCAGCCGCGACTTCGACTGGGGCGACTAGAGCTTGCACACCGCCATCCTGCGCGTCGTAGGCTAGGACCAATCGACGACGACTCGGGAGGCTCCAAATGAAGCGACTTCTGCTGGGGTTCCTGCTCGCAGCTGGTCTCGCCTACGCCCTGCGTGACTGGTTTGCGGCGCCGGAGCCGCTCCCATCCTGGGAAGAGACGGACAACGATCCCGAGGATCTGAGCTCGGACCTCGCAAAACGTGCACGCGAGGCTGAAGGCGCGGATGCCGTGGAGGAGACGCCGATCACCTAGCGGCGAACAAGCGGCCGACGAGCCGCAGATCGTCGACGAAGGCTGCGAAGCTTGCTTTCCGATCCTCGGGTCTTCCTCGGAGGTGGGGGAATGGTGGACGGTCGCGTCGACGGCGAGGTCGGACTCGATCAGCTAGCGCGGGCGAGGAACCCTCGTTCGGGGGATACGAGGCTGATTGCTGCTCACGATGCTTTGTTGGTTCTAGAACAAAGGGACTCCTGCGGCTGCACGTATCCCAACGAAAGCAGAGCGGCGATGAGCGACCATGCCCCCGATCTCAGGCTCGTCTCTGAGGTCCGAGACCCCGAAAGTCCGGCCGCTGGCTCGGCCCTCGTCGAGTCGTACCGGCGCCTGGCAGACGTGTTCCATGAAGTCCTCGCGGAGCAAAGCCTCGACACGCTCTTCGACCGCATCGCCGACGCGCTCGCCGATCTCGTCCCTCACGACTCGCTGACGATCTACGAGGCGGACGAGCCGAGACGGCTGCTCAACCCCGTCTTCGCACGCGACAAATGGGCGGACAAGATCTTGGCCGACACCTGCCCGTTCGGAGTCGGTCTAACCGGTTGGGGCGTTCAGCACCGAGAGCCCGTGCGTGTGAATCAGGCGCATCTCGATCCTCGCGTGATGACGGTCGCCGGCACCCCCGCTGACGAGCCGGAGGCGCTGATCACCATCCCGCTGATCGCGCGTGGGTCGATCAAGGGGGCTCTGAACATCTACCGTCTCGGCGAGACCGCCTGTTTCGACGACGACGCGTTCGAGCTCGCCAAGCGTTTCGGCGACGCAGCCGCGCTTGCGCTCGACAACGCACAGATCCGCGCGCGGCTCGAACATCAGGCCCAGACCGATCCCCTGACGGGGCTGTACAACCACCGCGCCTTTCACGAACGCTTGCGACGTGCCCTTGCCGACGCGAGTCGCTCACACGAGTCCGTGTCGATCCTCATGCTCGACATCGACGACTTCAAGCGGGTCAACGATGTGTTCGGCCACGGCTCAGGCGACGAGATCTTGCGGAGCCTGGCAGACACGCTGAAGGACTCGGTCCGGGCCACCGACGTGGTTTACCGCCTTGGCGGCGAGGAGTTCGCGATCATTCTCAGCTCACGCGCGCCCCACAGTGCGGAGGGGTTGGCCCGTCGCCTCGCCGTGCGGGTCGGCGCGGCCGAGTTCGATCCAGCCGGACGAATCACCGTCTCAGTGGGTCTCGCCCGGAGCCCCGACCACGCGATGAACCCGCGTGAGCTCGTCGCGTGTGCCGAGGCGGCCATGATGGCGGCGAAGGCTCGCGGCAAGAACCAGATCGTTCTCTACGACGACTCTTCGCTCGAGCGTCCCGCGGGTGAGCTGGTGCCCTCGGCGCGTGACGTTCGCTCACTGGCGCACATGAAGATGCTTCAGAGCTTGGGGGGAAAGCTCAATCGCCTTACCGATGTGAGTGAGATCGGCAACATGATTGCAACCGAGCTGCGCTCGCTGATCGACTACCACAACTGTCGTGTGTCACTTGTCGAAGGCGAGGATGTCGTGCCGATCGCCTTCATCGGCCAGTTCACGAGCGAGACGCAGGAACCGCTCGAGATCCTCGCGTGCAAGGTTGGCCAGGGCATCACCGGTCGCGTCGCCCAGACCGGCGAGCCGCTGCTGATCGGCGACGCCGCCAACTGCGAGTTCGCCCGCGTGCTCCCCGGCACCGACGCGATCGACGAATCCCAGGTCGTCGTCCCTCTCACGTACGGGACACGTGTCGTCGGAGTCATCGTGATCTCGAAGCTCGGCCTCGACCAGTTCGACGAGGACGACCTGCGTCTCTTGGAGGTGCTGGCGGGTCACGCTGCCGTCGCACTCGAAAACGCGAGCCTTTACGAGGCCGCGCGGCGGGAGGCGGAACGGGCGACCGCGCTTTTGGAGTTCAGCCGTCAGCTCTCGGTGGCCGAAGGCATGGACGACGTCGTCGACCGGATCGTCGACCTCTCGGCCCGCACGCTCGACTCGGTGCGGGCCTCCGTCTGGTTCCAGGAGTCAACCAGCGACGCCTTGCGGGTCCGGGCGACGCACGGGTATTCCGAAGTTGAACGCGAGCGCCTGTCAGAGATGCAGTTCGATCACGAGCAGGCGGAGCGCTTCCTCTCCGGGGAGGAGCCGTTCGTGCTAACGAGTCACCGGTTCGAGGAGATCGCGGGAACGGATGAGGACGGCGCTGCAAGGCCGCTTGCGGTTGCGCCGCTGACACTCGACGGTGGACGGCGTGGTTGCATCGCCATGAGCCCGGGCGGCGGCGAGTTCACGGACAGGCAGTTGCGACTGCTGGCGGGAATCGCTGATCAGTCGAAGCTCGCATTGACGAACGCGGGCAACTTCCAGAGTCTCGAGCGGACTTTCCTCGAAACGGTCGAGGCCCTGGCGAACGCCCTGGAGGCGAACGACGAGTACACCCACTCCCACGCACGCTGGATCACCGACCTCGCGCTCAAGGTCGGCCAGGGGATCGGGCTCGACGGCCGCGGCCTCAAGCGGCTCGAGCTGGGAGCCCTCTTCCACGACATCGGGAAGATAGGGATCCCAGAGTCGATTCTGTCCAAGCCGGGTCCGCTCACCGCTGCCGAGCGCGGGCTCGTCGAGAACCATCCGGAGCTCGGCGAGAAGATCATCGCGCCGATCGACCGGCTCGAAGACGTGCGGCCGATCGTTCGCCACTGCCACGAGCGCTTCGACGGAGCCGGCTACCCGGACGGGCTTGAGGGCGAGACGATTCCGATCGAGGCGCGCATCATCCTCGTTTGTGACGCGTACCACGCGATGACCACAGACCGCCCGTACCGCAAGCGGCTTGCCCCTGAAGAAGCGGTGCGGAGGCTGGACGAGGGTGCGGGCACGCAGTTCGACCCGCGGGTCGTCGAGGTCTGTAAGCGCGTTCTCGAAGAGATCTAGGCGCGACGTAGAGACGGTTTCGGAATGAGCTTCCATCGCATCGACCGGTCAGTTCAGACGAACGCCGACCTGAGGTCGGCGTCCTGATGAAGCCACCGCGAGCGGTGGCTTAGCCGCCGCGTCGCACACCGGACAGGGCATCGAGCCCCTCGGTGAAGCTGACGTGGGGAGGGTCTGGGAGGATCGCCTCCCGTTGCAAACGCTGTTCAGCGTCGTCGAGAGCGCGCTGACGCCGGCGGATTCCTTCTTGCTGGACTGCCAGGCCGGCCTGGAGACGGAGAAGCTCGACCTCTCGACCTGCGAGCTCGGCTTCGCGTGCGGCGAGCTGCGACTCGAGCTCGGCAACGCGCCGTTGGCTCTCGTTTCGTGCGCGCCGATCCGTCGAGCGCGCTTGCTGCGCTCGCTCGTCGAGCTCGAGCTCTTTGCGATGGAGGGCCAACGCCCGCTCCTCGAGCTCTCTGATCTGGGTCGCAAGCCGGAGCTCACGCTCGTCAGCCGTCTGGTGCTCGCGGGACAGGCCGTCTTGAACGCGTTGCTCGAGCTCGTGCGTGCGTGCCGCAAGCCGGTCGCGCTCGGCGGTTATCTCCCTCTCGGCAGTCTCCACGGCCAAGGTGCGGCGTGCGAGCTCGTCGCTCGAACGCGCCAACGTGCGGTCCTGTTCGTCCCGGCGTGCCTGTGCCGTCTCGAGGTCCTGCTCCCGTCGCTCGAGCCGCGCGTGGGCCTGCACGAGCTGTTGCTCGCGACTCGCTAGGGCTGCTCTCGCCTGCTCTAGCTCGAGCTCTTGCACATGGAGGGCCGCCTCGTGTTCGGTGGCAGCACGCTCTCGTTCCAGGGTGCCCCCGAGCCGGCGCTGCAGCTCGCTCTCCCGCCGCGCAAGGAGATCGTCGGCGGCCAGACGTGTGGCGCCGTCGTCCAGGGGCCCGCCGGGTCGTCGCCGCCGATTCAAGCGGCGACCGTGCAGCTTTGCGTCGAGCTCCTCGAGCTCCCTGCTTCGTCGTTCGATCTCGAGCTCACGACGGCCTACCTCCGCAGCTCTCTCCCGGAGCGAGCGTTTGAGCTCTTCGAGCTCCGCGAAGTCCTCGCTTCGCTGGCGTGTGCGCTGTTCCGCCAAATGGCGCGCCAGGCGCAGCAGCTCCTCCCGGTCCGGCTGCCCGTCCGAACGCCGCGTCTCTGCCTCCCAACCGCCCGACTCCTCCCAGGAGTCGCCGCTCCGGCTCATAGGGGGAGCGTAGCGTGGCTCGTCACTGGTCTGGTCGCTCCGAGCAGGGGAAGCGGGGCGCGGCTCGCAAGCGTTAGCCGAAGCGCGAATCCAGTCCAGCGAGTCTCTCGTAGGTCAAGGAAGGGGTCGAGTCCGGCCCCGGCCTCGCGAGAAAGGGAGGATCCCGTGAAGAGGCTCGTCTTACTCGTCACCGCTGGCACGGTGGGCGTCGCACTGGTGATTGCAGGAGGAGCAGGCGCGCGGAGCCAGTCAACGGGCGTGCAGATCGACGCGACGATGACAGCGGCCAACGAGACGCCGACTCCGAAAGGGGACGTGAGCAACGCACGCGGGACGTTCACGGCCACCTTGACGAAGACAGACTCCGGCGCCTCGATGGCCTGGCGTCTCGAGTTCAGCAACCTGAGCGGACCTGCCGTCGCCGCTCACATCCATGTCGCCGATCGCGGCAAACCCGGGCCGGTTCGCGTCCCTCTCTGTGCTCCATGCACGAGTGGCGTCACCGGAACGACGAATATCGACGGGTCGGTGCTCGATGCGATTCAGAACGACCGTGCGTACGTCAACGTCCACACGCCGACGAATCCTGCGGGCGAGATCCGAGACCAGGTCGCCGTCGTCGCCAACGTCAAGACGACGTTGCGCGCGGGACAGGAAGTGCCCAAGCCAAAGGGAAAGGTCCGCCGCGCTCGGGGCATGTTCACCGCGACGGTCACGAAGAGCGGGTCGTCGGCCGTCATTGCGTGGCGTCTGACGTTTAGCGGCCTCACCGGACGCGCGGCGGCCGCCCACATCCACAGCGGCGCACGCGGGAAGCCGGGCCCGGTAATCGTTCCGCTCTGCGCGCCGTGCAAGAGCGGAGCCCGTGGGAGTGCGACGGTCGATGCGTCTGTCATCAGCACGCTCGAGTCGGGTCGGGCTTACGTCAACGTGCACACGCGCAAGAACGGGGCGGGAGAGATTCGCGGCCAGATCGCGGCCGTGCCTCTCACGGTCTCGTAGGTCACCGCTTCATGGTCGGGGCCCGGCGCTACACCGGGCCCGCGACCCACATCACGCTGCGGGTGAGATGTTGTGGTTGAAGCGAAAGACGTTCGCCGGGTCGTACACCCGCTTTACCCCGCGTAGCCGGGCCATTCGTTCGGCAC
>Ga0070698_100004224_pt1 | contig 15788 bp, 16 predicted proteins | sample KBSK1502metaG_FD_65477 | JGI IMG/M metagenome (GOLD analysis project Ga0070698, IMG submission 65477) | Corn, switchgrass and miscanthus rhizosphere microbial communities from Kellogg Biological Station, Michigan, USA - KBS K1-50-2 metaG | ecosystem: Host-associated > Plants > Roots >...
TCATTCCTTCTCTGCTGCTCAGAAGATCTTCGCATAAGTTCAAACGATCTTGTTGACAAGCTCGGAAAGTCGCAATCGAAAAGCGGCCTGACGAGGGGTAACCAGACAACAAAAGCGGGCCAACTTTCGTATGCCTACACCGATATTGTATGCCCGTCGAGCGCCATTTTCCTCTAAACGGGCTGACCATAGAGAGGGATAATTTTTCCGCTAAAGGCCCGCTGAACGCGGTCTCATTCAGATCGTAAAACAAAAATTAATTTAGTATCTGGATTACCATATTTTGCGCCCCAGGCGCCGGGCGTATCCTTGGCGTTTGAAGTAGATTATTGCGATGAGTAACGGGTAATTCCTAGTTGCTGCTAAATGCGGCCGACATCCATTTCCGTTGATACTCTGGCCCCCCATACACATCCATTTCTGCAATTATAACAGGTTTCCGATAACCCTGCACTCTACCGTACTTCTTATCCATGATGTCGCTGAACGATAAGATTTTCCCGAGATATGCTCAAAGGTGATTGCCTTCCGGTGCGCGAATGACCGGGTTGGATCGCATGCACCGTATTTGATCGTTGATTTGTGGATTCGCTGGTATTTGCATAACAGATAAACACCAGTTAAGAAACACCTTAGAGCCATATGGAGGCTACTCCATTGGGGGTGATATTTTGAAGACAGCACTCATTACAGGAGCCAACAAAGGGATTGGATACGAAACTGCCCGCCATCTCGCGACAGAAGGATTCCAGGTTTTTGTCGGCGCACGAAACGCGAACGCCGGGAGGAAGGCCGCGGATGCGATTGCAAAGAACGGGGCGAAGGCGACCTTCCTCCAACTCGATGTTTCCGACCCGGAGAGTGTGACTGCGGCGCCGGGCGAGTTCTCTAAATTTGCAGATCATCTTGACGTGCTCGTGAACAACGCTGGCATTCTGCTGAAGGGCGATTCAGCGCTCCTGACGATCAGGGACGACCTCATCCGAAAGACGCTTGAAACGAACACCCTCGGACCTTTGCGCGTCACGCGCGCGTTCGCGGCCTTACTTGCAAAGAGCAGCGCGCCGCGCGTGATCAATGTCTCCAGCGGCGGCGGGCAACTGACCGACGGAGCCGATGGATGGGCACCGGCTTACTGCATCTCGAAGACGGCTCTGAACGGGGTGACCTCACAGCTCGCTGTGGCGCTACCAAAGTTCGCAGTGAACTCCGTCTGCCCCGGCTGGGTTCGCACCGACATGGGCGGCCCGGGCGCCGCTCGCTCAGTCGAGAAAGGCGCCGACACGATCGTGTGGCTGGCGACCGAAGCGCCGCAAAAACTCACCGGCAATTTCCTGCGCGATCGCCATCCGATACCGTGGTGAGTCAAAGAAGATCGTGCGCAACAGAATCCGGTGGAATCTGTTCAAGCTCCTCAAGGAGTTGTTCATCGGAAGGAGCGGCGCCTTTGGCGACAAACAGTTCAATAGTTTTACGTGATGCTACAGCGTGTTGAGAGGCCAGGATCATAACGCGAGCAAGATCGGCTCGCGAAATCTTCGATCCGGCTGTTAACTTATGTATCGACCTTGTGATTTGGAATTTGGCCTTGCGAGTCGGCACGTACGTGAGGATCGGCGCGCGCACGATCGTATAGTCTAGCCCGCTTGCTCGCAGATAGAGTTCTCTTTCAATCAAATTCCGCTGCAGTCCGGATTTGATCTTATCAAGTATCCGGATCATGACCGATGACCGGTCCGCACCAACAACCGACGGAAGAATGATGCGTCCGTTGGAGCCGCTTGAACGGGCTGCCTCGACAACGTTCAAGAGCCCTTGGTATGTCACCTCGCGGATCATGGACCGTGATCCGAACAGCCCACGTCCGTCGATTCCACCCGTCGCAGCAACAGTGAAAAATATCGCCCTGTAGTCTTCTGTCAGGGCGTCGCGAACCGACCGGGCATCAGTCACGTCACCGTGGCTTATATCTACTCGATTACCTAAGAGCCGCCTGGCTTTATCAGGATCGCGCGCAACGATCCGGACACTTGACCCGCCTTGCAATAATTGCTGAGCGATGAGCAGGCCGGTGCCGTGCGTAGCTCCAACGATGCAAAATTGCGTTTCCATGTTTATGGTCGCAACAAAGTAGCGAGGCCGTGCCTCAGACCGGCGAGACGAAAGGATCTCAAGGTCGCGTTGGGAGCAGCGCCGATGGGCGAAGCGGCCTCGCTCTTGCGGGGCCGAAATTTTGTTAAAGGTCCGGACCATTGCCCGCGGGCGATCAGCATACGGGGGTTTGGACTTTTGATTTGTGCGTGCATTTACAAGTGGTGTAGGAATCGGGTCCCTTTAGGTTCCGCGGTCCCGCTTATAGAATCCTTGAAAAGCAAAACCACCTAATGATTAATGTGCGGATACAGAAAAAAACTTGACTCATCTGCAGCCGGTTTTGCTTTTCAAGGATTCTAGTCCTAAACGATGCCCTTGGAATGCAGGTATTCGAGCATGTCATCCGGCGCGTTTCGATCCTCCCAATATTGCCTGAGCATCCGGAGGGTGAAAGCATAGATCCCTGGTTCCTCTGACTCACGAGACCCAGCAACGTTGAGTACTTCGATTCCATTTCTCTCGATAAAGCGCCTCAGCCGCCAGACTCGCTTGAAAAAGGAGTCCTTGCCTCTCTGGATTTCAGCGCTCGAGATTCGCATGACTGTTTTGCCCGTCTGGATCGCATGGGACAGAGTAAGTTCACTGCCGCCGGTCAGTTTGATTTCAAGACTGAAGATGACTGTTCCATCGCCTTCTTCGACGTTTCGCTTTGTTCTGGCTGCATACGATCTGCCTGGCAGCTCGACCAGCCGATACCGGTCATCAATCCTGCCATCCTCCGCCTTCCTGCCTCTCGGAACGTATCCCCCCTGTTCCAGGCCCGCCTCGTTAGCGAAGTCCAGACCGGCACGATCGGCGCCAGTTTGGCCGCCCGAGATGATCTTGCGTAACATTCCTCTGCAATAGGGTCGGCTCTGAATCGAAAAGCCTACCGGCGTCCGGCTAGCAGAACGGGCATTCGCCGTGCGCCCCACTTTCCTGGGTCTTTCTCGAATCGGCCCGCGATTTCGCAACCGCAAAACGTGCAGCGGTTTGCGTTGAGGTTCCATTCGCCGAGCACATACCAGTCGCGCTCGATCAACCGCTTACCGCAGCCGGGGCACCACGTACTGCCACCGTCGGTGTCGTGGACGTTGCCGGTATAGACGTAGTGCAGGTCCTTCGATAACGCGATCCGCCGGGCGCGAGTGAGCGTCGTAGACGGCGTGTGCGGCTTGTCGAGCATCTTGAAGTCCGGGTGAAAAGCTGTGAAGTGCCACGGCACGTCGGGACCGAGATTTTCGGCGAACCATTCCGCGGCGCAGTGGAGTTCCGAGTCGCTGTCGTTTTCGCCGGGAATGAGCAGCGTCGTGACCTCGAACCAGACGTTCGTCTCGCGTCGCAGATAGAGGAGTGTCTCGAGCACGGGCTGGAGCTGCGCGAAGCAGAGCCGATGATAGAACTGCTCGGTGAAAGCCTTGAGGTCTACGTTGGCGGCATCCATGTGGCGATAGAATTCGGGTCGCGCATCGGCTGTAATGTAGCCCGCGGTCACGGCGACCGCCTGGATGCCAAGCTCGCGGCACGCATCGGCGGCATCGATGGCGTATTCAGCAAAGATAACCGGGTCGTTGTAGGTCAACGCGACCGACCTGCAACCGAGACGGTGCGCAGTCCGAGCGATCCCCTCGGGCGAAGCAGCATCCGCGAGCCGGTCCCATTCGCGCGCTTTGCTGATGTCCCAATTCTGGCAAAAACGGCAGCCGAGATTGCATCCCGCGGTGCCAAAGGACAGGACGCTGGTGCCCGGCAGGAAATGATTTAGCGGCTTCTTCTCGATCGGATCGACGCAGAACCCACTGCTGCGGCCGTAAGTCGTCAGAGTCATCCGGTGGCCCACTCGCCTGCGCACGAAACAGAACCCGCGCTGGCCCTCGTTGAGCTTGCAAAAACGCGGGCAGAGCCGGCACTCGATGCGCCCGTCGGGCAGCATCGTCCACCAACCGCCGGGGTGATCGGATTGTGGGAAGATCATAGGCGCAAATATGTCAAGGAAATGTCTTCACCGCAATTTGCCACCCATGGTCTGCCGTGCACGCCGAAGCCTGGAAATTTCGCGAACGCTTTGGCTCGGGTGTCAGGCTCAGGGGGCGCCCGGTTTGATGTTCTATAGAATGAGACCGAGTAGCGTTCTGGCCTCGTGCACGGTGGCAGGCCTTCGTCCATATTCGTGGCATATGTCAACGACGCGCTGGACCAACGCGGCATTGGAAAGTGCGAGCGTGTCGCGGTCGATCCGAACATTGTCCTCAAGTCCGGTGCGGCAATGGCCGCCGAGTTCCAATGACCAGCGGTTGAGGGTTATTTGATCCTTGCCGATGCCGGCACCGGTCCAGGTCGCAGCGGGTGCAAGCCGCTTTAGAGTCTTGATGTAAAACTCGAAGACTTCGCGATCAACCGGCATGGCGTTCTTCACGCCCATAACGAATTGCACATGGAGCGGTCCCTTAATCTGGCCCGCTTTCTCCATTTCGACGGCCTTGAATATCATCGATAGATCGAATGCCTCGATTTCCGGCTTGACTCCGTGCTCCAGTAATTCGGAAGCAAGCCAGTCAATAAGCTCCGGACTGTTTTCGTAGACGCGAGTAGGAAAGTTGCAGGAGCCGGTCGAGAGCGAGGCCATGTCAGGCTTGAGCGCAATCATGCCGCCGCGCTCGCGGCCCGTGCCCGATCGCCCGCCGGTTGAAAGCTGAATGATTATGCCTGGGCAGTGTTTGCGCAAACCTTCCATCAGCCGCGCAAATCGTTCTGGGCTCGATGTCGGCGTGCCGTCATCATTTCGCACATGGCAATGGGCAAGCGTCGCGCCCGCCTCGAAGGCTTCCTGAGTCGAATCGATTTGTTCCTTGATGCTTATCGGCACGGCCGGGTTATCGCGCTTTGTTGGTAGCGAGCCGGTGATGGCGACGGAAATGATGCAGGGCGTTGTCATGACGTTATAAGTTCCCTGCTTCGCTTCGCCCCAGTTGGGCCGCTTTCGCAAAATCAGCGTCGGCTTCTTGCTTCCTGCCCTGCTCTTTAAACATTTTCCCTCGATTCCGGTAGACCAAGGCAAAGTTCGGCTCTAACCGGATTGCCTGGTTGTAGTCGCTCAACGCCTTATTGTAGTCCTTTTCGTCTCGGTAAATGTTTCCGCGGTTATTGTAGGCGAGAGCAGATTTCGGATCCAAAGCGATCGCGTGGCTGTAGTCGCTCAACGCCTCATCGTACCTCCTCTGCAGGCGGTAAGCTCGGCCCCGATTGATATAGGCGAGCACGTAGTTCCTGCCCATTTGGATTGCCTGGTTGTAATCGCTCAAAGCCTGATCGTAGTTCTTCTGCTCCAGATAGACGTCCCCGCGGTTATTATACGCGATTGCGTAGCTCGGATCCAGTCGGATTGCGTGATTATAATCGCTCAACGCCTTGTCGTAGTTCTTTAGCCGGTAGTAAGTTCGCCCTCGGTTGTTATATGCATGAGCGTAGTTTGCATTCAGTTCGATCGCCCGGTTACAGTCGCTCATTGCTCTGTTATAGTCTCTCTTTTCCAGGTAAACGAGCCCTCGGTTATTATAGGCATGAGCGTAATTTGGGTCTAACAAGATGGCCTGGTTATAGTCGCTTAACGCCTTATCATAGTTCCTCTGCTCCAGGTAAATGTTTCCGCGGTTGTTGTATGCCGGGGCAGACCTTGGATTCAATCGGATCGCCTGGTTGTAGTCGCTCAATGCCCCATCATAGTCTCTCCGCTTGCGATAAGCGTCCCCGCGGTTTGCATAGGCGAGGGGGTCGTTTGGATTGAGCCGGATTGCCTCGTCCAAATCAGCCAACGCCCTGTCACTCTCTGGCCGAGGAGAGTTTCGTTGGCCGTCACGCTTTCCCCGGTCTGAAATGGCTTCCGCTTCTCCCGGGTTTGCGTTCAGCATGTCCGGCTCGATCCGTTGCATGCGCAAGTCCCGGTCAAATGCATCCACGGCGGCACCTACATCGTCCGCCGGCATTCGCGACAGAAATATCAGAAAATTCAGGCAGATCGCCGCAACCAAAGGCGCAAGCCTAGTGCATCGAGTCATAAGTAGGAAAGCAGCATGATCGGCGGGGATCCAACCCGTGATAAGAGCAAGAAGTTACCGCCGGACGCCGATGAAGTCGAGTCAGGATCCGGAACCTGCGTCTTCTCATCCAGCAGTTGGCAATACGCGATGTGACCGGATGTGCCGTCTGCCGCGCAACCTTAAGCGCGACGGCTGGCGGGATGCGATTGGAACTCGGCACGATTCCTGCTCTGCCAAAACTGCATTGAAATGGAACCAACCGAAGCCCAGCGAATAAAAGATGACCTCAAGTCCCAAGCCTATGAGGGATCTCGCAAAATCCTGATGTCGATCTCCAATATGATCGCCAGCTCTTCCGTTTGGCAACGAGACGCGTTCTACGAAGAAACGATGCGGCATCTGGCCATGCTGGAACAGCAACTCGGCCAATGGCGCCTCAAGATTGCTCGGATGCAATCGGATTCGATTCAGCCTTCCCCGGAGGACCCTGCACCGTAATTCCCCAGAAGTGAGAGCCGGCAGGCATCGCTAGCCCGCAAAAATCACCTGAAATCCGCAGCGACGGGCTCATTGCGGGCTAGAGAGCACTTAAACAGGCGCTCCGCGCCTGTTTAAGTGCCTGTTTTAAAATAGGTGAATTGTTTCTGATACAATCTCACTTACCTCTCGGGTTCATAAGTGGTACAGAGAATTGCCTGCGAATCGGCTCTGGAAGCCACTTCGTGGTCTTTGCTCATGCTCTCATAGACCCTTACGGAGAACTTGCCACGCATCAGGCAGCCAAATTCCTAGGAGTTTCGCGCCCATTTCTCATCAAACTACTCGAAACAGATAAAATTCCTTACGAGAAGGTTGGATCTCACCGGAGAATCCACCTGGAAGACGTTATAAGTTACCGGGAAGAACAAAAGCAATTGAGGCGGAGCGCCTTGGATGAAATGACCCGCGTGATCCAGATCAATGGAGATCCCCGACGAGAATGACCGGCATGTAATTCAAGCGGCTGTGAAAGCGAAAGCGTACCTGCGGAGGCTGGAAACCAACAGCTTCAAGAGGCCGACTCACGAACAAAAAAGAACGAAATGGATGAGCATTCAAATGAAAACCGCAACCCAGCGAGGAAAGAGAGATCATCATGGCTAGCATCGTATGGTTTGAAATCCCGGCAGACGATGTCGAACGCGCAAAATCCTTCTATAGCGCGCTGTTCGGCTGGAAAATCGACAGGCTTCCCGGGCCGATGGAATACTGGCACATCGACACAGGCGGCAGCGAGGACTCCCCTGACGGTGGATTGCTGAAGCGCCAGAACCCTCAACCACAGAGCATCACCAACTACATCAGTGTCGCGTCCGCGGACGAGTCCGCAGCGAAGGTCGAGAAGCTCGGCGGCAAAATCTGCATGCCCAAAACGGCGGTACCGGAAATGGGTTATTTTGTTATCTGTCAAGACCCTGAGAACAATACGTTCGCTCTTTGGGAAAGGAGCGAAAGCGCGAAATAAGACAATGGACGGGCCTTGGCGACTCGCCCGACGGGGAATTGGTTCATTTTAGGAGGGACGGCCTCTGTGCCGTCCCATTTTTCTCCTTGTTGTGTGGGACCGAAACGATTAGTCGGACGGCACGGAGGCCGTCCCTCTATCGGCTTCAGATTTGCCGAGAGCGCAACAAAGATCGGAATTGCGATGGCTGGATTTACAATTGCAAGCAGACTCGCCAGGGCGCCAAGAAAGAAGGAGATAAGTTGTTGTGGGTTCATCGGAGCTTTGAGCTCAAAGCTGAGTGTCGCAAAATCCCGTTCTCATCTGTCCTCTCATTGGGACGTAGAATCTCAGGATGTTCTCGTCAAAGTCTAAAACGCCCAGAAAGGCTTGCTCGGCCGCCATTAATTGATGGTAGGATTCTACAACGCCGAGAAACGTCGGAGGCCATTCTGAATTACTGAAACAACTCCAGGAGGCATGGAAAAACCTCTGTCTAGCCGCCCCGCCAGCCCGCGCCTGAGCGCATGGATCGTCGTCGTCATGGTGGCGATGGTCGCGTTCCCGGCTGCGTTGGCTCTAATCACAGTTCGCTCACCGGGGATACTCCAGATGACCAGTTCCAATCCTACCCCCCACGGCTACACGTGGAGCTTGCTCCTCTTCATTGCCCCGATTATGACTATCGCCTTCGGATTCCTGCCACGCAAAGAAGTAAAGTTCCCGAGGACGGCCTTCTGGTGGACGATCGGAATTCTGGTTCCGTTGGGATTCGCGACCGACTTTTTCTTCGCCAGCCGCTTCTTTATCTTCTCCAATACCGGGGCGACATTGGGGATCGCGGCACCTGCACTCCACAAACCTGTTCCGATTGAAGAGTACGTCTTCTACCTCGCGGGCTTCGTTGCGGTACTTCTATTTTATCTCTGGCTGGACGAATATTGGCTTGCAGCCTACAACGTGGCGGATTACCGGATGGAATCGGAAAAAATCGATCGCCTTCTCCGCTTTCATCCGCCCTCCCTCCTCCTCGGAATCTTCCTCATTGTGGCTGCCATCATTTACAAGAAGGCGCTGTCGCCTGTTCGGGAAGGTTTCCCCGAGTATTTTACTTTCCTTGTGCTCGTTGCTTTTGTGCCAGGGGGCAGCTTCTTTCCAACTGCCAGGCAATTCATCAACTGGCGGGCTTTTAGTCTCACGCTTTTCTTTATCCTGCTGATAAGTCTCCTTTGGGAGGCCACGCTAGCCGTACCCTATCAATGGTGGGATTATCAGCCGAAGCAGATGATAGGCGTGCGAATCGGTGCGTGGGCCGGGCTGCCAATCGAGGCAGTCTGCGTTTGGATCGCAGTCACATATGCCACGGCGATCGTGTTTGAGATTGTCAAGCTCTGGCTGGCATCGGAGAAACCTGCTATCCAGGCCTTTTTCGGTCCGAAGAATTCTCGGAGGCTCCGACGACACTCAACGAGGCCGCACGACCTTGCAGAGTAGATTCCACCAGCTCTCGCGAAAGCGGCGCCAGTCGCCGCCGAAACGTCTGGTCATAGGCTTGAGCGATGGCTTTGGCTGGGCTAAGCCCATCGAAATATTCTCCTGTCACATTGTTTAGCGCCGGATCAATGACGAGTCTCAATGTCGCCTTTAGCCCCTCCTCCACCGAACTCATCGCTTGCCATCCAGCTTCGAGAACCATTTTCGTAGGCATTAAAGAGGCGGGATGAAGAGCGTTGGCTGTCACTCCCGTTCCAGCCAGGCGCTCGGCCAGGTCAAAGGTCCAGGCGATCATCGCAAGTTTGCTTTGCCGATAGGCGATTATGCCGGAGTAGCCAAGGCTGAGCATGATGTTGTCGTAGTCCAAAGGTGCCTGACCGACCGAGGCGACGTTTACGATTCGAGCCGGAGCCGACGCTTTCAGTAGGGAAATAAGACGCTCGGTGAGGAGATAAGGAGCAAGATAGTTCACCGCAAAACGAAGTTCATATCCGTCTTGGCTGATCTCTCGTTTCGAAGCGTCTCGGCCAAAGCCGATCCCTGCGTTATTCACAAGGACATCAAGTCGAGTGACTTCGGATATCACTTGCCGTGCCAGGTCCTCCACTTCGCGCAGAGAGGAAAGATCTGCGCGGCAAAACTGAATGCGCTCGTTGCCTGTCGCCTCCTTGATATTACGCACGGTTTCCAGACCGCGCTGCGGGTCGCGACCGTGCAGAAGAAGCGTTACGCCATGTTTTGCTAAAGCCTGCGCAAGTTCCCGCCCAAGGCCGCTCGTCGCACCGGTAATCAAAATCGTCTGTTCTTCGATCGGTCTCACCTGGAAATATACCCCAAAAGAAAGGAGCTAAAGCGATAGTGTTCGCGAACTGTTTCAATCCGGCGCGAACCTGTCTTTGTGGCGAGTGTCCGGTGTTGTTTCAACAAACGATTTCAATCCAGCCAAAGCCTGATCCCATTGTGCAGACACCATTTCAAGGTGTTGTTTTATTTCATCAATCGGCTTGTGATCGAACTCATACAGGCTCTCGCGACCTACGCGAACACTGTGCAGAATTCCTACGCCCTCGAGCACCTGAAGATGCTTCGTAATAGCCTGCCGGGTGAGATTCGAACGGGTAGTAAGTTGAGAAATCGACCGGCGTTGCCCATCGCTCAGCGTTGAAACCAGCGATAATCGCGTCTCGTCGCCTAAGGCAGCAAAGATCGGAGCGCGAGCGTTCGATTGGTTACGACGTTTTCTCAACATGCTTCTCGATGTTCTTCATCTGCTCAGTCCAGCCATCTTCATTCATACGGAATGCTTCAAGGCGACGCTCCGGCGCAATTTTGTCGAATCCGGATTCGGTAAGTACCAGCAACGTTCCATCTTCGGTCTTCTCCAAGCGGAACTCGACGAGGGTTGGTGTCTCCTTGGAGTAATCTCTTTTGAGATCAACGGCATAAGGGTGCCAGGTGAAGGAAAAAAGCCGCTCATGCTCCATTTTCTCCACGCGTGCTTCCCATTTATAGTGCTCGTAACCAGGGTAGGTCATCTGCCCCCGTGAGATCCGACCTACGCTGAAGGGAGCATCTAACTTCACGCGGAACCATTCACCAAACTCGCGATAATCTGTGAGCGCCCGCCAGACTCGTGAAATCGCCGCCTTAAGCTCAATACGTTTCTCAATTCGGTCATTCATAAGCGCAAGGCTAGTCCTGAATTCGCAAAAGAGCAACCTTATGGTTGCATATCTCGCCGCATTAATCTTTCGTCGAATCTCTCGCTTGTGCCGAGCTAGTGTTCACAAAGACCTGCGGCTTGGTGATTTGTGCAAGGAACTTGGGTTCTCTGTTCGCACGCGCGTTATACGAGACGGCGCCCTGGTAGGGTCAGATCTCCGAGCTGACCGGGCGCTGGACGGCGGTCGCCTCGGAGATGCGACCCTACCAGTCTGACCTCGGCGAGAATGCTCTCCTCAAAGATGAGAACCTGCCTGTTTACGAGCCCGTCTCAGCCGATCCGCATGAGCAGGTAGTGGCTGAGGGCGACTCCGTTGCCGGCCAATAGGGCTTGGTCGGGTCCGCGAACTCGTCGGTCCCGTAACGATCATGGTGGCGGACCCATTCCATCGTGAATCCCAGTTTGTCCTCGTCGCGGCCCTTGGGAACCATGTCGAGGATCATGTAGGTGCCGACGAGTTGCTCGAGGCCGCGCCCGTAGCTGGAGTAGGTGTGGAAGACGTCGCCGCCGGCGTCCTTATAGAAGACGCTGATGCCGGGTGCCTCCTCGCTGGGGAACTCCTGCATCGCGTAGTTGTAGTTCACTTTGCCCTGCGCCATCTCGTCCTTAGTGAACGAAACCCGGAAGTCAGAGTTGAAGTCACTGCCGTATGATGACACCCAAGTGAACCGCCAGCCCATGCGTTTTTTGAACGCTTCGATCTTGGCCAGCGGCGCTCGCGAGACCATCACCATCGTGGCGTCGCGCGCCGCCAGATGCGGGAGCGCGCCGTCGATATGATCGGACACGAATGAGCAGCTCGGACAGCCCTCATTCCAATCCGGTCCGAACATGAAGTGGTAGATGACCAGTTGGCTCCTTCCGGCGAAGAACTCTTTCAATGATAGCTTTCCGCCCGGAGCGTCAAAGACATAATTCTTTTCTACTCGCACCCAAGGCAGTTCGCGGCGTTCGGCGTTTAATCGGTCCCGGAGCCGCGTGAGCTCCTTCTCCTTATTCAGCAGCTCCTTGCGCAGCTGAAGCCATTTCTCCTGCGAAACGATCGAATGCTCTGAAATTCGGTTTCTGTTTTCAAATGTTGCTGTTGTCGTGTCCATATTCGCTCTTCATTATGGCTGATCGTTCCGATCAACCGATTGTTCAGTTTAATAATGCGACGAACAGCCCAACACGTTCAGGACGCTTTTTTGCGCAACGCAACAGTCGTAGCGAACTGTTGCTAGCAATGACCCCTATCTGGCAATCTTGACTGGTTGCCCCGTTTTAATTGACTCAGTCGCCTTATCCGCGATCAGCTGCGCCTTCAAACCGTCCTCGAGGGATGGACTCGGCGGCACCCCTTTTTCTATCGACTTGAGGAAAACGTCAATCGCCTCGCAGTAACTCTGCTCGATGCGTTCGAACCAGCCGGGATGAAGCCCGTCGCTGAGAATCTGGCGCCCCTTGTAAAGAGAGAGTCCCTCAAGCTTTGCCGCGCGGATTCCGCCATTCCCTCGGAACCGAAGACCTCCAATCTTTCATCATAACCATACGCCGCGCGCCGCGAACTATCGATTTGGCAAAGCGCCCCGGACGCCATGCGTATCGACACAATCGAAGTGTCTACATCGCCCGCCTCACCGATCGCCGGGTCAACAAGAGCCGCGCCCATGGCATATACCTCCACAGGTTCATCATTCGTAAGCCATCGCAGCAGGTCGAAGAAATGAATAGTTTGATCGCGCAGTTGGCCTCCGGAAACCTTGATATACGAAATCGGCGGGGGCTGAGGGCCACGGCTCGTGAGCTGAACAATTTCAACTTTTCCGACATCGCCTCGGTCTACCGCCTCCTTGAGAGCGGCGTGGCTGGCATCAAATCGGCGGTTAAATCCGAGCATGACCGGTACGCCGGCAGCGCGAACCGCGCGCACAGCTCCTTCTGCCTCGTCGTAGCCCAAGCCGATCGGTTTCTCACAATAAATAGCCTTTCCCGCATTAGCGGCGCGCTTGAGATAATCCACGTGTGTATTGGTAGGCGTGGCAATTAACACGGCCTGGATATCCTCATCATCTAATATTTCCACAATATCAGCTACCGCTCTCGCACCGGTGGTCGCCGCTATCTTCTCTGCAAATTCGATGTTTGCATCGGTCACAGCCATAAGTTCCGCATCTGGATGTCGCGCAATATTTTTCGCGTGGACCGCGCCGATGAAGCCGGTTCCATCACAGCTACTCTGAGCATCTATTTCTCCTTTTGATTTTCGTCGTTTAGCCGGGGTCCATAACAGAACTCTCGCCGCCGGATCCGTTTCAATCAGATCAGATGATATTAAAGACATTTTCTGATTCAATTTGGATTTCGCTGGAGTGCGAAAGACAAAGGGAAACCGTGGAAGATATCTATCTTGCGGCCGCAGCGGGCGCCAGCGTAAATTCCGAAACCACTTGCACCGGTATGTGGTTGAGCTCACGAACAGGTCCAAGACCCAATACCAAGTCACTCAGCACCTGCCTGCTTGCTCGCAGTAACGCCTCAACGTTTTGCGAAATTAGAAAATCGATGACGCCGGTCCGCAACAAAGGTTCGGTGACTTCATTAACCTCGTGCCCAACGTAGAGAGGGCGCTGGTCAAAATGCGTCTCCTCTATCGCGCGAGCCAGGCCGAAGTTTCCGCCCGCCACGTTATACACTCCGGATATATCGCGCCGCTGCCTGAACAAGCGAAGTGCCGCTTCATAGGTCGCTTGGCGAGAGTCGTCGCCCTTGATGACTTCCACAATCTCAATTTTCGGGAAGCGCTGTCTCAGCAGAGACCGAAAACCAATCTCCCTGTCTTCTTGACAGAGATAGGAGAAATAACCAACCACCACCGCGACCTTGGCTTCAGCGGCTCGTTCCAAACAGCGGCCAAGAATAAACGCGGCAAGTTGACCAGCAGCCCGATTATCAATTCCTACGTAAGCTTTGCGAATCGTCGGATCAAGATCGGACACCAGGGCGACTACCGGCTTGCTGTGGCCTTGGAATTCCTTCAGCGCCGATTTGACTGGCTCGATGTTTTTGCTTACCAGCGCAAGCCCGTCGGAATCGCGCCCAACGCTTTTAATAAGCTCGATTGTTTCCTCGTCCGATCGGCTGGCGAAGGCCTGCAACGTCGCGCCCTCTCCGCCGTCCGTTGGCTTTAACTTTTCCACCCTTTCGATTACCGAACGAGTGAAAGTATCACCTGCCTGAACAACGATTCCGAAACGATGCGTTTCGCGTAGATCAAAGGCAGAAGTCGCGCTCCCAGGGCTACGCCCGTTATTTTCCAGGTGGGCAATCGTCCGAAGAACGTGTGCCTGCGTTCGGGGATGCACTCCGGGGCGTTTATTCAGTACCCGGTCGACCGTCGCCCTGCTCACTCCTGATGCGGCGACAATTTCATTAATCGAAACGGGTCCACGAACATTCATGGTGCGCTACATCTACATCTCAAAAGAGATCATGTAAATGGCGTTTTATGAGTTATACTGATGAAAAGACGCCTTGGGTATCGGGTCTTAGTACAATAAGCCGGGCGCTTCGATGACTGTCGTAGTCGGTTACGACAACTACTCTTTGACGCCTCCGGAAGTCAGACCGCCGACGATAAACCTTTGGCAAAGCAGGAACATCGCAGTAATCGGAACGCCGCTCAAAACCGCCAGCGCGGCGAACCGACCCCAAAGCTTTTCGTGTTCAGCCAGGAATGAGTTCGCACCTACGGCCAACGTCCAGTTGGTGCGGGTCTGCAGAACAATGGACGCTACCGGGTATTCTGACATATGAGAAATGAAGGAGAGAATAAATACGACGGCAAATATTGGGAGGCTCATCGGCAGGAGAATCCGGATAAAAGTCTGGAATTGAGAGGCTCCATCGATCCTCGCCGATTCCTCCATGCTCGCCGGGATCGTATCGAAATAGCCTTTGATCATCCAGATGTAGCCGGAGATGCCCCCGAGATAGACGACGATCAGCGCGGATTGAGTATTCAGACCGAGCCAGCGGACATACTGGCCTGCAAAATCAAGAAAGGCGTAAATCGCAACCAGCGCGAGCACCATCGGAAACATCTGGAGAATGAGCAAGCCGCCCAAAACGCCTGATTTGAACTTGAATTGCAGGCGGGCGAATGCATAGGCGGCGGTTCCGGACAGTAAGATGATGCCAACCGAAGCGATCGCAGAGATCTTGATCGAGTTCAAGAACCAGAGTAACGGCGGCGTCTCCGCCTTTACCTCCCGGGTTTCACCCGTGGCTACGTTAGCGATTTCCTGGTACGGAATACCGAGAACGAACTTCCAATGCTCCAGGCTGACCTTGTCCGGAAGCAACCCGTTTGGCGCAAAATTGCCCTTTCGCAGAGATGCAGAGATCACCATGACGTACGGAACCAGCACCAATGCCAGAAGACTGATAAGTATGACGTGCGAAATCAGCTGTCGGGCAATTGCCTTTTGCTCGGGATTTAACATGCGCGACTTCACTTTTGTTCCGGAAGTCACCGGCTCGATGGGGGGAGCCGCCATCTTCATATCCGGAGATGACCTCTTCATATTTTGGCCTTTCGTGCGGTAAACCTGAGATTTACCCAGGCAAGGAACCCGACAAGAATGAAAAGCAGAGTAGCGATTGCGCTAGCCAGCCCATAGTTCGTTCCGGAATCGCGGAAAGCGATATTGAACGTATAAGTTACGAGCAAATCGGTTTCCCCTCCGTTACCACCGACCATCTGGGGACCTCCGCCCGTGAGTAGAAAAATGAGGTTGAAGTTATTAAAATTAAAGGCGAACGCCGAAATCAGGACCGGGATCATCGGGGGTAGAACGAGAGGCAAAGTCAGCTCAGAAAAATCCACCACTATGTTGCTTCCGTCGATCGCGCTTGCTTCATAGATTGCTCCGGGGAT
>Ga0070698_100004226_pt1 | contig 15785 bp, 17 predicted proteins | sample KBSK1502metaG_FD_65477 | JGI IMG/M metagenome (GOLD analysis project Ga0070698, IMG submission 65477) | Corn, switchgrass and miscanthus rhizosphere microbial communities from Kellogg Biological Station, Michigan, USA - KBS K1-50-2 metaG | ecosystem: Host-associated > Plants > Roots >...
CTCTCGCTCGTAGAATCTTTGGCATCCCTCTTCTCCTCCTCTTCTCACTTTCCTCCTTTTATTCTACCACATTTAAGGAACAGAGCACTAGCGGTAGTTTGTTGATTCAGGATTTTACCTCACAGTAAACCCATCAAATGGTGCTAAATTGAGCACAAATTGCTCAGAATAGAGGCTCATGCGCAGTTTGTGTGGTGCCTAGATCAAGCTCTCCGTAGGACGCGCGAGCGAAGCAGTTCGAAGCGAGCGCGCCCGTACATCTGTCTCTTCAGGAATTTCAAGCGCGTGATGTGTCCCTCGACTTGCCCCTGGCTCCACGGAAGAGACAACGCGGCTTTGACGGCAGCGTAATCGCGCTTGATGCCGGAAGCAAATCCATGTAGGTCGGTCGAAGGGCTCTGGCCAACCCGCAAGAGCCAGGCGTCGAGCCGTCGCGCTCGTCGCTGCTTGACCAGCAGCGCGAACTCCTGGCCCAACTGATAGAGTTCCCGCAGGTCAGCATTGGTCTGGCAAACGCGCTCGAGCAACGCCCGTTGTTCGTCGGTGAGTTGCTGCGGTGGGGTCACGAACAACCAGGAGGCTTGCCCAGCCGAGACCCGCCGTTTGGCGGGCGGAGCCGCCCGTCGTTTTGGGCCACGCACCCCCGACTCAGGAGCAGGCAAGCCCGCTCGCCAGCCTCCAAGCAGTTGCCTGACCAGCGAGGCTGATCCACGAAACCCCTGGGCCTCGATCTCGTGGGCGAGTTGCCGCCCGTTGTGGCAGCCCTGCTCCCAGCGTCGGCGCAGATACGGCAGATAGGGGTCGAGCCGGCTCCGACGTTTGCCGGGAAGGACGCATTCGGGAAAACGCTCGGCGGTCACATAGCGATGCACACATCCACGGCTGAGATGCAGCTGCCGGGCGATTTCCCGCTGGCTGAGTCCCTGTCCAGAGAGAGCCAGGATCTGCTGGTAGCGCGCGTAGCGGTTGGCGCGACTGATCTGCCGACGCCGCTGGGCCGCCGAAAGCTGTGGCGTATCGGCCGAGAGGGGCTCAGCCTCGTGCTCAGCCCTTCTCGATTCTTGCTGGGGTGTCGCTTCACCAGGGGTGGGTGAGGAAGGAGAGGGGTGGGCAGGGTCCTGAGAGGACGAACCGGCTTCCTTTCCGTGCTTGTCCACCACTGGCAAGACGTCCTGATGACGTGCCAGCGCGTCTTTGAGCGTGTCGCGCAGGTTGACCAGCAAATGATAGCGATCGGCGATTTGCCTGGCCCGTGGAGCACCGCGTTTGGCTCCCTCCGCATACATGCCAGCCCGGTCTCGGCTGATGAGTTTGACTCCCGGATGCTCACGTAACCAGCGGGCCACGGAAGCGGCTTCCCGATCTGGCAGCAGGTCCACCGGGATGCGCGCCTCTAAATCGACCAGTAGGGTACCATAACGGTCGCCCTTTTTCCAAGCGAAATCGTCCAGGCCAAGCACGCGCGGGGTCTTCCGCTTCGGAGGCTCGGTGCGGCGCATCAGTCTCAGAAGGGTATCGCGAGAGGTGGGCATCGCCAGGCGCTTCGCCAGCTGCGCCCCTGCTTTGCCCCCCTGCGCGAAGGCGATCTCCATGAGGGCCTCGGCTTGCCGCAACGTCCGCCGAGCGTAGGAGCGTGCCAGCATCGGGAAGCGTTCCGCAAAGGTGGTGCGCGGACACCCCCGAGTGCGGCATGCAAAGCGGCGCACCTCCAGGTGCACACGCACGACTTTCCCCTGGCAGGGCAGGTCGGTAAGCCGGCGCGTGTAGTGGCCATGTACATGGGTCGATGGCTGCGCGCATGCAGGGCACGCAGCGCTGGTCTGGCTCGATCTGAGCACGAGAGTCAGTCCTCCGTTCTCCAAGTGGACATCAACAAGACAGAGATCGTCAGACAGCGAGAATAGAGTGGATATCAACATGAAAGCAGCTCTCAACAGGGTAATAGGGGTAGAACTTTGAATGCCTCCTTTATTCTACCATATGGAGCGCCTTCACACACCACATAAAGTGCGCAAGAGCCACAATTACATTATCAAAAACAGTTATCATAAAGCACTAATGAGACTAAACACACATTCCATTGGATGTAACACTAGTAGAAAGCATCGAACCTGGCTATGGGGGTTTTACTGAGTTTGTGTTACTTTCTCAGATAGAGGAATTTAAGCGTAGTCTGCCCCTGAAAAATCTATAGAGAGGCAATCATACTATGCCAGATAAGCGCATCCTCATTTCAGACTTCTTGGACAACTGGCAAGAATACCGTAGTTTACTCACTCCCCATAGCTATTATGATGGCGAATACATAATTATTCCTCACTCTGACACCGCTTCAGATTGGCATATGACACCATCTCAAGTTCGTAAAATTGAGCATCCCCTGACTATGCAACTACCACCTGATAATGAGGAATACCCCTATATCAGCATTTATGAAATTGTGAAAAGTAACCAGAAATGGCCAACACAACGAGATGCATATGCGTGGTTACAATCACTTGAGGCACACAATTATGTGATAATCGATACAGAAACTACTGGCTCACGGCGTTACTCGCAAATTATAGAAATTGCTATACTTGACAATCGGGGCAATGAAATATATCACTCACTGCTTAACCCAACTACTTCTATAGAACCTATTGCCTCATCGATACACGGGTTAACGTATACCGATGTAAAAGACGCTCCTCGCTTTAGTGATATTTATACCGATATCTATGGACACTTGCAAGACAAATTAGTTCTTGCCTATAACGTCTCGTTTGATACACATATGCTTTTTAGAACCGCTAGAGCGTTCAGCATACCTTTTCCTAAATTAGACGTGGCCTGTCTAATGTACTGTTATAGCAAATTGCGTGGTGAAAAAACACCTGGCAATCAATATAAACGCTGTTCATTAGCTAATGCTTGCCTCCATATGGGTATTGACGTGCCTATAATCACATCTATATACGGTGCTCACCCAATGTTAGAACATAGAGCCGGTAGTCATGCTCGTTATTCCTACAATCTGTTACAGCGTATGATTGCTTATCGATGGTGAATGTTAGCGAGTGTTAAACAATGCTGGATTGCGTGAAATGGGTAACAGACTGTCTAGAGAAGCTAGGCTTACTCATTTTATGGGTTAGTAAAAAATCGTGTCTGGTTGCGTTAGTTGATCTAGAAATCAATGAACGGGTAGGGGGATCGAGAAAACATTTGTGCTAATTATCGTTGTAAGTTACTAATAAAAAGTAAGTATAGCGGGGTGGGGAGGTTGGGATTGGGTAAGATGCGCATTAATAAAGAAAACAGGCAAAACCTTTAATTAGGGTTTAGACGGACGAAAATGGGCGGTTCCATAGTGATTTCTTATAGTCTTGAGGCGGCCTGTAGAGCGGCGGGAGGGGAAATTTGTTCATGTAGTGGCCTATTAGGCCCGCCGACGAAATTTACAACGCTAAGAAAGGGATTGGGAGTCTCTCGAAACGGTGCCAGAACTGTTCCAAAGCATTAGCCGCCTACCCACTTATTCTCTCGGGTGATGGCAGGCTGGCCGTCTACCATGTCCCGTTTGGAGGGGGGCGGTTGGAAAAGGACCAGCATTGGCACCCGGCTTTCTGCTTCCCCTCCTCTAATAGTCGCAGGGCGAGGCCTGCCTCCTCGCGACCATGGCCCTTTTTCATAGCGTGCGTTTTCCTGGTCTTGGTCCTCAATCGCTTGCAGGGACTTTTGTTGTCGCTTGTTCAACTCAGTCTAGGGCATCGCGGACTAGGACTCCCGGTCCTCTTGCCCTTCCTGCTTGATTTGCGGCCTGTCCTTCGCCTCCTCCGACCAGGCGCGGCGTTCTTTTTCATATTCCGGCGCAGTCATTTCGCGCCAGGCCCCGCTCTGCCTGTCAAACCGGCAAATCGTCGCATCGCTGCTTTCATCGGGGGAGAGGTACGCAACATGATTGGTGTAGCCGTCTGGCGTCAACACGGCTTCGATCACCTCGCCGGTCTGCAAGGTGATCGCCACGATCTCTCCATAGCCCAAAGCGCTCCAAGCGTCTGGCAGCGGGGCAACCTTGATTTCGCGATCATGCACCATCACATAGCCGCTGCCATCTTCAGGTGAGATGCCATTCACAGTGGCGATCAGGCGCCCGCCGTTTGCCAGGTAAATCGTCGAGGTTACCGAGTCTTTCCAGTTCTGCATGGTGGGTACTCCTTTGCTTTAGCAGGTGCAGGCTTGCCTGTGATAGATTGTTACAGTGTTCCTCGTCCTGCCTCCATCTCCTGCTCTTTCGAGACAGCAGAAGCAAAAAATAAACCGACGTTACCTATAGCCTCAGGAGGAGGCGAGTTCCCCTCGGCGAAACAGGCAAAGTTCAGGCACACGACCGGGGCTAGCATCATCCCATGCCATGCTTTCGCACTGGGACGCGGCCCCCAGTAGTGCGGCAGGCCGGGCCGGGGAGGCGGAATGCCGCGGCCCGGCCCTGTCTGCCCTCTCACGCCTTTGGCGTCGGATCATGAGAGAGCAGAGACAAGAGTCTGCTTCAGCATTCGTGTTCGTCCGTGCGACAACGGCTGCGCCGCTCGTCGCTTATCCCCCGGGTCAAGCTGCATCTGCTGCCGCTGCCAGATCCTGCATGAAGGTAAAGAACGCCTTCGATTGGCCGATAAACAGCCCATCGTCGGTCAAGGCCTTGAGCGCGCCCATGGCCGCCCCCTCGGTCTCGGTCGGGCGAATGATCGAACAGACCGGGAACGTGCGACTGAGGAAGATGGTGGGCTCGGGCATAATCAGGTTGGTGTTGAAGTCCTCCCCGTCAAAAGGTGGGGCATTGAGATCCGGAAACACCAATCCATTGGTGGGATCGGTCAGGGGAGGCGCGTTGCCGGCCTTGTCTTGCCAGGTCTGAAAGTGCATGGTCTCGGTGGGGCCGATACTGAGCAAGATGCGCAGCACTTCCTTATCGGTGACTCGCTGAGCCAGCGAGGGGTAGAGGCTGGTACCACCTTGCTCGATGAAGGCGAAGTGGAAGCCCGCAGTGTTGGCGATCGCCTGGATGTGGTCCGGCGGGGACAAGTCCTTATCGGATCTGGGAATGGCCGGAAACTGTCCTTGCAGCAAACCCGGAACAGCTGGTGGGAACGTGTCCCCGAAATCGGGGTTCTTGGTGCGGCTGCGGTACTTGGTCCAGTAACTGGTGTCCACGGTCAGCTGCATGAGGTTGGTCAGCCGTTTGATTTTCTGGGCGCCTGTTGCTTTACTGCTCGGCAGCGTGCGAAACTGATCCAGGTTGACGGGCTGCGCGCCCTTGGAAACCAGGTAGGCGTTGATGAAGGTGAAGTGGGTGAACTCATCCTCGGTATTGTCGTGGATATATTGGGCCATGTCACTATCCAGCACTGCAAGGGCAGCGGTGTATGTTGGATTTCCACTCCCCCCTGGGACTTCGCTGTCCTGGACGCCTCCCAGTTCGTTGTACTGTTGCCAGAAATCAGTTTCGAGGGTCTCCAGCGCCGACAGGAAGCGGAGAATGGCCGCGTCTCCTGGGGTGATACCGCCGCTTTGTGCGAAGGCCGGTACCCCATTGGCCAACAGGCCGGCGCCGAGGGTTCCTGCTGCTCCGACCGCCAGTCCCTTACGCAAAAACGAACGGCGGCTGGTAGAAGCTTTCAATGGTTGTCCAGTGTGTTCCATGAGCTTTCCTTTCTGTGTGTGCTGTGCCATGATCTTCTCCTGATCATGGCTCGTCCATCGAGAGGCACACGGGCCTCGGCCCGTGTGCTCTAACAACCACGGATGCACCTCATCTGTGGAGCATCCACCTGCCCACCCACGCTCACCATCCGCCAGGGGGCCACCAGCAGGACGAGCCAGTGTCGCTCCATCTTGGTCTGATGGAAGTCGCAGCCACCGCGCATGCCAGCGACTTCCACCCACACGCAATCCAGAAGCGCATCCACACATGCGCTACAGTCACACCCGTGCTGGTCAGGGCTTGTTTTTGGCCAGATCAGGTGTTGCTACGAACCATTTGCCAAAAAGTCCTTCCCCATTCGTTTGTCCAGCTGCACCGTCTCCGCTGGAGGTATACAAGGATGGTCATTTCAGATGACCTGCTCGCCATTGGCATGCTTGTACACTTCTCATTCCCCAGTAGTACCGTGGAGGCCGTGGGCTTGCCTGTTCCGGTGAAGAGCAGCGGGGGGCCAGGTCTGGGCACAACTGCCGGTGCATAGCGTTTTGAGGCTGCATCAGGGGTGAAGGAGTACAGGGTCCTGCCTTGACCGTCGGTCAAGATCGTGACGGTTTTCCCGTTCACCGTGGCTGGCGCGGTCGGCACGGTGAAGGTGCTGGCCGTGGTCAGGGTGACAGCCGCCATCGGGGCGCTCGTGGCCGGGGTGGTGGTTGGCCCACTCCTGGTCGTGCCGCAACTCCTTACGGTCCCCACCAGCACAGGAGCGCGGACTATGAGCCAGGCATGCTTTGGAACTCTTCTCATACGTGTCCCCCAGAGTAAGCAAGGCGCTCGCCTGGTCAGTTCCTCCCCCCAGGCGTGTGCGAGGAAGCGGTGCGCACCCGCTACGGACACAACGATGTAGCTCACGAGTCTGGGCGCACACTTGCCCTACTACAGGTAATACGTCAGGAGGTTACAAAGGCCCGGTGGCATGGACCTGAGCAGAACGATCACCAGGGGGCAAGAGAGACAGCGCTGCCATGAGGGGGAGGAGCGTCTCACGGAAAGAAGGCCACGGCGGAGCAGAGAGTCGGAGTCTTGAGTCAAGGCATCCGAAGCCGCTTATACTGTCTGCTTGCTGTCATCTCGTTGGGAACGACCTTAACGTTGTAAAATTCGTTGGCGGGCCTAATAGGCCGTAGTAGTCCCCGCTCGCACAGGAGGAATGCCGATGGTCGCACCGGCTGTCAAAGGTATTGATCTGTTCAAAATTGCAGGTCGCTCCATTTCTGGATGGGTTCCTAGCCTCAAAACGGGCACCGTCGTCAGGCAGCCGGAGTGACAGCCAGCTCGAAGAACGCCTTCTTCTATGGCTCGAATACCATCCTCAGGTGAAGAGCTACGCTCGTGGTGACATTGGTCAAGCGTTTGCGACGACCTATCGACTGCCGATCCCGAAACACGCGCCATTCGCGATTGGCTACACGTTCGAGGGCCAACCCCACGAGTATCTGCCCGATTATGTATAATTACAAGCCCTCCTTTTGAGGGTAGACGAAGATTTTGCCATTTTGTGCAGTAGCGCACTTCTGTTCTAAAACTGTTAGCTGGCTGATCTTTTCAGTTCACAGTTTTTCGCCGGTATTCTGCCTTTACTAGATGTTAGCCAAGCTCGCAGGGGGTGCATAAATTGAAAGATGCTTCCATTCACAGTTCGAGCGTAGCACAGGGTTCCTGCACAAAATGGCAAGGATCTTCGTCTACCCTCAGCGACATTCGCGCTTCTTGGCGCACGCTTCTGAGGTAATCGTTCCATCAGGAACTCGCGGCCTAGTCGCCTGCTCATCGTATCGATCTCCAATGAGAGCTAGCCGATGGTTATCTCGTTCCAATGTCTGTTTTGTGTTCCTTCCACCTGGCAGGAGAGGAATTTCGCCTCTCATCAGAACACCTGTTATCATCTTGCGCGTGATCTGCATCCCCCCTCTCGTTCGAGGTCGTTGGAGTTCGTCGCGTTACGGGAGACGAGCCGGAAGCGATTGGTGGAATCGGAAGAAATTGTCGGGGTCGTAGGTTGCTTTGACGTGCAGCAGGCGGTCGTAGTTGGTCGCGTGGTAGGCGCTGGCCCAGTCCTCGAGGTCTGAGTCGGGGAAGTTGGGATAGACGCCTCCGGATCCCCATAGGTGCACGAGCCCCCATGATCGCGCTAGCCAGGAGCGTGCCGCTCGGCGCTCTTTGCTCGCTGCCGAGGCCGCGACGAAGACGTCGTGCTTGAGCAGGAAGCGCTCGGCGCGGTGAACGAAGGCGGTGGCGTCTGGCTGTATGCGGTTGTACGCGCCGCCCCACGGCGTGAAGTCGAGCACGCGCACCATCCCGGCGGTCCGGCCGTCGGAGAAGTGCTCCATCAGCGCTGCGATGGCGTCGCGGGGCAGCGGCTGCCGGAAGAACTCGGACTTCGAGAATCCATCGCCAGGCGGTGAGGGCTCCTCGCCGGGGCCATGTTCGGCGAGGTGGCGCTTCGCGGCTCGAAAACTGAGCTGGCGGAACGAGGTCGACGACGGGTCAGCGCCTGCGCGGACGACCAGGTCAGAGAGCAACTCCGCCGCGTCATCCTCAGTACCGAGCATCGCCCCGAAGACGTGGACCGAGGGCGGCTCGTCGACGTCGCCGGTGGCAGTCACCAGCAGGCTGGCGGCGAGTTCGTCGGGCGCATCAGGGGCCCAGGCCTGCCAAGCCTCGATAACCGCGGCCGCGTACGTGTGTGGCCAGATCAGGTGCAGCGTCGTTGTGGTCGGCGCCGGGACCGTCCGCAAGACCAGCAGCGTCACGATTCCGAACTGACAGCCGCCGGCGCCGCGCAGCGCCCAGAACAGGTTGTCGTGATGGTGCTCGTCGCACTCCACGACGCGACCGTCCGCCAGGACCACCTGCGCTCGGACGAGTTGGTCGCAGGTGAGCCCGTGCTTGCGGCCCAGGATGCCGAGCCCGCCACCAAGCGCCAGCCCCGCGATCCCGACGGACGGCCCGCAACCCGCGGCAATCGTAACGCCGTCCGGCTCGACCGCGTCGTAGACCTCGCTGAGCCGCGCTCCAGCGCCCACAGTCGCAACGCCATCCTTGACCGATACAGAGTGCATCGGGCTGACGTCGATGACGATCCCTCGGGTGGAGGAGCGGCCCGCGAAGCAGTGCCCTCCACTGCGCGTCGCCGTTCTGAGTCCGGATCGCCGCGCGAACGAGATTGCCTCGACGACATCCATAGGCGTCCTGCACAGCACGACAGCCTGCGGGCGGATGTCGCGAAACCGGGCGATCTGCGGACGGGCTACCTCCTCGTAGGCGGGCGAGCCGGGGAGGACGACATCGCCTGCGATCACGCGTTGCAGCGCGGCCAGATCAGCAGCTAACGGCATCACGGCTCAGCCCTCCCCATTGGTGTGCCCCTCCCTGAAAAAAAGGCAAAGTTGACATCTCCCATTTTTCCCTCGCTCACCTTCCAGAATACCTGTACATTTGCGAATTCAATGGGTGGATTCTGACTGAATCTTGACAATTCAATGGGTGGTAAAACGGGCAACAACGTACAAAATTTTTGCAACCCATCGCCCTAGCAATAGGTGAACACACCGCGCCTTGATCTGTCTAGGTCAGGTTTCGGTGTGTTTCCCTCCGAACCGGACGGACCAATTTCTCGGTATCCGGCTCTCCAGCTATGCGTTGTTTTTCTGGTCGGCTTCTTTGCATTGCGCATCCCTTGCAGTTTTCTCAACGCACAACCTGCTTCCCTTCGCCATGCGAACGGCGCTACCGTCTCGGACTACTATGGAAGCTCTGTCACCATATCTGGGCTACCGTAGAACCACGAAGCCTGCTGAAGTAGGTGATCCCCGTTTTGCTCCCTCTTTTCATACGCGGATGGGTTAGGCTCCCGTTCGTTCCTTTCACGTGGCGTCTTCCACGCTGAGAGAGGCTAGAGAGTACACAGGTCGGACCATGAAACCTGCGTAAGCCTTCTCTGTGGACGTCTCAACCAGTCTACGCCCACCCTGGGAATTAAGGCCAAGAAACTGGGGTTCATGCAGTCTAGCTTTGGCCATACCATCCTTGATCTTGCATCACGCTCTCTACACTGATTTCCAGAGCTGACGCTTTGCGAGCATGCTCTGTTCCCTTGTGACGTTTCCATCTCCGGTAAGCTCGTTGACCATACGGGTCCTCTCTACCCGTAGCTTCTTTTGAAGCGATGAAATGAGTGCTCTACGGGCGCACTGGTCCTTTCCCTTTCTGTGCAAGGTCCACTCCTTCAAGTTTACCTTGTTCACTTTCTTGGGTCAAGACCAACCTGATGAGCTCATTCCATTGATTAATGTACTCTTTCCACATGGTCAAGGTTGGGTTGCTGGTTCGGATTTCTTTTGAATTGGCAAGAGCCACTCGTATACGAGTGGCGAAGGGCCAGCAACTCTTGGCGAGGTATCTCCTACGCAATGCCTCCCCTTTTCGCCAAAAGCAGGGATGACGCTTTGCAATCAGTGGCAGTTGTTCACGGCGATTTGGCTACTCGGTTTAGTTGCTTATCACGAGATCAGTAAGCAAGCATATCACATGAAGGTGATAGACTATAGAGAGGAGGGATCATTATGGACTTAGGAATCAGAGGGAAAGTGGCGCTTGTCCTTGCTGCAAGCAAAGGGCTTGGGCGTGCTTGTGCGGCCGCGCTTGCGGCAGAAGGAGCACGTGTAACTATTGGCGCGCGAGACAAGCAAACATTAGCGAAGGCTGCTCAGGAAATTCAGCTAGAAACTGGAAGCTATGTCCTTGCGGTTCCTACTGACGTAACCAAAGAAGAAGATATCGAAGCCATTGTTAGCGCAACCATCAAAGAGTTTGGCTCTATCGACATTCTCGTGAATAACGCAGGAGGCCCGCCTTCAGGACTATTCGAGGCGGTGAGTGATGCACAGTGGCAGGAGACTTTTGAACAGAATCTGCTCAGTGCTGTTCGCTTCACAAGACTTGTCTTACCATATATGCGTGAGCGGGGAAATGGGCGCATCATCAACATTGTTAGCACATCGGTGAAAGAACCGATTGATGGGCTGCTACTTTCTAATTCAATTCGCATGGCTGTAGTCGGTCTGGCAAAAACGCTCTCTTTGGAACTCGCCCCTTTCAATATCACTGTGAACAATGTTTGCCCTGGACGATTTCTCACTGATCGCCTGCGAGAGGGGAGATCGTTCCAGGGAAAAATTGAACAGGGGATGAGTGAAGCAGAGGTGCTTAAGGGTATTGCTCGTGATATTCCAATGGGGCGAATTGGCAAGTCCGAAGAATTAGGGGCGTTAGTTGCATTCTTGGCATCAGAGCAAGCTGGCTATATCACTGGAACGACCATCCAGATAGACGGCGGGCTTGTCCGAGCGGTGTTTTAGCTTTCTACTCAAGGACGCAAAGCAGCAAGCTGGCCATCGAATCTTTTCACATACGGTGTATCTTTCCACGGCTCCAGTTCCCCGCGAAGTTTTTGAAGCCGTAGCACAACCTTTTGCAGCTTGATTTGAGTGGCTCCAATTGTCGCTTGGGTTGCTCGCTCACAAGTCTCCTCGATTTCTTCCTGTTGTAGGTAGGTTTCTGCTAAATCGGTTAAAAATGTTGGCTGGCGTTGGATCAAAGTTGGATCGAGCAAGGTGAGTGAGTCTATCAGAACACTTTGTGCCTTACCGAGGTAGACAGCGCTTTGCTTGTCGTCTGGATTATACAACTGCCGGTAACAAACTCCCTGATAACCCCGTAATAGAGCACGATCAAAATGAATGAGGTAACTATCTTTTCCAGTGCCAGGTTGATTTTCAACACGTTCAGCATCATCTAACGCATTGAGGCAAGCTTGACGATTATGCAGATTAGCTTGAGCCTCTGCCTCAATCGCTGCCAACCAAGAGCAAACTGTTAGATCAGTGTTTTCTTTAGCCAGGTAACGAGCCTCTAGCACATTGGTAAGCGCCGCAGGGATATTTTTGCTATAGATCCATGCAAGGCTCATTCTTCCTCTTGTAACAGCTTCCAGCGCTCGGTTACTTGACTCCTGTGCAGCTCTCATAGCAATCTCGTCATACTGTCTCGCACGTGAATAATAGCTCATATCGATGAAAAGCTCTCCAACGAGAAGGGCGGTCTTACTGGCAATGGCACAAAGTTGTACATGTTGCGTTGGTAGCAACGGCCCCTCAAGAAGTTGTGTCACTTTCTGAAAGTGATCTAAAACGTAACCAAGCAAATCAGACGAGGCTAATGCAGCACTGTGCCGATCTTGCCAATATTCCCCTGTTCGCCTCTCAAGGTAGGTGAGCATCCTTCCGTCAACAGTTGATGGCTTTTCCAACGCCCGATGTAAGCGGTCCAATAATTCAGCACCAAGCATGTCTTGGGATGCGAGAAAAGCGGCTCCGGCAACGGCTACCCGTCCAGTCACACGGAAAAAATCTCGGCGATCCACAGCGTCCTGCCCTGGCTTTCCTGATAGTCCATCCTGGACATCATTCTCATGAGAAGAGTATGCAGTAGTACGTGGCTGTCCGTCAACCAGAACGAAGGCTCCGCCCTCACTGAAGGATGTAGGGGGTGTTCGCTCATGCAGTTGGGTAGTGATGTAGACCGACGCGCCAGCGGGGATCAGGAGTTGAATTGGTTGAAAGGGGTTCATTTCCTGAGGGGTTATATCAGATGGCTGCGATCCCTCATCAACAGGTTTTCCTTGGTCAATGCCGTTATCATCAAAGGTTTCATTGTCCAGAAACCCCAGTTCCTGAGCGTTCTTGCCGAAGAGTTCAATGAGCTTTTGTCTGAAGTAAGGACTGGGTGTACTTTCACCACGCTCCCAAACCCCAATACGCTTTTCGTCGGTACCAATCTCCTCAGCCACTTTTTGCTGGGACCAGCCACGTAATTCGCGTTCATGCTGAAGTTTTCTATTCGGCTTTTTGGACTTGCTCATTTGTATTCCCGATACTTGTTTGAATAGGAGAACACACTACGAAGACTCAGCGAGCGTTAAAAGGATAGACAGAAGACTTCCATATGCTGTCATTCATCAAGATATAGTAACGCTGACAAACCTTCAAGTACCGATACTTTCCTCGCCTGATGCCTTTTGTTCGTTATGTTTCATTGCCTGAATGATTTGTCTTTCGCGCTGGATGTGGGTAACAATGGCTAAACGGCCCTCCTCAGATATCTGGCCAGCCTCTACAGCATTCGCCAGATCATCGATAGACCTTTGAATCCAGTCAATATCACCAGGCAACGGATCAAGAAGTTTGGCTTTCCGTAACACAAACTCTACAGGGAGATCAAGCGCACGGGCAATCTTTTGGGAAGAGACAGTATCTGGGAGCATCTTCCCTGTACTGTATCGTGAAACAGCAGCAGAACTCAAACGATCTTCATCGTGTGTGCCACTCTGCGAGATTAATTTTCCTTGAGTCCATCCACGCCGCCGTAGTTCTTCATTGAGCCATTTTGAGAATTGTTGTCGCGCATCCTCATCGATCATAATAAGTCCGGGTCGGCCTCTCTTTTTTTCTTATCTTAACATATTTCTCCTTCTATGACACAGGAGAATGCTCCCAAAATGAAAAGTCATACTGATTTTGTGGAGCAAACCATTGACAAAGTGGAAATTATAGGCTATAATATTCCATAAGTGGAGTAAAATGCTAATCAAGTGAAGAATAATCAATGAGAGGGTGTAAACGAGGGGAGAAAAGAGGGCAAGAAAGGGGTAAACAAGGTTCAAACAAATACTGACATGGGCCATAATTGCACCATGAACTGCTTGAGCGGCAACTCGAAGCGGTTCGAAAATGAGTCAATCTCGTAGTGCGTTAGTTAGTGAGATGTGAGGAAACGGCAATTTCCCCACATCTCGATGACTCAGGTGTTCCAAGTGAGTCGGCCAGTTTTCCAGACAGCACCGGCTCACCCGTTCCTGTCCTGAGCCGTTCTCATTATACATGAGCGGCTCGGACGTTGCACGCAGGTGCAAGGAGAGCCTCTCATGGTCCAACACCGAACCTTTTTTGACCGCTTCGGTCATGCTGGGATCTGCCTCCTACCCGGTGAAGTGCTTTCAGATGATCCTCTTATCGATCCTGAAACGGGTGCAATGCTCCCGAGCTTACGTGAGCAGGTCGGCCTGGTCAACGGCATCCACCATCATCTTTTCTGCTATGCACGTGTGCTACGGACATGCGGTGATGGCCTCTATTGGGCTGACATAGCGGCTACCCCTGAGTTGTTGCAATCCCAGGCGGGCACAACGAGGGTGATTCTCGCGGAAGAAGACCTGTACTTTGCCCTGCCCTATGATATCAGGCTCCAGGGGAAAAGCCCGGCAGACATGCTCAAAGCGATGGAGGCGCATGCGCGTACAGTTCGGCCAGTGCAGCGACGTGCCCCAGCCGATACCCTTGAACTGATCCCCGCTCCAGTCCTGCCGCTTGCACCTCTGACTGTGGTTAAAGTCAGCACTGAGGAACTGCGCGAGGCAATCGGGCCGGTGGAGAGGGATACCCTCAAAGATACGAACCAGCGCCAGGGAGCGAAGCCGATTGGGGCATTGGGCATGCAGCAAGCCTTTCTGCAAGCCATGCTTGACTCGCTCATGCACCAGCTCTACCAGGTGCAAGACACCGTTGCTGTGCTTGCTCTCAAAGCTCGGTGTGCTCTTGTTGCCCTCCTCCAACGCTGGCAGAGGCACACACGGCAGCGAGTGATCAACGCCGTTCCCGTCTGGAACAGTGAGCAACACCTGGTTGCATGGCATCTCACCGTAGGCGTTCCTGTTGCTGCACGCGCAGCCGCATAGATGGAGGTGCCGACATGAAGCAGTCAATTCCCTCCAAAGGGAAGCGAGTCCGAGGGTATCGTATCCACATCTGGCGAGGCGCGCAGCATCAACCACCATCCATCACTACTGCCCTGATGTGGCGCGAAAGCCCACCCATCGATGAGTTTCAACAAGTGATCAACCATCCATCCACACAACGGGCCTGGATCATCCAGTCGGGCCGCAAGATGAAGCAGTATCAGTTTCAGTGCCGAGGATAAGAGACGATGAGTCACCACAAGTACAGCCCTGATGCGGCCAAGCAGCGAGCAGAGGCCAGGTGCAGCGAGCTTCACGCAACCGTGCAGGTCGGAATAAACGAAACGCCGGTAGTCCTCTTCTCGCCAGTCTCTTCAGTGTGAAGCATCCCGTTGTCTATTCGCCCACCGCACAGCAGCGTCACCTGCTTCTGTGTCTGTGCTTGAAACTCCTGCAGCGAGGCAAAAAGGCCAAAGTCCGGGGCCGCGATATCGGCGCTGTCATCACTGATAGTGTGGAAGGCTTGAAAAAGTCGCAGCATTTTCGCTTTGCCGATTTCCTGGTATTCCTCGATGACTACCGAGACGGGCAACTGGAGATACTGGGAGGCAAGCCAGAGACCGAGATGGCAATCGACGCTTTTCTCAACAAAATAGAAACCCTCGTCGCGTTCTATCAAGCCTATCGTGCTGAGATGAACCAGGCAGTAACATCTGCAACGATCGAGGGATTCGAGTCCTCTATCAGCGACTTCTTCAGTGATGAGGATGACCGGCAATGCATTCTCTTCTCAACCATCCACAAAGCCAAAGGCTTAGAGTTCAACGTGGTCTACGCGCTGCCTGAGAAAGTGCCGCATCCTCTGGCCAACAACGCCTGGCAATACAAGCAGGAACTCAATGCCGAGTATGTCTTGCTGACGCGTGCGAAGAAGGCCATGTTCTTCATCGGGCATCGGATCAGTAACCTCCAGCTGCCTCATAAGCCGGCGTCGGACCTGGTACTCCCTCCTCTGGCTGAGACTCCGACCCCAGAACCCGTGGGAGCGATTGCTCAAGCTGAGGCAATTGTCGCCATACATGAGGACAAGCAAGCAGGAGGCTGGCCCAGAAAGCACAAAGAACGCTCGCAAATCAAGGTGAGTAGTGATGTTGCGGCGTACTTGCGGTCCTGAAAGGAGCTGACGACGGCTACAGCGGCTAGCTGGAAGCCCTCATTCGGAGCGATCCGCAGTTTGCGTCGTTTACCGAA
>Ga0070698_100004227_pt1 | contig 15784 bp, 16 predicted proteins | sample KBSK1502metaG_FD_65477 | JGI IMG/M metagenome (GOLD analysis project Ga0070698, IMG submission 65477) | Corn, switchgrass and miscanthus rhizosphere microbial communities from Kellogg Biological Station, Michigan, USA - KBS K1-50-2 metaG | ecosystem: Host-associated > Plants > Roots >...
ACGTCGCTCTTGGGCGCAGCGAACCTGATCGAGTGATATCGATGATTAATTTGGAATATTGGTTTCACGTTAATTCTTCTGTCTTCCCTTTGATCCTCGCCTTCGTGCTTCGTTGCGCGCTGCTCAGCGTCTCCGTCGGCACAGCCTTCCTCATATTGCGTGGTCCAGATCTGTGCTCTCCGTTAGGGAGCGGCGCCGGTCCAATCTTAATTGCCGGCTGTAGCGACAGACTCCGCGACAGCCTGGCAAAAAAGGCCTGGCGATCTGGATAAAACATCTGACTGATGGTTGGGTGCATTTTGATTCTTTGGTTAAACTGAAGGGCCAAGCCGTGTGACTTATGGCTCAGGGCGCTTCAACGCCGCTGAGGATTCCACCAAGATGTCCAGTGAGCGTGATCGCCATCAACGCGAGCATCGTCACTGCGAAATACGCGATACCCGGCGAGATTCCTTTCGCGCGGAGCCGTGAGCGCATCCAGCAGAGAAAGAAGATTAGCAACGCCGAAGTCAGCGCGCAGATCATATGCAGCAGTAAGTTGCCCTTGAGAGTCGCGCCTTCGAGTTGCCATTGCCAGGCTCCGAGGCCGGTCGCGATCGCCAAGGGCACGGTCAGCGCTGCACCGACAAGATTATAATAAGCGACCGATGCGAAAACCGGTTGCTTGCGCCATACCGCAAGTACTTCGAAGACAGCGCTCGCAATAAAGAGCGCAATCGGAAAATGAATGATCACCGGATGCTGCGCGTGTCCGGCGAGGAGCGCGGCTTTCAGATCGAAGGGATTCGGGGACGCCGCAAGGAATGGTTTCATGATCGCCTCGAGAGCCGATAAGCGGCCGCCAACCGTTCATTCCTACTTCTCAACCACGATCGTCCCAGTCATCTTCGGATGAACCGAGCAAAAATAGTTGTAAGTGCCAGGAGCGCCTGCTGTGATTGTGAACTCTTGATCCGTGTCGAGCGCGGTCGATTTCTTAAACTGCTTCTCGACGCTGACAATGGTGTGAGGTTCTTCGTCCCGGTTAATCCAGGTCACCTTCTCTCCAGACTTCACCGTTAATGTCTTGGGATTGAACGCGAAGTCTTTGATTTCTATTTTATTTTCGTGGGCGCTAGTGCCGGCGTCCTTCATTTCGCCAGCGATCGCGACGTGGAAGAGGTTGATGACGCTCATTGCATATAGGAGTGCCACTATTTTATTTTTGTGAGTGAGTGCAGTCATAGTTTGAATGGATCTAGCTGAGGTTGGAGTCGACGACCGCAAGGGCCGTTTTGCCTTGCTTGTATTCGACGCTTGTTAGGCCGAGCAGGCTGCGCAGCTGTTCAGCCGGCACTTTCATTGGACCTGGCGACGGCGCGGTGCCCGGCGCTGGCTGGGGAAACGCAGTAGACATCGCAGTATGGAACGTCACGTTCCCTTCGACCTTCTGAAGCACTTGGTGGATGTGGCCGTTGAGTACAGTCACCGAGCCGAAACGTTTTAGGTATCCAAGAGCGCGTTCGCTATCGCTAGTGCCCCAGCCCCATTGCGGATAAACCGCCCAGAGTGGGATATGCGCGAAGACCACAATGGGGGTCTCTCCGCTAAGACCTTTGACGTCGTCTTTAAGCCATTCAAGTTGCTCGTCGCCGAGCTGGCCCAGGCCGCCGGCCTGAAGATTCAAGACATTGACCAGTCCAATGAAGTGAACTCCATTTTTGTTAAAGCTGTACCAACCGGAGCCCTTGGCTTCGACGCTTTTTAAATAACGTTCACGGTAAAGTTTGCCGCCGTCGTTAAGAACATCGTGCTCGCCAGGGACAAAGAATACGTCCTTTGTTTTGCAGCTCTTCAGCACTTGATCAAACGTGTCGAATTCCTCGGGCTTCGACAGCTGCGTGATATCGCCCGTGTGGATAAGGAAAGACGGCGGGGTGGGCATCGCGTTGATGCGATCGAGAGCAATCTTGAACGTCTCCGTCACATCTTTGTTTGCCTCTTTGCTGAAGCCGATGTGGCTATCGCTAATCTGGAGAAAGCTAAGATCCGTAGCCGAAGGTAACGAGTCTCCTGCCTTCGCGATTTGAGCAAGAGTTCTTGATGCCAGCACCCCGCCGCTTACGGTCCAAAGCAGGCCCGTTCCCGCCCATGCCATGCAGTGGAGAAAGCCGCGGCGGTCTATTCCGTCGTGTTCGTGATCGTGAGAGATGTAATCGGACATAATTTGGTTCCTAAAGTTGGTTAGTAAGATTCATTCGGTTTCATCTGTTCCTACCGATTCGGCCCGGTTTTATTCCCGAAATCATTTGCATTAGGGCCGGCTCCGGTAATTTTTCACAGTTTCCTGCGCGGCGGCTGCTCCTTGTCGACGCTTGTCTTTACAAAAAAACGCCGCGCTCAGGCGTCGGCCCACAGCGCGGCGTTTGAACTCGCGAAGAACGGTCAATCAACCTGCCGCTGTGCTGCATCTGCAGCACGCGCCAGAGAATTAATTAGCTGCAGAAACTGAGCGGGTTGTCCCGTGAAAAGCCCGTCGGTAATGAAGCTATTAATGGCGCCCCTTGCGTCTAGCTGCCCTGGCCCGCTGGGTCGAATGATGGCGCAGGCAGGTAGGTTTGGACTAATGAATTCGCACGGCTCGGGCATGATCAGATTAGCCTGCAACGTGTCCGGTTGACCGGTCGTGAGGTCGTCAAAAGTGACCGTGGAATTGTTAACCGGATCGAAGTCTGTTAACGGCGTCGCATTGCCCGCCTTATCCTGCCAGGTTTGAAAGTGCATGATCTCCGATCCGCCGACACTGATTAGGATTCGTAGAACTTCGAGGCTGGTTACTTTCTGAGCCAGCGTTGCGTAAAGACTCGTGCCCCCTTGCTCAATAAAGCCGAAGTGAAATCCCGCGGTGAAAGCGATTGCTTTGACATGGTCGCTGGGATTGTTCGGATCGTCGAGTTCGGCATTATTTCTGGGAATTGCCGTATGCTGTCCGGTGTTCAAACTCGGAACAGCATTTGGGAAGGTTGCGCCGAAATCAGGGTTGGTGGTGCTGCGATAGCGGGTCCACCAACTGGTGTCTACCGTGAGCTGCTTGAGATTCGTAAGTCGCCCGGTTTGCGGGACGAACGAGACTTGGCTGGGCGCCAAATTCTTGAAATGGCTCAAGTCGACCTGTTGCTCCCCCTTGGATTTTAAATAGGCGTTGAGGAATGCGGCGTGGCTAAATTCATCATCAGCGTTATCGGAAATATACTGGAGTTGGTCTCCATCAAGAATTTGAAGGGCCGCCGTGTAGCCCGACGGTGGCGAATCGACTCCTCCAAGTTCGTTGTATTGTTGCCACAGATCGGCTTCGATCAGCTCGGCAGCGGCTAGCAGCTGGAGGATCGCAACATCGCCTCGTGGGAGCTTTTGACTACCGTTAGCTGCCAGGGCCTTGCCCGAGCCACTGAGCAAGGCGGCGCCTGGAGCTAGAAGGGCTGCGCCCAGGCCGAGATTTCTTAGAAAGGATCGCCTGGCGAGCCGGGTAGGCACTGAGAACGAGGTTGCTAATTGCGATGATTCTGTCGCATCTTTGGCGCCGTTGTTGTCGGAGTGATGGATATCAGATTGCATAGAATGTAGTTTCATTTTGGTTTTGATTTAGGTGCTCGGCAGATTGCCTCACGCGTTTCACTACCGATCCGGTGCGTTTTTATTCCAAAAATCTTTGAGCGTGAGACGTGCGTTGTGGCGTTACCTAACCGGATCACCAGTAAGATTTCTGCCCCATTGTTTGGCGCCAGAGTGAGGTTGGCGCTGTTCCATTGGGTAGCTGCGATGGGACTTCTAGTTGCGTTATGGGCAATACTTTCGCTTCGTTTACCTGGCTAATGCACTTGCGCAGCCAGATCACTACGTCGGCTCCTTCACGCGCCACCGCTTCAGCAATAGCGCGCCCGACGGACTGTTTGCCACCGATTACAACCACCTTCTTTCCTCTAAGATCAAGGACCATAAGTCGGGCCTCCGTTTTTTGAGTTGATCGGTTGGAGTGTTGGCAACAATTCGAGACGAGATCGTATCCGAATTTCGCCGCCCCGGACCCTCATGACAAAAGGAGTTATGCCATCGTCGGCGCGGTGAACAAAGACGCCGCATCCACGATGCTGTAATTTCTCTTGTACGATGCGCGCGACCTGAGTGTCGGGAACTTCTTGCGTGATAGGTCGGGCTGCACGCAATTGGTCTAATCCATTTAGTGCGAGGGCTGCTTCTCTGATTTTCAGAAGGAGGCCATTACTATCATCTGCGCTAATCTCATTCCTCTGTTCTGAGTTCATAAATCGCGATTCGTCAGTTGTGTGCTAAGCTCCTTTGCGTTTTCGTCTCCCAGAGATCCAAGTCGAGGATCGCCTGCTGACCTTCCTTGATAACAACGAGGACGTGGCCGTATCCATCTCTCTCCGATCGAGCTACAACGGTGTAAGCCCCAACGGGCAACGCCACGACCTCAGGGACTTCATCGGCCGCGGAACGGTGGTTTTTCACGTTTTTAAAGAGCTTTCCGTCGATCGTGTAGATGGCGTAAGAGCTGTGTGGAAAGTACCACGCGTCGCCGTCGTTGAATTCATCAGTGGCCGAATAGACCGTGAGATATCCTTGTGGTAACTGAGTTCGATAATCCAAATTCCCTGGTCTTACCGGGCCGGGAGACAACGGATCCTTACTTCCGGCTTCCGTGACCGTTGAACCGCCAAAGAACAAGGTCAGCGGAATATTCAAGAGCGCGACTTTCAAAAGGGACGAATAGAGTGGTGATTTCATATTTGTGGGACGTGATGCTAGTGACTTGACGAGGATCTGCTCGATTGACTTGATGGCGACTTCGAGGGAGCTGTCGTAAAGTCGGCTGTGTCTATTCCCTGTTGGTTCGCGTATTCGATTAGGGACGGGTCATTGAATGCTTCTTTGAAGTTATTCACCATCGCAGCTACGGATTGCCATGAAACTGTTGGTGAGGACTTCTTAGGCGCGCTTGGCTTTGTCGTGTCTGCGCAACCGCCCTGATCCTGGTGCCTGATGGTAAGGTCGCCAATTGTACCTTTGTCAAACGATGGCTGTTTCGTCTGGGATTCTTTGCCGCCAATGCTGGCCAGCACCGCGAAGGCAATGAACATAGCCGTGGCAAGCACGCGCATGGTCAAGTACCTGCGAAGAGTATATGGGACCGGACTCGTACCCGGATTGTGATGATTAAGAGGAGAAGCAAACATAAGGTAGGTCTTTCTATTGTTTTATTGGAACGGTGGATTCAACTGCTTTCACTCATTCATACCGGTTTGATGAGCGAATATTCCAAGCGCGTCGGAAGACACTCGGTAAAGCGAAGCTGCTAAGAGAACCTGGGATTGCGAAACCTCAATGAAGCGTCGCCTGCGGCGCCTATTTTTGGGAAACAATCCAGGATCGGATGTCGAGACTTCGCAGGACCTTAATCGAACATGATCGGAGGTCTTGGGAGTGGATTCTGCCTGGGGCTACCAACCGTTAAGTCCTGGCCGCATCAGTGGCGCGGCAGCTGTTTTTCGAAAACTTGCTTGAAAGCCTGTAGGTCGTTATCACTCACGTCGGAAACAGCCCAATAGTTGAAATCTGAATCGACCCAATGCAGGAGCTGATAACCTTGGCGCGTAATTGTGTTTGTTCTATTGGTCGATCCCGATTCTGCTGGCCAAACGAATAGATTAATAAAATGTTTGCGCCTTTGGTAAACCAAAGCCGCTACAGGTCTGTTCTCGAGATAATCAAGACGACCGCCTAGCAGGGTAAAGCCCTCGCTGCCAAGATCGACCACCGCAGGTGCGAAATCGAGCTTCGCATCCAACCACGGTTTCACAGTGTGTTGATCGGACGACGCCACATCTGTAAGATGGTTTGCCATTAGGGAACGCACATGACTGGCGATGAGCTGCGTCGCAAGGAATTGATCGGCCCCAGGTCGCTGCAATCGGGGTACCAAGTTCAAAGCGATGATCGCCGCGAAAATGATCGCCGCGGCGAGACCTAGCCAATTCCATGGTGTCCCCAAAAGAATGGTCCGCAGCTCTGGCCACCTTCTTCGGAACAGCATCTGAGAATCTCGCGCAACATTTTGCAAGGGCCGTTCGGCAATTTCTTCTCGCAACGAGGATTGAATTCGCTCACGTAACGCTGCGGGCGCCTTGAAATAAGGAGTTGCGTTGCCAATCGCACGAATTAGCGAGCCATGCGTTTTGTAGGCTTGATCACAGTTATGGCACTCCTTTAAGTGCTGATCGATTGTCTGGCTGGTAATCGGATCCAGTTCGCCATCCAGATAACCATCCATCAGTTTTGTAGCTTCTTTGCAGTTCATCTATTTCTCCTTACCGATCCGAGCCGCTAGATATTCCTTAAGTTTGGCACGCGCACGGGCGAGCCGCGACATGACCGTCCCCTGCGGAATTTGCGCGATGTCGGCTATTTCCTTGTACGATAAACCCTCCAAGTGGCGCAGCACTAAGATCTCCCGGAATTCCGCAGGCAATTCATCCATCGCCTCTTTGATTAGTTCCGCGTCTTCACTGTGCTCGAGGATTGTTGCCGGACTAACAGACTCCTCCCCGGAGCCGTGTATTTCCTCATCAAAAGTCGTAGTGAGATCAACCGCATGGTTCTTTTTTAGCAACGTGTAGGAGGTATTTCGGACAATCGTCAACAACCAAGCCCGGCCATTAGAACCGTGGAATCCGGCGAAAGATTTGAACGCACGCAGATACGCCTCTTGCACCACATCCTGCGCATCTTGTTCGTTGCGAAGCAGCCATCTGGCTAAGTTGTGCGCCGCATCAATGTGAGGCAGCATCAGCGCTTCAAAAGACGTTAACTCCCCTTTTGGCGAGTGATCCTGTTCTTCACGCTTCTTAACTACGACGAATTTCACAATCTTCGGATTCGATTCGAAATCTTCGGTTTCGGAAGCATGTTCTTCTTTCAAGAGTAAAGCCATCGCGTTTTTTGACGAGGTCGGCTCGCCGGGAATCGCACCTAAAACCAGAGCAGTTGCACAGGATATCCGCCGTAACAGAGGGCAGTTTCCACGCCTCTCAAATCCCGGAAAGTTCGTTGCCACTGAGACCGCACCGTGCGCGGATGCCTCCACATCACGCTTTTATGCAATACATACCGATGGCTTCTATAATACCGCTGCCCTTTCGCCATGGTGTAATTTGACGCTTCAGCAACCGCCGTGGGGTACAAGGCTCCTGCTTTGGTTATGCACGGTTGCATTCATTTAATACAACCGTCGCAGTCCACTTTTATTCCCCCCGTCTTTGAAAAACGGACTGGTGGATCGACTTCTCCTCGCCGGGCGCGCGATAAAAAACGCCTTCTGGGGAACATGACTCTGCCAAATCGGTAACTTGGTAGCGTTTGACGGCGTGAGCCCCCCGAATCGAAATCGTCCGGCGATTCTTAGCTCAAGCCCATTGTCATTAGCAGTTGGCCGATCTTGCGATCCTCTGGCAAGCCGTGAGCGCGCTTATATTTCGCGGATCGCTCTCCGCGTGGCGTTGTCGCTCACGCCATCGATCGAACCATAATAATAGTCTCCACGAGCCAGACGAAGCGGAATCTGCCCCACCAACTGGTCGGTGTATCTGGCACTGCCTTGGTGAACAGGTTCCTTGGACGCGTCACCGACCGCCGCGAAAGCCACCACCGCGAAAGCTACGGCCACGAAAGCCACCGCCATGAAAGCCGCCGTATCCGTAACCATAAGGATAATAGCCGTAGGGATAGTATCCGTAGTATGGATCGGGATAGTAAAAGAACGGGTCGCCAAAATCGCCAAAGAAGAAGAACCGATCATCGAAGTCGCGACTGTGAAACCGACCGCCGCGAAAGCCACGGCCACGAAAGCCACCGCCGTTAAAGCTACCGTGAAACCCGCCACCGTTAAAGCCGCCGCCGCGAAAGCCGCCGCCTCCACCGAAGCCGCCGCCGTGACCCCCGCCGCCGGCGCCGCCGTGCGCTTTCACGTTCGAGCCTGCAAGAGCACAAACTGTGAGAGCAATTGTCACTGCAATAAGGTTTTTGTAATTCATAAGAGTTAACGCGTTCTAAGCATTAGTTATAGTTATTGAGATGAGTGAAATAGTTCGGTTCTTTGCGAAACTCGGAATGCGCAGTTTCCCGGGTGGTTAAACCAGAGGATTGCATCGAACAGGCAGGAGAAAACCTGCGGACTTCGACGCCGCTCAACTCACGGAGAATTCCTTGCCAGTGAAACCGAACCGTTTTTGGACGCCTCAACATTGCGCGCGTGTGCAGCACGCACCGATAGCTTCGAGAATTATAACACCGCTCCATTTCGAACCTATCATTGGGCACTTCTGCGACGGTTGTGGCCTCCAGGAGTTCCATTTCGTTTATACATCTTTCCATTTGTTAATACAACCGGCGCGGCCCGGTTCTTATTCCACTCCCTCTAACAAGAAAGGCCTGGTGGATCGAACTTTCATCCCCCAGAGATCCGCGGCGTACACCACGCGAAATCACTTTCTTGGAATATAACTGCGTCAGGTCGGTATGAATGGATTGAACACCGTTCAACTTTCTTACCAAACGAATACTTCGGAGATTTTTTATGCCTATTACGATCGCTTCTATCCTCAATCTCGTGGGACCGGACATGATGGTAGTCCTTCTCATTGTCCTGCTTCTTTTCGGCGCGAAGAAGCTGCCTGAGCTTGCTCGTGGGATGGGTCGAGCGGTCAAAGAGTTTAGCGCAGCCCGGGATGAAATTGAAAGAGGGCTAGGTCAGTCCGGCGCCGACGAAATAGCGCAACCGAAACTTGTGGACACAAAATCCGAGCTCCAGTCTTCGCGGCCATCCTAGCGGCGTTAACACCCTTCTTACAGCTTCTCATTGGCAGCTCGCAACGGAAGGAACTCAATGATCATCCGCGTAACCCGCAGGCGGCGCAAAAAACAAATCGTCATTCTCGGTGGAGGCTTCGGCGGAGTTTATGCCGCCATGCATCTCGAAAAACTACTGACGCGGCAAAGTGGGGTAGAAGTTTGCCTTGTTAGTCGCGATAATTTTTTCCTGTTTACGCCGATGCTTCACGAGATTGCCGCGAGTGATCTCGAGATCACGAATATCGTAAATCCGCTACGCAAGCTGCTTCGCAAGGTTGACGTATTGGTGGGTGATGTAAATCAAATCGATCTCCGGAACAAACAGGTCCTGATCTCGCTTGGTTACCGTAACCGCGCACAACAAATCGACTACGATCATCTCGTGATCGCGCTGGGATCGACGACTAACTTTTACGACCTCCCGGGCCTCGCAGAACTGGCGGTGCCGATGAAATCGCTTCGGGATGCAATTCAATTGCGCGGTCAAGTTCTCCGATATTTAGAAGAAGCAAATTCAGAAGGTGATCCCGATGAGCGGCGGTCATTACTTACCTTCGTGGTGGCAGGCGGCGGCTTCGCCGGGGTGGAAACGGTTGCAGCGTTAAATGACTTCGTGCGGGAAGCGCTGCCGTTCTACCCCAATCTGTGTGAAGATATGTTGCGGGTTGTCCTGGTCCATTCTGGTCCGGCGATCCTACCCGAGCTGGGTGAAAGTTTGGGACGATATACCGAGAAAGTCCTCGCCCGACGCGATGTGGAAGTTCGCCTTAACACCCGGGTTAAGAGCGTGACGGAAGACAAAGTTTCTTTAACCGATGGTGTTTCGATTCCATCGCGCACTTTGGTATGGACTGCGGGAACCGTCCCGAGTCCCATCATCTCTTCGCTCCCCTGTGCAAAGGAACGAGGCCGATTACTCGTAAACCAGTTCCTGCGAGTTCCCGATTGGCCTGATGTCTGGGCGGTGGGGGACTGTGCGTTTGTGCCGGACATCAGAAATCCCGGTAAATCTCATCCACCAACCGCGCAACATGCCATCCGCGAGGGCAAAGTTGTGGCGCAGAATATCGCGGCCGTACTCTCGGGTCGTCCGTTAAGACCATTTTCATTCAGAACCATTGGGCTGCTGGCTTCGATCGGTCGCCGAATGGGTGTGGCGCGGATCCTTGGTTTCAATTTCTCGGGCTTCTTGGCGTGGTGGATGTGGCGGACGGTTTACCTCAGCAAGTTGCCCGGCTTGGACAAAAAGGTCCGTGTGGCGTTTGACTGGACGCTGGACCTTCTTTTTCCCAAAGACGTTTGTGCAGTGCACGATCTCGATCAGCGCCGCGATTTCCGTTGGCACGACCACGCTGGGAATACGTCCGGGAATAATGGCGATCACGAAATAGGATCAGCGCAATTGAATCGGCGTAAACGCCCGGGCGGGATCGACGTTGATTGGGACAATGCTCTCGAACGTTTCCTGTTATGATCGAACCACGCTGGCTGATTAATCTTTTCATTTGGCCCGTTGGCAGTGGCGGTCAGAAGGTTGCGGCGACCAAACCGCAACGCGAGCACAGACGACCTGCGTAACCTTGCCCGAGCGTTGCCGAGGACTGCGACGTCGGACATTGATCGGTCGTTCGATAGCACGCGCCTGGCGCTCTCCTTCCATTGGGAGTAATTCTCGCATCCTGCGGAACGTGCGCTTTATTTCAGCAGCATGACCTCGGCGCAAATTCGCCAATCCTTTCTCGATTTCTTCCGCGAGAAAAAGCACACCATTGTGCCGTCGTCGTCCCTCGATTACAAATCGCGCGATGGAGCCCGCATTTTCACCAATGCCGGCATGAACCAGTTCGTGCCCATTTTTCTGGGCGAACGAAAGCCAGATGTCAATCAGTGGGGTGACGTGATTAGCAAAGGATTGCCTACCCGCGCCGCGGATACCCAAAAGTGCATCCGCGTTACCGGCAAGCACAACGACCTCGAAGACGTCGGGCTGGACACTTATCACCATACCTTCTTCGAAATGCTCGGGAACTGGAGTTTCGACGATTACTTCAAGAAGGAAGCGATCGAATGGGCGTGGGAGTTAGTGGTCAATCGTTGGAAATTTCCAGCGCAACGCCTTTACGCGACGGTTTATAAACCCGGCCCGGGCGAACCGAGCGAATTCGACCAGCAAGCGCACGACCACTGGGCGCGGTTGTTTCAGGACGCCGATCTCGATCCGAAGATCCACGTCGTCAGCTTCGGCAAAGCCGATAATTTTTGGATGATGGGCGATACCGGTCCGTGCGGACCGTGCTCCGAGCTGCATGTCGATCTTACGCCGGACGGCGACACCCGCGGTTCGCTGGTCAATAAAAACGACCCAGGCTGTATCGAGATTTGGAACCTCGTTTTCATTCAATTCAACGCGAAATCGGACGGGACCTTCGCTGTGCTACCGCAGCGGCACGTCGATACCGGGATGGGCTTCGAACGCGTGACAGCGATCATTCAGGGCACGAAAAGTCTGACCGATTTTTCGGGCACGATCTCCAATTACGAGACCGACATCTTCCGTCCGATTTTCGATGAGCTCGAAAAACTCAGTGGCAAAGAATATGGGTCAACAATTCCGAAGCACGGCAGCGCCGGCGAAAACGAGCAGGAAAAGATCGACATCGCATTCCGCGTGATCGCCGATCACATCCGAGCTCTCAGCTTCGCGATCGCGGACGGAATCATCCCGTCGAATGAAGCCCGCGGTTACATTTTGCGTCGCATGCTACGCCGCGCAATCCGCTACGGCCGCAGCCTCGATTTTCACGAGCCGTTCGTCTTCAAGCTGGTCGATGTCTTGGCGAAAACAATGGGAGACATCTTTCACGAAGTCAGAGCGAAGCAAAAAACAATTCAAGAGACACTTCGCCGCGAAGAGGAATCCTTTAACAAGACACTCGATGGAGGGATCGAGCTGTTTGAATCGTACGTGGGCGGAATAACGAGAGCCCATGAAGTTCTAAGTAAAGACTACTCGCGAGTTTCCCCCGGGAGGTCGCCGGCGATTGAAGCGTGGAACGCCCTAGAGCGACATCTGACGGCTGATCCGTGGGCTCGTCTAGTCCTAGCGCGTGCATTTGCGCCGCATCTTCGCCACAGAGGAATCACGCTAGATGCGCTTAACGAAAATCCCGGGATGATCGCTCAGAATCTCGCACTGGTTGTTGCTCCCACTTCAGACGCCGAGAGAACGATTCGGCAGCAAATACTCAAGCGGACGAAGATTTTACCCGGAGAACTCGTGTTCAAACTTTATGATACTTACGGCTTCCCATTCGATTTGACTGAATTGATGGCGCGTGAGCGGGGAATGATGGTTGATGTTTCCGAGTTTGAACGATTGATGGAAGAACAGCGCACGCGCGCGCGCGGAGCACAAAAGAAGTCGGAAATTACTATTCAGCCCATCTTTAAGGAGAAGACAAAGTTTGTTGGCTATGATCATCTAGAGAGTGACGCACAACTCATTAGAGTCGTCGGCAAGTTAGGAGGAAAAGGCAGTGGTGACGAGTGGGGAATCGTCGATGTATCTCCATTTTATGCCGAAATGGGTGGACAGGTGGGAGATACTGGTGAGTTAAGACTCGTTAAGGACGGTACAGTCATTCGTGTGACTAACACGTTGAAGTACGGAGACACGTACTACCTAAAGCTTGCCGATGTCCAAGGTTCGGAATGGGTCGATATCGATGGAATGCCTGTGCATCTCACAGTAGACGTACCGCGGCGGCACGCGATTGAGCGGCATCATACCGTCACTCACATTTTGCATTGGGCGTTACACCACGTCGTCTCCCCAGACGCAGCGCAGAAGGGGAGTTATGTAGGACCAGACAAACTAACGTTCGATTTCTCCAGCGTAGCGCTAACGCCGGAGCAAAAGCGCAAGGTCGAGAATTTGGTGAACGAAAAGATTCGCGAGAATGCGCGGGTTTCGACAAAAACAATTCCATATGTGGAAGCTAGGAAACGCTCGGATATTCAACAGTTTTTCGGCGAGAAGTACAGCAACGAAGTTCGCGTTGTCCAAATTGGCGGAACCGCTGACGCAAGAGGCGAAGCCCAACTGAACGGCTACTCGATGGAGCTTTGCGGCGGTACTCACGTGAGAGCGACCAGTGAGATCGGCGCATTTCGGATTGTGAAGGAAGAAGCGATCGCAGCCGGGACGAGGCGAATTGAAGCCGCTGCCGGAGACGCGGCCCGCGTTTGGGCGCGGGAAGAAGCGGCGCGTCAGCAGGAGCGATTCGAAACGTTGTCGCGCAAAAAACCGCAGCTCGCGCCACTACCTATTTTCACGGACACCATGCAAACGGACGAGATGCTGAAGCAGATCGATGCGCGCGCGGCGCATCTCGAAAAGCTCGAGGTCGATGTTCGCGAGTGGGAAAAGAAACACACGAAGCAAGCTGAGGCCGATGTGCGCAGTCGCGCGTCGCAAATCGCAAACGAACTGGCGTCGTCCAAAATTGGCCAAAAAATCTGCGTCGCCAGCGTGCCGGACGCCGACTCCAAACTGTTACAAGCGGTCGCCGACGCGTTGAAGCAAAAGTTCGATGGCCCAATCGTTCTCGCTGGAGCGAAGGATGGCCACGTCGCGCTGGTCGCACTTGTTCCAAAGGCGCTGACTTCGAAGATTCAGGCGAACAAAATCATTCAACAGATTGCGCCGATCGTCGGCGGTAAGGGCGGCGGTCGCCCGGAAAGCGCGCAAGGTGGCGGCACTGACGCGGACAAGATCGACAAAGCACTCGCCGAAGCGAAGCGATTGCTGACTTAGTCTGACGGCAGCACGAGCGTTATGAAAAACGTCGCGGCCAGTGCGAGGAATAGCACGATCAGATAGATAAAACCGCCGGTGAAGAATTTGAGTGTGCTGATGAACCAGCCTTGTCGATAGACCCGGCGAATCGATAACAATATTTGCATCACGAAGGCGATCCAAAGCAGCGCAATGCACCAGCCGGCGATTGCGCCCGGGACCGCACGATTCAATCCGATTGTTGCGAGCACGATCAACATGATCCCGACATAAAAGAAGGTGTGGATGTGGAGCGCGTAAATCAGATGATCGATGTAAAAAGTATGACGACGGAGATAGAGAACTTTCAGAACAAACGCGAAGAGCGGGATGCAGCAGAGCATCATGTAAGGCAGATTGCTGAACAGGGTGCTGATAAAAAGCCCCATCTTTGTTCCGTGCTCACCCATTTTGTCCTTGGCCCGCGCCTCGATCCACTTCTCGAACGGGGTTGACGATTTGTTCGTGTCCGCATCGAAGACCACAAATGGTCGATCCGTCACCGGCCCGTAAGTTTTGACGTCTCTGCTTGACGGAGCGGGCGCAGGCGAAGAGGGCGACGGGAGCGAAGGCGCGCCAGAAGCCAGCGGCGCGGCCGGAGTCGAAGGCTGGACTGAAGGCGAAGGCGTCGGCGAGCTTTCTTCCAAAACTTTCTGCAGTTTTGCACGGACGTCTGGCGGCAGATCTTCCTTTTCCAGGTCGGCCTGAATCTCAGCGCGATCCTTTGGGCCGAGTTTGCCCGGATCCACGTGAATCCCTTTCGTCCAGTAATTGACGGCAAAGAAAAATATAATACTGGCGAGCAGGTAAAGGCGAAGTGGATTCAAGTAGCGCACGCGTTTTCCGGCGAGAAATTCGTTGGTTAGCCGCCACGGTTTAACAATAAGCAGGCCGATAGTGGCGAAAAATTTCGAGTCCCAGTTCAGAAACGAGTCCAGAACATCGACAATGACATGTCGGAATGAGCGGCGATAATCAATCGCCGGTTGCCCGCACTGTGCGCAATGCGGGCCGGCCAACTCGGCTCCGCAATTTTCACAATGCGTAAACGGCAGAGGTTCTCGATATTTGCCTCGTCCGAACCAACGCCGTCGCGCACTTCTCTCAACCGCGGAAATCGCAGTATCGCCGATAATAATTTTTGCGGGCTCGTCCGCCATCCCGGCCGAGATTACGAAAAAAACGCGCGGTGCGTCTATCGCAGAAAGAATAAACCGACTGTCCCGATCGCACCGATTGCAATCATAGCCAGATCGTTGCTGATGAAGTATGGATAAATCATCAAGGCGATGCCGAGGAACATCGGTTTCCAGAGATTCATTCGCTTTCCGTAGACAAAGGCAACGAAGCCGATCGAGCCAAAGACAAAACCGCCGATCAAGTTCGCCGCGCTCAGATTGAGCATGATTGGTAAACGAGCTAGTTGCGCGCCAAGATCGGCATCGCAAACTTGTGGTTGACCAGCGGTAAGCAGCGGTGACACGATTCGGGAAAGGTTTACCGATGGTGTCTCAACTTTTTCGAAAAAAAAGCCCCGACCATTTGATAGCCGAGTCGGCCGCCCCCGAGCGGCAAATGAAACGCGTTCTCGGTCCATTTGCTCTCACTTGTATCGGCATTGGCGCGATCATCGGGACTGGAATTTTCGCGCTGGCGGGAACCGCGGCGGCCGGGGAACAAGCACAGGCGGTCGGGTCGATATTGAAAACGCCGGTGCTCAATTTCATTCAGTCGTGGATAACACACGCGCCGCTGGTTTTCGGCCGACCGGGAGCGGGGCCGGCTGTTATGCTTTCGTTCGTCGTGGCTGGCGTCGCGTGCGGATTCGCGGCGCTTTGTTACGCCGAACTTGCGGCGATGATTCCGGTCTCGGGTTCGGCCTACACGTATTCGTACGCGACCCTCGGTGAGATCGTCGCGTGGATTATCGGTTGGGATCTCATTCTTGAGTACGCGGTAGGCAACATGGCGGTCGCGGTCGGCTGGTCTGGGTATTTCGTCAGGCTGTGCGGCAGCCTGTTTGGTCTGAAATTTCCGCTCTGG
>Ga0070698_100004228_pt1 | contig 15783 bp, 13 predicted proteins | sample KBSK1502metaG_FD_65477 | JGI IMG/M metagenome (GOLD analysis project Ga0070698, IMG submission 65477) | Corn, switchgrass and miscanthus rhizosphere microbial communities from Kellogg Biological Station, Michigan, USA - KBS K1-50-2 metaG | ecosystem: Host-associated > Plants > Roots >...
CACCGTGCGCGAGCTGCTCCCGCAGCTGCGCGGCGGCAAGATCACGCGCGGCATGATCGGCGTCTCGATCGGCGTCATCCCGCAGAACGCGCTCGAGACACTCGGCCTCAAGAACCGCCAGGGCGCGCTCGTGTCGTCGGTCGTGCCGGGCGGACCGTCGGCGAAGGCGGGCATCGAGCCGGGCGACGTGATCGTCCAGTTCAACGGCAAGCCGGTGAAGGATCGCGACGCGCTGGTCGCGATGGTCGTGGCGTCGCCGCCGAACACCACGGTGCCGGTGAGGGTCATGCGCGACAAGGAAGAGAAGACGATCAACGTGAAGGTCGGCGAGCTCGACCTCGACGCGGAGCAGGCGGCGCTCAACGGCCCACGCGGCGGCCGCAACAACGACAACCCGCAGCAGGAAGCGAGCAGCGGGTTCGGCATGTCGCTGAGCAACATCACGCCTGATGTCGCGCGCCGGCTGCGGCTCGACGACAACGCGCGCGGCGCGGTGGTCGTGGACGTGGACCCGGGCAGCCCGGCGGCACGCGCGGGCATCATGCAGGGCGACGTGATCACGCGCGTCGGCCGCGCGCAGGTCAGCAGCGTGGCGGATGCGAGCCGTGAGCTCGGCCGAGTCCCGTCTGGTGGCACCGCGATCCTGCGCATCATGCGCAACGGCCAGGACACGGCCGTGGTCGTCACGAAGGAATAGCTCTGTCGGGCCGACCTGAAGGTCGGCCCGGCCCCTACGATCGTCTCCAGTGGAGGGGCGGGTCTTCAGACCCGCCCTTTTTCTTTACGCAAATCCAGCCCTCTCTTGTGATAAAAGAACGCTCTTTGCGGAGGGCACGACGTGACGCTGATGATCGAGCGTGAAGTCAAGCTCCGGTTCGCCAACCCAGACGAGGCGCGCGCGGCGATCCTGGCCGCCGGCGCCACGCCGCTGCGCTCGCGGAGGCTGCAGGAAGACGCGCTGCTCGACACCGAAGACGAATCGCTCCGCCGCCGCCGGTGCGTGCTGCGCATCCGCACCGAATCGGGCAAGAGCCTCCTCACGTTCAAGGGTCCGGTGCTGCCCGGGTCGATGAAGGTGCGCGACGAGTACGAAACAGTGATCGGCGACGGAGAAGTCGTGCAGCGTGTGCTCGAGGAGCTCGGCCTCCACGTCTGGTTCCGGTACGAGAAGTACCGGGAGGAGTACGCCGCCGAGGACGTCACGATTGCCATCGACGAGACGCCGGTCGGCACCTTCGTCGAGATCGAAGGCGGCGAGGAAGGGATTCTCATGATGGCGATCGCGCTCGGGCGCACGCCGTCGGACTTCGTGCTCGATTCCTACCGCGGCCTCTTCATCAAGTATCGGGAGGAGTTCGGCCTGACCGGGACGAACATGGTTTTCAGCGAGGAATGACGCGTCGGCGCGCCGTCAGCGTCATGCCGAGCGGAGTCGAGGCATGATCCCGGCGCTGGTGCTGACCGCCGGCCTGGCTACCCGCCTCCGTCCGCTGTCGTTCGTTCGCGCCAAGGCCGCGCTCCCCGTGGGCGACCAGGCGATTGTCGAACGCATCCTGCGCTGGCTCGCCGGGCACGGCGTGACCGACGCGGTCCTCAACCTTCACCATCTGCCCCACACGATCACCGCCATCGTCGGCGACGGCGTCGGCGGCGTGCGCGTGCGCTATTCGTGGGAGGTGCCCGTGCTCGGCTCGGCGGGCGGCCCGCGGCGCGCGCTGCCGCTGCTCGGCACCTCGCCGTTTCTCATCGTCAACGGCGACACGCTGACCAACGTGGACGTCGGCGCGCTCGTCGATGCGCACACACGGTCCGGCGCGCTGGTGACGATGGCCGTGATTCCGAACGTCGAGCCGGCGAAGTACGGCGGCGTGGTTCTCGAGGGAACGCAGGTGCGCGGCTTTGCGAGGGCCGGATCGGCCGAGCCCTCCTACCATTTCGTCGGCGTGCAGGTTGCCGACGCCGAGGTGTTCGCGCCGCTGCGCGACGATATTCCATCCGAGTCGGTCAAGGAGGTCTATCCGGCGCTGATCGCCTCGCGTCCGGGCAGCGTGCGCGCGTTCGTCAGCGACGCGGAATTCTTCGACATCGGGACGCCCGCCGATTACCTCAGCACATGTCTACGTTTCGAACCCGACGGATCCCGGCCCGGCGCCCGCCTCGAGCAATGCGTCGTGTGGGAGGATGTAGACGTGCCCGATGACGCACGGCTGCGGCGATGCATCCTGACCGACGGCGTGCGCGTGCCCGCGGGAGCGTCGTGGGAGAACGTGACGGTTCGCGTCGCGCACGGCGAGTTGCTGGCGAGCGAACGGCTCGTCGGCGAGCTCGCGATAGGACCGTTGCCGGGATGAATCAACAGATGAACGCCATCGAGCGACAGCCCTTCGACCGCGTGCCGCTGGCCGCGACAACGGAGCGGCCAGCAATTGGTGGGGTCAGGACACCACTAGATGGAACGGCGCGCGCCTGACGACGTCCGCGATCGCATCGACAAGTATCTCGCGTCAACCGGCCTGAACACACGCGTGGTGAAGGTCGTCCCTCTGACCGGCGATGCGTCCGATCGCCGCTACATCCGGGTGCTCCTCCGCGACGAGACGGCGCAGGTGCTCGCCGTGCACCCGGGGCCGATCGACTTCGACGCGCTTCCCTTCGTGAACGTCGCGAAACTGCTGAGCGAGATGCCGGTGCCGGTGCCGCGCATCCTCGGCCACTCGAACGAGCTCGGCATCATCGCGCTGCAGGACCTCGGCGACGTCACGCTGCAGGCGCATCTCGGCGCGTCGTCGCCGGCGCAGCATGCGGCGCTCTATCGTCAGGCGGTGACCTTCATCGACACGCTGCAGCGGCGCGGCGCGGAGCTGGCCTCGCCCGGCTACCTCCCGTACGGGATTGCGTTCGACGTCGAGAAGCTCACGTGGGAGCTGCAGTTCTTCACCAGGCACTTCCTGGAGGCGTATCGCGGCGCGCAGATCACGCCGGCGGCGCGCGAGGCGCTCGCGGCGGAGTATGCGGCGATCGCCGAGGAGCTGGCGGGAGAACCGCGCGTGCTCTGCCATCGCGACTATCACAGCCGCAACCTGATGCTCCACGACGGCAGCCTCTACATCATCGATTTCCAGGACGCGCGCCTGGGACCCGACACCTACGACCTCGTCTCGCTGCTCCGCGATTCCTACATCGATTTCACCGAGCCGCAGGTCGAGGGGCTGATTGCGTTCTTCCTCGCGATCCGCGACGGCCGGCAGGCGGCGCCGGGCGACCCCGACGAGTTCCGGCGGCGCTTCGACCTGATGGCGCTGCAGCGCAACCTGAAGGCGCTCGGCACGTTCGGGTTCCAGACGACCTCGCGCCAGAACACGGTCTACATCCAGTACATCCCGCGCACGTTGAATTACGCCCGCGCGAACATGCTGCGGCATCCGCGCTTCGCGCGCCTCCGCGAGCTGCTCGGACAGTATCTGGATGAACTGCGGTGGGCCTGAGACAGCCGGGGCCACGCGTACGGAGGGCCGGTCCCGCGATGCCTCCGGTACGGAGGGCGGGTCCCGCGATGCCTCCGGTGCCATGGCATCGCGGACCCGCCACGTTAGAATTGGAGTTTGCCTGACCACCGCTTCGGCGTCTCCACCCACCTGTTTCACGAAAGTCGGCTGACCCGCGAACATCTGGCCGACATCGCCGGCCATGGGTTCGAGGCGGTCGAGGTGTTCGCCACGCGCGCGCACTTCGACTATCACGACCCCGCCGCCGCCGCGCAGCTCGCGGAGTGGCTGTCGGACCTGCAGCTCTCCTTTCACTCGATGCACGCGCCGATCGTCGACGCCATGCGCGGCGGCAAGTGGGTCGGCGGCTACTCGATTGCCTCGGGCGACGAGAACAGGCGGAAGGCGGCCCTCGCTGAAATTGCCGCCGCACTGAAGGTCGCCGCGACGGTTCCGTTCACGTACCTGGTCGTGCACCTTGGCATCCCGGACGGCCAGTCCGCGCCTGCCAACGACAACCAGCCCGACGCGGCGCGGCGCAGCGTCGATGAGATCGTCGGGCTCGCCGGCGCCGCGAACGTGCGCGTCGCGCTCGAAGTGATGCCGAACAAGCTGTCGAGCGCCGCGTCCATCTGCCATTTGATCGAAGAGCAGCTCGAGGGCCTCGACGTCGGCATCTGCCTCGACTACGGGCACGCGCACCTGATGGGCGATCTCGGCGACGCGATCGAGACGGTCAGCGGCCACCTCTGGACGACCCACGTGCACGACAACGACGGGCGGCAGGACGATCACCGCGTCCCGTTCGCCGGCCGCATCGACTGGGACGCGGCGATCATGGAGACGCAGAAGATCGGCTACGACGACGTGCTGATGTTCGAAGTGGCCGACACGGGCGACCCGATCGAGGTGCTCAAGCGGGCGGTGAAGGCCCGCGAGCGGCTCGAGCACATGTTCGTCGCCTTCTGATCCTGCGGGAGCGCCGCCCGCAGGCCCACGGGAAACCACGAAGGACACGAAGAGCACGAAGACCGTACGCGGGCGAGCGCCGCACCGCCACAAGCGGTCGCGGGGCCGCCGTCGGCGGCCACGGGTGATAGCGCGTCACCGGAAACAAACCACTCCGTGATCCATCTGGCTTGTTTCCGGTACGCGCCATCACCCGTAGTCGGCCTGCTGCGCAGGCCGACCCGCGACCGCTCTTCGTGTCCGTCGTGCTCTTCGTGGTTAGCCGTGGCCGGCGGCGCGCGCTCAGAAGGCCGCGTTGCCCGGCGTGCGCGGGAACGGAATCACGTCGCGAATGTTCGCCATCCCCGTCGCATAGATGATCGTGCGCTCGAGGCCGAGTCCGAAGCCGGCGTGCGGGACGGTACCGTAGCGGCGGAGATCGCGGTACCACCAGTAGTGCTTCGGATCGAGCCCCAGTTCGGCGAGGCGACGGTCGAGGTGGTCGAGCCGCTCCTCACGCTGTGAGCCGCCGATGATCTCGCCGATGCCCGGCGCCAGCACGTCCATCGCCGCCACCGTCTTCCCGTCGTCGTTCATGCGCATGTAGAACGCCTTGATCTCCTTCGGGTAGTTCATGAGGACGACCGGCGCCTTGACGTGCTCCTCCGTGAGCCAGCGCTCGTGCTCGGACTGCAGGTCCACCCCCCAGCGCACGGGGAACTCGAACTTCCTGCCGCTCTTTTCCAGCGCCGCGATTGCATCGGTGTACGACATCCGCTCGAACGAGGACTTCACGAACCGCTCCAGCCGAGCGACCGAGTCCTTGTCGATGCGCTCGGCAAAGAACTTCAGGTCGTCGCCGCGCTCGTCGAGCAGCGCCGTGAAGATGTACTTGAGGAACGACTCGGCGAGATCGGCGTCGGCCGCGAGGTCGCCGAACGCGATCTCCGGCTCCACCATCCAGAACTCGGCCAGGTGACGCGCGGTGTTGCTGTTCTCGGCGCGGAACGTCGGCCCGAAGGTGTAGACCTTCGATAGCGCGCAGCAATAGCTCTCGACGTTCAACTGGCCGCTGACCGTGAGGAACGCTTCCTTGCCGAAGAAGTCCTGCGTGAAGTCGGTCTTCCCCTCGGGCGTGCGCGGCATCGCGCCGCTGTTGACGAGGTCGAGCGTGCTGACGCGGAACATCTCGCCGGCCCCCTCGGCGTCGCTGGCGGTGACAATCGGCGTGTGCACCCAGAAGAACCCGTGCTCGTGGAAATAGCGGTGCACGGCCATGCTCACCGTGTGCCGCACGCGGGCGACGGCGCCGAGCGTGTTCGTGCGCGGCCGCAGGTGCGCCACCTCGCGCAGGTACTCGAGCGACGTCTTCTTCGGCTGAATCGGGTAGGTCTCGGGGTCGTCCACCCATCCAACCACCTGCACCGACTCCGCCTGGATCTCCACCGCCTGACCCTGGCCCTGGCTCGCGGTCAGGGTCCCGGTCGCGACGACCGAGCAGCCCGACGTCAGCCTCTTGATCTCACTCTCGTAGTTCGACAGCGCGGCGGGCGCGACGACCTGCAGCGGGTCGAAGCAGGACCCGTCGTGGACGTGAACGAACGACAGCCCGGCCTTTGAATCGCGGCGCGTCCGCACCCACCCGCGCACGGTGACGCGGGTCCCGGTCGGGATTTTCCCCGCCAGCGCGGATGCAACGTCAACAAGATCAGTAGCCATTCGGCACGATTATCCGTCGAGTATGCTTATTAGATCCTTCATGAAGATTGGAATGGTCTCCCTCGGCTGCCCGAAGAATCTCGTCGACTCCGAGGTGATGCTCGGGCTCGCCCAGCAATCCGGCCATGAACTCACCCGCGACGCCGCGGACGCCGACGTCCTCGTCGTCAATACGTGCGCGTTCATCGACAAGGCGAAGCAGGAATCGATCGACACGATCCTGGAGATGGCCGAGCTGAAGAAGACCGGCAGGTGCCGGCGCCTCGTGGTCACCGGGTGCATGGCGGAGCGCTACCGCGACGAATTGCGCGCCCAGATCCCGGAGATTGACGCTGTGCTCGGCACGGGCGAAGTACCGGAGATCGTCAACGCGATCGGCGGGTCCGCGGCGCCGGACGGCGAGTCCGCCTCGCGTGGCAACGGTGCTCGGCGGGACCCGCCCTACGTACCCTTGCTGCGCGCGAATGGCACGGCGCTGACGGGCGACGCGCGGCTACCCACCTACATCTACGATGCTGAGACACCGCGCCTGCTCGCCACGCCGCGGCACTACGCCTACGTGAAGATTGCCGAGGGGTGCGACTACAAGTGCGCCTTCTGCATCATCCCGCAGCTGCGCGGCCACTACCGCAGCCGGCCTGCCGACTCCATCGTCCGCGAGGCGCGGGCGCTCGCCTCGCGCGGCGTGAAGGAGCTGCTCCTCATCTCGCAGGACACCAGCTTCTACGGCGTCGATCGCGGCGAGCGCGGCGCGCTTGCCCGCCTGCTGCGCGAGCTGAACGCCGTCGACGGTCTCGAGTGGATCCGGATGCTGTATCTCTACCCGACCACCATCGGCGACGATGTGCTCGATGCGATGGCGGAGTGCGAGAAGGTCTGCAACTACGTGGACCTGCCGCTGCAGCACGCGTCCGACCGCGTGCTGAAGCGCATGAAGCGACCGGGTACCCGCGCCAGCTACGAGCGGCTGCTCGACCGTATCCGGACGCGCATCCCAGGCGTCACGCTCCGCACGACCTTCATCGTCGGGTTCCCGGGCGAGACCGAGGAGGATTTCGCGGAGCTGCAGGACTTTGTGACGGCGGTCGGCTTCGACCACCTTGGCGTCTTCACCTACTCGCACGAGGAAGGCACCTCCGCGCACGGCCTCGACGATGACGTGCCGGCGAAGGTGAAGAAGCATCGGCAGGGGAAGCTGATGAGCCTGCAGAAGCGGCTGGTCTCGAAAGCCCAGCAATTACGTGTGGGGCAACAGGTTCGGCTGCTGGTCGACGGACCCTCCTCTGAGCACGACCTCGTGCTTCGCGCCCGGCTCGAGGGTCATGCCCCTGACATCGACCCGGTCGTCTATCTCACCGACTGCGATCCATCGGACTTCAGTGCCGGCCAGTTCATCACGGCCGAGATTGTCGGCAGCCGGGAGTACGACCTCCTGGCCGCGCCGCTGGGGCGATAATCCGTGTGCTATTCTTAAGGGCTGCTACGCGGAGAAAGTCTCCAAGTGGGCTCGTGCCCACTTTTTTTGTTTGTGGGCCTGGACGACATTCGCGCCATTGCTGAGCGCGTGGCCCGGTCGCACGGTCTCGAGGTGTGGGACGTCGTGAGCCGCCGCGAACCGTACGGGCAGGTGGTGCGCGTGTTCATCGATCGGCCGGGGCCGGCGGCCACGCCCGAGGAAAGCGTCAGCATCGAGGATTGCGAGCACGTGAGCCGCGAAATCGGCACCATCCTCGACGTCGAGGACCCGCTGCCGTTCGCGTACACGCTCGAGGTTTCGTCGCCGGGACTCGATCGGCCGCTGCGCGGCGAGGACGACTACCGGCGGTTCGCGGGCCGTCTCGCCAAGGTCGTGGTACGCGAGGCGGTGGACAACCAGAAGGCGTTCGAGGGACGGCTGCGCGGCGTGGAGGCCGGCGACGTGCTCCTCGAGGGACCCCGGGGACGGATGCACCGGCTGCCGATGCGACTGATTGCGCGCGGCCGGTTGGAGGTCGAGTTTTAATGCAAAACCCGTTGATGCAGACGATCGAGGCGCTGGCCAAGGAAAAAGGCATCGAGGCCGACACGATCATCACTGCCATCGAAGACGCGGTCCTGACGGCATCGCGCAAGTACTACAAGACGAACGAGAACCTGAAGACGCGCTTCAACCAGGAGACCGGCCAGGTCGACCTGTTCGCCATCAAGCACATCGTCCAGGACGTCGAGGATCCGTCGACGCAAATCTCGCTGAAGGAGGCACAGGACCTCTACGGCGAGGAGGCGGAAGTCGACATGGAGATCGAGTTCCCCAAGCGGACCGACGTGCTCGGACGCATCGCGGCGCAGACCGCCAAGCAGGTGATCTTCCAGAAGGTGCGCGAGGCGGAGCGCGAGAACATCTTTGCCGAGTACAACCAGCGCATCGGCGACGTCATCAACAGCACGGTGAAGCGGTTCGAGAGCGGCGACCTCATCGTCGAAATCGGACGCGTCGAGGCGGTGCTGCCGCGCAAGGAGCAGTCGCGCGCGGAAAGCTATACGCCCGGCGAGCGGATTCGCGCGGTCATCAAGGGCGTGAACCGCAGCGCCAAGGGGCCGCAGATCGTGCTGTCGCGCACGGACCCGGCGCTGCTCATCAAGCTCTTCGAGCAGGAAGTGCCGGAAATCTACGACGGCACCGTGATGATTCGCGGCGCGGTCCGCGAGGCCGGCGACCGGGCCAAGGTCGCGGTCTACTCGCGCGAGCGCGACGTGGACCCGGTGGGCGCGTGCGTCGGCATGAAGGGGACGCGCGTCCAGGCGATCATCCGGGAGCTCCGCGGCGAGAAGATCGACATCGTCGAGTGGTCGGAGGATCCGATCCTCTTCGTGACCAACGGGCTCAGCCCCGCGAAGGTGCAGCGGGTCTCGATCGTTGACGACAAGGACCGGGTGATGGAGGTCGTCGTCGAGGACAAGCAGCTGTCGCTGGCGATCGGCAAGAAGGGACAGAACGTCCGGCTCGCGGCGAAGCTGACCGGCTGGCGCATCGACATCAAGAGCGAGGAAGAGAAGCGGAAGGAAGTCGAGGCGCAGTTCGGCGCGCTCGAGGCCGGCGACCCGCAGGCGCAGATGGACGCGCTGTTCCCGGAGACTCCCTCCGGCGATCTGTCCGCCATCGCGGGCGAGCAGGAAGCCGCAAGCGAGCCCGAGACGACGGAGGAAGCTGCGAGCGAGCCCGAGACGACGGTGGAAGCCGCCCCGGAGGGCGAGCCCGGCGAAGCCGCCGAGGCGGAACAACAAGAGAGCTGAAGAGAGCTAAGGGTAACTATTTTTGGCAACAGTCCGGATCTACAAGGTCGCAGAGCTTCTCGGTTCAACCAGCCAGGAAGTGCTCGCGCTGCTCAAGCGCGATCACGGCATCGAGCTGAAGAGCGCCTCGAGCACGATCGAGGAGGTCGTGGCGCGGTCGTTCGTCGAGCGCGTGGCGCGGCAGCGCGGCATCTCGCTGCCGGGCGGCGACATGTTCGCCGAAACGCCGGCGCCGCCGAAGGGCGGCGCAAAGAAGACCACGACGCCGAAGAAGCCAGAACCGCAGAAGCCGACTGCGCCCGTGCTTGGGCCGCCTCGCCTCGTCAAGACGATCAAGCCGCTCCATCCACCGCCGCCGACGCCGCCGGCGGAAGAGCCGGCACCGTTCGCTGCCGCACCGCCGGCCGTCGCCGCGGCGCCGCCGCCCGCACCGGAGGTCGCGCCCGCGCCGGAGCCGCCACGCGTTGAACCGCCTCCGCCGCCGGTCGTCGAGCCGGCGCCGGTTGCCGCTGCGCCGGCCGCGGAGGAACAGGTGTTTGTCGAAGCGGCACCCGAGCCGATGCTGCCGCAGGCGCCCGCGGCGCCGCGCGTCGTGCCGCCGACGATCCGTCTGCGCATCGAAGAACCCGGCAAGCCCACGCAGCCTGCGCGTCCGTTGACGCCCGCGAAGCGTCCGGCCGTCTCGCACGCGCGCATGGTGCACCCGCCGGCGGCGACACCGCCGAAGGCGGCGGCAGCACCGCCAGCCAGTGCGCGTCCGGCCACGCAGGGCGGACGTCCGGGAACGTCTGGCGCGCCACGTCCCGCGTATCCGCCGCCGCCGCGTCCGACGACGCCAAGCATGCTGGGCGGACCTCGTCCGCTGCCGTCGCAGCCGATCCGCACGCAGACGCCGCAGCCACCTCGTCCCGGCATGCCGGCGCAGCGGCCTGGCGCACCACCGCCACGTCCACCATTCGGCCAGCAGTTCCGCCCGGGGCAACGGCCAGTCACCACCCGCCGCGAGCGTCCGTCCGCGCCCGCGATGGCCTCGGCCCCTGCGCCGCCGCCGCCAGTCACGCGGACGATCACGCTGGCCGAGGGGATGACGGTGAAAGACCTCGCCGACAAGCTCGACGTGCGCGTGAAGGATGTCCTCGCGAAGCTGTTGATGAAGCGCATGATGATGACCATCAACAGCACGCTCGACATCGAGGTCGCCAAGGACATCGCACGCGAGTTCGGCGCCGAGATCGAGATGCGGAGCTTCGAGCAAGAGCTCATCTCCGCTGATCAGGAAGATTCCCGGCCCGAGGATCGCCGGATGCGGGCGCCCGTCGTCACGGTGATGGGCCACGTGGACCACGGCAAGACGTCGCTGCTCGATGCGATTCGCGAAACGAAGGTCGCGGAGCGCGAAGCCGGCGGCATCACGCAGCACATCGGCGCGTATCACGTCGACGTCGGCGACGGCCGCAGCGTCGTCTTCCTCGACACGCCCGGCCACGAGGCGTTCACGCTGATGCGCGCGCGCGGCGCGAAGGTGACCGACGTGGTCGTCCTCGTCGTCGCCGCGGACGACGGCGTCATGCCGCAGACGCGCGAGGCGATCGATCACGCGAAGGCGGCCAACGTGCCCATCGTCGTGGCGATCAACAAGATCGACAAGGCGGGCGCCAATCCCGACAACGTCAAGCGCGAGCTCGCCGAGCTCGCGCTCGTGCCGGAAGACTGGGGCGGCCAGACCGTCATGGTGCCGGTCTCGGCCAAGAAGAAGCAGAACCTCGACCAGCTGCTCGAGATGATCCTGCTGTCCACCGATATCCTCGAGCTGAAGGCGAACCCGAAGCACAGCGCGTCGGGCACGGTGCTCGAAGCCAAGCTCGATCGCGGCCGCGGCCCGGTGGCCACCGTGCTCGTGCAGGACGGCACGCTCAATGTCGGCGACAACTTCATCGCGGGTCCGGTGGTCGGGCGCGTGCGCGCGCTGATCGACGACCGCGGCCGGCCGGTCAAGGCCGCCGGGCCATCGACCCCGGTCGAAGTGCTCGGCCTCACGAGCCTGCCGCAGCCGGGCGATCCGTTCCAGACCGTGGCCGACGCGGCCAAGGCGCGGCAGATCGCGACGTTCCGGCAGACGCAGGCCAAGGAGCGCGCCCTTGGCGCGCGCGGCGGCCGCCTCACGCTCGAATCCCTCAAGGAGCAGATTGCCGAAGGCGGCGTCAAGGAGCTGCCGATCATCGTCAAGGCCGACGTGCAGGGCTCGTCCGAAGTGCTCGCCGACTCGCTGACCAAGCTCTCGGACGACAAGGTGAAGATCCGGATCATCCGCGCCGGCGTCGGCGCCATCAACGAATCCGACGTGCTGCTGGCCTCGGCGAGCAACGCGATCATCATCGGCTTCAACGTCCGTCCCGACCGCAACGCCGCGGACACGGCGGAGCGCGAGGAGGTGGACATCCGCATGCACTCGGTGATCTACAACGTCACCGAGGAAATCCAGAAAGGCATGGAGGGCCTCCTCGAGCCGACGTTCAAGGAAGTCCGCATCGGCACGGCGGAAGTCCGCGAGGTCTTCAAGGTCCCGAAGATCGGTTCGATTGCCGGCTGCATGGTCATCGAGGGACGCATCACGCGCGCCGGCGAGACGACCGCCCGCCTGCTGCGCGACAACGTCGTGGTGCACGAGGGGAAGATTGCCTCGCTGCGCCGCTTCAAGGACGACGTGAGCGAGGTGAAGTCCGGCTTCGAGTGCGGCATCGGCCTCGAGCGCTTCAACGACATCAAGACCGGCGATGTCATCGAAGTGTTCACGATGGAAAGACAAAAGGTCGCGACGGCGTAGGCGGGTCCGCCTTCGCGCAGCACCGGCGCTCGGCGGGACCCGCCCTACGTACCCCCCACGTACGTAGGCCGCGTCCCGCGACGCTGCCGAGGCCAAGCGTCGCGGACCCGGCACATATGGCACAAGGCTATCGGCCCGATCGTGTGGGCGATCAAATACGCCAGGAGCTGAGCGAGATCCTCAGCCGCGGCGAGGTCCACGATCCCGGCATCGGCTTCATCACGCTGACGCGCGTAAAGGTCTCCGGCGACCTGCAGCTGGCGCGCGTCTTCTACACGAGCCTCGGCGACCAGAAGGCGCGCAAGGAGACCTCGCGCGCGCTGCAGCGCGCGACCGGCTTCTTCCGCCGGCAGATCGGCGCCCGGCTGCAGCTCCGGCGCGTGCCCGAGATCGAGTTCCGGTTCGACGAGTCGATCGCCAACCAGGACCGCATCGAACAAATCCTCCGCGACATCCACGAGGAAGACGCGCAACGCGCATCCGAAAGCGGATCCGGATCCCCGCCTGCGGCTCCTGACTCCAGAGCCGATGACAACAACGGCGACTGACACCGCCATCCGCGCGCGCATCGCCGACGAGATTCGGCGCCGTCAGCGCTTCGTGCTCTCGTCGCACGTCCGCCCGGACGGCGATTCGATCGGCTCGCAGTTCGCGATGGCGTACGCGTTGCGGCAGCTCGGCAAGGACGTGCGGGTCGTGAACCGCGATCCGGCGCCGGGGCCGATGTTGGTGTTTCCCGGCGTGCCGGGCATCGAAGTCGCCAGCCGGATCGACGATCCGGGCGACGCGGTGATCGTCATGGAATGCGGCGATCTGACGCGAACCGGCGTCGAGGGGCTCGACCGCGGCTTCGTCATCAACATCGATCACCACATCGGCAACGCGGGCTACGGCGCGCTCAACTGGTTCGACGCGAGCGCCGCCGCCTGCAGCGAGATGGTGTTCGACCTCGTCAGGGAGCTCGGTGTCCCGTTGACGGTCGAGATCGCGACGCACGTCTACATCGGGATCATCACCGACACGGGGTCGTTTCACTTCTCGAACATCACGCCGCGCACCTTCGACATCTGCCGGCAGTGCATGGAGGCGGGCATCAATCCGCCGGCCATCGCCGGCGCGATTTACGACAGCAACACCCTGGGACGGCTGAAGCTCTTCGGGGCGGTGCTGACCCGGATGCAGCTCCATCCAACCGGCCGCATCGCCACGCTCTGCGTGAACCAGAAGCTGGCGCGTGAATGCGGCGGCACGTACGAAGACACCGAGGGCATCGTCAACCTCCCGCTGTCGGTGAAGGACATCGAGGCGGTCGCGTTCTTCAAGGAAGCCGGTCCCGAGGACTGGCGCCTCAGCATGCGCTCCAAGGGCGAGGTCGACGTCAACGCCGTCGCCAAGGAGTACGGCGGCGGTGGCCACAAGAACGCCTCCGGCTGCAGCGTGACGGGCAGCTTCGACGATCTCAAGCTTCTCTTCGAACGCAAGCTGCTCGAGCAGATCGAAGCAGCCGGCAGCCGGACGTCGTGATCGTCACCGCCTGCTGCCCGCTGCCAGCTCCCCGCTGCCCGCTGCCAGCTGCCCGCTGCCCGCTGATTACTGCCCGCTGCCCGCTGCCTGCTGCCCGCTGATGGACGGCGTCCTCGTCATCGACAAGCCCGAAGGTCCGACGTCGCACGACGTCGTGGCCATGGCGCGGCGCGCGCTCGGCGAGAAGCGCATCGGCCACACAGGAACCCTCGATCCGCTTGCCACCGGCGTGCTTCCCCTCGTGCTCGGACGCGCGACGCGCCTGGTCCGCTTCCTCACGGCGGCCGACAAGGACTACGACGCGACGATCCTCTTCGGCGTGACCACCGACACGCTCGACGTCACGGGCGAGGAGACGAGCCGGTCTGGCGGGGCGCCGCCGCGCGACGCGCTCGCCGCCGCGCTGCGGGCCTTCGAGGGGGAGCAGATGCAGGTGCCGCCCGCCTACTCCGCGAAGAAGGTCGGCGGCCGGCGCGCGTACGATTTCGCGCGGCGGGACGAACCCGTCGAGCTCGCGGCCGTGCCGGTGCGCGTGTCGCGCCTCGAGCTCGTCGAGTACGGCAACAATCGATGCCGCGTCACGCTCACCTGCTCCGCCGGGTTCTACGTGCGGTCGCTCGTCCGCGACCTCGGCGAGCGGTGCGGCGCGGGCGCCACGCTGGAGGCGCTCAGGAGAACCCGCAGCGGCGATTTCACGATCGATGAGGCCATTCCGCTCGATGCGCTCGAACCCCCGGATCCCGGGTCCCCGACCCCGGATCCCGGCCTGATTCCGATGGAACGGCTGCTGCCGGACTTTCCCGCCGTGACGGTCACGCCCGAGGGGCTGACCCGCGTGTCCCACGGTCAGCACGTCAGGCCAATCGACGTGTCGGGGCCGATGCCGGGGGCCCCGGCCGAATGGATTCGGGTGCTCGACGCGGGCGGAGCGCTGGTGGCGCTGGGCACCCCGCAGCGCGCCTCGGGTTCTTTGCACCCGGAGGTTGTACTGATTTAGAATGGTAAGTCTTTGAGTAAGTGAGAATTAGGACATACGGCGGTCTGGTGCGGCGCTGCAGCGCCCGTTCCTGGGCCGCACGTGGAGGAAGCCACCTTGGCCTTAACGAAGGACCGCAAAACAGGGATCATCGGGGACTATCGCACGCACGACAGCGATACCGGGTCGCCGGAAGTACAAGTCGCCCTGCTCAGCGAACGCATCAATTACCTCACGGAACATTTCAAAGTTCACGCGAAGGATCATCATTCACGTCGCGGCCTGCTGAAGCTGGTTGGCCAGCGCCGGCGGCTCCTCGACTATCTGAAGAGCAAGGACTCGGATCGCTATGCGGCGCTCATCCAGCGTCTCGGCATCCGCAAGTAGCCGCTCGTTTTCGCCATGCATAACGTCAATCTCCAGAAGCGCGAGATCCAGATCGGGCCCCGCCGTATCTCCATCGAAACCGGCAAGCTGGCCAAGCAGGCCGACGGGTCGGTCGTCGTCCGCTCGGGCGACACCGTCGTGCTCGTCACGGCCTGCCACGCCGCCAGCCCGCGTGAAGGGATCGACTTCCTTCCGCTCACGGTGGACTACCGTGAATACACCTACGCGTCGGGGCGCATCCCCGGCGGGTTCTTCAAGCGCGAGGGTAAGCCGCCTGAAAAGGAAGTGCTCACCAGCCGCCTGATCGATCGACCCATCCGTCCGCTGTTCGCGGCCGGCTGGCGCTACGAAACGCAGATCATCGCGCTGCTCCTGTCGGCCGACCAGGAGAACGACGCCGACGTGCTCGCGATCACGGGCGCGTCCGCGGCGCTCGCGCTGTCGGAGATCCCGTTCGAAAAAACGATCGCCGGCGTCCGGGTCGGCATCGTGAACGGCAGCGTCGTCATCAACCCGACCTACGGCGAGCGCAAGGAGAGCACGCTGGATCTCATCGTCGCCGGCAGCGCCGATGGCATCCTGATGGTCGAAGCGGGCGCGAAGGAAGTGTCCGAAGACCAGGTGGTCGGTGCGCTCGAAGCCGCGCA
>Ga0070698_100004231_pt1 | contig 15776 bp, 10 predicted proteins | sample KBSK1502metaG_FD_65477 | JGI IMG/M metagenome (GOLD analysis project Ga0070698, IMG submission 65477) | Corn, switchgrass and miscanthus rhizosphere microbial communities from Kellogg Biological Station, Michigan, USA - KBS K1-50-2 metaG | ecosystem: Host-associated > Plants > Roots >...
ATCGTTATCTGCGCTTAGCCTCACGGCAGCGAGGGTTTTACTCCGCGTAGGGCGGATCGACCGAGATGAACGAGACTGGATACGTGCACCGGGTGGCGCAGGAGCAGCGTGGCAAGCCTGCTGTGCCTGGGAGTTGTGAGCGTTCGGCACGGCTGGCCGCTGGTGGCTGGCCTCAGCCCGGGCCGGAGTCGGGCCTGGCTGGTTCTGGCATCGACAGGCGGGAGGTCTAGAACCGGGCTGAGCCGATCGGGCCCGAGGCCGGTCACGTCACCGGGACGCTAGCGCGGCCGGTGCTGCGACCGGGATTGGCAGCGTCGGGACCCGCGACGCCGTTCGCACACCGGCGGCCGGACTACCGCCGGGCGGCGTCCGAGGACCTGCCGCACGGGCGCGCTATCCGTCTGGTGTGGCGCGCCAGCCCGACCGGAAGGCATGGCCCGTCTCATAGGACGGTGGTGGCGTCAGCGCGCAGTAACCCCTCGCTGCAGGGCAGGTCCCTGGTACCGGACCGCCGGTAGCAGACAGGCTCGTGAGCGGGAGGGGTGGACCGTGAGTAACGGGATCGGGCTCATCTTGGCGATCGTGCTGGCGTTCGCGCTGGTCGCGTCTTTGTTTGCGCTGGTCTACGTGATTCGCAGATCTTCCCCCGACAGGATCGCGGCCCAGAACGCCGCCGCGCTGGGCGCGAGCGCCGAGCAGGCCAGCCAGCCGTCTAGTGCGGCCACGCAGACCCAGCTGGACGAGGCGGTCCGTCACGCGGAGCAGGTTCGCGCGCGGGCCGAGTCCGATGCCGCCGCGATCGTGCAGAAGGCCGAGGCCGCCGCCGAGCAGGTCGCGCAGGGCCGCCGGGAGGTGGAGGACGAGATCCGCGCGGTCAAGGACGAGGTCAGGCAGCTTCGCGGGGACCTGGAGCGCCGGGAGACCCGGCTGGGCGAGCGGGAGCAGCGCGTCGACGAGGAGGCCCGCCGGGTCGACCAGCGATCCGCCGAGCTGGACCAGGTCAAGCAGGATCTGGACGCGCGGGACAAGGAGCTCGGCCGGCTCGATGACGAGCGGCGCGACGTGCTGCAGCGCGTGGCTGGCCTCACGGCCGATCAGGCCAAAGCCGAGCTCGTGGCCGGTATCGAGAATCAGGCCAAGCGCGAGGCCGCGCTGATCGTCAGAGACATCGAGAACGAGGCGCGCGCCGACGGCCAGAAGCGGGCTCGCAGGATCGTGACCCTGGCCATCCAGCGGGTCGCCAGCGAGCAGACCAGCGAGTCCGTGGTGTCCGTGCTGCACCTGCCGGGCGACGAGATGAAGGGCCGGATCATCGGGCGGGAGGGCCGCAACATCCGGGCGTTCGAGACGGTCACCGGCGTCAACCTGATCATCGACGACACGCCGGAGGCCGTGCTGCTGTCCTGCTTCGACCCGGTGCGCCGCGAGGTGGGCAGGCTGACGCTGGAGCGGCTGGTCCTGGACGGGCGGATCCACCCGCAGCGCATCGAGGAGGCCTACGAGCGGAGCAAGGCCGAGATCGAGCAGCTATGCGTGAAGGCCGGCGAGGACGCGCTGGTCGACCTGGCCATCACCGACCTGCATCCGGAGCTCACGAACCTGCTGGGCAGGCTGCGGTACCGGACCTCATACGGCCAGAACGTGCTCAAGCACCTGGTCGAATCGGCGCACATCGCCGGGATGATGGCCAGCGAGCTCGGCATGGACACCGCGCTGATGAAGCGCTGCACGGTCCTGCACGACATCGGGAAGGCGCTGACCCATGAGGTGCAGGGCAGCCACGCGCTGATCGGGGCGGAGATCGCCCGCCGGTACGGTGAGCCCGAGGACGTCGTGCACGCGATCGAGGCCCACCACAACGAGGTTGAGGTCCGCACGGTCGAGGCGGTGCTGACGCAGGCGGCGGACGCGATCAGCGGCGGCCGGCCCGGCGCGCGCCGGGAGTCCCTCGAGGCCTACATCAAGCGGCTGGAGCGGCTGGAGCAGATCGCGCTGGCTCAGGACGGCGTCGAGAAGGTATTCGCGATGCAGGCCGGGCGCGAGATAAGGGTCATGGTCAAGCCGGCCGACGTCGATGACATCCAGGCCCAGGTCATCGCCAGGGACGTGGCCAAGCAGGTCGAGGACGAGCTGACGTACCCGGGCCAGATCCGGGTCACCGTGGTCAGGGAGTCGCGCGCCATCGAGTTCGCCCGCTGACTGTGCTCCCCGCTCGCTTACCGTGTCTCGCGCGAGGTGTCCCGTGGCCGTCGGCCTCAGCTCCGGCGACGCTTCGCCTGCCCGCTCACCGTCTGCTTGCCCGCCGTGCCGTCGGTGAGCTTGACCGCCGGGATCCCGGGCGGCGTGAACCCGAGGATCTGGCCGTAGAACGAGAACTCGGCCTCCAGCGAGGCCATGATCGACTCGGCCTTCCTGAAGCCGTGCGACTCGCCCTCGAACGCGATATAGGCGTGGCGGATGCCGTGGGCAGCGAGCTCGGCGGCGATGCTCTCGGACTGCTCGGGCGGGACGACCGGGTCGTCCAGCCCCTGCAGCAGCAGGATCGGGCAGGTCGCGTCCGTGACGTGACCGAGAGGGGCGCGCTCAGCGTAGACGACCTCGAACCCGGGCAGCGGTCCGATCAGCCCGTCGAGGTAGCGCGACTCGAAGTCGTGGGTGTGCGCGGACAACGCGGTCAGGTCGGCCACGCCGAAGTAGGACGTCGCCGCGCTGAAGACCGCGCCGCTGGCCGTTCCCGTGGTCACCGACGCCAGCGCGGTCCAGCCGCCGGCGGAGCCGCCGCGGATGGCCAGCCGGGCCGGGTCGGCCTCGCCGGTTTCAGCCAGCGAGCGCGCGGCCGCCACGACGTCCTCGACGTCGACGACTCCCCACTGGCGGCGCAGCCGCTCCCGGTACAGGCGGCCGTAGCCGGTCGAGCCGCCGTAGTTGACGTCGATGATCCCGATGCCCCGGCTGGTGAAGTAGGCCTTCTCGAGGTCGAGCAGGCCGACCACGTGGCCAGTCGGCCCGCCGTGCACCCAGACCACGTAGGGCGGCAGCTCGCCCGCCGGCCCCCTCGCGTCCGCGCTGGCGGGCGCGTACACCAGCGCGTGTACCACCCGGCCGTACCGGCCCTCCAGCTCCACGTGGCGCGGGGCCGGGAAGTAGGCGTCGTCCGGCAGTTCGTCGAGCTCGCGGCGCAGCACCTCCATGCGGGAGGTGGCCGCGTCGACCCGGACGACCGAGTGGGGCTGGGCGGGCCCGCCCGCCAGGCCGACGATCGCTGTCCCGTCGGCGGACAGCGCCGCACCGAACTCGGGGAGCGGCAGGTCGAGGTCGGTCAGCTCCGAGGTCTCGGGGTCCAGCAGCCCGAGCCGCAGGCCGCCGCGGCCGTGCACGACCGCGAGCCGCCCGTCGCCGAGCATTGCGAACGGCCGGCCGCCGAGCTGCCACAACGGCCCGGCGAACTCCTCCTCGGCCGGGTACAGCGCCTGGGGCGGCTCGCCGGTCAGCCCGACCTGGTAGATGTTCCACCAGCCGGTCCAGTCGGTCACCACGTACAGGCTCGTGTTGTCTCGCCACACCGGGGCGAGCACCGACTCGCGCAGCCCGCCCTTGACCAGCCGGGCTCGGCCCGCAGTTTGCTTCCCGCCCGTCCCCCCCGTCCCGCCCTCCCCTCCCGCGGTGATCGGGGCGACCCGAAGCTCGGTGCCGTCCCACGGCATGTGCGGATGATTCCAGCTGATCCAGGCCAGCCGCGTGCCGTCGGGCGACGGCGTCGGGAACGCGAAGAAGTCGGAGCCCGTGACCAGCTCCCGCACCGCGGCCGGGTCGTCGGCGGCCGAGCCGTCGAGCGGGATCGCCACGATCGCCCGGGTGACCTTCCCGCCCTGGTGTGCTTCGCGGACGCACCAGATCTCGCGGCGGTCGGGCGACAGGGCGAAGTCGGCGTAGCGGAGGCCGGCCGCCCCGGGTTCGATGCCCGTGCTGGCCGGATCCGCGGTGACCGGGTCCGGGGTGATCGGGTGCGGTGCGTCCTTCCCCTCGGCGACGTCTGGTCCGGCCACGTAGAGCCGCTGGTCAGCGTAGTTCGCGAACATGATCACGTGACCGCGCGGCGCCCGTCCGCCGGCCGCGGCGGGCTGCGTGGACGCGCGGGGGACCGGCAGGTAGGACAGGCCGCCGTACTCGTGCACACGGGTGCGGGCATTCCACGGTGCGGGCAGCACGTCGGTTAGCTTGCCGCCGGCGCCGCGGTGGACGACGGTGACCCGGCCGCCCTCCTCCGGACGCGTTTCCTGCCACCACACCTCGCTGCCGATCACCCGCGGGTAGGCGAGCCGCAGCCGGCTTCGGGCCACGTCGGCCGCGGTGATCGGGGACGGCCAGGCGCCGAACGGGATGGCTGGAACCGCATGCGGCGCATCCGCCCCGCTCCGGGCCGTTTCCGTGCCGTTCTCCGCGCTGCCCTTCGCGACCTCAGCCGTGCCCGCCCTGTGTGTCATAGGGATATCGTGCACCACCGGGCTAGGTCGCCCACTGGAGATCGCGGACATGGCGGCCGCCGACGATGAAACGTTATGGATCACCTCGTCGGGATCTCTGGTTTGGACCGGGGGACTAGTTTTACGGGTACCGGCTCGGAGAAATATCGGCTATCCCGAAGGCAGTGTCACCATGCCAGGAAGATCATCGGCCAGCACCGCTGAGGACGCGGCGCGAGCCGGGAAGCACGGAGCTACCTTCGAGATCCGCACGTACGGCTGCCAGATGAACATGCATGATTCCGAACGCCTGGCGGGCCTGCTTGAGGAGGCCGGGTACCGGCCCGCGGCGGCGGGCGTCACTCCCGACGTGGTGGTCTTCAACACCTGCGCGGTCCGGGAGAACGCCGACAATCGCCTGTACGGCAACCTGGGTCAGCTGCTTCCGGTCAAGAACGCCCATCCCGGCATGCAGATCGCCGTGGGCGGCTGCCTGGCGCAGAAGGACCAGGCGCTGATCACGACCCGGGCGCCCTGGGTCGACGTGGTGTTCGGGACGCACAACATCGGCTCTCTGCCGGTGCTGCTGGAGCGGGCCCGGGTGCAGCAGCGGGCGCAGGTGGAGTTCCTGGAGTCGCTGGAGCGCTTCCCGTCGGTGCTGCCGGCCCGCCGCGAGTCCGCCTACTCCGCCTGGGTCGCCATTTCCGTCGGCTGCAACAACACCTGCACGTTCTGTATCGTGCCGAGCCTGCGCGGCCGTGAGGAAGATCGTCGGCCGGGTGATGTGCTCGCCGAGATCCGGGCGCTGGTCGCGAACGGCGTGGTCGAGGTCACGCTGCTGGGCCAGAACGTCAACTCGTACGGGACGGCCTTCGGCGACCGGCTCGCGTTCGGGAAGCTGCTGCGCGCCTGCGGCGAGATCGACGGGCTGGAGCGGGTCCGGTTCACCTCGCCGCATCCCCGGGATTTCACCGACGACGTCATCGACGCGATGGCGCAGACCCCGAACGTGATGCCCCAGCTGCACATGCCGCTGCAGTCGGGCTCGGACGCCGTGCTGCGGGCCATGCGGCGCGCCTACCGCAGGGACAAGTACCTGACGATCCTCGGCAAGGTCCGCGCCGCGATCCCGGACGCCGCGATCACCACCGACATCATCGTGGGCTTCCCCGGAGAGACCGAACGCGATTTCGCCGACACGCTCGACCTGGTCCGGCGGGCCCGGTTCGCCGGCGCGTTCACGTTCCGGTACTCGGTGCGGCCCGGCACTCCCGCAGCGACGATGGACGGCCAGGTGCCGGCCGCGGTGGTCGCCGACCGGTACCAGCGGCTGACCGCCCTGGTCGAGGAGACCTCGCTGCAGGGGAACCTGCAGTTCGCCGGCCGGGAGGTCGAGGTGCTGGTCGCCGACGGCGAGGGCAGAAAGGATGACGTAACGCACCGGATGTCCGGGCGGGCCCGCGACAACCGGCTGGTGCATTTCGCGCCCGCTGGCGCTGCGGGAGGTTCCGGGGTGTCGTCCCCCCGGGATAGCAGCAGGCCGCGCCCCGGCGACGTGGTCACCACCGTGGTCACCCACGCCGCGCCGCATTTCCTGATCGCGGACGGCGAGCCGGCCGCGGTCCGCCGGACCAGGGGCGGTGACGCGTGGGCGGCCAGCCGTGGGAGCGCCCCCGGAGCGGGTCCCGCCGGGACCGGCGGGAGTTCTGGCGCTGGCTCCGCCCCAGGCGGGGTACTGCTCGGCATGCCGGCGATCGGCCGGCCCGCGTAGGCGCTGGTGCGGCGGCGCGGCAGGCCCGGCCCGCTCCTTGCTCGACGGTGAGCCTATCGTCGCGAGCCGGGCTGCCTGGCCGGTGCCGTCGGCGGGTGTCAGCCCTCCGGCGCAACCGCGCCGCGCGGTGTCAGCTGGCCGGTGCGCGTCCTAGCCGACCCCGCGCACCTGGCCGGGGTCACATCCGGCCGGTGTCGCCCGTCCGTCCGGCGCCGGGGTCCCAGCCCGCCTGACTGCCGAAGCCGCCCTCGTCGAGGTCGTCGTCCTCGAGGTCGTCGTCGTCGTAGTCGTACTCATCGGCGTCCTGGTCGCCGCCGGCCGCTGCCGCGTCGTGGCTGTAGCCGTCGTACCCAGGTGTCGTCAGGTCGTCGGTAAGCCGGTCGCCGTCCGGAGCGGTGCTGTCGTCTTCGTATCCGCCCGATGGCGCCTCATTTGGCAACCCCATGATCGCTCCCCCCTGTGCTGGCCCGGGGACGACCCCGGGCCCCGCGATTGTGCGACCCGAGCGGTCGCGCCGTGGACGGGCATACCCTCCGCTGCCACACTGATGCCATGCCGCAGCCAGTGATCGCGGTCGTCGGGCCGACGGCTTCCGGGAAGTCAGCGCTCTCGCTGCGGCTCGCCCGGTCGCTGGGCGGCGAGGTCGTCAACGCCGACTCCATGCAGCTCTACCGGGGCATGGACATCGGCACCGCGAAGCTGTCGGCGAGCCAGCGCGCCGGCGTGCCGCATCACCTGCTCGACGTCTGGGAGGTCACCAAGGCCGCGAGCGTCTCCGAGTATCAGCGGCTGGCGCGTCAGGCGATCGCGGACATCCACGCGCGCGGCAAGGTCCCTGTCGTCGTCGGCGGGTCAGGGCTCTATGTGCGCGCGGTCATCGACGATCTGGACTTCCCTGGTACCGAGCCACAGGTGCGGGAGCGGCTGGAGGGCGAGCTTGCCGAGGTCGGCGCCGCGGCGCTGCACGCCAGGCTGGCCCGGGTGGACCCGGCCGCGGCCGCGGCGATCCTGCCCGGCAACGGGCGCAGGATCGTCCGCGCCCTCGAGGTGCTGGAGCTCTCCGGGCGGCCGTTCAGCGCGACGCTGCCCGCCTACGAGTCCGTCTACGCTGCCGTCCAGATCGGCGTGGGGGTGCCGAGGGCACTGCTCGACGAGCGCATCGCCGACCGGGTGCGCCGGATGTGGCAGGCGGGATTCGTGGCGGAGGTCCGCTCGCTCGAAGCGTCGGGCCTGCGCGGCGGCCGGACCGCGAGCCGTGCGCTCGGCTACGCCCAGGTGCTGCGCTTCCTGGACGGAGGGTGGTCGCAGGAGCAGGCGGCCGCCGAGACGGTGCGGGCCACGCGGCGGTTCGCGCGCCGCCAGGAGTCGTGGTTCCGGCGGGACCCCAGGGTCGTGTGGCTGCCGGCCGCGGGTGGTAACCACGGCAGCGCGGGCCTGAGCAGCGAGGACCTGGCTGGCCGGGCCCTGGATACGATCAGGGCATGCGGTTTGCCAAGGGCCACGGAACCGGAAACGACTTCCTGATCCTCCCAGATCCCGATGGCGCTCTCGAGCTGTCGCCGGAGTTTGTCGCTAGTCTCTGCGACCGGCGCACCGGGCTGGGCGCGGACGGGATCCTGCGGGCCGTGCGGGTGGCCGAGGTCCGGGGGGACGGTCACCCCGCGCCACCACTGGCCGAGGCCGAGTGGTTCATGGACTACCGCAACGCCGACGGCAGCGTCGCCGAGATGTGCGGCAACGGCCTGCGGGTGTTCGCCCGGTACCTGCTGGCCCACGGCCTGGCCGACGCCCCTGCGTTCGTGGTCGCGACGCGGGCCGGGCTGCGGCAGGTCTGGGCGGAGGCGAGCGGCGAGATCACCGTTGACATGGGCGCCCCGCTCGTGCTCGGGCGAAGCGTGGCCGTGGTGGGCGGCAGACAGTGCCTCGGCCTGGCCGTCTCGCTCGGGAACCCCCATCTGGCCTGCGTGGTCGATGCGCCCGTGGCGGGCTTCGACCTGTCCGCGCCGCCGGTGGTCGACCCCGCCCGGTTTCCCGACGGGGCCAACGTCGAGGTGGTGCGCGTCCGGGGAGACCGGCTCCTGGAGATGCGGGTGTACGAGCGCGGCTCGGGCGTCACGCTGTCCTGCGGGACCGGCGCGGTCGCGGCCGCCGTGGCGGCGGCTCGGGAGCGCGGCAACGGCGCGGCCGCCACGGGCGAGCGGCCCGGCCCGGCGGGCCGGTGGACGGTGGACGTGCCGGGCGGAAGGCTCGTGGTCACCCTGGGCGAGACGACCAGCCTGCTGACCGGTCCGGCCGTGATCGTCGCCGACGGCGAGCTGAGCCCCGCGTGGCTGTCGGACCTGGCCTCCGACACGGTGTCGGGCAGGGCTTGACGGCCGCCGGGCCCGGGGGCGCTTTTAAGCGCCTTTATCCGGCATGCCGCATCCCGCTGTGATGCTCATGGGGCGGGCGGGTCGGGAGTGGTGCCGAATGCACGTGCATCAGTACTTGCAAATGCACATCCCTGGTGGCATCGTAGCGAAGGTACCGGATGCTCGTCCGCCCACCCAGCACCAGCCCCGAGGTCTGCGACATGTCCCAGGGACATCACCGCGCTCCCGTCCGGACCGGGAGTGGACCCGTCGTTCAGGAGTCTCCGCGCGCCAGCCTGCCCGAGGATAGGCGGCTCGAAGCGGTGCCGCCGCCTACGCTCGGGGCCTGCCAGATCGCTTCGTGTCCGCTGGACCCGGGCGCGACCGCCTCGGGGGCGGCACGGGACTTCACCCGTCAGATCCTCGGGAGCTGGGGACTACTGGTGCTCGCCGAGGATGCCGCGGTGATCGTGTCGGAGCTCGTCACCAACGCGCTGTGCCACGGCGTCAGCGACACGAACGGCCCCGTGCGCGATGGCCCGGCGCATGACCGGGTCGAGCTGATCTTGCTACGCCGGGGGGGCGACATGGTCTGCGCGGTCACCGACCCCGGTGCCGGGCATCCCGTCCTGGGGACCCCGGAGCCGACCGCCGAAGCGGGCCGCGGCCTGTGCGTGATCGAGTCCCTCGCCGCTACCTGGGGCTGGACCAGGCTCGATGCTCACGAGAAGGCGGTCTGGGCCACCCTCAGCATCCCGGGCGTGAACGGAGCCAACGGGCACGTCGGCCAGCCCGAGTTATCCCGGCGGCACGCGATCAGGGCGGATGCCGGGCGGTCAGGGCAGCAGCGCGGCCGGGCCGGCGTTGCGGATGGAGGCGTCGAGCACCTCGGCGACGTGTGCCGTCGGCATCGCGGCTCCGCATGCGGCCAGCGCCGAGGCGATCTGCATCGCGCAGCCGGGGTTGCCCGCCACCAGCAGGTCCGCGCCGGTGGCCGCGACGTTGCCCGCCTTGCGGCGGCCCAGTTCGCGGGCGGCATCCGGCTGCACCAGGTTGTAGATGCCCGCAGATCCGCAGCAGGTGCTGCCGTCGGCGATGTCGGCCAGGCGCAGCCCGGGTATCGCGGTCAGCAGTTCCCGCGGCTGCGCGGTGATCCGCTGGGCATGGGCGAGGTGGCAGGCGTCGTGGTAGGCCGCGGTGATGGGGAGCGGGTGGCGCTGCGCGGCCGGGCCGATCTCCGCCAGGAACTCGCTCAGGTCCCGGACCTTCCCGGCCAGCGCGGCGGCCCGCCCGCTCCATCCGGAGTCGCCGGCCAGCAGTTCCCCGTACTCCTTCATGGCCGAGCCGCAGCCCGCCGAGTTCACCACGACGGCGTCCACGCCGGCGCGCTCGAACGTCTCGATGGCCTGCCGTGCGAACCTGGCCGCCTCGGCTCGCCGACCGCCGTGCAGCGACAGCGCGCCGCAGCAGCCCTGGCCCGCTGGGATGACCACGTCGCAGCCCTCGGCCGCCAGCACGCGCGCCGTCGCGGCGTTGACCTGGGGAAAGAAGACCCGCTGCACGCACCCGGTGAGCATGCCCACCACGGCGCGGCGGGCTGACCGGGCCGGGACGCGCCCGGGCAGCGCCCGCCGCCACGGGCGTCCGGCGGTAATTCGCACCAGGCCGCCGCGGCCGGGCGGGGGACCAGGTGCCAGCCGCAGCGCGGCGGCCAGTTCGGGAGACAGGCGTTCGGCCACGCCGCTGCGGTTCAGCAGCGAGTCAAGCCGCGCCCGCTGGGCGGCGCGGAGCGGGGTCATCGCCATCCGGAGCCGGCGCGGATACGGGAACACCGAGAAGATCACCGCCCGCGTCGCCCGCTCGCGGAGCGCCCGGGGCGGGAGCGGCGCGCCGGCGCGCGGCCCGGCCGCGGGCGGCGCTCCCGGGCCTGATCCGTCGCCGGGCAGGGGCCGGGGTGGGCCCGGAGCGGCCGAGGGCTCTTCGGCCCAGCCGCGGGCGGCCTCGATCAGCCGGTCGTAGCGGACGCCCGACGGGCACGCGGTGACGCAGGCCATGCAGCCCAGGCAGCGGTCCAGGTGCTCGGCCGCGGCCCGGGTTCCCTCGGTGCCGTCGAGGATCTGGGTGATCAGGTGGATCCGCCCCCGCGGCGAGTCCATCTCCTCGGCCCACAGCTCATAGGTCGGGCAGGCAGGAAGGCAGAACCCGCAGTGCACGCAGTCGCCGGCCAGCCCGCGCAGCTCGCCCGACGGGTCGAGCGGCGCCGCCGGCCGGTCCGTCCCCATTCAGATCCCGCCCGCGAGCCGGCCCGGCGCCATCCGGTGCTCGGGATCGAACTGGTCCTTGACCGCCCGCATCAGGCCGAGCGCGGGCACCGGGCCCCACGGGTCCAGGGCCATGCAAACGTCTGCGGGGGCGTGCAGCACCACGACGCTGGCGCGGGCGGGAGGCCCGTCGGCGGAGGGGCCGGGTGGCGGCGTGGCGACGGCCGCGCGCAGGGCCAGCACGAATTCCGATACCGCGGCCGGGGCCGCGCTCTCGTCCACCGCGGCGTGGATCACCCCGGCCGCGGCGGAGCCGCTGACCGCGGGGTCGAGCCCGGCCGCGGCGGCCCCGGCGTCGATGGCGGCGAGAACCCTGGTCAGCTCGGCGGCCCAGAACGCGATCCTGATCACCGTGCCGTGCGCGGCGGCCGCGGCGCCCCGGCCCCACCAGGCCGGCCGGGCCGGCGACACCGACGCGGCCGAGCCGCCCAGCAGCTCGGTCATCCGCGCGGCGCGCTCGGCCACGCCATCGGGGTCGCCCTCGAGCAGCACGCCGACGCGGAACGGCGCGCGCCGGGACGGGCGGTCGATCTCCGCCGCCGACGGCGCGAGCGGCGAGTCGGCCGCCGCCGCGATCGCCGCGTGGGCGGCGGCCGCGTCCGCGCGGTCGAGGGTGACGAACGACGCCGCGCCGGGCAGCGGGTGCAGCCGGAACGCCGCCTCGGCGATCAGCCCGAGCGTGCCGTACGACCCGGCGAACAGCTTGCCGAGGTCGTAGCCGGCCACGTTCTTCACGACCTTGCCGCCCGATGAGGCCACGGTCCCGTCCGCGCGCACCACGGTCATCCCGATCGCCAGGTCGCGCGGGGTGCCGTAACGCAGCCGCAGCGGGCCGGCCACGCCGGTCGCCAGGACACCGCCGACGGTTCCGGAGGCGGCGGCACCCGGCGGGGGGTCGAGCGCGAGCCGCTGGCCCGCCCGGGCGAGCAGCCCGGCGAGCTGATCCAGGCCGACCCCGGCCTGGACCCGGACCACCTGGTCCCCGGCCGCGTGCTCGAGGACCCGGTTCATGCGGCGGGTATCGATCACCAGGTCGCAGCTGACCGGCGGGCTGCCCCAGGCGAGCCTGGTCCCGCCGCCGCGCGGGACCGCGGTCATGCCCTCGGCCGCGGCGGCCCGCAGCACCGCCGCGGCCTCGCCGGTGTCCGCGGGGCTGGCCACGAACCGCGGCGCCACGCTGGCCACCACGTCATCCGGCCCGGCCTCGCGTACGTCGGAGCAGGCCTTGGCGAGCGCCTCCGGCGCCGGGCCAGCGGTCATGACCGGCCAGCCGGACGGCGTTCCGTTACGGATATCAAAACTGCTCCAGCGTCCCGGAGGCCACCAGCGGATGCGGCGCGCGGCGGACGCCGGGAACCTCGCCGCACAGCCGCGGCGTCGGGAAGATCTTGCCCGGGTTGCACAGGCCGGCCGGGTCGAACGCGCAGCGCAGCAGCTGCATGGTGTCCAGGTCGCCCGGGCCGAACATCTTCGGCATGAACTTGGACTTGTCGATGCCCACGCCGTGCTCGCCGGTGATCGACCCGCCGCGGCTGATGCACAGGTCCAGGATCTCGCCGGAGACCACCTCGGCGGCGGCCTCGGCGCCGGGCTCGGCGTCGTCGAACAGCACCAGCGGGTGCAGGTTGCCGTCCCCGGCATGGAAGACGTTGGCGACCCTGATCCCCGACGACGCCGACAGCTCGGCGATCCGCTCCAGCACGTCCGGCAGCGCGGTCCGCGGCACCACGCCGTCCTGCACGATGTAGGCCGGGCTGATCCGGCCCACAGCCGCGAACGCCGACTTGCGCCCGGTCCAGATCGCCGCGCGCTCGGCGGCGTCGTGGGCCGCGCGGATCTCGTAGGCTCCCTCGCGCTCGCAGATGGCCCGTACGGCGGCCGTCTCCCTGGCCACGTCGGCCGCCGGGCCGTCCAGCTCGACGATCAGCACCGCGCCCGCGCCGTCGGGATAGCGGCACGCGACCGCGGCCTCGGCGGCCTCGATCGCGAGCGCGTCCATCATCTCGATCGCGGCCGGCAGGATCCCGGAGCCGATGATCGCTGACACCGCGGCGCCCCCGGCTCTCATGGTCCTGAACGCGGCCAGCAGCGTGGTCACGGCCTCCGGGACCCTGGTCAGCTTCACGACGATCTTGGTGACGATGCCGAGCGTGCCCTCAGAGCCGGTGAAGGCGCCCACGAGATCGTAACCGGGCGCCGCGCCGGTGCCGTCGCCGAGCCAGGTCAGCTCCCCGTCCGGGGTGACGATCTCCAGGCCGGTCACGTGATGCACGGTGAAGCCGTGCTTGAGGCAGTGCGCCCCGCCCGAGTTCTCCGCCACGTTGCCGCCGACCGAGCAGACAACCTGGCTGGACGGGTCGGGCGCGTAGAACAGCCCGAACGGCTGGGCCGCCTTGCTCACCGCCAGGTTGGTCACGCCGGGCTCGACGATCGCCCGGCGGCTCTCGGCGTCGATCGCGATGATCCTGCGCATCCGCGAGGTGACGATCAGCACGCCGTCGGACCGGGGGAGGGCCCCGCCGGACAGGCCGGTGCCCGAGCCGCGCGCCACGAACGGGATCTTCGCCCGGGCGCACGCGGAGACGACGGCGGCCACCTGCTCGGCCGTGGTCGGCAGCACGACCAGGCCGGGGGAGCTGCGGTGCGCGGTGAGCCCGTCGCACTCGTAGGTGGCCAGCTCCAGCGGGTCGGTGATCACGCCGTCCGGCCCGCAGATCTGCGTCATCCGGGCGGCCAACGCGGCCGGGCCCGGATGTTCCGCGACGTGCTCCATGGACGGGCCTCCTGCCTGCGATGCTGCCTTCAGCATCTCTCGGCGCCGGCCGCCGTGTCACCTCCGGGCCCGCCGGACGGCGTCGCGTAAGGCAACTCTGCGGCGCCACCGCGCGGAACGGCCGGGACTACGGCATGCGCTCGTAGGCGGGGATGGTGAGGAACTCGGCGTAGTCGTCGGCCAGGGCGACCTCCGTGAACAGCGCCACGGCCTGGTCGAACTGGGCCGCGTCGAAGCCGGCGCCGTACTGCTCGCGGATCAGGCCGAGTTCCTCGCCGATGAGCTGCTCCACCAGATCCCTGGTCACCTGCTGGCCCTCGGCCAGTGTCACGTCGTTGTGCAGCCACTGCCAGACCTGAGACCGCGAGATCTCCGCGGTGGCCGCGTCCTCCATCAGGTTGAAGATCGCCACGGCGCCGGTGCCGGCCAGCCAGTTGGCCAGGTACTGCAGGCCCACGCTGACGTTGTTGCGCAACCCGGCCTCGGTGATCCCGCCCGGGGTCTTGGCCACGGCGAGCAGGTCGGCGGCGCTGACCTCGACGTCGTCGCGGAGCTTGCCGAGCTGGTTGGGCCGGTCGCCGAGCACGCCGTCGAAGACCTCCTGGCAGACCGGCACCAGGTCGGGATGGGCCACCCAGGAGCCGTCGAAGCCGTCGGCCGACTCGCGGGCCTTGTCATCGCGGACCTTGGCCAGCGCCGTGGCGTTGACCTCCGGGTCGCGCCGGCTCGGGATGAACGCGGCCATGCCGCCCATCGCGTGCGCGCCGCGGGCGTGGCAGGTCTTGACCAGCAGCTCGGTGTAGGCGCGCATGAACGGCGCGGTCATCGTCACCGCGTTGCGCTCGGGCAGGACGAAGTCGCGGCCGCGGGTGCGGAACTTCTTGATGACGCTGAACAGGTAGTCCCAGCGGCCCGCGTTCAGCCCGGCGCTGTGGTCCCGCAGCTCGTAGAGAATCTCGTCCATTTCGAACGCCGCCGGGATCGTCTCGATCAGGACGGTCGCGCGGATCGTGCCGCGGGGAATGCCCAGCCGGTCCTGGGCCAGGTTGAAGGCGTCGTTCCAGAGCCGCGCCTCCAGGTGGCTCTCGTTCTTGGCCAGGTAGAAGTAGGGGCCCTTGCCGTTGTCGAGCTGCCGCCGGGCACAGTGCGCGAAGTACAGCGCGAAGTCGAACAGGCTGCCGGACACCCGCTGGCCGTCCACCAGGACGTGCTTCTCGTCCAGGTGCCAGCCGCGCGGCCGGACCACGATCGTGGCCAGCTCGTCGTCGGGCCTGAGCCGGTAGGCCTTCCCGTCGGCGCTGACGAAGTCGATCCTGCGGTCCAGGGCGTCCTTCAGGTTGAGCTGGCCGGTGATCATGTTGTCCCAGAGCGGGGTGTTCGCGTCCTCGAAGTCGGCGAGCCAGACCCGGGCGCCCGAGTTGAGCGCGTTGATCGTCATCTTCTTGTCGGTCGGCCCGGTGATCTCCACCCGGCGGTCGACCAGGCCCGGCGCGGGGGGCGCCACCCGCCAGGACCTGTCGGCCCTGACCTGGCGGGTCGCGGGAAGGAAGTCCAGCGTCGCGCCGTCGATGAGCTCCTGCTGGCGGGCCGCCCGGGCGGCGAGGAGCTGCGCGCGCCGGGGGCCGAGCTCCCGGTGCAGCGCGGCGACCAGGCCGAGCGCCTCGTCGGTGAGGATCTCGTCGTAGCGGTCGCCGGCCGGACCGGTGATCTGGACGCCCTCGGTCTCGGTCACGCCTGGCTCCTCGCGGGTAGTGACGGCACGGCGCGGCCGGGCCGCCCAGCGCGGCCCCGGTTCGCGATTGAGACGCTAGCGGCAGCCTGGTATGCAGGTCAAAGGCCACGGCCCACAGCTTCAGCGCGGCGATTGACGGTTTGTGAGTATTGGCAGAACATCCGCGGCCCGCCAGGCATTACCGAGCGGGGACGGGGGTTAACCAGGTGAACCTGAGCGCTGCCCGTGGGACCATCGTCACGACCAGCGGCCGGCCGTGGCCGGCCGGGCGCCTAGTCTTGGAGGAAGATGTCTACTCCGATTTCCGCCCGCCCAGCCCGCCCTTCCCACCCAGCCCGCCCCGAGCTGCCGGTGACCGACTCCGA
>Ga0070698_100004232_pt1 | contig 15773 bp, 9 predicted proteins | sample KBSK1502metaG_FD_65477 | JGI IMG/M metagenome (GOLD analysis project Ga0070698, IMG submission 65477) | Corn, switchgrass and miscanthus rhizosphere microbial communities from Kellogg Biological Station, Michigan, USA - KBS K1-50-2 metaG | ecosystem: Host-associated > Plants > Roots >...
GAAAATTTCCAGCGCCATCTCTTAAACAGGGGTCGTATCTAAGTCATATTGCAATGCACCTGACAAAACGTCAATCCTGTCGAGTTTGTGGTAGCCATTCGTTGGTCAAAGTCATTGACCTGGGGGAACAATGTTTACAGGGCTCGTTTCTGAAACCCGGCCACGAGACCCCGCCGTTACGAAAAATTCCGACTTCGCTTGTGCGCTGCGATCCAACTCAAGAGGAAGCGGCCTGCGGCCTGCTGCAAATGGAGTATACCGTTCCGCCGGCGATTCTTTACTCAAACTATTGGTACCGATCGGGTACCAATCAGACCATGCGCGATCATTTGCGGGGCGTAGCTGTGGAGGCTACAGCGCTTTCTGGAAAAACCGACGCCAACGTGCTCGATATTGGCTGCAACGATGGCACGTTGCTGGCGAATTATCCGGAAACCTTTACCAAATTCGGCGTAGACCCATCTGATGTCGCCGTCTCGGTCAAAACAAAATTCAGGCTGGTGCAAGATGTTTTTCCGTCCGGCGAGTTACTCAACCTGCTGGGCACCGAGAGGTTCGATATCATCACCTCTATTGCAATGTTTTATGACCTGGAGGATCCGGTACATTTCACCCGGGGTATTCGCGATGTTCTTGCGCCGGATGGCCTTTGGATTTTCGAAATGTCCTACATGCCGTCAATGCTCGAGGCTAATTCGTACGACACAATCTGCCATGAACATCTCGAATATTATAGTCTGGCGGTTCTCGAGAATATCTTGCGTCGAGCCGATCTGAAAGCTGTCCGGGCGACGTTTAATTCCATCAATGGCGGAAGTATTCGCGTCTGCGCAACCCACGCGGCCAATTTCAAATTCAAAAACCCGGCGCATGCGGAGGAATTACGCAAACTACGCCAGCAAGAGTTTGATCTCGAGCTCGATACCGATAAACCCTACCGCAACTTTCAAGATCGTATTAATGTCCATCGCCAAGAACTCAATAACTTGCTGAAAAAACTCAAGCGCGATGGAAAACGCATCCACATTTACGGAGCCTCTACCAAAGGCAACACCATTCTTCAATGGTGCGGCATCGACAACCGGATCATAGATTTCGCGGCCGAGCGTAACCCAGACAAATTTGGCGCTCAAACACTCAACAGCGACATCCCCATTATCAGCGAAAAGGAGTCTCGTGCGCTGAAGCCGGACTATTATCTCGTGCTGCCGTGGCACTTTGCCGATGAATTTCTGGAACGGGAACGAGAGACCATTCTCAATGGTACCGCTATGATCTTTCCGCTGCCGCAGATTAAGATAATCGATAAGGCGTCGCTCAGTAAGAGCATTTGACAGCAGGTCTGGCTGGAATCTCATGGCAAAGGCCATCATATTTGGAGCGAGCGGCCAAACGGGGACTTACTTGGGGGAGGCGCTGGATCGACGAGGCTATGATGTAATCAAAAGCTCGCGCACAGGTTCTTCCTTCCCGGTTGATATTGCTGATCTCGTTGGAGTGGAAAAACTGATTGCGACGCAAAGACCGGATCTCATATTCCATCTGGCTGCTCGTTCTACGACTCGTCACGAAGCTCTTTTTGACAACCATAGCGCTATCTCAACGGGCACTCTCAATGTTTTGGAGGCCGCAAAACGGCATGTCTCGGGCGCACGCGTCTTCATTACCGGCAGCGGGGTCCAGTTCGTCAATCTCGGCCAACCGATCAATGAAGAGACTCCTTTTGAGGCTTCCAGCCCGTACGCCGTGGCACGGATTCATTCGGTCTACGCCGCCCGCTATTATCGGCGGCTTGGGCTGGCCACCTACGTGGGCTATCTTTTTCATCACGAGAGCCCGCTGCGTCCGGGGACGCATGTCAGTCAGAAAGTCGCGCGCGCAGCCTGTGCAATTGCGTCAGGAAAAGAGACAAAGTTGGAACTGGGGGATTTAACGGTGACCAAGGAGTGGACCTATGCCGATGACGTTGCCGAAGGCATGGTTACCCTTCTGCAACAGGACAGAGTTTTTGAGGCGGTGATCGGATCGGGTGAAGGCCACACGATCGAGGACTGGGTGGAGACCTGTTTCTCGGCAGTCGGCCTGGATTGGCGGCGTCATGTGAGCGTCATTCCGGGATTCGTCCCTGAATATAAGTTTCTGGTTTCAGACCCACGGCGTGTATTGAGTTTGGGATGGAAGCCTAAGATTAGCTTTTGCGAATTGGCCGAATTAATGACCAAAAGCAATGGCACTTAAGACATTCTCCTTCGGCGATGAGCTCCCAAGCCGGACTTTTTGTGCAGCCTCCACAATGTGAAAAAGCGCTTGACTTGACATACTAAGCGCATGCTCTAAATGGTGGCCCTTTGTCTATGATCGAAAACGACCTGATCAGTGTTCGGGAAGGGTTGCGCGACCCAAGAAACTTTGTCTCACGATTGGTGCGCCGCCCAGGAAGGTATGTTCGTTCTTTTCTGCGTCATCCTCGTCAAACGCTGTTTGGTTTTCCGAAAACCGCCGTGTCTCAAGAAAGGCGCGTAGAACGCATCGGGCCAGATCTTGGTCTCTGGCCATGGCAACCTTCGGCTCAAGTGGTTCCGGCGAAGATGCCGAGTGGAAGACCCTGGCCGAGAATTAGCATTGTCACTCCTTCCTACCAGCAAGGTGAATTTGTCGAACAGACCATTCGCTCAGTGCTAATGCAGGGCTACCCGAATCTGGAATACATAGTGGTTGACGGAGGTTCAACCGACTATACTCAAGCCGTCCTGCGTCGGTACGCATCTGAGCTGGATGTTTGCATTTCTGAGGCCGATGGAGGTCAGGCGGATGCAATTAATAAAGGCTTTCAACATGCCACCGGTGACATCCTCGCCTGGCTCAACAGCGATGATATGCATCTTCCATCGACCCTCGTGGAGGTCGCCTTGGCTTTCGAAAGAGCTATCGCGTTAGCGCCCACTTATCCAGTTGATCTAGTGTGCGGCAGGGCGTTGATCTATAGCGAAAAGCATCAGGTTATTGTAACTGAGCATCGCAGTAAATTTGGCCCCGAAATTTCCAAACTTCCGCTGGAGATCAACGATTTCCACGGTGTCTGGCAAAAATCTCCTGGCTTCTTCTATCAACCGGAAGTCTTCTTTACGCTCCGCGCTTGGAAGAAAATCGGAGGCAACTTAAATCAATGGCTAACCTATGCTTTGGATTATGATCTCTGGATTAGGATGGCCAAGCGCGAGACCTACCTTTATTCGACGGATGCATACTTAGCTATTTTCCGCCTTCACGACAAACAGAAAACTAAGTTTGGTAATACAGTTACTTATCCGGAACATGAGGCAGTAAGCCTTTTTCATCGCGAAAACACTGCTCCTGAAGCTTTTTATCTTCCGAATAAGAACAAACCAAAACCTCGCGACCACATTCCTCCAGACCTTTTTTTTACCAAGGCGGTTTCCTACCACGAAACCGCCCTGGGTAATTATTACCTTCCTTGCGGAGCCCCTAACGATGTCATTGCTCGATATATGCGGGCAGGACGGGTGTTTGAACCGCTCGTGCTAGAGACGGCAAGACAGTGCATTCGGTTAGGGACTGTTGTGCTCGACGTCGGAGCGAATTATGGCCAAATGCCTATTCTGTTTTCCCACTTGGCCGGTCGTGACGGCGTAGTACTCAGTTTCGAAGCACAAGAATATTGCTTCGCTATCCTGCAGAAAAATATTCGGGCCAACCATCTGGAGAATGTTCGAGCTATATTCGGCGCGGTTTTCGATGGCGGTCGCGAGGAAGTCTCGTTGCCCGAGCCGGACTTTAAAGAAGTTCCTAACTATGGCTCACATACTTTAGGACTCAAGCCAGATGACTTCAAAGAACATGCGGTCAAGACCCTGACGATCGATGATTTGCAGATAGAGCGGCCGATCAGCTTCTTTAAAGTTAATGTCCAGGGGAGCGACCTATTCGCGTTGCGAGGAGCTAGAGAAACGATCCTGAGACACCAGATGCCCGTCATATTTAAATATGAGGAGCAGTTTCAATCCGAGTTCGGTAGTACGTTTGAGGATTATCTCGATTTTGTACGATCTATTAACTATCGCATTGAGAAGGTGGTGGACGGAATTAACTATCTCATCGTGCCCGATCGAAGAAGGCCGGTCCCAAGTAGCCCTCCGTCACCGTCAGTGGCTGAGGCGAACGACTCCGGCTCGAGCCCCGCATCATCGAAGAGCGATATTATCGCGATCACCGACGCGCCATTCCGCCGTAACCTCTGCAAATTCCTAAAGGATCGTGCTGAAGTGGAGGAATGCACCCGCTTCTTGCATCGGAACGGCTACGTATCTCACAATTTAAAATGTAAGGATTGGGATTTGGCTCACATTATCCCTGAGATCGGTCATGGAAACTTCCTGGATATGGGCAGCTCCGATTCTTATATCTTGAAAAATGTCTCGCTCAAAAGGACCAACGGCAAAAAATATGGTATCGACCGGTACGATCCCGATGTTCCGCTAAGCGATGTTACCTATTTCAAAGGCGACCTGCTAAAGACCCCTCTGCCTGACGCATCTTTAGATTACATCACTTGCCTCTCGGTGATCGAGCACCAAGTGGATTATAAACTGTTTGCTCGAGAGGTGAGTCGTTTGCTGACCCCTAAAGGAAAACTATTTGTCACAATCGATTACTGGGATCCTCTACTTTCTATCCCGGTCAAGGCTTACGATCTCGATTGGCAGCCCCTGGACAAAGCATTGACCCTGTCCTTGATTGGCGCATGCCGGGATCGTGGTCTTCATCTCGTGGAGGAGGTAGATTGGAGAACGCAGGACCAGGTGATCCACTGCGACTACTATTCTCCTCATCCGGAGGTGTCCTACACATTCGGCCTGCTTACATTCGAGAAATCGTAAGCTGTGAGTTTCGACGACCAACTGCTCGTCAGGCGTGTCCGATTGAATCGGTTTGGGCTTGGCCGCTACCAAAGCGAGTAGTTAATGAGACACCAGTGAGCTCTTGAGGAAATATGAGAGGCCAAGATAGTTTGCCGAACCGGATACTACTAGGACATTTGATTTCCAACGGCGACTGCCTTTACGCCACCGCTATCGCTCGGCAAATCAAACACGACTTCCCGGGAAGCCATTTGACTTGGGCGGTTTCCTCCTTCTGTCGCAAGATAATTGAAGAAAATCCTTTTGTTGATGAAATCTGGGAAATTCCCTTTACCACCTGGTCATACGAACTTTTGCCCGCGAGTTGGGCATTCTTCGAGGGCGAAGCCCTTAAACGGTATGAAGAAGGTGTTTACGATTTCATTTTTTTTACCCAGATTTATCCCGGTAATCCTCATCATTTTGAGGGTACGGTTCGCCCCGGCATTTTTTTAGGCTATCCCGGCAAGATAACGGTTCCGCTTCAGCCCTCTCTCTTCTTACGAGCTGAGGAATTGGAGAGAGTAAACATCTTTGTCCAACAGAATCGCCTGCACGAGTTCGAACAAGTTATTCTCTTTGAATGTTCCGCCAAAAGCGGCCAGACCCACGTTACGCCAGAATTTGCGCTGCAAACGGCCGCAACGATCGCTCAAAAGTGGCCGGGTGAACATGCGGTGATTCTTTCGTCCCAACACGCCGTTCAAGCTTCCAGCGAAGGCATGATCGATGGTAGCGCATTGACGCTACGCGAAATGGCCGAATTGACCAAGCACTGCAGTTTATTAATTGGATGCAGTAGCGGGATTTCCTGTGTCTCGACATCGACCTGGGCTAAACCGCTGCCCATGATTCAGATGTTGACCAACCGATGCGCGATGTTTGCATCGCTGGCTCACGATTATCTCTATTTCGGTTTACCTACCTCGCACGTACTCGAGATGTTCGATGCAGACGTCGAAAGGCTGGTGAGCTGTTTTGAGACCTTCTTGCAGCATGGCTGGACGAAGACCAGAGATCTTTATCACGAGGATCCACAGATCGGTTTTAGCTACTACTTGGATTTCGCCAAAATGTGCTTGCTTGACGTTTACGACTACTACGGGTTTTGTGTCTCCCTGCGACACACCGTGGATCGCTATGGCTGGCACCCGGATCTGGAAGCAGCTCTCAAGCTGGTTGCTCAAAAAATTTTGCCACTACCGGCGGTAGATCAAGAATGTTCACCGGATGAGTTGCTTGGCCAACTAAGGCGCCCGGCTCGCCTTCTGAGCTCGGTATCAATCGGGATCTTAGGATATAACGCTCCCTCGATACGTCCCGAAACCTGTGTGCTGTCTCTTCGCCGAAACAAACAAGAATTGGAGCAAATTCTCGAAGCAGCAGGTGGCTTTTCGAGGGACGATCCGAAGTTTTCTCAGCTCGTCGCAGCCCTCATAGATACTGCTCCGAAAGAGAGGATAGCTATTCTGCAAGCCAAGAACCCGGAAAGAAATTGGCCCCCGATCGTCTGGATTCTTGCTCTCATGCAACAAGCCGAATATTCCGAAGCTCAGCGGGAGTTGATCCAGCGTAAGCAAATGTCTCGGTCTTGGAGCTCGCATCTCGAAGAAATTTTAGCAGATTTAAATTGGATGCAGGGAGATCACACGAAAGCCTTGGCCGGCTATCAGGCGGCTCTTTCAGATCGGCCGAATCATCCAAAGGTGCAGAAGAAGATAGACCGCCTGCTTATTCGAAATCATCGGACGTTGGCAGCTACGAAACCTGAAGCGCAGCTGACGGATTTAGGACTGGTCTTTTATATCGCGGGACCGATCAACAATTTTTTCGTGAAAGCACTCACGTCGGTTCGACTGAAGATAACTAGCATGTCTAACTTGGAAACTGCCTTTTTAATCGTTCCCGAAAATGGTTCCAAGGCTTGGGCTCTGATTGATGGCGAAGATTTGCCAAAGACAGGACCTGACTTATTTCTTCAGCGCTCGAAGAGATCTCCCAATTGTAAGGAATTTGTTGACGCGGCGATTGATTGGGCCAGCCGAAAAGGGAAAAAGTGGGTCGCCCTAGCCCGACTGGATAGTGTTATTACGCCTGCGTTCCTGCGAGAGCTGCAGAACCGGCTGGTTCAACATCCCAACGCACTGGTCGTCGAAAGATGGGAAATCCCTGAAAAACATCTGTTCACGCCAGGCCTTATCCTGATGGGCATCGACTGGTGGAGGAAGAACCGTGGGCGGTTTCGTGGCTATCAGCTTCACGGAATTGATTGGCTGGCTCTTTATGCCAGCAAGATTTTAACACTCACCAAGGCAGATTATCTCTGCGGTCCCGAGCAACGTCTCTTGACTACCGAGGCGCAAGCGCCTCCGGTGGGCGCAAAGGAACGCCTCAGGCAGCTGGCTCCTGCTTTAACAGGAGATTTGAGCGCCGTGATTCGATCGAAGCTTTTTGAGCTATCGCGTGATCGTGCGAGCAAAGACCTGAATAGCGACCAATCTAGGACCAGGATTCTAGTTCAACACTTTTTTTGTAATAGTATTTTGAAAGCAGTTTTTACTCGTCCTCTCGCACAAAAATGAAACAGCTTGGTTTCGAGCTACTCCGCTGGCAGCAATCTGACCTCGGGAGCCCTCACGACCAGCTCACGGTAATCGTGGTGGATGGCCGCATCTTTGCGAACGAAAAAAGTATCGAATTTGATGCGAACGCTTACTTCCTCTGTCCCCGGAAGCGGCACCGACGAAGTATCTAGGTCGACCCCGTATTTGTCTCCTATCCGGTGGAACACCGCTGGTATGGGCTTCGGTCCCTCTTCGGATTCTACAGTGGCCATGACGGCGGGCGTCTTCGGTAGCGCGGAAAAATCTGCTGATCCTCGCAGTTGAACGAGCGGAAATCTCTCCAGGATTTCACGCTTTGCCTTTATGAGGAGCCCTTTGCTGGTAACCCAATCACCCGATAGATCGAGGACTTTGACGTCCGGCCGAACATAGATGATGGCCGTGTATGGCTCTGAGGTTTCGAATTCCTCAGTTCTGACCCTAATCATGTTCTTTTCTGCCCACGCCTTCAGATCCGGCCAGTACTCGGCGATTCTCTGGGTAAAAGGATAAACTCCCGCCTTTTGCGGCCAAGTAAGAATGACGATATCGCTTTTTTCTAACGACGACATTGCTTGTTCTCGTGAAAGCGCGGAAATATCGCTGCCAAGCAGGCCATGAAATTCAACCAGCTTACCAGTTGTTTCGAAGCCCATGTCGGTAATGGCGGCACAATTCAGCCAGTTCGAGACCACATCGAAGGAGATTGTCGGATTTTTCCAACCTTGTGCGTCCGCCCAGCTGACTAACCATTTATCAAGTTCAGCTATTTGCCTGAGATGACGCTGGTCAGTGTAGGTTGGCCAATGGCGGGTCGCGAGGCTGAACTGATTGATTAGCCCGAGCGCAAAGACCACCAGCAAGCAAACTTCGACAAATTTCCGAATCGACCAGGGCGCGAACCCGACGAACCTGGATCTCGCCGTCGCCCCGAGGCAAATGACAAGTAACGCCGTCGGCCCTCCGACGATGCCTCCGACCACCGGCGACTTCGCAATGTCCGCTGTTAGGACGATAATCGGACCTAAGATTGCACCGAGCAAAAAAATGACCGCCAGTGCGAATGTTTCGTCGTGCCATGACAACGACGTCGCGCGAATTTTTTTTGTTTTGTGAAGCAGCCACACGAGCGAACCAGTGGCGATTACAATCACTGATGCCCACAAGAAAATGGGTCCTAGATGGTCGACCAGGATCGAACGAGGATAAAAGAGAACATGGCCAGCGAGGTCGTGAATTCCCACTTGGCGGGCCCGAACGTATTTCTCGTCACTTACGACGTGACCGATTAGATAGTAGCCACGGATGGCCCTCCAGTTTACGAGCAGGATCGGGCTTATCGCAACGACCAATAGGCCTACAGAAAGGCTAAGATTGTAGAGCCGCTGCCTGACCCGGCTTACGAAAGTGGTATCACCACGACGAAGAAGTCCAACCAACAGGCAAACCGCCGCAAATCCAACGCAAACACCCAGCAAGTACACGGCGGTCAGGAACCGGTGGAGTACGAGGAAAGCGCCGATGACTGCGCACCAGATAGCCCAGCGGCGGTCAAGGAAAAGTCTCGATCGAAGCACGGCACAAGCCCAAACTCCGTATAAGCAGTAAGCGACGAAATCGATTCGAAAATCGAACAGGCCGCCAGACCAGAACCAAGCTGTCGTTTGACAAAGGACCAACCCTAACGACGCATATCCATCAATACGGCTCCAGAGTGCCCGGGCGGTGGTAAATGCACTCACCTGCAAGGCAACAAAAGCGATAAAATTAACGCAGAGTTGCGGGAACCGCGATCCGCCCAGGATGAGCCCCGCGATTGTGCCTTCGATTGGAAGAGCGACGCCGGTTGGGTTCCCACCGGTCCAAATGGCTTGCCAGAGCCGCCCGAGGCCATCCGTCAGTATTTGCTGCTGAAGATGGTAAGCCTGGAGTAGGTAAACGGCCTGGTCGAAATACCCCGGCGGATACCAGGCGACCTCGCGGCTGTAGACGTTGCCGAAGAGCAGTGCCTCAAGCCCAATGAGTAGCAATAATATTCTCCGATCAAATTTGCCGTCGTCGGGAATCATTTCAATTTTCGGCGGGATTCGGCTGAATGCTCCCGCCGGACAGAAGACCTTTAAACCGAAGACCAGGAGTATTGCGAAGATTACGTTCCGATCAAATACAAGGAAAGAACTTATCCCGACCAACATTCAGCGTATCGGCAACGTTATATTCTGAAGATCGGTGATTCGGAGTGAACCAGTGGGTTCAGGTCTCGAGTATAGCTGACGTGTAATCAGCGCGTGATTTACTGGCAAGAACCGCTCTGAGCACAAAAATAATCGGTTTATAGAAATTTCCCCTGGTGCCATCATGCGAGTGCCTGTTATCTCGGGCAAAACAGCTGAGTGACGTCAAAGGAAGTAAGCCTAGTAATGGAGAGCGAGTCTGAAATCACCGCGTTGAAACACGAACGATCTGGATGTGTTTCGTCTGACATTGAACTGGCAAGCGATCGCGAGCCCTCTCGGATGGAGGCACAGAGGCCGATTGTTCTGACCGTGATCGTTCCGGTTTATAAAGAAGAAGGTAACATTGACGAATTTCTGCGCCGGATAATGCCGATTCTGGAGAGCGTCACCGGCGCATTCGAAATCATTTTTGCTCTGGATCCTTCGCCAGACCGCACCGAAGAAAAGATTTTGGCGGCACGCAACGCAGACCGCCGCATCAAGTTGCTCAGGTTCTCGCGAAGGTTCGGACAACCGTTTGCAACGTTGGCGGGTCTACAATACTCGTCCGGAGACGCGGTGGCAGTGATCGATGTGGATCTGCAGGATCCGCCGGAGTTGATCATCCAAATGGTTGAAAAATGGAGGGAAGGCTATGAGGTCGTGTATGCGCAACGCCGGACGCGAGAAGGTGAGACCTGGCTAAAGAAGGTTGTCTCCGAAATTGGATACAAGGCAATCAACCGGATAGCTGAGGTTGAAATTCCGAAAAATACCGGCGATTTCCGGCTCATGAGCCGACGGGTGGTCAATGAAATCAATCGGCTTAAGGAATGCCACGGATTTTTACGCGGAATGGTAGCATTGGCCGGATTTCGTCAGACATCGATTCTGTTTGATCGGCCTCCGCGATTTTCAGGGAGAGGTAATTACAATCGCTTTCTTGGGTCCCTCCGGATCGGATTTAATGGCATTTTCTGCTTTTCCAATTACGCGCTGACACTCAGCACGCTAGCCGGCTTTGTCATCGCGCTCGCGGCATTCAGCGTCGGCATTTTGTACGCCATTCTCAAGATTTTCGGGTTTCCGTTTCCGTTGGGAAATCCCACGATTGTTATACTCGTGCTATTTCTCGGCGGTATTCAGCTAATCTGCATTGGCATTTTGGGAGAGTACATCGGGCGAATATACGAGGAGGTGAGGCAGCGACCGAGGTTCATCATCGAGCGCTCCGAAGGAGTTGAAATCGATCCCCGAAAGGTCTAGGAAGAGCGAGCCCATGCCAGACCAAGCATCGAATAAATGGCCGAAGGCGCTTCCTTGTCTCTCGGAAGAGCAGCAACGAATCAGCGACGACTTCATGCAGCATTGGCACGAGGTGTTGCCCCGGCGATACAAGGTCGTCGACGATTTCAATCATCGCTACGCCGTTCAGCACGCTCCGAAAAACTTCGCTCGCACCTTAGAGATCGGCGCCGGTCTGGGTGAGCATCTTGAATATGAGCGGCTCTCGTCCGAGCAAACGAAGCAATATGTGGCCCTTGAGCTCCGCCCGAACATGGCGGAATCGATTCAACAACGGTTTCCGAATATTCAAGTGGCTGTTGGCGACTGCCAGGCGCGACTTCCGTTTCCGGACGACTACTTCGATCGGATTATTGCGGTACACGTATTGGAACACTTGCCGATGCTTCCCTCCGCGGTATCAGAGATGTTGCGGGTTTGCGATAAGCAAAAAGGGATGCTTTCAGTGGTGATACCATGCGAAGGAAGCCTGGCCTACAATCTGGCTCGCCGAATCTCCGCTCAGCGCCATTTCGAAAAGCGCTACAAACAGTCGTATCGCTGGTTTATCGAAAGGGAACATCTGAATAAACCGGCAGAGATTATCTACGAATTGGAACAGCATTTTACGACTACGCACCGCGGATTCTTTCCTATTCCTATCCCGGCCACATTTTGCAACCTGTGTATCGGGTTGACGCTTAGGCCGAAACCGTCGCGCTGATACCCGTCAAAGAAGGAAACATCTTGCGCAAAGAACGGACCAGAAAGCGTCGAAGATTTGACCGTGTCACCACTGGTGCTATGGTGCTCAGATGCGACTCTCCGTGCGCTTAGACGACGATGTTTATACGGTCGCACTGGCTCTGGCCCATAGCGAACGCATTTCCATTGCCGAGGCGATCAATCGCTTGGTGCGTCGAGGAGTGCAAGGTCGATCGTTGAACGCTCATGACACCCACCGGAAGAGAACCCCTTCAAGATTTCCCACTTCGGCCGGCAAACGGTTGATTACGTCACGCGATGTTGCACAGATAGATGCAGCGGAAGATGAGCAAGCAGCCGGACCTGATCAATGACTTGGCTATTTGATGGCAATCTCCTGGTCGCTCTGCGCATCGATACACACGTCCACCACGAGGCGGCCCAACGCTGGTTTAGCAGACATCGTAATGATCGGTTTGCAACCTGTCCACTAACGCAAGATACATTGCTGCGCGTACATATGCGGTCAGCTTTAGACGATTCAGTAGGCGCTGCTTGGCAAGCGCTCCTGGAAGTCAGTGAACATCCCAGGCACGAGTTCTGGGCAGATAATTTTTCTTATCTGGACGTTCCTCATGAACTGTTGCAAGGGCCTTCTCAGGTGACCGACGCCTGGCTAGCGGAATTGGCCCGCCGGCGGAAGGGTAAGCTCGCAACATTCGACCAAGCCCTGGTTGCACTGCACCGAGATGTTGCTGTGCTGGTTAAATCGTGAATAGGAGCACCGCTACCAGTCAGCTAAGTCCGTCCGACCCCTCCCCGATGCTCGAATCCATAATCTCCTGTTCAAATCCTCTTGGCGTCTTGGCGTCTTGGCGTGAGGTACTCTGATGCCAAGAGCTTTCGTGTCCGGAGCCGCAGGATTCATCGGCAGTAGCCTCTGCGATCGTCTCTTGCAAGAGAACTGGGAGGTCGTTGGTTGGGACAATTTTTCCACTGGGCAGGCAGAATTTATCGAAGCCGCGAAGCCGAACCCTCGATTTCGCTTGGTTACCGGAGACAATCTCGACCTGAATCGTTTAACCGAGACGATGGCCGAATGCGATATCGTGTTCCATCTTGCCGCCAACGCGGATGTGCGGTTCGGGCTCGAACATCCGCGGAAGGATCTCGAGCAAAATACGGTTGCCACGTTCAACGTCTTGGAAGCGATGCGGAGTAATGGAATTAAAAAGATCGCGTTTTCGTCCACCGGTTCGGTTTATGGCGAGGCGGCGGTGATTCCAACTCCGGAGGATGCGCCGTTTCCGATCCAAACCTCTCTTTATGCGGCATCGAAGGTCGCTGGTGAAACGATGATCCAAGCGTACTGCGAGGGATTCGGCTTTGAGGGATATATCTTTCGGTTCGTTTCGATTTTGGGGGAGCGCTACACGCACGGACACGTGTTCGATTTCTACCGGCAGCTATTGCAGGATCCGACGCGCCTTCGTGTGCTCGGGGATGGGAACCAACGGAAATCTTACCTTTATGTGCAGGATTGTCTGAGCGCGATCCTCCAAGTCATGAACAAAGAGACACCGCAGTCCGCCAATCATCGCTGCGAGATCTATAATCTCGGCGCCGAAGAGTACTGTACGGTGAAGAACTCAATCTCTTGGATCTGTCAGCGACTCAAAGTGAATCCCACTCTGGAATTCACCGGTGGAGAACGGGGTTGGGTCGGCGATAATCCATTTATCTTTTTGGACACGACCAAGGTACGAAAGACCGGCTGGAGATCCGAGCTGACTATTCGGCAGGCTGTGGAGCGGACGGTTGACTGGCTTCGGGACAACCAGTGGGTGTTTGAGAAGCGCCACTAAAATCTCACACCAAGGCCACAAAGGCGGATTTTCAATAAAGAGATCGCGGAGAACATAGCGCAGCGGAGCGCAACCAAATTGGACCACTGTATCGGCGTGCCGGCGTAGGAGCGCATCGGCGAAAAAACTTCCTCGCAAAAAAACAAGATTCTCTCTGGCAGTAGTACCAAGATACAGAAACAAGCAGAAAACGGATTTGAACAGAAGGTAACGAAGGAAGCAAAGGGAGAAGCGGATTTATACAGAGGAAAACCGCAGCGCGCCATACCATCATCGTTCGGCAGACAGCATTAAGAATTTGAACGGGAGGAAACGGAGCAAACAGAGACTCCTTGTTCCCTGCCGTTTCTCAAACAACGGAAGGCTACCAAGAATTCAACAGGAGGAAACCGCGACAACGAAGGAAAGATTCTCTGTTGCCTCCGTTATCTCCTGTTCAAGTCTTTTTTCTGAGCTCTTCGGGGTAACGCTCCGCGTGCCAGGGCCCCTCCTCGAAGACAGTTGCACAGGAGGGAACGGAGGAAACAGAGGATTCTCCGTTATCTCTGTTTGCTCCTGTTCTATGGTTTGGTTGCGGCTATGCCGCGCTAGGAACTCTCCGAGCTCCTGTTTTGAAATGTTCTTCTTTGTGGCCTCTCTGTTCAAATCGTCTTCTGCCGCCGGCCTTGACGCCGGTCGCCAGGCAGCTTAATTCGCCCGCCATTCATGGTAACGAAAGCAAGCGTCCAATCCTCTCTGATTCCATGGGCTGCGATGGGAGTGATCCTGTTCCTCAGCCATTTCCTTCTCGTAACCGAGTTTGGCCTGTACGAGGATGATTACTTTTACATATTGCCGCGCCTCGCTGAAAATTTTCACCAGTTCAGCACCTTTTTTTTTAATGCATTAGTCCACCCCCCTCAAGGTCGTCCGCTTCTTACTTGCCTCCAGGGGGCGCTGGCATATTTTGGTTATCATGCCGGTGGGTTGCCATTCTGCCACCTGATTAGCTTCGTTTTTCTCTGGCTGTCTGCCGGCCTCCTTTACCAATTGTTATTACGCAAGCTATCCAAGCGAGCGGCTTTCTTAGGCGCTTTGCTGCTTGTCCTTTTTCCGCTCGATACGTCGCGCCAAATTCTGATGCACCAGATGGCGACGGTCACCACCATCACGGTTCTGTTGTGTGCGGTTCATTTGTATGCTTCGCACCGTTTTATTCTTAGCTACCTAGTAGCGGCCACTCTTCTGCTGACCTACGAGAGCATTTACCTACCCTTCATCGTCGCTCCCTTCTTTCTCGAAGATCAACCGGGAAAGCTGGTCAGGAGGCTGATCGTGCACGCGATCATTTTTGGCGCAATCGTCGGTATTGTATTCGGCGCGCGCGCTTTCATCGGTGAACAAAGAGCGGTGGAAACGACATCGCATCTATCCGAGGAGATACCGAAGATAATTTGGTCGTGTGTCGCCAATCCGGCGCTGGGGTTCTGGGCGATCGTCACTCGCCCGGTTGACGCACTAATGCATTCTCGCGCCGAGGGCTACATTGTTGCGGTATTTGCCGGTCTGACGACTTTCTTCGTTCTGCGAGCTTTTCGAAACAATGGAAGAAGCTCAGATTCAGCTCCCGGCGGTGTCGGCGTTCCCGGCGCTTCCGGCGTTCTTCCTCGAGGCTCCGCTCGGCGAAGAACTGCTGGGCTGATCCTCTGTGCGGGAGTGATCGCTTGGGTGATCGCGTACGTGCTCGATTTCCGTCCGGATTATTATCCTCCCGGAGTTACCATTGGCCGTTTGTCAGCGGTACACGGGATTGCCGGCTTCGGAGTAGCGCTGGTTTTGGCGGCAATCATCTGGCTCTGGGCTGATCCCTTGCGTCAGCCATATTGCATCGTGTTTGAAATCGGCAGTAGCCTTTTCATTGGGGGATTAGCCGCATTTGGATTCCATATCCAAGCCACCGAATATGTTGCCAGCTGGCAGCAGCAGCGCGATTTCTGGCTGGGGTTGGTACCACTGATTCAGGATGTGCGACCAGATGACAAGATTGTCCTGCAGATCGAGTATCGGCGGCATGGATTAATCCCGTATACCCAGGGTTTCACCGCCGATGAAATGACCGTTTACCCGAATTTAGCGTTTCCTTATTTTGTCGATTTTACAGCCGACCCGAAGCGGCCGCCAACCTTTCACGGATACGCTGAC
>Ga0070698_100004234_pt1 | contig 15769 bp, 18 predicted proteins | sample KBSK1502metaG_FD_65477 | JGI IMG/M metagenome (GOLD analysis project Ga0070698, IMG submission 65477) | Corn, switchgrass and miscanthus rhizosphere microbial communities from Kellogg Biological Station, Michigan, USA - KBS K1-50-2 metaG | ecosystem: Host-associated > Plants > Roots >...
CGAGTTGATCCGGGCAATACCCAACAAGGGCGGCCATCGCGAACGGGCGATCGGCTTCGTCGACTCCGCGATCGCCGAGACCAGGGCCGGCATCAGCTACGCCGGCCCCTGACCTCGGCTGTGGTCTCGACGGCACGGCCCGTTAGCGCGTAGAACGGCGGTCATGGCCAAAGCGAAGAAGACCAAAGCGAAGAAATCACCGCGGAAGTCGCCACCCAGGAAGCATCCGGCGGGCGCGCCCGACGTCAACCTGCTTGCCGACCTGATGAAATGGGCCAAGGCAGCGGGCGCCGACGCCGCCGACGCGCTTTACGTCAATGGCGAGTCGATCTCCGTCGCCCAGCGCATGGGCAAGCGCGAGAAGCTCGAGAGCAGCGAGGGCCGCGATCTCGGCCTGCGCGTCTTCGTCGGCCAGCGCCAAGCCTTCGTCTCTTCGACCGACTTCGCGCCCAAGGCGCTGCGCATCCTGGCGGAGCGGGCGGTCGACATGGCGCGCGCCGTGCCGGAGGATCCGGTCTGCGGCATCGCGCCGGCGGACCTGCTGGCCGAGAGCTGGCCCGACCTCGACCTCGACGACAAGCGACGGCCGTCGGCCAAGGCACTGCTGGCGATGGCCGCCGAAGCCGAGGACGCCGCCCGCGCCGTCAAGGGCGTGACCAATTCCGAAGGCGCCGAGGCGGGCTGGGGCCGCACATCGGTCGTGCTGGCCGCCAGCAACGGCTTTTGCGGAGGCTATCGGCGCAGCGGCTATTCGCTGTCCTGCGCGGTGCTGGGCGGCGAGGGCACCGGCATGGAGCGCGACTATGAATGGTCGAGCGCGGTGCATTTGGAGGACCTCATGGCGCCGGCGCGGGTCGGCCGCAACGCCGGCAAGTTCGTCGTCCGCCGGCTCAACCCGCGCAAGGTGCGCAGCGCTCGGGTGCCGGTGGTCTACGACCGCCGCGTGTCGGGCGGGCTGATCGGCCATCTCGCGGGCGCCATCAATGGCCGCGCCGTGGCCCGCGGCACGTCCTTCCTGAAGGACAAGATGGGCGAAAAGATTTTCGCCGACGGCCTCCGCATTCTCGACAATCCGCATCGCAAGCGCGGGCTGGGCAGCCGGCCGTTCGACGCCGAGGGCCTGGCGACCCAGCGCCTCGCCGTGATCGACGATGGCCGGCTCACGACGTGGCTGCTCGACCTGGCTGCAGCCCGCCAGCTCAAGCTCAAGCCGACCGGCCATGCCACACGCGGCACCTCGGGCCCACCCTCGCCCACCACCTCGAATTTCTACCTGGAGAGAGGCAAGCTCCCGGTCGAGGAACTGATCTCCGATATCAAGAGCGGTCTCTTCATCACCGACCTGATCGGCTTTGGCATCAACGGCGTCACCGGCGACTACAGCCGTGGCGCGTCGGGCTTCTGGATCGAGAACGGCAAGCTCGCCTGGCCGGTGAGCGGCATCACGGTGGCGGGCAACCTCAAGGACATGTTCCTCAACATGACGCCGGCCAACGACCTGCAGTTCAAGGGCGCCACCAACGCGCCGACGGTGCGAATCGAAGGCATGACCGTCGCCGGCTCGTGATAAACTCGCCGGCATGATCCCTCTTGCAAGAATCGCGTTTCTCGCCGCAACGACGGTGCTCCTGGCCGGACCGGCATTCGCTCAAAGTGAGTTCCAGGCCTGTCTTCAGAACATCCAGGCCGAAGCGACGCGCCAGGGCGTGCCGGCACAGCTCGCCGACCGCGCCTTGCAGGGCCTCACGCCCGACCAGAAGGTCGTCGACCTCGATTCACGCCAGCCGGAATTCTCGCTGACCTACGCCAAGTACGTCGGCGCCTCGGTGACGCCCGAGCGCGTCGTCAAGGGCCAGCAGAAGATGGCGCAGCACCGCGCCCTGCTCGACGCCCTGCAAGCCGAGTACGGCGTGCCGCCGCAATACATCATGTCGTTCTGGGGCATGGAGACCAACTACGGCGGCTTCATGGGCGACTTCCAGGTCGTGCGCTCGGTGGCGACGCTCGGCTGCATGACCAAGCGTCAGGCGTTCTTCAGCAACGAGACGGTGCAGGCACTGCGCATCCTTGCCATGAACCATATGACCCGCGAGCAGATGCGCGGCTCGTGGGCCGGCGCCATGGGCAACATGCAGTTCATGCCCTCGACTTTCATGAAATGGGGCGTCGACCGCGACGGCAACGGCCGCATCGACCTGTGGAACAGCCTGCCCGACGCCTTCGCCTCGGCCGCCAATTTTTTGCGCGGCATCGGCTTCAGGCCGGGCCTGCCGTCGAGCGAGGAGGTCGTCCTGCCGCAGGGCTTTGCGCTCGACCAAGCCGACAGCACGATCGAAAAACCGGTGCGTGCCTGGGCGGCGATGGGCGTGAAGAAGGCGGGCGGCGCGCCGCTGGCCAATGTCGACGAGCCATCCTCGATCATCCTGCCGGCGGGCTGGCGCGGCCCCGCCTTCATCCTCTATCCCAACTTCAAGGCGGTGATGAACTGGAACCGCTCGACGCTCTATGCCCTGGCGGTCGGCGTCCTGGCGCGCCAGATCGCCGGCGGTCCACCGGTCATGCAGGCGCCGCCGGCCGACGATGAGCCATTGTCGCGCGATACCGTCATCGACCTGCAGGCGCGGCTGGCCAAGCTCGGCCTCTATACCGACGAGACCGATGGGCTGTTGGGCCCCAAGACACGCTCGGCGGTGCGGCTGTTCCAGAAACAGGCCGGCTTGCCGGCCGACGGTCATCCGACGCCCGACATGGTGCGCCGCCTGCAGCAGACGGTGCGGTAGGCGCCGGCGCCCTGTGACGGCGTTCGTCGTATTGAACAATCGAAGCGGGGTGCATGGCGTCGCCGGAACCACGCTGGCGGCCGTCGAGACGTGGTGCATGACGCATTTCCGCCGCGACGTGCTCCAGTTCACTCAGGTGCTTACGGCACGCTTCAACGGCGGTCTGATTGTATTGCGGGTTATCTCCGCCGACCGGCTGCTCGTGCGAGCCCGGATCTACCAGGCCGGCGTTCACGTAGCGACGGTCGCCCTTCGCTTCGATCCGCGACTGCGACAAGCGCACATCAGCTGGTTCGTCGTCGTCATGGCCGGCCGCGGCAGTACGGCCGCCAAGCATCTGCTGCAGAACCTGCTCCTGATCCAGCGGGATTGCGGCATCAGGCGCATCACCCTTCAAGCGGCTCTAAGCCATGGCGGTTACGTTTGGGCCACACATGGCTTCCTGCCGGCAACCAACACCAAGTGGCAGGCGCTCGCCAAACGCCTGGCGGCGAAATTCACGGTCCTGGCGGCGAACTTCGCGCCGGCAGAGGTGACGGCGATCGAGCGGCTCCTGCAGGCGCAGGATCGCCTGGCTCTGCGGGCGATCGCGGCCATCGCCACGCGCCATGGCAGCACGACGCTCGGCAAGCATCTGCTGATGGGCGAGCGCTGGGACGGCGAGCTCGATCTTTCCGATGAGCCTTCCGCACTCATATATTTTCGGCGTATAGGATTGATCGCATGAGCAAGAAGCCTGGACCCGATGTGCCGAGCCTCGTCGTGGCGGCAAATGCCGAGCCGAAACGTGGCACCCGGCTGGCCGTCGCCGCGCGCGCGCCGTCGAAGGCCAGGCCGGCGGCAACGCGTTCGGGGAATCGGGCGTTCGTTGCCGTGGAGGACGTGCTGTTTGCCGGCATGGGCAAGCGGGTTTTGGCCGCTGTCTTCACCGACGCCGAAATCGAGCGGCTTGCGACGCTGTTCGGCCTGTCCGCCGATGAGGTGGCGGAGCTCTACCGGCCTGCCGACCTCAGGCCGGTCGCAGCAACCGCACCGCGCCGGCGGAGAGCCCGATAGACACCGGCAGGGTGAGAGCGTTATCGCCATCGATCTGCACCGGCTGGAGGCCGTCCTCGCCGGCGTCGCTCAGCACCGAGACATGCACTTCGCGGCCGCAGACCACGCGATAGCCGCCGGTCCGCGGCAGGCGGCCCAGCAGCAGGGCGAGCCCGAAACGCAGCGTGTGCGAACGGCCCCAGCGCTCGAACAGGCAGACATGCAGCAGCGGCTCGCCGAGCGCGGCGTCCGGCGCCACAATATAGGGCCCGGCATAATGGCGGCTGCGGGTGACGATCACCGATGACGCCTCGTGCCGCACGCCATCGATTTCCACGCCATAGCGCACCGGTCGATAGCGGCGCGCTTCGATCAGCGAGCGCCACACATAGGCGGCGCGCCCCCAGCGCCGCTTGAAGGGGGCGCTGACGCCAGCCACCACCTTGGCATCGAAGCCCGCGCCCGCCATCAGCGAGAAGCAGCGCGGGCTGCTCGCGCCATTGGTCGCCTGGCCGGGCTGCACCAGCAGTTCACGCCCCGCCGTCATGGTCCGGGCGATCGCCGCCGCCGAAAAACCGAGGCCCAATTCGTGCGCTAAAACATTGGCGGTGCCGAGCGGCACGATGCCCAGCGCCGGCGTCGTATCGCGCCGTGCAGCGAGCCCGTTCACCACCTCGTTGATCGTGCCGTCGCCGCCGGCGACGGCGATCACGGCGTGGCAGGCCGCATCGCAGCTTTCGGCCAGACGCCGCGCATCGCCCGCCGCCCCTGTCTCGACCACGTCGACCGTCCAGCCCTCCGCGCGCACACAGCGCACGACGGCGTCGACCAGCCCGCGGCGGCGGCGGCCGGCCGTTGGATTGAGGATCAGCAGCATCGTCTTGGAGGCAACGAACGTCATCGAACTGTCACAACCGATTCACAGTGACGCAATGGCTGACATACACAATCCGCTGCGTCTCGTGCAATCGCGCACGACACATTTTGTGCCGGTCGAGTCTTATCCACATGACCGTGATCGAGCGTCACCAACCCGCCCGCCACCGCACGATCTTTCTTTCTGACATTCATCTCGGCACCCGCGGCTGCCAGGCCGAACTGCTGCTCGACTTCCTGAAGAAGAACGAGAGCGAGAATCTGTACCTGGTCGGCGACGTTGTCGATGGCTGGCGGCTGAAGCGCTGGTGGTATTGGCCGCAGAGCCACAACGACGTGGTGCAGAAGATCCTGCGCAAGGCGCGCAAGGGCACCAACGTGGTCTACATCCCCGGCAACCACGACGAGGCGGCGCGGCAGTACCGCCAGCTCACCTTCGGCGAGGTGCGCGTCGAGGAAGAGGCGATCCATCTCACGCCCGACGGCCGCAAGCTCCTGATCATTCACGGTGACCAGTTCGACGGCATCGTGCGCTATGCGCGCTGGCTCGCCATCCTGGGCGACTGGGCCTATGCCGCGGCGCTGCGCATCAATACGACGTTCAACTGGGGCCGCCGCAAGCTCGGCCTGCCCTACTGGTCGCTCTCGGCCTACCTGAAGCACAAGGTCAAGAACGCGGTGCAGTTCATCGACAACTACGAGCACGCCGTGGCGAGCGAAGCGCGCCGGCGCGGCGTCCACGGCGTGGTCTGCGGCCACATCCACCACGCCGAGATCCGCACCATCGACGGCATCCTCTATTGCAACGACGGCGATTGGGTCGAGAGCTGCACCGCACTGGTCGAGGATTTCGACGGCCGCCTGCGCATCGTGCGCTGGGCCGAAGAGCACGCGCGACGAGAGAGCGCGCTGCCGCGTCTCAGCCCGGCCCGGCTGGCGGCGGAGTAGCCCGGTTGCGCATCGCCATCGTTTCCGACGCCTGGCGACCGCAGATCAACGGCGTGGTGCGCACCATCGAGACGGTGGCCCAGCTCCTGCGCGCCGACGGCCACGACGTCGAAGTGTTCGGCCCCGACCGTTTCCGCACCCTGCCGTGCCCGACCTATCCCGAGATCCGCCTCTCGCTGTTCCCCGCGGCGCGCCTCGATCACATGCTGAAGCTCTACGCGCCCGATGCGATCCATCTCGTCACCGAGGGCCCGTTGGGCTGGGCGGCGCGCGCCTTCTGCCTCAAGCGCGACATTCCCTTCACCACCGCCTATCACACGCGCTTTCCCGAATACGTGCGCGCCCGCGTCCGCGTGCCGGTGGCCTGGAGCTACGCCTTCGTGCGCCGCTTCCACGCGCCGTCATCCGCCGTGCTGGTGGTCGCCCAGTCGATCCGCGACGAGCTCGCCCAGCGCGGCTTCAAGAACCTGGTGCCGTGGTCGCGCGGCGTCGACATCGCGGCCTTCCGCCCACGCCCGCGCAGCGACGGCGGCGGGCCGCGCCCGATCTGGCTCTATGCCGGACGGGTGGCGATCGAGAAGAACATAAAAGCCTTCCTTGAGCTCGACCTGCCGGGCACCAAATGGGTGGTGGGCGGCGGCCCGCAGCTCAAGCAGCTGAAGCGCCGCTACCCTGATGTGCGCTTCTTCGGCTCGGTCGACTCCCAGGAACTGTCGCGCCGCTACGCCGAAGCCGACTGTTTCGTCTTTCCCAGCCGCACCGACACATTCGGCCTGGTCATGGTCGAGGCGCTGGCCTCCGGCGTGCCGGTGGCGGGCTATCCGGTGCCCGGTCCGCTCGACGTCGTCACCACGGCGAATGTGGGCGCGCTGGACGAAGATCTGCGCACCGCCTGCCTGGCCGCCATCGCCTGCGAGCCGGCCGAGTGCCGCCGCCACGCCGAGACGTTCACCTGGACCAATTGTGCGGCGCAGTTCCTCGCGACCTTGCAGCCCATCCCGCGCGGCGTCTGGCAGCCGTTGAAGCGCCGCGCCCTGCCCGACGCGGCGGCCTCCTAGGACGGTTGAACTCGCCGTCGGACGCGCCTACGTCTGGGCAAAGCCAGCGGAGGCCGTCCATGCCAGCCCTCAACCACATCATCATCCCGGCCAAGGACAAGGACGCCTCGGCGACATTTTTAGCCGATATCCTGGGCGTGAAGGCAGGACCGCAATGGGGACCCTTCAGGCCGGTGCAGACCAGCAACGGGGTTACCCTCGATTTCGTCGATTCCAAGGATGTGCGCAGCCAGCACTATGCTTTCCTGGTCGACGACAAGGAATTCGACGCCTCGTTTGCCAAGCTGAAGAAAGCGGGAATCACCTACTACGCCGATCCGCACAAAAGCGGACCGGGCGAGATCAACCACCATTGGGGCGGCCGCGGCGTCTACTTCGAGGACCCCAACGGCCATCTGCTCGAGCTGATCACCAAGCCCTACGGCGAGCTGCCCGGCTGAGCGCTACTGCTGCTGCAGCGCGCGGCTGCCCGCCAGCACGCCGGCCCGACCGGCATCGGGGCCGGTCTGCTGGATGCTGCAGACCAGCGAGCCGGGCGACATCTCGACGTCGACGAAGCTTATCTCGCCCGGCGCCAGCCTGATCGACGACCAGTTGGCCGAGTCGGACGTGCCGCAGTGCATGGCATGCCATCCCGGTGTGGTTTCGATCCGCATCCAGGTCATCGGCGCCAGTTGGCCGATGAACATCGGACCTTCCCTCACGTTGATGGCCGGGCCGGTGGTTACGGGATTGTAGAAATAGATCGCCGCCATGCCGGCCGGCGGCGGGTTGAACTGCTTTCCGGCCACGTCCTGGTTGGGCGGCGCCATCGCCACCTGGGCCGCGCCGCAGCCGGCGAGCGCCAGCATTATTCCCCCAAAGAGTGCCTGTCGCATCGTGTCCCCCGCTCGTCGCAACATCGGCGATACGGGCGAGTGTGACATGTGGGTCCATGCGGACAAAGGCCCAGTGGCGAGCCTCAACCGTTCGGCGGCTCGCCGGCCTTGATCCAGGCCTGATAGAGCGCCTTGGTCTCGTCGTTGGGCGGATAGGTGCCCGTGATCGGCTTGCCCTGGCCGACGCGGATGGCGACGAATTTCTCCAGCCGCTCCTGCTCGAAGGAATCGCGCGCCACCTCGTCGGCGAGATGGCGCGGCACGACGATGGCGCCGTCCTCGTCGGCCACGATCACGTCGCCGGGATAGACCGCCACGCCGCAGATGCCGACCGGCGCCTGCACTTCCACCGGATGAAGATGATTCATGCTGGGTGGCGCGGCGGCGGCCGAGCAGAACACGGGAAAGTCGAACTTGCCGATGACCGGCGTGTCGCGGATGGCGCCGTCGGAGAGCACGCCCGCCACGCCGCGCACCTTGAGCCGCAGCGCCAGGATGTCGCCCAGTGTGCCGGATCGCGTGTTGCCTTCGGTGCCGATCACCAGCACGCAGCCGGCCGGCGTCTCCTCGATGGCGGCGCGTTGGGCGCTCGGCGGATCGTTGGGCGTCGGCGGCTTGTCGAGATCCTCGCGTCCGGGAATGTAGCGCAACGTATAGGCCGGCCCGACCAGTCGCGTGGCTTTCGGATTGAGCGGCCGCACGCCGTTCACCGCCGTATTGCGAAAGCCGCGCTTCAGCATCTGCATGGAGACGGTGGCCGTGCTCGCATACAGGAAATTCTTGATGGTTTCGGCGGCCAGCGGCGCGGTGGTCATGGTGTCTCCCTCTCTATAACAACGACCCCTGATTGCCGCTGCCGCCGTCACGGCGGCGAGGCGCCGCGGCGGGACGCGGTGCGCTTCCTGCACCGTCAATCACCTTGGCGCCGATGCGGCCGTCGGCGAATTCGATGCTGAGCGTGTCGCCCGCCTGGGTCTTGGCCGCCGCCAGCACGGGATGGCCGTCCTGGTCGCGCACCAGGGCAAAGCCGCGGCTCAGCACGGAATGGAAGGAGTAGCTTTCCAGAAGCTTGCCGAGCTGGTCGACCTGGCGCCGGCCCTGCTGCAACAAGTCGCCACCATGGCGCCTCAGCCGCTCGCCGTATTGCTCGAGCCGTTCGAGCATGTGCTCGGCCTTTTGCAGCGTGTCGGCCTTGAAACGCTCGCCCGCCGACCTCAGTGCCCGGACTTCGCTGTCGAGCAATTGCTGCTTGGCATCCATCACGCGCTGCGGACTGGCAAGCCGGGCCGCCGCCAGTTGATGGCCGCGGCGCTCGACGAGCTGGCGCGTGGCCAGCGCCAGCCGTTCGCCACTGACATCGAGCCGCTGCTGGCGTTCCTCGATCAGGCGCAGCGGATCGCCCAGCCCGCGCGCCAGGCCAGTTACGGCGAGCGTGGCTTCGCGCAGGATGCGGTTCATGCAGGCCATGGTGCGCTTGCCGAAATCGAGCGTCTGGGCGATCAGGTCGGCGCGCACCGGCACCGCCATCTCGGCCGCCGCCGTCGGCGTCGGCGCGCGGCGGTCGGCGGCGAAATCGATCAGGGTGGTGTCGGTCTCGTGGCCCACCGCCGAGATCAGCGGAATGGTTGACGCCGCGGCGGCGCGCACCACGATCTCCTCGTTGAAGGCCCAGAGGTCTTCCAGGCTGCCACCGCCGCGCGCCACGATCAGGATATCTGGCCGCGGCACCGCCCCTTCCACGGACAGGCGGTTGAAGCCCGCGATGGCGGCAGCCACCTCGCCCGCCGCCTTCTCGCCCTGCACGGCGACCGGCCACACCAGCACATGACGCGGAAAGCGGTCGGCAAGACGGTGCAGGATATCGCGGATCACCGCGCCGCTGGGCGAGGTCACGACGCCCACGACCTCGGGCAGGAATGGCAACGGCCGCTTGCGATCGGAATCGAACAGGCCCTCGGCCTGCAGCTTCTTGCGCCGATCCTCCAGCAGTTTCAGCAGCGCGCCTTCGCCTGCGAGCTCCAGGCGGTCGATGATGATCTGGTAGCGCGAGGAGCCGGCATAGGTCGTGAGCCTGCCGGTGACGATCACCTCCATGCCCTCCTCGATCTTGATACCGAGGCGCGGCATGGTGGTCTTCCAGCACACCGCGTCGAGCACGGCGTTCTCGTCCTTCAGGCGGAAATAGCAGTGGCCCGAGCGCGGAAACGAAGGTTGGCTGATCTCGCCGCGCACGCGCACGCGCGGAAACGACGTCTCGATCTCCCGCTTGAGCGCAAAGGAGAGCTCGGAGACGGTGAACTCCGGAATATTGCTGACAGCCTGGTCGGGCGCGGTCGACTCCATGTCCCGACGCTACACCCGGGCATCAATGTATGCGAGCGGGCCCTTCCAGCCGAGTAGGCGTGCGTCCGAAGTGGCAAGCGATGCACCGAGCTTGAGCGCGGTCGCGACGATCAACCGGTCGGCGGGATCGTCGTGAATATGCTGCAACTCATTGGCCGCGATACCGATCACGCCATCGACCGCCACTTCGCGAACACCAAGACGCAGAACGCTGGCGCGCCAATCCGTCACCGGTTGAGTCAGACCGAACTTGCCCTTGCGGATCTTGAGCGCGAGTTCCCAGAACGAGATCGCCGACACATGAGCGATGCCGTCCAATACGGCTTGCTCGATCGATCGCGCAGCGCGACTGCCCAAGGCCTTGTCTCCTTCGAACGCCCAAACCAAGGCATTGGTATCGAGAACGACGCTCATTCCTTGAGTGCTTCCCAATCTTCGCCCGTCGGTTCATCAAGATCGCCCATGAGGGTAACCGATCCCTTGAGCGCCCCAATGATCGACTTCGGCTTGTCCACAAACGGTACGATCTCCGCCACCGGCTTGCCGTTCTTGGTCACGATGACGCGCTCATGCGTGGACGCGACCTCGTCCAGCACGCCCAAAAACTTCGCTTTGCACTCCGACGCTTTCATGGTTTTTGTCATAGCGAAACCTACAATGTGACCATGGTCATGACCATAGTCATATTGTCAAAATAGGGTCTGATATCAAGGGGTTGGGAATGCGGATTTTGGTGGTTGGCGGTGGCGGGCGCGAACATGCGCTGTGCTGGGCGATTTCGGCCTCGCCGCTTTGCACCAAGCTCTACTGTGCTCCCGGCAATGCCGGCATCGCCCAGGTGGCCGAGTGCATCGACGTGGCAGCCGAGGACATCGCCGGGCAGGTGGCGCTCGCCAAGCGAGAAAAGATCGACTTCGTGGTGGTTGGTCCCGAAGTGCCGCTGGCGGCGGGTCTCGCCGATCGCTTGAGCGAAGCGGGCATAAAAGTATTCGGCCCATCGGCCCAGGCGGCGCAGCTCGAAAGCTCGAAAGGCTTCACCAAGGAGCTCTGCCGGCGCCACGGCATCCCGACCGGCGCCTATCAGCGCTTCACCGACGCCGACCAGGCGATTGCCTACATCAAAGCGCAGGGCGCACCGATCGTGGTCAAGGCGGACGGGCTCGCCGCCGGCAAGGGCGTCGTCGTGGCCGAGACCGTCGAGCAGGCGACCGAGGCGGCGCGCGACATGCTGTCGAACAACCGCTTCGGCGCCGCCGGCGCGTCCGTCGTGATCGAGGAATTCTTGGTTGGCGAGGAGGCGAGCTTCTTCGCGCTGTGCGACGGCGAGCACGCTCTGCCGCTGGTCGGCGCGCAAGACCACAAGCGCGCCTTCGACGGCGACAAAGGACCCAATACCGGCGGCATGGGCGCCTATTCGCCGGCGCCGGTGTTCGACGACGCCATGCAGAAACGCACCATGGACGAGATCATCCTGCCCACGGTGCGCGCCATGGCCGAGGCCGGCGCGCCGTTCAAGGGCGTGCTCTATGCCGGCCTGATGATCACCGACCAAGGCCCGAAAATCTTCGAGTACAACTGCCGCTTCGGCGATCCCGAGTGCCAGGTGCTGATGATGCGGCTGAAATCCGACATCCTGCCGGCGCTGATCGCCTCGGCCGACGGCGGGCTAAAGCATTTCGACCTGCGCTGGTCGGCCGACACGGCGCTCACCGTGGTGATGGCGGCCAGGGGCTATCCCGATGCCTACCAAAAGGGCAGCGAGATCCGCGGCCTCGACGCGGCGGGCAAGGTCGAAGGCGTGGAGATTTTTCACGCCGGCACGAAAGCCGATGGCTCACGCGTCCTGGCCAATGGCGGGCGGGTGCTGAACGTGAGCGCCGTGGCGCCGACTGTCGAGGAGGCGCGGGCGCGGGCCTATCGTGCCGTCGATCTGATCGACTGGCCGGAGGGCTTTTGCCGGCGCGATATCGCATGGCGGGCAGTCGGCCGGCAGCCGTGACACGCCGCCGTCGCCGGGGCTAGGGTCGATCCATGCTCGATTCCGCCGACCAATCCCAGCGCCTGCTGGCGCAACTGCGCTTTCCCTGCGGCGACGTGCCCGAACCCGGCACCATCAAGAACGTCGCGCCCGGCATCTACTGGCTGCGCATGCCGCTGCCCTTCCAGCTCAACCACATCAACCTGTGGCTAATCGAAGAAAAGACCGGCTGGACCATCGTCGACACTGGCATCAACACGCAGGCCACGCGCGAGCTGTGGGAGAAGATCTTCGCCGAAAAGCTTCTGGGCAAGCCGGTGACGCGGGTGATCGCCACCCACCTGCATCCCGATCATGTCGGGTTGGCGGGCTGGCTGTGCGAGCGCTGGGATGCGCCGCTCTGGATGACGCTGGGCGAATACATGAGCGCCATCGCCGCGCGCAACGACTTCATCGAGAACGAGGACCTGCGCGCCGCCCATCTCAAGCACAACGGCGTGCCGGCCGATCGCATTGGCCTGTTCCACCGCCACAAGGGCGGCTACGCCAAGGGCATGGTGCCGCTGCCCACCGCCTTCCATCGCATGATCCACGCCCATCCGATCACCTTGGGCGGCCATCGCTGGGACGTCATCGTCGGCCGCGGCCACGCGCCCGAGCATGCCTCGCTGTGGTGCCCGGAGCTCAACGTGCTGATCGCGGGCGATCAGGTGCTGCCCAAGATCAGCACCAATGTCGGCGTATGGCCCAACGAGCCCAGGGCCGATGCGCTCACCTGGTTCCTCGACGGCTTCTCACGCTTCCGCCGCCTGCCGGCCGACGCGCTGGTGCTTCCCTCGCACGGCTTTCCCTTCATCGGCCTGCACACAAGGCTCGACCAGCTGGTTTCCCATCACGATGCGCGCCTGAACGACATGACCGCCGCCATCGCCCAACGCGGGCCTGAGGGCGCGACCGGCTGGGACATGGTGCCGGTGCTGTTCCCGCGCCATCTCGACAACAACCAGATCGTGTTCGCCTTTGGCGAGACCCTGGCCCATCTCCATTGCCTGGAAACCCGCGCGCGCGTGAAGCGGGTCGTCGAAGGCGGCGTGCACCGCTTCGTCGCCCTGGTCGATGCCAACGCCCAGCCGCCGGCCGACGATTCGGACGCCGACGTGATGGATGTCGGCACGGCCTAGCGTGCTACGTCCGCTGCCAGCGATAGCGAACGTCGGGCATCTTTTCCTCGTTGTCCGCGCCATCGGTGAAGCGGATCGCGCGAAAGCCGCGCGCTTCGTAGAAGCGGCGCGCCCGTGTATTGGCCTGGAAGCACCAAAGCTCGAGGGCGTCGACGCCGGAGGCCTTGGCGACGTCGACCAGCAGCGAGCCCGCCCCCGCCCCGATGCTCGCCGGATGCGTGTAAAGCAGGCGAATTTCCTGCCCGTTGCGCGCCAGAAACGACACGATACCGTCATCGCCTTCCGCGACGGTCACGTCGCAGGTCTTCAGGATGACGCTCTCGATGAAGCGGCGACGCTCCTCGTCCGTGCGCACCGTCGGCAGGAACGTGAGCAACCGGAAGGACGACGAAAACACCGCGGCGATGTCCTCGGCATCCTCGATCGTCGCCGGGCGGCATCGGAAGCGGACTGCCATCGCCCGATACTGGCCTAAAGTCCCAATGCGCGTCGACCTCTTCGACTTCGATCTTCCCCAAGACCTCATCGCCCAACGCCCTGCCCATCCACGCGATTCGGCGCGGCTGCTCGATGTCGCCGGCGATGGTCTGCACGATCGCTCGGTCCGCGACCTGCCTGGCCTGCTGCGTCGAGGCGACTTGCTCGTCTTCAACGACACCAAGGTCATCCCGGCGCGCCTGATCGGCGTGCGCCTCGCCGACTCCGGCCGCCAGGATGTAGCGGTCGAGGCTCTGCTGATCCGCGACCTCGGCCGAGGCCGCTGGCTTGCCTTCGCCCGTCCCGCCAAGCGCCTGCGGCCGGGTGACGGTCTCTCCTTCGCCGGCCGGCTCGACGCCAAGGTCGAGACCAAGAACGAGGACGGCTCGATCGTGCTTGCCTTCGAGACCACCGGTCCTGCCTTCCTCGCTGCGCTCGAAACAGGCGGCGCCGTGCCGCTGCCGCCCTACATCCGCGGCGGCATCGCCGATGCGCGCGATCGCGCCGATTACCAGACGCTGTTTGCCCGCTACGACGGCTCCGTAGCCGCGCCCACCGCCGGCCTGCATTTCACGCCGGCGCTGTTGGCCTCGCTCGCCGCTGCCGGCATCGCCACGGCCGGCGTGACCCTGCATGTCGGCGCCGGGACCTTCCAGCCGGTCCGGGTCGACGACACCGACGCGCACACCATGCACGCCGAATGGGGCGAGGTGCCGCGAGCCACCGCCCATGCGGTCGAGGCGACGCGCGCCGCCGGCGGCCGGATCGTGGCGGTCGGCACGACCTCGCTGCGGCTGCTCGAATCGGTGGCGCGCGATCACGACGGCGCCGTGAAGCCATGGAGCGGCCAGACCGACATTTTCATCGTGCCGGGCTTTCGCTTCCGCGCCGTCGACCTCTTGCTCACCAACTTCCACCTGCCGCGCTCTACGCTCTTCATGCTGGTGGCAGCCTTCGCCGGGCTGGAGCGCATGAAGGCCGCCTATGCGCACGCCGTGAGCGAGCGATACCGCTTCTATTCCTACGGCGATTGTTGTTTGTTGCGGCGATGAGCCTTTCCTTCGAACTTGTGGGCCGCGATGGCGCCGCCCGCCGCGGCCGGATCAAGACCGCGCACGGCACGGTCGAGACGCCCGCCTTCATGCCGCTCGCCACCGCCGGCACCGTCAAGGCGATGCTGCCGCAGTCGGTGGCCGAGACCGGCGCCGAGATCGTGCTCGGCAATACCTTTCACCTGATGCTGCGGCCGGGGGCGGAAAGGGTGGCGGCGCTGGGCGGGCTGCACAGATTCATGAACTGGCCCGGCCCGATCCTGACGGATTCGGGCGGCTTCCAGGTGATGTCGCTCAAGGAACTGCGCAAGCTCGATGCCGACGGCGTCACCTTCCGCTCGCCGATCGACGGTTCGGAGCATCGGCTGACACCCGAGCGTTCGATCGAGATCCAGAATCTTTTGGACACCGACATCACCATGTCGTTCGACGAATGCACGAGCTGGCCGATCGAAGAGGATGTCGCCGCCTTCTCGATGCGGCTGTCGATGAAGTGGGCGGCGCGCGGCAAGCGGGCGTTCAGCGAACGGCCAGGCTACGGCCTGTTCGGCATCGTGCAGGGCAGCATCTTCCCGGCTTTGCGCGCCGAGAGCGCCAAGGCGCTCACCAACATCGGCTTCGACGGTTATGCCGTGGGCGGGCTGGCCGTCGGCGAGGGCCAGGAGGCGATGTTCGCCACGCTCGACGTCACCCTGCCGCTGCTGCCGGCCGACCGGCCGCGCTATCTGATGGGCGTCGGCCGGCCCGCCGACATCGTGGGCGCCGTAAAACGCGGCATCGACATGTTCGACTGTGTGCTGCCGACGCGCGGCGGCCGCACGGCGCAGGCCTTCACGCGCCGCGGCGAGCTCAACCTGCGCAATGCGCGGCACCGCGACGATCTCCGGCCGATCGACGAGCATTGCGCCTGCCCGGCCTGCCGGCACCACAGCCGCGCCTACCTGCACCATCTCGTCCGCGCCGAGGAGATTCTCGCGTCGATGCTGCTGACGTGGCACAATCTGCAATACTACCAGGACATCATGCGCGGACTGCGGGGCGCCATCGAGGCCGGCTCACTCGGCCACTGGATCGCCGCATTCGAGGCAGAACAAAGTCGCGGGGACATTCCGCCATTTTGTGACGGAGTTTGACGACATGCCCAACGAGGCGTTGATCGTGGT
>Ga0070698_100004235_pt1 | contig 15769 bp, 16 predicted proteins | sample KBSK1502metaG_FD_65477 | JGI IMG/M metagenome (GOLD analysis project Ga0070698, IMG submission 65477) | Corn, switchgrass and miscanthus rhizosphere microbial communities from Kellogg Biological Station, Michigan, USA - KBS K1-50-2 metaG | ecosystem: Host-associated > Plants > Roots >...
GCGATTGGCCGAGCTAGTCGGCGCCGAAGTGGAATTTTCTCCCGAAGTGATCGGCGACCAAGCGGAAGAGGCGAGTCGTCAGTTACTGGAGGGCGGAATATTGCTGATCGAGAATGTCCGTTTTTACGAGCAAGAGGAGGCCAATGATGCTGATTTTGCCCGGCAGTTGGCTCGGCTCGGTGACGTGTTCGTCAACGATGCGTTTGGTGCAGCTCACCGTGCCCATGCGAGTACCGAGGGTGTTGCTCACTGTCTATCTTCCGCCGCCATGGGTCTGTTAATGGAGAAAGAGCTACGCTATCTCCAGGATGAGTTGGCTACTCCGGAGAAACCATTCCTGGTAATCTTGGGGGGAGCAAAGGTCTCGGACAAAATTGGCGTCATCAAGGCGTTAATGGAAAAAGCCGACGTCTTCTTAATTGGCGGTGCGATGGCGTATACGTTTTATCGCGCAATGGGCATTCCCACCGGAGCCAGCCGAGTGGAGGAAGACAAGGTACATCTCGCGGAGGAGCTGCTACAACTCGCCGAGCAAAAGGGAATCAAGTTTTTGTTGCCGGTAGACAATATCGAGACAGACGAGTTCAAAGCAGGGGCCCATTCTCGCAACACACCGCTCTTGTCTAAGGAACGTGGGATTACCGACGGTTGGGAAGCAGTTGATATCGGATCGGAGACGATTCACTTATACGAAACAGAGATCGAGAAAGCAAAGACGGTGCTCTGGAATGGGCCGGTCGGAGTTTTTGAAATTCCTGATTTCGCCAATGGAACGAAAGCACTTGCGGAAGCCCTGGCTCGTTCATCGACAAAATCGATTATCGGTGGAGGAGACTCGGTAACCGCGGTAAAGCAGTTCAGGCTAGCTGATCGGATGACATTTATTTCCACCGGTGGCGGCGCATCACTGGAACTGTTGGAAGGTAAGACACTTCCCGGAGTGGCCGCTCTCACCGATAAATGATCATGCGCAAGAAGATCTTGGCCGCGAACTGGAAGATGAACCTCACGCACCTAGAGGCCGAGTCTTACATGCACACTTTTTTGGGCGAGATCGGTGAGGTCGATGACGTCGAGATCGTGATGATTCCGCCGTTTACTTCGATTCCGATGCTAGCCCAAATCTCTGAAAAAGCCCCCTTCATCCGAATCGGTGCGCAAAATATGTATTGGGAACGAAGCGGCGCTTACACCGGAGAGATCAGTGCAACGATGCTTCGGGTCTTATTTGTGAAGTACGTCGTGATTGGCCACAGCGAGCGTCGGATGTTGTTTGGTGAGACGGATGAAACGGTCAACCGCAAAGTTCACTCGGCTCTGGAAGCCGGGTTACGGCCCATTGTCTGTGTCGGCGAGTCAACTATCGAGCGCGACAATGACGAAATAGAGACGGTGCTAAGGAGACAGCTCGAGTTGGGGCTGAAAGATCTTTCGGTCAAAGATGCTGCAGAGATCGTGATCGCATATGAACCGATCTGGGCGATCGGGACAGGTCGTACCGCGACACCGGTTCAGGCAGAGGAAGCGCATCGTTTTATTCGTTCAGTTCTTGGCAAAATGTTTGGCACCGGAGCAGCGGAACGTGTCCGAATTCAATACGGCGGAAGCGTAAAGCCAGAGAATGCGCAAGAATTGATGCGCCAGTCTGACATCGATGGAGCACTAATCGGAGGAGCGAGTCTGGATCCGCACGGTTTCGCCAAGATTATTCGGCACGCGGAGGCGGTGTTACATTAGTGTTGTTCCCTCGCCGCCGCATGCTGGTTCCCTTGGCATCGTAGGGCGCGGACTCCATTCCGCGCCATAAAGTCAGCTCCACCAATCACTCCTTTTTATTTTTCTCACCCTGAGCCAGCTGAACTACCATGCCATTGGCCAAGCTATCGGATGGATTGACGACAACGCGGTCGTTCCCGGTAAGACCGTCCACGACCTCAAGTTTAGCTCCAAGATCGCGGCCGATCTTGATCGGACGAATTTCTACCTTTCCGTCCGGTTTAACGATCCCGACCGAGGCCCCCTCTTCCCGAAAGAGAAGTACGTTGGCCGGCACCAACCATGCGCGGTCCGGGCTCTCGGTCTGTAACCGCACCTGCGCATAAGCGCCCGGGAAAAGTTCGCCCGATTCGTTCGGAACCTGTAGCTCCGTCAGTAGCGTTCGGGTCGTTGGGTCGATCGCGCCAGCAGTGCGTACTACTGTCGCTGGAAAGTGCCGATTAGGGAACTCGTTGAAGCTGAGATCCGCTTGGGTTCCCTCGCGGACCGCATGAGAAAAACCTTCCGGCACGGTGACGTAGATCCGCAAAGGCGAAGTCTGAGCCATCGTGAAAAGAGCGTTACCCGATCCCGAGTTGACCAGTGCACCGACATCGGTATTGCGGCTCGTAACTAACCCGTCAAAGGGCGCTTTTACGAGTTTAAAGGCCTCGAGGGCTTCCAGCCGTTTCACGTCCGCTTCGCCAGCGGTAACGGTGGCCTGCTTCACCTGAAAGTCACCGGTTGAGTTGTCAATGTCCTGGCCTGCAATGACGTGCCTTTGGAATAACTCCTTGTTCCGCTCGTAGGTTACCCGCGAAAGGTCGAGCGCGGCTTGGGCCACCTTGAGATTGGCGCGAGACTGGTTGAGTTGTTGATCAACTTCCGGGGTATCAAGTTCAGCCAGTACGTCTCCGCTTTTCACTTTGGCACCAATGTCGAAATACCACTTTTTCACGTAACCACTGGTTTGGGCGAAGATCGGCGCTTGGGTGAATGCTCTTGTTTCTCCCGGAAGCTGCAGTGTTACCTTGGCCGGCGCTTTTTCTGGGCTTACGACGGTGACGATTGGCAGCGCCGTAGCATCCGATTGGGCCTGAAGCACCTTCGTAGCAGCGGAGCGAGAGGCGATCCCAAGGATGGCCAATCCGGCCGCGGCAATCACGGCAATCACCGCCACGACCTTGAGAAACCGAAAGCGGTGAGTTTTTGCCGGTTGCGATGTTCTCGCCGACGGGACGGTTGAATGTGGATTTGGTTCCAGAATGCTTTCCTTCATACACGAAAAGTTTGTTGTGGTTAGGATGACGCGGGTTCTGGGGAGGGCGATAAGTGAGACACACCTATCCGCTTACGAATCACCATGAAAACCGTCGGTACAAACAACAGGGTCGCGATCGTTGCGAAGATCAGTCCGCCGATTACTGCCCGGCCGAGCGGCGCGTTTTGTTCGCCACCTTCACCCAGCCCGAGCGCCATCGGCACCATGCCGATAATCATCGCTGCCGCGGTCATCAGGACTGGCCGTAGCCGTACGTATCCGGCTTGGAGCGCCGCCTGATATGCATCGTGGTGTTCCTGAAACTGTTCGTTGGCAAAGGTGATGACCAATACACTGTTAGCGGTCGCGACTCCCATGCACATGATCGCTCCCATTAGCGCTGGAACACTCAATGTCGTTCCGGTCAGGAATAACATCCAGACAATACCGGCGAGGGCGCATGGCAGGGCCATGATGATGATAAAAGGCTCCGACCAAGACTGGAAGTTAACAACCATCAGCAGGTAGACAAGGACCATCGAGAAAGCCAGGCCTAGATATAGCCCGGTGAAGGAGTCGTTCATGGTCCGAACCTGACCGCGCAAGACAATGCTGCTGCCCTTCGGCAGAGTGCCGCGGGCTTGATCAACTAGCTTCGTGACTTCGGAACTAACTGATCCAAGGTCTCTTCCATCCACGTTACCATAGACGTTGATCACCGGACGGATATCGAAATGATCCTCGATGGGCGCCGTCGTGCCGCGCGAGATCTGGGCGATGTTCCCTAATATTTGGGGTGGTAATCCGGCCGTGCCAACAATCGGCACATTCAGCAAGGCATTTAACGAGTTGATATCATATTGGGGCGTTTGCGCGTTGAGCTGATAGCTCACCCCATTTTTTGGATCAACCCAGTAGTTCGGAGCGACTTGGTTTGATCCAGCCAGCGCTCCCAGCACGCTGGTAGCAGCCTGATTTTCGGTTATTCCCAGCAAGCCGGCGCGAGTACGATCGACGGTGACATTCAATCGCGGCGTGTCTTGCGGCTCTTGCACTCGTACATCCACGGCGCCAGGAATCCGTTTAATCTGATCGGCCAATTTGTTTGCGATGGCGGCGTTGTGGGTCTTGTCGGCGCCGACGATTTGCACATCAAATGGCGCGGGTAACCCGAAATTCAGAATTTGCGCGACGATATCCGCGGGCGGGTACCAATAAGATACGGAGGGGAATTGAGTCCGGAGGCGCTCCCGGATCTGTCGCATAAAGCCGACGGTTGGATCATGATCTGGGTTGAGCGAGACGATAATATCGCCGTCGGCCGGACTCATTGTCCCAGTGGTGTTATACGACAAATTGATCCCGCTATAGGGTATGCCGATGTTGTCAATGATCCCTTGCAGCTGCTTTTTCGGGATTACCTGACGAATCATTCCTTCGATCTGGTCTACCGTTCGCGCGGTTTCCTCGATCCGAGTACCCGATTTCGTCCGGACATGGAGGTCAAAGCGACCGGCATCGACCGCCGGGAAAAAATCTTGACCCAGCCACGGCACTAAAAGAAAGGAACCGACCACCACCACGAGGACCCCAAGGCCAACCGGTCCGGCATGACGAAGAAACAGGCTCAAAAAATCGCGGTAAACTTCGCGCATCGATTCGAATCGCCGGTCAAAGCCGCGATGAAACGCTCCGAACCAGCCGAAAATTCCGCTTTTCTTCGCTGCCGGATGGGCCCCATGGTTGCCGTCCCGACCGAAGAAATACATGGCGAGCGTCGGCACGAGTGTTCGCGAAAGCAGATATGAAGCGAGCATCGCGAAGATCACCGATTCAGCGAGGGGTGCGAACAAATATTTCGCCGTTCCCGACAGGAAGAAAATTGGGACGAAAACGATGCAGATACACAGGGTTGAGACAAAGGCCGGCACTGCGATTTGGGCAGTTCCATCCCGGATCGCCTCCAGGTTCGATTTTCCTTCGGCTAAGTTGCGGTCGATGTTCTCGATTGTCACCGTTGCGTCGTCGACCAAGATACCAACCGCAAGCGCGAGCCCACCCAGCGTCATGATGTTGATCGTTTCATGCAGCGCGCTCAATACCACCAACGATGAAAGGATGGAGAGCGGGATAGAGATGACAATAATGAGAGTGCTTTTCCAATCACCGAGGAAGAGCAAGATCATGATTGCGGTAAGACAGGCAGCGATGATTGATTCGCGAACGACCCCTTCGATTGCCGCATTCACAAACAGTGACTGGTCGGTAAGAAAACTGAGATTAAGGCTGTCCGGCAACGTTTTCTTGATCTCCGGCAGCTTGGTCTTGATGCCACTGACAATGTCCAAGGTCGACGCATTGCCAGTTTTCTGAATGTCGAGCATCGTGGCGCGGGAGCCATCAAACCGCACGATGTTCGTTTGGGGGATGCTCCCGTTCCGCACATTCGCAACATCCCGAACGTAGATGGTCGAATTCCCGATCACCTTTACCGGGATCGAATTAAACTCTTCCGCCGTCAGCGGACTGTAATTGAGTCCGACTTGATACTCCGTCGGGCCGATCTTTGCGGTGCCAGAGGGCAAAATCAGGTTCTGTGCATTGACGGCGTTGACAACGTCAATCGGTTGAAGCCCATGCGCCTGAAGCGCCGGATAGTTCAAATCGACCGCGATGAATTTCTGCTTTCCTCCGTACGGATAGGGTACGGCTGCTCCCGGCACGGTGACCAGCTGGGTTCGAACGAAATTCAGCGCGAAGTCGTTGAGTTGCTGTTCGGAGAGCTCTTTGCTGCTCAAACCGACGCGAAGGACTGGCACATTGGATGCGCTGTAGCTAAGGACCAGGGGTGGTGTGGTGCCGGTTGGTAGCTGCCGCAGTATGGCCTGGGAGACGGAGGTGACTTGAGCAATAGCAGTGGGGACACTAGCGGTTGGCTGCATGAAGACCTTCACCACGCCGATCCCGTACAAGGACTGCGACTCAATATGCTCGATATTGTCGACCGTCGTCGTGAGCACGCGTTCATAGGGCCACACGATGTGGCTCTCCATATCTTCTGGAGAGAGGCTGTTATAGTTCCAAATCACCGAAATGACCGGTATGTTGATGCTGGGAAAGATGTCTTTGGGGGTGCTGAGAATCGACAACACACCAGCGATCAAAATGAAGATCGCGAGGACAATGAACGTGTAAGGCCTACGAAGGGCGAGATTTACGATCCACATAACAATGTCTGGCCGGTCAATGCCTCGAAAGGATCAGCGAAAGCGAGTTTCATTGGAACGGATGATGAGGGGGATGCTACATTGGAATGGCCAGATTGTAAACCGACAGATCGGTCAATTTTTTTAGCGAGCCTGCTCTCCCAATGGCTGTGAATGCCTCTAGAGCTGCAGAGTGCCGCTTTTTTCAACCAGCCCAATCTTTTCAACTTCTGCAATGAGATCTCGCACATGACGTAATGCGTTCTTTCCCCGCCGAGTGCGAATTGTTCTCTCGAATCCAGCGCTGATTCGCCGCGCATTCTCCAATGTGTTCTGCAGTTTCGGCGTTCCAACCCGGGCAGAAAGGTTGTCATACATGTCGGCAAGCTTTGCGATCTGCACGATCTCTGGTGCATTAAATAGCCTTTCATCGTACTCCCGCTCCCGCCTTCTCTTCGGCAAAGCCTCATTCTTGGTCAACGCTTCAACATAATAAGCAATCGTCCTGCCAAAGAGTTGATCGATTTCGTCCAATGAAGTCCCAGTGTCTTCCACCACATCGTGGAGAATCGTTGCGATGATGATCTCTTGATCGTCGACATCGAAAAGATCGCGGAGAATGAAGGTTGCGCGGACGACGTGCGCAAAATAGGGAGTTTGGCCGTCGGGAAGAGTTTGATATCGGTGCTTGAGTGCCGCGTACCGAAACGCGCGCAACACCAGTTGCGTGCCCGACTCCAGCTCCGATCGCATCCCGCTACTCCGTTGTCAGCACAGCGGCAGCGGCAGAATAGCCGTGGAGGAAACTTCGCGCACCAATCGGGCCAATTTCGCCGTTACAGAAGAAGCCGGCGAGAGGCGAGGCCCCCAAACTTTCGGCCAGGGTCACGGCGTCATGGCTGGAAGTACCGAACAGCCCCTGTCCTCGACCGGCGCACGAGAACAGCAGGTTAGCCCACGGCCGAACTCCACGGTTTGCGATGTTTTTCGCTCCCTCGACCATGTCTTGGTGAGCGGATTTCGAATCTCTGATCTGAAACTGAACGGTTTGGCCGATTCGAGGATATGCCCCCACGGCCAATGCACCAATTTGCGGGTCGGCGCCGAGAATGTTCCGAATCAAGAAATCGCCTCGTTTGAACTCATCCACATATTCTGATGCGGCCAAGCCAAGGAACAGATTATTGCGGACCGCGTTTCGTTCCTCAGCCGGAACAGTAAGGAACGCAGCCTCCAGGGTCTGATAGGCAGGCACGTTTCCGATTTCGAGAATAAAGTTGTCTTCGGCCTTAGTAATCGGAGAAGGATCCCCAATCGGACGGCATCCCTGGCTCATCAATACTTGAATGGCGATGGGCGAACTCAATGAAACCGCAATTATCGGAGCGCTGATGATATCGCCGTCCCGGAAAAGGAAATCTTCGGACTCGCTCGCGCTGGCCAAGCCGCCAACGATTGGTTTCTCGGGGAACGAACTATTCCAACTTTCCAGCCACTTCTCGATCTCTCGGAACGCCGGATTCCCTAACACAATCCAACCGTTCACGTCGTTCGGCTGCAGTCCGGTGAATTCCCGCCAAAATTCCGGATCTGACCCTCCTTCGACATCGTTTTCGGAAATCGTAAATATCTGAAAGCTATTTTCAGGAATCGATAGCAACAGAATGCTTAGTCCGGGACGATGCTCTAGTTCGGTCTTTGTGCCGATGATACCGGAGCCAGAACAGCCGACCAATCGCGGTACCCGTGCGTGCAAACGAATCAGTTCGAGAGTGTCTTCCAGGTGGCCTCTCCATTCCGGCGTCGCAAAAACAAATCCCAGAGCAGCATTTCCTCCCAGCTGAGTCCTCAGCTTCTGAGCGACTGCGATGATTTCCGGCTCAGAGTAGGTCCCGGCGAATAGCTGTGAGACGGCATGTGGTGTCATTGCTGTCATTGCTTCAATCTACAGGTTCCCGGCCAGATTCAAAGCATCGGAGACTGACGGTCGAGGGATTTCTTAATACCTTCGAGGCGGTTGTGAGAAGCGGTTCTCAGGATTACACTTTTTCGTTTATGCGCGTCTTGATCACGGCGGGACCAAGTAGTGAGCCGATCGATGAGGTACGGGTGATTACCAATCGATCGACCGGAGAACTTGGAACTCTGCTCGCCGAGTGTATCTCGCGAGCCGGCCACACGGTGGAAATACTTCTTGGGCAGGGTGCCAGCTTTCAATGGACCGGAGCCAAGCTCTTTGCCAGTAACGAAGAACTAGAGCGCCTGGTCGCCCAGGTCTTTCAGCCCGAAACCGTAGACGTCGTATTTCATGCCGCGGCACTAGCCGATTTTCGAGTGGGCCGGATCGAGATTAATCGAACCAGACAATTGGCACCGAAGATTGCCAGCGACGCCGGTCCGGTTTGGCTCGAACTGGTGCCGCAATCCAAGCTGATCGCGAAACTCCGAAACTATTTTCCGAAAGCAAGGATTGTCGGCTGGAAATACGAGCACGGTATCACCCGAGATGAACTTTTGTCGGAGGCGGCTCACCAGATGCAACAACACCGTACCAACGCTTGCGTTATAAATGGTCGCGCCTTTGGCCCTGGTTTCGGGGTTTGTACGAGCGCCGGACTCATTGCGACCTGCGACTCGAAGCTTACGCTGGCAGAATTCTTCGTTCGTTGGATCCGACACCGTTCGGCTGACGCCGAACGGTGAAAGCAGATAGCAGATAGCAGACAGGGGCATTTGAAACGGTTGGCTCTGCGCCCTACAATACCGGATGAGCCAGACTTTTGTTCCCCTCATTAGTTCCGGTGTGGCAGGTCCGTTGGGAGTCCTGCACCTACCACGGTTGTGGCAGAAAGTTTCTCTTGAAGCGAAAGGCCAACTTTGCCCGGTTTTCCCGATATTGGAGCCGGATTTGACTCCATCGTATTGCGAGCGCTGAATCTGGATCCCGAAGCAGTCCGAATTTTTATTAAGGAAGAACACCCAACTTACCCACAATTCGAACGCTGGGTTAAGCAACAGCCGGGAGTGAAAATCGATCGGGCCACGGTCGAGGCGAGTAATACGGCGATTAGGGGCTACAATCACTCGGATGAAGACCGAAAGACTATTCTCGGGGCAAACGGACTGCCAGATGAGCCTTCGGCACCGCACGATGCGGTCGGTCTAAACAATCTCGAAGACTGGCTGGAATTCCACGCCCGGGTATTGGCGTGAGACTCGCGGCCTTCCCTTAGGGGGTGTCGGGCTTTGAAATCGGAGTCGCCGCTACCGAACGAAACCAGCTGCGCGTCCTTCCCGTTACGTGTCGCAGCGAGTTAATCGCTCGGAAAATTCGTTGCAATCTCCTTCGCTCAATCTAACATTCGGGGTTCGCGGCGCGCGATTAGCTCAGTGGTAGAGCGCTTGCTTCACACGCAAGAAGTCGCAGGTTCGAACCCTGCATCGCGCACCATGTCTATTGCGTGGGCGTAAAACGGTAAATACGCGATCACGTTTTCGCACTTAGTCCCGCGTCCTCGGTGGCTCCCAACGCAATGGCTGACCAATCCATGTCGCCTCGCCCCTTCGCCATTGCGGACAGCATCCGGTCGCGCAGAAACGAGCCGATCGGCGCGCACACGCCGCCCAGTCGCGTTATAAACCGCGTTAGCAATTGCTGCCGGGATTCCGGTTACACCGATTTCGCCGACCCCACGAGCTCCGACTGGATTGAAAATGGTATCCGGCTTACCGATAAAATGAACAGCGTCGTTCCACCAGCCACAAAGTCCGAATTCTGACCGAAATCAGACGTAGCTTGCTGAATGCTGGAAGGAACTTTGTAAGTAAAAGTTCTGCCCTAACGCCATTTTGATCGCATAAACGATGTTCGGATACGCACCACACCCAGACGTACCGGACAGGTTCGATTTCTGGTGCAACCAGCTAGTTCACTCTTGAGACTCCGGCAATAGGTCGCACACCTGTCTAGGTAGTTCTATCGTCAGGAAGAACGCTTTTCTTTCGCTCCAAAGGGTTATTGCCGACGACAAGGACAATTGGCATTGGATTCGCCGAGAGAGTCGCTACGCCGATTGCCCTCGGTCTTGCGTCTAGCTACCCCGCAACCGCCCGGCCGAGTCATAAAGAACGGTTCTTTGAGAGCATAGAGTTAGTCGGTGGCCAGGGAGTGATCCGTGACCACCGGCTTACGATTAGTCGATTTACAGTTTAGTTTGATCGACTGCCTTGCGAATCGTCCAAAGCTCTTCCTCGGTCAATCTAACCTCGCCGGCTTTCGCGTTGGCGATTGCCTGGTCGGGATTGCGAGCGCCGACCAATGCGTGCGTGCAGCCAGGCTGTTCCAGAGTCCAAGCTATAACTGTTTGAGCGACGGTAATTCCTTTGTCCTCTGCAACCGATCGAATGACATCCAGGAGTGCATCCACCTTGGGTCGGTTTTCCTTTTGATACCAGGGATTTTTCCGACGGACATCTCCTTCGCTGAATTCGTGATCGGGACCGATTTTTCCGCTCAGGATGCCGAGAGCCATTGGCGAGTAGGCAAGAAACGCGACATTGTTTGCGCGACAGAACGGAAGGTTGTCCGTTTCATGTTGGCGCTGAAGCATGGAGTACTGCTCTTGGTCGGTGTCGAGTTGTCCGACGGCTAGATACCTCTTCATCTGATCGATCGTCGCGTTGGAACAACCGATCGCTCGAATCTTACCCTCCTGTTTCAACTTCATCAGCTCCGTCATCACGTCTTCCGTCTTGGTAGTCGAGTCCTGCCAATGGGTCTGGTAAAGATCGATCCGATCGGTCTTGAGCCGGCGAAGACTCTGTTCGATCTCGTACCGAATCATTGCTGGACGGAGGTTGATATAAACCTCATACTTTTTATCCTCTTCGGTTTCAGCCTCGCCTGTTTCGTTAGCGTCGAAAAACTTGTCGCCCTCTTTTTTGTACCAGACCATGCCGCACTTAGTTGCGAGCACGACCTTATCGCGTAGGCCCTTCAGAGCAGCACCAACCAGTTCTTCCGACTTGCCGTAACCGTACATGGGAGCGGTATCAATCAGGTTGATTCCGTGATCGATCGCTGCGCGAATCGCTCCTTCCGGATCGTTCTTCTTAGTGCCACCCCACATCCATCCGCCAATTGCCCAGGCTCCGAAGCCCACCACCGAAGCTTGAATTCCAGATTTTCCTAATGTTCGATATTTCATTCTTTTTCTGATTTGTCTTAATGTTTAAAAACTCCGCCTATTCTTGACTAACCGGTATCTCCTGATGGCTCTTCAGATACGAAAATTGTCCGACCCCTCCCGAAGAACTTGGAGCATCCAGTCTCTTTCACTCAAAGGCATGATAATTCGACGTAACATATCGCTAATTAATGCGGCATCTGTGGCGTTGAGCACGATCGGTTCTCGGATCATTCTCAGGTTTTCCGGAATCGGGCTATAATCCGGCTTGTACTCAAGACCGGCTCTTCCTGTTCGCGGCATTGTCCGAGATTACTTTGCTTTTCTGCTACTTCGAATGACTCGAGCCACACTGGATTGGTATTCACGTCTCCATCGCGCGACTCCAACGCTATCGTTAGCAATCGTGACAATTATTGCAAAATACCAAGCCGCAAAGCTGCTCTTAACTGGACGCGAGGAATAATGCTCAGAAGTCCAATCTATCAACCGACACATTCCGAACACGCTGGGACGATTGGACTGTTATTCGAACATCTGGTACCAATCGTGTTGGTCCTTTATCACTCGCTCAAGGGAACGGACGTGATTTTCTGTTTTTGCTGCCGGGGGTCCTGATAGTTCACGGCGGCCTTGGGAGTGCCAGCCTCATAGGTAGAACATCCCCCGAGCACCATGGAAGCGGCGGCATCAGCGATGCCTAATCGTCGCGGCAAACTACTGGCTAGAACTCTACTAACTGCATATGGTATTCTCATATATATTTGACTCTGATTGTTCAGTCCAAACCTCCTACTTGTTTGATTCTCTTTCTGCTGACTTCCAAGAAAGTAGCCTGGCGCTCTTGGCATCGCCATAGCCAGATCGGCCAAATTATTTCCACCCGAAAGAATTATACATTCATCATGCGGTAGGCTTACATTTCGCCGACGTCTTTAGCAGCCGGCAGCGTGCTGCTCCTTTGGTTCAGTGAATTTGGATGAGAGGGTACGCAGTAATCAGCCGCTACGGCGGATTAATGAGACGCTGGAAGAGCTAGTCCAAAAGGCCCCTGCACGCGTCGGCGCGATAAGCATGAGTGAAATAAGGAATTCCTGCAATTTGGCCAGTTGCTCGAAATCCGTTCTGATGAGCGTGCCACCTTCGATTGCCTCGGTCTCAAGCTGTGCCCGGGTAATCCCATATCCTCGTATTCTTCCGCTCAATGCTCGAAAGAGGTGGTATGCATAGAGGATCTCGGTGAGCGCATAGACGTCCTTTTCCATTCGCTCAGGCGGGACCCAGATACGGCCGAGAATTCGGCTTCTGCCAAGCGATACCAGCGCTTCGGTGGTGTTGTCTAGTGCACCAACAATCGTTACAGCGGTCCAGGGACGAGTCGCACCGATAGAGTAATTCAAGCCTGTGCGTGGGCGCTGGATGGCTGAACTGAAACCCACCGCCTAACGCTTTCGAGGAGTTACAGCCCATCCGATTAGCAAATCGGCGATACGACTCGTGCTGGCTGATATCGGATCAGAATATCCGATTACCGCGTAAGGGTCTCTGATCGTATAATTTTCTCAACCGGGAAACGTTTTACACTTTATGCACGGAAATCTGGAACTACTTCTTACAACTTTACATGTAATCCTCACCCTCGCTCTAGCGGGTTTGGTACGGTTTATTTTCCGTCGGCTCGATGCTCTACGACGGCAGCAAGAATATTTGATAACCCTTGTCTATCGCCTAATGGATAATCAACGTTCAAGCAAAGAGACGGCCAGGGAATTCGTCAAAGCTCAAATCAGCCTCTAACATTGGTGGTGAAGGAAAGAGAATTCTCGGCGCATGCCAGCCAAGAAAAATGCCGCTTTGTCAGGACGGCGAAATAAGCAGAAAGCGTGAATCATGACGCGGGTGAAAGAAAAGCAGCTAGTGTAGACGGCTCGTCCGCAGAGATTATTAGACATAGCGAGCGATTGCTAACCGTTTAGGGTTTGGGCCGAGCGTGTTCCGCTCTTAGCAAATAGGGCAAGCAGTTCGGCGAATCGCCTCTCGTAGGATTGGCAGACAGGACTGTCGCCGTCCGGCTCAACCCACTCCGGATGTTGCTCGCGTAGGGCGTAGTGTATTTGCCGTTGGAGTTCTGCATAGGTCCGGATTTCGTCGTGCATGGCATGGCTCAGGATTTGGTAGGGCGGTACCTCCGGGACCGCCGAGTTTTTATTGACCACGGCGGCGGATTGCACTTTGCTCCGGAAGCGCGCAGCCGAGATGCTAAGGCCTGCTGATGGGCTTCGTTCCTGAAGTGATTGACCGCTATTCGCCATGAGAAGAGCATGTGCTCCCGGACGATCATTCGCTATTGATCAGGTGAGCAGACTTTTGGCGCTGCCCATGGGCTACCGTCGTATCGCCCTTTCGAAGGAGGGAGTATTCGGCTGGCGATCAGACTTCGAGTGCGCCGTTCGTCGAGGAAAAGCGGGATAGCGGCAGGCCCTGATCTCCCTTGGCTGCGAAGAAAATATCAGCCCGGGCTCGCAGCAAACCCGTCGCATCATGTCCGTATCTCTCGGAATTGGCAGTCGGTTTCCAGCTTTTTGTTCTCCATGGGACGCGCGCTGCTTGCGCCTCTACCACCTGAGGAACTCGAGAAATATTTCAGGACGGCAAAATTTCAACGTTTCACCGGACGAATGGCAGTTCGTTCTTTCCGGGCGCGCGCGGGTAATGATATTCGGAGCGCACGGGCGAACCAAAACCGGGGAGTTCGGTCAAGGCGAGGTAGGCTTCGTTAAGCAGGGCTTTGGTCAGTATATTGAACAGGTTGGAAGCGAGCCGTTGCAAATGCTCCTTATATTTAATAGTCCAGTCTACGAGAAAATTAACCTTTCAACCTGGCTTGCTGCTAACCCCGCGATCGAAAGCGAAAAAGCTTTAGTTAGGGATTGGCTTTTGCTCATGATGGCGATGATCATTGGAATGATTCCGATGGCATTAGGTCTGAGAGAAGGTGGCGAGCAAAACGCTCCCTGGGCCGAGCGGTAATCGGAAGACTGATCTTCGCTACGGTAGCTACATTGTTCTTTGTTCCAACGGTCTTCATGATCGTTAGAAGAGGGAAGCATTCTCCCACGAATCAATCTTCCCCAGCAGATACGGGAAGCTGTTCGCAAAGTCGCTGAAGGAGAATCCTCGCTGCCAGCTGCTGTCGCCTCCAAGCTTGCTGAATCGATGGCTCATCCCGAACTCTCGGAGCGTGAGCGCCAGGTTTTGCAGTGTATGGCAAATGGACGGAGCAATAAGGAGATCGGACAAGTTCTCTATATCAGCGAGAACACGGTCAAAGCTCACGTGAAGTCTATCCTGACAAAGTTAGACGCGATTGGCCGTACCGAAGCGATTGCTATCGCTCTCCAGCGCGGACTGATTCGGTCCCGTTAGCGCCGACCCGACTACTTTCCTACTCTCCAATTTCCGACGGATTGTAGCGGAAGACAGCGACCTGAGTCCGCGTGTTTTCAAAAAACATGATGCCGCTGCCATTTTCGGTCGTGAGGATGATCCTTTCGCCAATCGACCATTGGTCATAGCCGCTTTCCCATTCGGCATTCAGTATCTTCCCGTCATCCATTCGAACCACATAATTGGCCGGGGGGTTACGGACAATCGTGCCCCAATACATTTCCTCCTGGGCTTTGGCCTTGAGCGAGAAAAAGCTGAGGCAAGCAAATGGCAACACAATCGAGGTAAAGAGGTGTTTCAAAGGGAAAAGTCGATTAGTATAAAGACCGGCGAGATTGAATGGACCGCTACTTTATGGCGCCAGCAAACTCGAGCCGTTGCGCTTGATCCTTGGCATCGCCTTTATTACATCTTAGCATTAGACCGATTGAGCTCCACCAATCAAAAGAGCAATTCTTATCTACTCCAAAGGGCAGGGGACTAAGACGCTCAAGAGTTCGCGACTCCAGACAGTACATGGCTGCTCGGAGTTGCATTTGAGTTGAGCACTCTTCCGTAAGCGTCGACGACCGACCCGAAGCTCCCAGATCGATGGTCAATATCCTTGTTGAAAATGCTGAAGCTACCCCTCGGCGTTGACCAACCAGGTTTACCTGAAGCAATAGGCAGATAGTGCGATTCTTTGATGCAGCAGAGAGCTGTCGCAGTGTGACCGTGTAATCCTGCTCTTATTGTCGTTTCCTGCGCTGATCCTAAACCGGCTAACCGGGGGCACCCGATCACATCCCGAGCGTGGTAAACTCCAGTCGGCGTCCTACCCGAACTTCTGCGCCGCTGTGCGATCACCGCACGTTAGGACAGGTCCTTAACGATCCGGATGTATTGTTTCAGGCAATCGGACGAATTATTCAGGT
>Ga0070698_100004236_pt1 | contig 15762 bp, 13 predicted proteins | sample KBSK1502metaG_FD_65477 | JGI IMG/M metagenome (GOLD analysis project Ga0070698, IMG submission 65477) | Corn, switchgrass and miscanthus rhizosphere microbial communities from Kellogg Biological Station, Michigan, USA - KBS K1-50-2 metaG | ecosystem: Host-associated > Plants > Roots >...
GCGTTTTCTGTTGGTCGATGATTACGGACATCATCCGACCGAAATCAAAGCGACCTTAAAAACGGCGAAGTCTGTTGGACGCAAACGCGTTTTAACGATGTTTCAACCGCATCGCTACTCGCGCACCAAAGCGCTGTGCCAGGAATTCGGACGCGCGTTCGATCAATCCGATCGCGTCGTCATCACTGATGTTTACGGATCAAACGAATCGCCTATTCCGGGCGTCACTGGTCAATTGATCGCCGATGAAATCGCGGCGCACGGTCATCGCGGCGTCAATTATCAGCCGCGTTTGGAATGGGTCCACCATGATGTCGGTAACATGCTCGAGTCTGGCGATCTCGTTCTCAGTCTCGGCGCGGGCAATATTCACGAACAATTGTCGATCCTGGCCGCTGATCTTGTCGTTGCCGAAAAACTCAAAGAGATCGTCGGCAAAGATGGCGATGTTCGTCTTTACGAACTTCTTTCAAAACACACGACCCTGCGCGTTGGCGGTCCGGCGCAATTTTGGGTCGAGCCGCGCAACGAAACAGCGCTGAGCGAATTGATTCGTTTCTGCCGGCGCGAAAATCTTCCGCTTTTTGTTATTGGCCGCGGTTCGAACTTGCTCGTGCGCGACGGCGGAATTCGCGGCGTGGTTGTTCATCCCTCCGGCGGCGACTTCGATAAGATCGACATCCACCGGAATGAAATCACCGCCGGCGTGGGCGCGAAGTTAAAGGAGATTGCTTACGCCGCGCGGGCGGCGGACTTAGGCGGATTGGAGTGGATGGAAGGAATTCCGGGCGCAGTAGGCGGCGCGTTGCGCATGAACGCAGGCGCGATGGGCACGCAGACTTTCGAAAAGGTTGTCCGCGTTCGTTATCTGGACTCAGAGGGAAACGCGCACGACAAAAATCGAGACGAGCTGGAAGTGCATTACCGGCATTTTCCTTTGCTTGAGCAGAATTTCGCCGTTTCGGCGACGTTCCATGGAACCCCGGCGGCGCGCGAACAAATCGAATCGCGTCTCCACGAGTCCCAGGAAAAACGGCGCACCACTCAGCCGATCGCGAAAAGTGCCGGCTGCATTTTCAAAAATCCGGACAAATGCCCGGCCGGAAAACTGGTTGACGAATTAGGTTTGAAGAATTCGGCGGTTGGAAAAGCGCGCGTCTCGGAAGTGCACGGCAATTTCATCGTCAACGATGGCGGCGCCACCGCGACCGAGATGCTCGAGCTGATCGATCGGATCAAGCAAGCGGCGAAAACCAAGCGCGGAATCGAATTAGAAACGGAAGTGCAAATCGTGGGAGAACCAGCGTGAAGAAGACAAAAGGTCCGAGCCGGACTGGCGTTATGCCGAAAAAGATTGCGGTTTTGATGGGTGGACCTGGATCGGAGCGAGACGTTTCGCTCGCGACCGGCCGCGGAGTTTCGAAAGCGCTGCGCTCTTTAGGCATCGAGGTCGTCGATGTCGATGTTCGCGACGAAAATTTCCCGGTCGCGAAAGATGTCGATCTTGCCTTCATCACCATTCACGGAACTTTCGGCGAGGACGGACAATTGCAGAAAATTCTGGAAGACCGCGGCGTGGCTTACACCGGTGACGGAGTCGAAGAGAGCCGGACCGCGTTCGATAAATTTTTGACGAAAGAAAAGTTTAGAGAGCACAACGTCGTAACACCGGAATGGGAAGTGATTGACGTCGGTCAGCGCCCAAAAATTCCGGTCCCGTTGGTAATCAAGCCGCCATGCCAGGGTTCGACCGTTGGAGTAGTGATTGTGAAAGGCGAAAGCGAGCTCGATTCAGCGATGAAAGAAGCGGGCAAGTACGATCGCAAATTGTTGGTGGAAAAATTTGTATCTGGCCGCGAATTGACGATAGGTATCCTCGGTGATCAAGCCCTGCCGATTCTCGAAATAATTCCGAAGGGCGGTTTTTACGACTTCAATACCAAGTACCCGTTCCTGAATCCGCAAGCTGGCGCCAGTGCCGAGCATGTCTGTCCGGCAAAGATCGATCCGGCGAAAACAAGAGAGATCCAGGAGCTGGCACTGCAGGCATTTCGCGCCCTTGGCCTGGTCGTTTACGGACGTGTCGACGTCATCTTGTCGAAGACCGGCGATCCGTTCGTCCTCGAAGTGAACACGATTCCGGGAATGACGGAAGCCAGTTTACTTCCGGAAGCGGCGGCGGCGGTCGGAATCAACTATGTCGATCTTTGTCTGCGGATCATTGAATTGTCGCGCGCGAGAAGGGAGCGCGCAGCACGATGAAGCGACAGCAACGCCCTCGCGCCCGCAACCGGCGTGTCTCGAGTTTCCGCCAGCGCCGACAGCAACATTTGCTCGACGTCAAAGTGCGCTCGCGAAAAGCGGTCCAGCATCGCAACCGCAAATTCCTCGCCGTGTTTTCGAAGATCGCTCTGGTGATTGCGCTCATTGCCGCCATTTATATCGGGGCTCGCGCCGCAGCCAAGCGGTTCTTCATCGACAATCCGGACTACAAACTCAGCGCGATCGAGGTACAGACCGACGGAACATTGCAGCGCGAGCAGATTTTGAGCGTGGCCGATTTGCGTGAAGGCGAAAATATTTTTCGAGTGAACCTGGCGCGCGTGCACGAGCGATTGCAGGAATTGCCACAGGTCGACGAAGTTGAGATTATCCGGAAGCTTCCGGCCGAAATCGACATCCGAATCGTCGAACGAAAGCCGATCGGATGGATCACGAGCGAGAAACAGATCGCCGATCCTTTTGCGTCCGACGCTGCTTTTTTGGTGGACGCGCGGGGGGTTTTGATGAAAGAGAAGAAATTGTTGCCGGAATATTTGGGACTGCCGCTGATCCTGGGTTGCGCGAGCGAATCGCTCGAAGCCGGAAAAACCGTCACCTCGCCCGAAGCCAAAGCCGCGCTCGAGCTGCTGCGGCTGAGCACGCGCAGCTTCATGCAAACGCGTTTCCAAATTCGCGAGATCGACGTTTCGAAAGGCTACTGCCTGGTTGTGACCGATAAGAATCACAGCCGCGTGACGTTCGGTTTCGATAGTCTGGATACGCAGCTGCAGCGCCTGGAGCAGTTCCTGATTTATTCGGATGACGCCCACCGCGAACTCGCGACCGTCAATCTGCTGGTGCAACGAAATATTCCGGTCACGTTCACGAAACCGGCGACGGAAGTAATCAACGAAACAATCAAGCCGGAAGAATCGCCGCGCGTGATGAAAGCCATTCCGGTGCACTCCGCGCCGAAACCATCGGCCACACCTTCAGCCGCGAAATCGCATCCGGTACAACCATTCAAGAAGAACTAAACAAAATGGCCAGCGGGGATCTGATCGTAGGTTTGGAAATTGGGACGTCGAAGATTTGCGTCGTCGTCGGTGAAACGCGTCCCGACGGAACGTTGAAAATTCTCGGCGTCGGCCAGGCGCCGTCGCGCGGTGTGCGTAAAGGCGAGATCGTTGATTTTGAAACGGCGATGAAGTGCGTGCACGAAGCAGTGGTCGACGCCGAACAGAAAAGCGACGTCATGATTCGGAGCGTTTATGTCGCGGTCGCGGGTGGGCACATCCAGAGCTTCAACAATCGGGGTTGCGTGATGCTGCCCGAGGAGCGCGATGAAATCGATGAGCAGGACGTCGAAGATGTAAAAGTCAACGCGCGCGAAGTCAGCATTCCGGCGCAAAACGCGTTCCTCCACTCGATCATTCAGCACTATCACGTCGACGGTCAGGATGGCGTGCTTAATCCAGTCGGCATGCTCGGAGAAAAACTGGAAGCCGATTTCCACATCATCCACGGGGTCAGGACACGGATTCAAAACACGATCCGCTGCGTGAAAGAACTGCCACTTGAAGTCGAGGACGTTGTTTTCGGCGCGCTCGCGTCCGCGCAAGTCGTGCTAACCCAACATCAAAAGAATCTTGGTGCATTAGTGGTCGATATCGGCGGGGGCACGACCGATTACATTCTTTACGTCGATGGCGCGGTGAAACAAAGCGGCGTGCTCGCCGTCGGCGGCGATCACATCACCAACGACATCTCGATGGGTTTGCGCATTCCGATGGCGCGCGCTGAAAAACTCAAAACCGAAGAAGGTGGTTGCGTCCTCGGTAATTGCCTCCCCGGCGAAACAATTCTCCTGAAAGACGATTCCGGTTTCGCCGGAAAGGAAATCGAACGCGAGACGCTCAACACCATCATTCATCTGCGCTTGCGCGAAACGTTTGAACTGCTCAAGCGCACCGTCGAAGAGGAGCCGTTTATTAATTATGTTGGCGCCGGAATTTTCATTACCGGCGGCTGCAGCCTGGTGAATGGGATCGATCATTTGGCCGGCGAAATTTTTGAAATGCCCGCGCACGTGACCCACGCCCAAACTTTGTCCGGGTTGACGTCAGCGGTTGAGAACCCCCAATTTTCAACCGCGATCGGTTTGCTCAGATACGCCCAGGCCGTGCAGGTGGACCGCCCGCGGCGCGGTATTACTCGAATTTTCGGAAGGTTTTTTAGCGGAATGCGATGACAACAGAAAGATCGACATGATCCAGCTCAGCAAAAATTACAGTTTGCCGGAACGGCAAGAGGAACCAATTCCCATTAAAGTGGTCGGAGTCGGCAGCGCGGGATCGAATGCGCTTGATCGCGTGCTACTCGACGGGATGGACAAAGCCGATCTCATTGCGGTCAACACCGATGTCCAATCGCTGGCGAGCTCGGTCGCAGCGCGCAAAGTCCAGCTCGGTCGTTCAAGCACGCATGGGCTCGGAACCGGCGGCGATCCCGAGCTCGGTTATCAGGCTGCGATTGAATCGGCGGACGAGATTCGCCAGGCAATTGCGGGCGCGCGGATGATTTTTATTTGTGCAGGACTTGGTGGCGGCACCGGGTCCGGCGCAGCGCCAATTGTTGCGCAATTGGCACGTGAAGCCGGTTCACTTGTCATCGCATTTGCTACGCTTCCTTTTTCATTCGAAGGCAAACGCCGCGCCGCGCAGGCGCAAGACGCGCTTGCGCGTCTGAACGAAATTGCGAACGCGGTAATCTGCTTCGAGAACGATCGAATGGGCGACATGGTCGCGCCAAAAGCCGGAATCCACCAGGCCTTCGGCGTTGCCGATATGACGATCAGTCAAAGTGTTCGCTCGATCGTGAATTTAATTCAACGGCCCGGTCTTATTCGGATCGGGTTCGACGATTTGTTCGCCGCGTTGCGCAGCCAAAATGGCCGTTGCCTGTTCGGTTTCGGTGAATCTGATACCGATAATCGGGCGCACGATGCGCTGACGGAGGCGCTGAAAAATCCGCTTATGGACAAAGGTCGGATGCTATCGGAAGCGGCGCACGTTCTCGTCCAGGTTGCCGGCGGACCAGGCATGACTTTGTCCGAAGTTGAAATTCTGATGCACGAACTCGGTCGCCACGTTCGGGATCATACTCAAATTGTATTCGGGACCGCGGTTGATGGAAAAATGGGAAATCGGCTCAGCGTCACCATCATCAGCTCGCTCGCTTCGGAAGATTCGATCGCCACCCAACCTGCGCCGCCGCCGCCGGAACCATTTCTTGCGCCGCCGCCCGCGATTTTGGAACAAGTTGAAGAACCGCCGCCGGCGCCGCCTGAAATCGACATCGTGCCCGAACCTGAAATCGCAGCACCCGCGCAGCCCGCAGCCAGTGATTCGATTTCATTTGAACATCCGGCGGCGGCTGAAGCGCCTCCACCAACCCCACCTCCTTCGATCAAAAAGCCCGCGCCGCGATTAATTCCGCCAAAGAAAAAATCAGTCGTGGAAAAAGAGGCGAAACCGTCGAAAGAGAAAATCGTTCAGGCGAAGCAGGAAGTTTTACAGTTCGAACCGATCACGCGCGGACGTTTCGAGAAAAGCGAGCCGACGATCGTCGAAGGTCAGGACCTCGACGTCCCGACCTTCCTCCGAAAAAACATTCGCATGAAGTGACCTGGCGAATATCTGCCCACGAATCACGCGAATAGACGCGAAACAAGGGAATCGCCGACCCTTACATTTTTATCCGCGTTAATTCGCGTGTTTCGCCGGTAAACTCTACTTCTTCATCAACTCGAGCACGGCGCTGGTCATGCCGATGATCCCCACGCGAATCGTCGGTTCGGGCACGGGGGCGAACTTGCTCGAGTGCAAGCTGGGCAGTTCTTTCCCTTCCTTTTTGAATTGCGCGATTTTTTCCGGGTCGACTGCGCCGATGTGAAAATCGACCGCCGGAATCGAGTGGTCGGGCAAGCTGTATTCGGAAAAGTCTTCGCCGCCCATCGTAGGATCGACAATCTCGACGTTGTCGGCACCGAGCACATTTTTCCAAACCCCGACGAGCCGCTTGGTCAAATCCGGATTGTTATAAGTTGCGGGCGTGAATTGATCTTTCAGAACATTCACAATCGGCGCCCGGTCGGCCGGAACCCCGCCGGCGCTCGCGATTCCTTTTGCAATCTCATCAATCGCCTTAAGCACGCGATCGCGGACGTCGGACTTATAAGTTCGCACCGTCAGCTGCATCTTCACTTCGTCGGGGATGATGTTGTGCTTGGTGCCACCGTGAATTGATCCAACCGTGACCACGATCGGGTCGAGCGGATTATTTTCGCGGCTGGCAATTGTTTGCCAGGCGTTGATCATTTCCGCGGCGAGGACAACCGGGTCTTTGGTTTTGTGCGGATAAGCGCCGTGGCCGCCGACTCCGCGAACCGTTACATCGACCGAATCGACGTTCGCGTAAGTGTAACCCGGCGTGACTCCGATGTGTCCGGTTTGCAAATCAGCCTTGTCATGAAAGCCGAGCGCGAAATCGGGTTTGCCGAAACGATTGTAAAGCCCGGCCTTAAACATTGCCCGCGCGCCGCCAACCGTTTCCTCCGCGGGTTGCCCAATGAACATGATCGTTCCCGACCATTGGTCTTTCAGTCGCTGCAACGCGCGTGCTGTCCCAATGAACGCCGACATGTGCGCGTCGTGCCCACAGGCGTGCATGACGTGCACTTCTCTGCCGTCGTCACCTTTGGTCGTGACTTTGCTCGCATAAGGCAGGCCGGTGTCCTCTTCGACCGGCAACGCGTCCATGTCAGTACGCACCAGCACGGTCGGCCCGGTGCCATTCTTCATGATGCCGACGACGCCATAGCATTTGAGATTTGGGTTATCGTATTTGCCGAAGTTCTCCGTTACTTCGCAGCCGACTGCACGCAGCTCCTTCGCTACCAGCGCAGATGTCTTTTCTTCATGGCATGAAAGCTCAGGATGGCTGTGAATGTCTTTATAAATCGCGAGCAACGATGGCAGCTCACTGACCGCACTTTTTTCAACTGACGTCTCCTGGGCAAGAGCGAAACGCACAGACAGGATTGGCCAGATCAAGATCGGCCAGAAACGAATCTTCATCCCGCACTTATAACAGCGGGCGACATGGTAGGGCAACCGCTCCGGTTGCCGATTTAATTCCGAACGTGATTGCACCCTCACCTCTATTCTCTCCCTGGCAGGGAGACGAAGGCGCGTCAGCAACAGGTGAGGGTCGTTTTTATTCCGACTTTGAGCTCGACTCCTCTTTTCCTGCTTTCCTAATTCATTTTTCCGACTCTCTTGAATTGCGATGGAATTCGCAAAAAACACCATCCTTTTCGGTGTGGATCCGATACCTCGAATCGTGGCGCTCGAGCTGGGTGAGACCGGCACGGTGAAAGTGCACCGTCGCGAGAAGGATGGATCGACCTCCACCGATGTAGAGCCATTTCATCCCTTCGTTTGGGCCGATAGCGACGTTGTCGATCTCGGAATCGAAGCAGAAAAGCTCAAAGGCGATTTGAAATTTGGTTGGCTGATCACAGTCGACAGTTGGAAGGAGCTGATTGCGCTCCGCAACGGACTAAAGAATGCCGGGCGCGACTACTTCGCCTTCACCGATCCGGTGCAGCATTACCTCACCGCCACAGGCCGCACCTTGTTCAAAGATCTCCCCTTCGAAGAACTGAAACGAATGCAGCTCGAAGTGCTCTCGTTTTCTGAAGGCGATGCCGATCACATTATGAGCATCGCGCTCTCGGACAACAGCGGGTGGGAAGAACTGATTGTTGTCGATCCAAAAGAACTTCCAGAAACCGAGCACGCCGCGATCAAGCGCCTGACCAGTTTGATCAAAGAACGCGACCCGGATGTGATCGAAGGTCATAATCTATTTAGATTCGACTTGCCGTATTTGGTAGCGCGCGCGAAGAAGGTGAAAACCAAACTCGACTGGGGACGCAGTGGAGGGTTTTTGCGCTCGCGACCGTCACGGCTGCAAATCGCAGAGAAGACAATCGATTATCCCAAGTTCACGATTGATGGCCGCCACTTCGTGGACACATTTTTACTCGCGCAGTTTTACGATGTCGGGATGCGCTCGCTGGCTGGTTTTGAGCGAACCGATGTCGCGCGACATTTTGGATTGTGTGACGAGGACATCTCCGCGCTGACGGGAAAAGAATTGGGGCGCGCTTACATCGACAAAGACCAGAAATTCCGCCGGCGTGCGCTTTGCGGCGTTCGGGAAACGCGTGCGGTTTCAGAGTTACTAAGCCCGAGCTATTTCATTCAGGCCCAAATCTTTCCGTACAACTATCAGGACGTGATCGTGCGTGGTAACGCAACGCGGATCAACGGTTTGTTCCTGCGCGAATACTTTCGCCAAAAACATAGCATTCCAGAGCTACCGCTGCCGCAGACGTTCGAGGGCGGTTACACCGATATTTTCTTTACCGGCGTCGCCCGCAACGTCTGGCATTGCGACGTCGCGTCGCTTTATCCGTCAATCATGCTCCAGTTCGATTGCTTTCCGCAGAGCGATCGACTGCAAATCTTCCGACATTTGTTGACCGACTTGCGCACGTTCCGATTGGAAGCCAAGGCGCAAATGCGCCGCGCCAAAGAGCCAAATGAACAGCGCTACTTCCAAGCGCTGCAAAACACGTTCAAGATTCTGATCAACAGCTTCTACGGTTATCTCGGTTTCGCGCAGGGACATTTCGCCGACTTCGATGCCGCCGCGCGCGTGACGCAGATCGGTCGCGATTTGCTGAAGAAAATGATCGACTGGCTGAACAGACAGGGCGCGAAAGTGATCGAGGTGGACACCGACGGAATTTATTTCGTTCCACCTTCTTCTGTGGAGGCAAATGCCAGTCCGGCTCGGACCGTCTCGCCTGCGAAAACTAAATCAAAAGCAGCCGGCACGGCTGCCACTACAGAAGACATCAGCGAGTTGCGGAAAGGCCTAGCCAAAGAATTGCCGCCTGGAATTGAAGTTGAGTTCGACGAGCAGTTCGACGCGATGTTCAGCTACAAGGCGAAGAATTACGCATTACTGACTAAAGATGGCGACGTCATTATCAAAGGTGGCGCGCTGAAGTCGCGCGGCCTCGAAAAATTCCAGCGCCTGTTCCTGGAAGAGATGATCAAGCTCATTATGAAGGGCAAGTCTGACGCGATTGTCGATCTTCGAAATCAATTCGAGAAAAAGATCCGGAACCGTGAATGGAAGATCGACATGTTGATGAAGACGGACACGCTTCAGGATTCGCTCGAGAAATACCGGGCAAAAATCGCCGGCTCGGCGCGCAATCGCGCCGCCGCTTATGAGCTCGCACTCGCCAGCGGCCGGAATTACAGGCCGGGCGACCAGATTGGCTATTATATTAAGAGTACGCCCAAAAAGGTTCCCGCTTACGAGGCCGCCCGGCTGGCCTCCGAATTCGACCCAGAAAACCGCGACGAGAATGTCGATTACTACATCGCCAAACTCGACGACCTGGTTAAGAAGTTTGGTTCAATGATTCCTGCACCGGTGCAGGACACCTTAAATCTCTAAACCAGCTTCGCGTCGAGATTGATTTGAGTACCTGAGAGCGCTACCGAGACCGGGCAGGTCTTTTTCGTCTGCTCCGCCTGCTCGCGGAACGTTGCTTCGTCGACGCCGGGAACCTCAGCTTCGGTTTTCAAATCGATGGCAGTGATCTTCGGTCCGCCACCAGTCATTTCCAGTTTCACTGTCGCCGTTGTGCTGATGCGTTTGGCCGGATGGCCAGCTTTCTCGAGGTTGGCCGAAAGCGCCATTGAATAACAGCCGGCCTCAGCCGCGCCGATCAATTCCTCGGGATTCGTTCCCTTTCCTTCCTCAAACCGCGACGAGAAAGAATACGGTCCTTCAAATGCGCCGCTCCCGAGTTTCATCGTTCCTTTGCCCTGCTTCAGTGTGCCGTCCCACACGGCCGATCCAGTTCTTGTTGCCATTGTTTTGTCTCCGTTAATTGTTGCTGATTAACGGTTCGCGCGGGACGCGGACGGGCGCAATCTGTTTTCAGCTTAACAACAAGTGAGCCCGGATGCCTTAAGCCGCGTGGGGCGCAGCGGGGTCGGTCGAAGGAGGGCCGCCCTGATGCTGCGCATCCGCTAACACGCGTTGTTTGCGCCCGAGCCATATTCCAAGTGCGCACCAACCTGCGACCAACGGCACCGCGATATAGCTAATCGCGCTTAGTCCAAGCCCAAGCGCCTGCAGTCCGCCGTAGGACCATGCGCCGAGTTGATCGCCGCAACGATATCCAAACGTGTCGATGAAACTCTTGGCTTTGTATTTGTCTTCTCGACGCAACACGGTGAACAACACTTCACGTGCGGGCCGCATGAACGCGAACGTGCTAGCGCGCCGCGCCACCTGAAATGTCGCTAGTACGGCAATGACCGGAGCGATTCCCATCGCGGCAAAACCAAAAAGGCTAAGCACAGGCATGAACAGAAGCGTTACTGTCACGCCGAGAAATTTCATAAGCCGACCCGTGACAAAAATTTGTAGCAACAGGGTGAGCGTGTTGACCGACAAATCGAGCTTGGCAAAGAAGGCAGTGCGCGCGGCGCGGTCAGTGAATCCCACCTTGGTCAGTTCGGATTGTTGAAAATACGTCCACGTCGATGTGAGCGTGTAGAGCAAAATGAAGAGAAACAGGCCGAACAAGTAGGGCGAGCGGCAAATGTGAGTGATGCCTTCCCAAATTCCGCCGCCGATCGGTTTTTCAGCAGCCGCCGATTCATCATGTCGATCTTGCGTGCGGAATTCCGCGGGGAAAAAACGCACGGATTGCGCCGCCGTTTCGAGCATGGCCGCGCAAATCAACAGCAGCACACCGGTGCTGACCAGGTGAACGAGCGAGGCGGTGATAATCGGTCCTAGAATTCCGCCTAACGATCCGCCGACGGCGATGAATCCGAAGAGCCGCTTGCCCTGTTCGGTCGTGAACAAATCAGTCATGAACGACCAAAAAACGGCGGTAGCGAAAAGATTGAACACGCTCACCCAGACAAAAAAGCATCCATCGACCCACGGTTGTTTGCCTGGCGGCATCCAGCGCATGAGCAAAAAGAAAATGACAAGATTAAGAATGAAGAAGCGGTAGGCGATCGGAATGAACCGGCGTCTCGGCATGCGCGACACAATCGCGGAAAAGAGGGCATTGGCGCCAATCATGGTCACCAGAACCACTGTGAACATCCACCAAAGGTTCTCGTAGTTGTTAGCGCCAATGTTATCGCGAATCGGGCGAATGACGTAGTAGCCGGCGAGAACGACGAAGAAAAAAACAAAGCTGAGCCAAAGAGCGCGGGTCTCTTCCGGCTTAACGTCAACGATTTTAGAAAAGAGTTTTTTCATTGGAGCCACGCTCCTGGGGAGCGTCTCCGCCCACGGCCCACAGGGCCGTGGCTACATCTTCTTCTTCCACGCGGCAAGAACTTCGGCTTCCCGTTCCGGCGTCAGACCGGCGCGCAGTTTCGATTGTCGTTCTTGCGGAAGCGATTTGAACCAGGCAAGCGAGTCGCGCGCGGTATCGGCAAGGGGACGAAATGTTAAACCTTTTGGCAAAGCGCGACTGATGTTCGTGCGCGCCATTCCGCTTTCTGCGCCGGTCCAGACCGGCATGTCCGACCACGGCTCCACTTTCTGTTGGGTTAAAAATTCTTCGTTCAGCCAGGTGAAGTTCGCGTTCGACTTCTCCGCCTCTTTAATTCCATCGAGCATTCCGCCAATGCCAAGCCGTTTCGCAGGGCCAGTCGTGTTATAAATTCCGGTCTCACCGTTTTCGACCATGCGGATCGTCCACTCCGCAAGATCGCGCGCATCGATGAATTGGACAGGGTCGTTTGAATTTCCGGGCGCGAGGACTTCGCCGCCGCGGTCAATTCGGACCGGCCAGTAGGTAAAGCGATCGGTTTCGTCGCGCGGACCGACAATCAGGCCTGGACGAATAATCAATGTCTTGCCGGGAAACCACTTCTCAGCTTCTTTTTCCGAAAGCGCCTTGAGCGGGCCGTACGTTTTGTAGCCACCTGCTTTCATCGCCTCGAGCGTTTCCTTGTAAGGATCGGCTCCGTCGTATTTTTGCAGGGCGGCGTTTTCGTCCGGGCCTTTGCTCAGGTCTGCATAGACCGAAATCGTTGAGATAAACACGTAGCGCTCAACGTTGCCCTTCAGAATTTGCGCTGCATCGCGCACCCATATCGGCAACGTAGTCGGGTTATCGACGACGACGTCCCATTGCCGATTTTTTAGCGCGTCGAGTTTGCCGTTGCGGTCGCCAATCAGCTGTTCGACCTCGTTGGGCAGCTCACCAGGATGGGATTTACCGCGATTGAAGGTGGTAATCTTGTGTCCGCGGCTCAGGGCGTAGCGGACTTGATAAGGGCCGGTAAAACCGGTGCCGCCAAGAATCAGGATGCGCAAAGGCTTCACAGCTTTTTCCGCAAATAAGGATGTCGATCTTGCAGTCAAAGCCAAAGCTCCTGCTCCTGAGAGTTTAATAAATCGGCGACGAGTGGTCTTCACCGGCCAACCTTCTCTCGCGGGCGATTGAGGTCAATCGTTCCTACCTCCGCGCCGATAAAAAATCTCACTTTTTTTCGTAAAAATCGGTTGCACCGGCAGCGATCCTGCTCGATAAGTCGCGCTCTTTATGCCGAAAACCGGTCCCCTCGCCCCCTGTTTGATTGCTGCTTGCGGTTTGCTCTTTGCCACTGCGGCCCGAGGCCAGCTCGCTGATTCGGCGAAGTCGCGATTCATTTTTAAAGACGCTGATGGAAAAACCGACTCGGCCGAGCTCGTCACCAAATACGTCCCGAAGAAAATTGTTCATCCGTTCGCGAAAACGAACGGTTCGATCGACCCCAAATTGAGACAGGCGGCAACCATCGCGGAGGAACGCGCTCATGCCCATTCGCGCGAACAATGCTGGCATTATGTGAAGGAAGCGTTGGTCGCCTCGGGCGCGGTCAGTTCGTATCCGACGAGCGTTTACGCCAAAGACGCCGCCAAAGAGCTGGTCAATACTTACGGCTTCAAGAAGCTGTCCGTGAGCGATCCTTACAAGGCGCCGGTTGGATCAGTGCTGGTTTACAACGCGAAGAATGGCGCGGGTCACGTGGAAATCAGGACCAAGAGCGGTTTCGCGAGCGACTTTCGATCCAAGATTCCTTCGCCACGTCCGCTGATCGGCGTTTACACAAAATCGTAATCTGCCGATGTCGATCTTCGCGTAAGATCGACAAAGCGTTAGCGCCCGAGTCGGCCTAGGGGATTTCTAATAATCCCTCCAGTGGGGCCAGTACTCGCCGTATTAGTTGTTGCGACGCTACGTTCAGTAGAACTAATTGCCGCTGCACTATTCGTCGTCGTCGCCGGACTCAAAGCGATTGGTTGGGAATTGGTAATGTTGGGCTTCACCGGTGGCGGAGCATTTGGCGGAATGACGCGCACGTTTACAAACGGCGGATTTGCGCTCGCCCAAGAAAGGGCCTGACGTTTGGTCTCAAAAAATTTGTCAATAACGATCGCGTTGCGTTCGTGAATTGTTCGCCCCAACCGGCGCGCGGCGTTGCGATTTCGGACAGCGCTACCTGTGTCGACGGCCGACAGAGCCGTGCCGTCAGGAAGAACAACCCGACTGCCATAAGGAATTCTTCGCGGATCGACCGCGCAATGACCTTGCTGTAATCGCAAACCGGTAGCGGACTTATGTTGGCGCGTATAACGATCCGAGCCACCTCCACCGTTAGCCCAGTAAACGGTCACACGAGCAAGCAGCGAATTGTCGCGAGTAAAACCGTCAGCTACCGCCGTTAGACCGAGCAAGAATAGAAGGACCAATCGTTTCATAATGCCCGCCGTCGACCTGCACGCATGAGTGAATCACTCGGGTAGGAAAGTACCGTCCCATTCGCACCAACTGGTGCCTCAAAATTCTTCATTTCCGGCAATGCCGCGATCGATGTCTGATTTTTTGCGACTTCCGGAGAAGATTCCTTTGAGTCGTCGTGAGAGCCCGCCGGGACCACCCGCACGGTCATGAAATGTGGATGGCTCCTTTCCCAGGAAAGCGCGGCTTCTTTCGACTCAAAGAATCGATCGATGACGATAGCGTTTCGTTGCGAGACGGTTCGTCCCGCGACGCGCGCGGCCTTACGACTGACGACCGCAGGTCCGCTATCGACGGCGATGCAAGCAGCGTCTGGAAATAACACGCGGCTACCGAACGGAATTCGCTTTGGATCCACCGCGCAATGCCCAGAGCGCAGGCGCGCACCGTTGGAACATGCGCGCAGCTGCCCCTCTCCCGGCCAGTAGACCGTAATCCGCGCGAGCAACGATTCTTCGGCGGCGAAAGCCGGAGCCGCCAACAGAACAGCGAAGCCAATCGTTGTTAATAAATATCTCATCCCATTTTTCGACGAATTCGCCCAAACGAGCATTCGACGCGAACCCCGCGGAACAGGCAGGGCTTTTTAATTAAGATTCGGAGCAGACCCCTAAACTGGTTCCCACGATCAGGCAAATTTTTGTTTCAGAATTATTTACGGCTGATTCGGGAGAAACGAATTTCCCGTTGCGCAGTGGCATGTTCCCTGCAATAAAACGTGGGCGTGCGACGCACTATCGTCCTCACCGTTTTAGCTGCGGCAGGATTCACCTTTGCCGTCTCGCCTCTTCGAGCTGAAGGCCTGCAAGAATCGACCAAGAAGTTTGTTTACCGGGACGCCTCGGGACGCGTCACATCGGTTAAGGTCATTAACCATTACTGGACCAAGCCGATCGTCCATCCATTTGCGAAAATTGATCCGCGACTGGATCCCAAACTCGCGCGCGCGGCAACGCTCGCCCAAGAAACCGCCAGTGCGGAATCGAAAGCGCACTGCTGGCATAACGTGAAAACAGCGTTAGTCGCCGCGGGCGTGATCAATTCATATCCAAAAACCGCTTACGCAGTAGAAGCCGGCGACGAATTAATGCACAGTTATGGATTCAAACGATTGCCAATCCACGATCCGTACGCCGCTCCGATCGGCGCGGTCCTGGTTTACGGAGACAAAAATCACGGCCACGTCGAGATCCGAACGAAAACAGGTTTCGCCAGCGATTATCACAGCAAGTATCGCTGCTTCTATCCGCTCATCGCCGTTTACGGAAAATTCGGGTCCTAAAAGCCCGCTCCGGTTTAGGGGCGGGTGAGTTGCGCGAACTATTCGCACGGCTAAGCTTTGCCTGGGCAATGGAGTTTGCCTTCCCGATTTTGGGAGAACTGCGCTGACGGTTTTCAGAGCTAATGACTCCTGGGTGCGTGTAATGCGCAGACAGGAGTTTTTTATGCCTAATCATATTTGGCTCAGTTTCAGCGCGACGAACCTGATCTTTCAGAATGTTTGGTTCGTCGCTGCAATTTGGATG
>Ga0070698_100004237_pt1 | contig 15760 bp, 15 predicted proteins | sample KBSK1502metaG_FD_65477 | JGI IMG/M metagenome (GOLD analysis project Ga0070698, IMG submission 65477) | Corn, switchgrass and miscanthus rhizosphere microbial communities from Kellogg Biological Station, Michigan, USA - KBS K1-50-2 metaG | ecosystem: Host-associated > Plants > Roots >...
GGGCCACCGTACAACCTCGTCCTGCACACGGCGCCCCTGCGCGAGCGCGTGGACGCCACGTTCCACTGGCACTGGGAGGTCCACCCGCGCCTGCGTGAGATCGCCGGCCTCGAGGTCGGCACGGGTCTGCCGGTCAACCCGGTGTCGCCGGAGGCCGCGGTGGAGGAGCTGCTCGAGCGGGCCGGCGGCCGTGTCGAGGCACTCCGGTGAGGCCCGCCCGATCGCTCCCTCCGCGCTACCAGATCGGCGGTCTCCGTCACAGACCCCACAAACCCGTCGTCACTGGGCACGGCGCCGCCGCTCACCGCGCGTTCTTTCCGTTCCTGTCGGCGGCCCCAAGATCGGAAGGCCGCACCCAGTGCTCGAACGAACCGCGACCGCACCAGCCGCCTGGGCCGTCAATCGGCAGCCGGGCGCTGCAAGCCTGATCGGCCGCGCGGTGAACCGAGCCTGGGACCAGGACGAGGCGCGCGTCTTCGTCGAAGGCCTGTTCGCAAAGCACCATCACGAGATCTTCGCGTACCTCGTGCGCATGCTTCGCGACGGCGAGCTCGCCGCGGACCTCACCCAGGATGCCTTCGTCAAGGCCTACAAGAACTACGACACGCTCGAGAAGGACGAGAACGCGCGAGCCTGGCTGTATCAGATCGCCCATCGGGTGGCGCTCGACGAGCTACGCCGAAGGAAGATCGTGCGGATGATCCCGTGGACCGGGGAGGCACGCGGCGCGGCGCCCTCGGCCGAGCGCCTGGCAATGGACCTCCGACTCTCCGGCCCGCTCGAGCGCGCCCTTGCCCAGATCCCGGAGCGCCAGCGGGCGGCCCTCATCCTCGCCGAGATCCATGACCTGACCGGGCTCGAGCTCGCCGCCGCGATGGGCGTCAGTCACGTTGCCGCGCGCGCCATCCTCACTCGCGCCCGCGAGAGCCTCCGACGAGCGCTCGCCGCCGAGAAGGAATTCGAGCGCGCAGCCGAGGCGGAGCGGGACGCGACGTTCGCCCGCGAGGCTCGGGGCGGCCGATGACCCTGCCGTTCCGCCGCCGGCACAACGACGCCGAGGGCACGCACGAGCGCGCCCGGGACCTGAGCTCGCGGCGGCTCCTCGAGTCGCTCGATGCCGAGGACGAGGCTTGGCTCACCCGCCACCTCGACGCGTGCACGGAATGCCGCGCCGAGGATGCGGCGTTTGCCGCCGATCGCGAGCTGCTGCGCTCGCTGCGCGTCAAGCCGATCGAGCCGCCACGGGACCTCTGGGCGAAGACCGCCGCCGCGCTCGATTTCGCCGCCGCGAAGCGATCGCCGCCGGTTGCCTCCGACAGCCGCCCGTTCTGGCGGGCGATGCCCGTTGGCACGGCCGCCGCCGCCGCCGTCCTCCTCCTCGTCGTCGCTGTCACAGTCCTGCCGAGCCTCAACGGACCGGGTCCGCAGGGCACCGGCCAGGTCGGGGTCGGACCCTCGGTCGCCCCCGGCCCAACGGCGATCACCGTGGACACGGCCGCTATTCCCGCGGCCCGCGTGGGCGCTGACGGTTCGTGGGACATCTTCTTCACCGAGGTGCAGAAGGTCTGCCCGGGCTCGAGCCCCGAGTGTGTTCCGGCGCCAAGCGAGCAAGCGGGCAGCACCCTGGACCTGCTCGGCGTGAAGGCGTCAACCGTCACCCTGTCGCCGCACAACGACCAGCTCGTGTTCGAAAGCGAGAGCGGGACCGGCAACGAGGGCAAGATCCTCATTCAGCCGGTCGCCACGACCCAGCCAAGCCAGGCCCCGGAAACGCCCGGCGTCGGATCCACGCCGCCCTCGACGCCGCCCGGCAGCACAGAGCCCACCCCGATCGCAACGCCGCCCGGGCAGATCGAGATCGCCAGCGGCGTGACCGTCGTCGGCGACGTCGCCTACTCGGCCGATGGCCAGTGGCTCGCGTTCTCGGCCGCGCCCAAGGACGGCTCGGCCGGCCCGGATCTGTACATCTACTCGATGGGCAGCCGGGCCGCCAAGGTGGTCACGACGGACCACCAGACCTACTTCTCTGCGTGGCTCGGCAGCAAGGTCCTCGCGAGTGAGATCGAGGTTCCGAGCGGCGATGCAGGCACCGACGGCAACGGCAAGGCATCGAATGCTCCGGGCGCAAACGGTCAAGCTCGGCCCGCCGAGGGTCGCGCCTCGTCGTTCCTCTTCGATCCCGCGACCGGAGCCCGGACCGAGCTTGGGCAACCGGACATCTGGATGCCGGTGGTCGACCCGACAAACCGCTTCGTGGCGTACTGGTCTGGCTCGCTGCGCTCCAGCGACGGCGTGACCTGGCAGCTGGGCGACGGACAGCTGGTCCTGGATGGCTGGCTCGATACGGCCGCAGCAGCGTCCGCATCGGCACCGATCACCGGCCCGGCCGGCCACGCGACGCCCATCGTCACGAGCCACGTCGAGGACTTCGTGGCCAGGTTCGATCCCGAAGGCATCCGCCTCGCGGTGTGGGTCAGTGACCACGCCGGGGCGACGGACGGACGGCTGCACCTGGTGGTGATCGATCCGGCGACGGGTGCGATTCGGGCCGACCGACCGCTGTCGGGCGAGCCGGCGCTCCGGCGCTTCTCGATCGATGCGAACCGGCTCGCATGGGTCAGTCCGTCGGGCCAGGACGGCCAGGAGAGCTCGCTCCAGGTCCTCGGCTGGTCCGGGAACACGTTCGGCGAGATCCATTCCGAGCCCTCCGCAAACCTGCTGATCCTCCGCTAGCGCGGTTGGTGGGGCGAGGGCGCCGCGCTACACTCCGCCACGACCTTCGAGCCCGGCCCGCGAGCCGGAGATTGGCCCGGTGAGGCCGGGAGGCAGCGTGTGAACGGCCGTCGGATCATGACCCCGGAAGAGATCCGGAGGGCGGTGATCCGCATCTCCCATGAGATCGTCGAGAAGCAGGCCGGCACGGCCGGGCTCGTCCTCGTCGGCATCCAGCGCAGGGGGGTGCCGCTCGCGCATCGCATCGCGGCCGCGATCCTGGAGCACGAGCGCGTGGCGTTGCCGGTCGGCGCGCTCGACATCGAGTTCTACCGCGATGACGCTCGTCTTGGCCACGCGCCCCTGGTCAAGGGCACGGACCTGCCGTTCGAGGTCGAGGGCGTGACCGTCGTGCTCGTCGACGACGTGCTGTACACGGGCCGGACGGTGCGCGCGGCCATGGACGCGCTGCGCGAGTTCGGGCGACCCGAGGCGGTGCGGCTGGCGGTCCTCGTCGATCGGGGGCATCGCGAGCTGCCGATCCGCGCCGACCACGTCGGCAAGAACGTGCCGACGTCACGTGAGGAGGTCGTACGGGTCCGCGTGCGCGAGGTCGACGGCGAGGACGCGGTCGATATCGAGCACATCGCCGCGATGGCGTCGGCCGGAGCCTGAATTGTCGTCGACGCTGACCGAGCTGGACGGGGGTGCCGACCCAGTCGCCGAATCGAGCTCGGAGCGGCCGCCTGCCTGGCCGCACCGCCACCTGCTCGACACCGACGTCCTCACCTGGCCGCAGATCGAGCTCGTGCTCGACACGGCGGACGTGATGGCCCAGATCGTCGCCCGCCGCCGGCCCCGTTCCGAGGCGCTGCGCGGGATCGGCGTGACCAACCTGTTCTACGAGGCCTCGACCCGGACGAGGGTCAGCTTCGAGGTCGCTGCGAAGCACCTCTCGGCGGACGTAGTGAACGTGAGCGTGACGGGGTCCTCGATCGAGAAGGGCGAATCGCTGCTGGACACGATGCGGACGCTCGAATCGCTCGGTGCCCGGGTGCTGGTGATGCGCCACGCAACCTCCGGGGCACCGTACCTCGTCGCGCGCGATTTCCGTGGCTCGGTCGTGAACGCGGGCGACGGGCGCCACGCCCATCCGACGCAGGCGCTGCTCGACCTGTACACGCTGCGTCGCCATCTCCCGGGTGCGTCGCTCCGGGGGCGCAAGGTCGTGATCCTCGGCGACGTCCTCCACTCCCGAGTTGCCCGCAGCAACCTCTGGACGCTGACCGCGGCCGGGGCCGACGTCTGGCTGTGCGGGCCGTCGACGCTCCTGCGAGGGTTCGAGGGGTGGGCCGCCGCGGGTGTCGGCGGGGAGCGCCGGTTCACGGTCACGAGCGACGTCGCGGCCGCGCTGCGCGACGCGGACGCGGTCATGGCGCTGCGCCTCCAGCAGGAGCGGATGGCCGCCGGGTTGCTGCCGTCGCTCCACGAGTACGCAGCCCGGTTCGGGCTGACGGCTGAGCGGCTCGGCCTCGCTCGAGAGGGCTGCCTGGTGCTGCACCCCGGCCCGATGAACGAGGGCGTCGAAATCGCGCCGGAGGTGGCGACGGGCGCGCAGTCACGCGTGACCGAACAGGTCGCCAACGGCGTCGCGATCCGGATGGCGGTCCTCTCCCTGGTGACGTCGGTCAGCCTGCGGGACGAGGCATGACGGCGGTCACAGGCTCCAGGGCAGCTTCCGATATCGGCCGTGCGGTCGACCTCGACCTGAGCGGCGCCTGGCTCGTGGACCCCGCGACCCGACGGCAGGGCCCGGGTGACCTCGTCGTCCGCGACGGGAGGGTCGTGTCGATCGCGTGGCTGGAGGGTGACGAGCCGAACGCCATCGACGCCCGCGGCGTCGTGGTCGCGCCTGGCTTCGTGGACCTGCACGCGCACCTTCGCGAGCCCGGCAACGAGGCCGCCGAGACCATCGCCAGCGGTCTCGCCGCCGCAGCGCACGGCGGCTTCACCGCGGTCTGCGCCATGCCCAACACCACGCCGCCGATCGACCGCGCAGCGATGGTCGACGCCGCGCGCGCGGCCGCGGTCGTGTCCGGTTCGCCGGTGCGGCTGCTCCAGGTCGGCGCGGCGACGGCGGGCAGGGCAGGGGAGCAGCTCGCCGCGCTGGGTGAGCTGGCGGATGCGGGCGTCGTCGGCTTCAGCGACGATGGTTCGCCCATCCAGCGACCAGACCTGCTGCGCAATGCGCTGGCGTACGCAGGCATGCTCGGCCTGCCGGTCATCGACCATCCCGAGGACCTCGACCAGACGAGTGGCGCCGAGGCGAACGACGGGCTGGTCGCCACCGTGCTCGGGCTGCGCGGCTGGCCGGCAGCCGCCGAGGCGAGTGCCGTCGCCCGCGACATCGAGATCCTTGCCGAGGTCGGCCACGACGTCCCCGCTGCCCGCCTGCATCTCACCCATCTCTCGACCGCCGCGTCCATCGAGCACGTGCGCCACGCGAAGGCCGCCGGGTTGGCCGTGACCTGCGACGTGACGCCGCACCATCTCGCGCTCACCGACGAGTGGATCGCGGGCTCGCGCCGCTGGTCGTGGCAGGCCCTCGACGACGCCGGCCGCTCCCGCGACCCGTGGCGCGACGGCGTGCTCGAAGCGGAGCCCTACGACGGCTCGCTCCGGGTCAACCCGCCGCTCCGATCTGCCGTCGATGCGAGGGCCTGCCTCGAAGGGCTCCGCGACGGCACCGTCGACGCGATCGCGAGCGACCACGCGCCGCACACCCAGGTCGACAAGGACGTCGAGTTCGGGCTGGCGCGGCCGGGGATCGCCGGAATCGAGACAGCGCTCGGACTGGTGCTCGAGGCGGTCGATGCCGGGTTGCTGCCCCTGGACCGGGCGATCGAGGCCTTGACCACGGGGCCGGCGCGAGCTCTTGGTCGATTCTCTCCGCCCGGCCTCGTCGAAGGTGCTGTCGCCGACCTCGTCGTGTTCGATCGGGCCGCGCGCTGGACGCCGGATGCGGGCAGCCTTCTGACTCGCGGCTGGGGCGGGCCGCTGCGCGGCCGATCGCTGGCGGGCAGGGTCCTGCTCACGATCGCCGGGGGCCGGCTGGCATTCGAGGACGCGGCCCCCGCCTGAGCGCCGCTCACGCCCGATAGGATGTGGCGATGCCCGCCAGCCCAACCCTGAACACCGACTACGAGCGTCGTCCGTATTGGCACGCGACGATGCCGACGTTGCCGGATCGGAGCGGAAAGGACCTGCCTGACGCCGCCGACGCTGTGGTGATCGGCGGCGGGTACACCGGTGTCGCGGCGGCGCGCAAGCTCGCCTCGTCCGGCGCGAGGGTCGTTGTCCTCGAGGCGAACAACCTGGGCTGGGGCGCGTCGACACGCAACGGCGGCATTGCGCATCCGGGCTACAAATGGGGCCCGGCGTCGCTCGTCAAGCGCTATGGGCGCGAGCTCGCGACGCGGCTGTACTCCGACTCCGTCGAGGCAACCGAGCTCATCGGCCGGACCATCCGCGACCACGGCATCGATGCCGAGCTGCGGCTCAACGGCTACCTCGAGCTTGCCTGGTCGCGATCGGATGCCGAGGACTTCGTCGACGAGGCGCCGCTTCGCACCGAATGGGGCACGCCGGCGCGGGTCATCCCGCGAGATGAGCTCGCGGCGGAGGTCGGCACTGGCGCGTATCACGGCGGCCTGGCCATCGACGCTGGCGGCGTGCTGCACCCGGGCAAGTGGTTCGCGGCGCTGGTCGAGCTCGCGGAGACCGCCGGCGCCGACTTGCACGAGGGCGTTCGGGCGACCGCGATCCGGCGCCAGGCCGATGGCGGATTCGTGGTCGAGACGGCGCGCGGCTCGATCCAGGCCCGCGACGTCCTGGTCGCCACGAACGCGTACACCGACGGCGCCGCGCCGTCCCTGCGACGGCGGATCATCCCGATCGGCTCGTACATCATCGCGACGGAGCCGCTGCCGGAAGACGTCGCCCGCGAGATCTCGCCGACCGGCCGCGCCTATTTCGACACGAAGAACTTCCTGTCGTACTGGCACGTGAGCGCGGACCGCCGCTTGATCTGGGGCGGCCGGGTCAGCTTCTTCCCGACGACGGTCGACAAGACCGCCAGGCTGCTCCACCGCCGGATGCTCGAGGTGCATCCCCAGGTTGCCGGCTACCGGGTCGAGTACTCGTGGGGCGGCAAGATCGGGATGACCTTCGATCGTATGCCGCACATCGGGCGCTCCGGCGGCGTGATGTATGCGATGGGCTGCTGCGGCAGCGGCGTCGTGCTGCTCCACTGGCTCGGGACGCGGGCCGCGGAGTGGATGGGCGGCGGCCAGCCACCGGCCCTTGCCCAGTTGCGCTTTCCCCTGGTCCTCGCGCCCTACGAGGGCCGGCCGTGGTTCCTCCCGGTCGTCGGCGAGTACTTCCGCGCCCGAGACCGGCTCGCGGCGCGCCAGTAGGCACCAACCGCTTCGATCCGCAGCGGCCCTCGCCTCGGCGCGGCGCAGTTGCACGGCGCGAGACGAGCGGCGTTGCTCATGCTTGCCACTCCCCGCAGGCGTAGCAGCGCGGGCTGCCGATAACGTTGTTCCGGCCGCACTTGCGGCATGTCCACCATTCGCTCGGGTCGGCCGGAACCGCGGGCGCCCCGGCGCGCCGGCGCAGGACGAGGAGCGCCGCGCCGAGCGCGATGACCGCGCCGCCGCCAACGGCGGCAAGGACCGGCAGCAGGCCGCCGAGGTCCAGCGATCCGGCGGGGTTGCCTTCCGGCCCGTTGCCCTCGCCGCAGACCGCCGCGGTGCTGCCGGGGGCGTGCGTGGCCGGAGCGGGTGTCACATCCGGGCAGCTTTCGCCAGGGCGCGGTGCTCCCAGCGCCGCTCCCGGCGCAAGGAGCACGGCAGCCGTGAGCACGACGATGGCCGCGCCGGAGAGCAACCGTGACAGGCAGCTATCCATCGCGAGCCAGCCTGCGCAGCACGTCGAGCAGGGCATCCACGTCGTCGGTGGTCGACTGCGTGTTCAGGATCCCGGCGCGCAGATACGTGGCGCCGCGCAGGCGAGTCGTCGAGACCCAGCCCTCGCCTGACGCCTCCAGGGCGTGCTGGAGCCGGTCCTGATGGGCGTCGAGCCCCGCCGCGGCGGAGGTGCCCGGGGCAGGCACGGGCAGGCCGTCAGGCAGATGTCGGAAGCAGACCACGGAGAGCTCCGGGATCTTCGGCAGAGCCTCGAAATCGGACGACTCGGCAATTCGCGCGGCGAGGTGCTCGGCCAGATCGAGGTTCGCCTCGACGAGCCGCCCGAAGCCCTCGCTGCCGACGTGCTTCCACGACAGCCACAGCTTGAGCGCGCGCCAGCGACGCGTGCCCTCGAAGCCCAGCCGCCAGAAGTTGAGCTGGTCCGCGGCGCCATGGCCATCGTCGCCGTCGATTGCTTCCGCTGATCCGACCTGGCTGCCCAGCGTCGCCGCGATACCCGGCCCTGCCGAGCTGCCCGTTCCTGCGCCGTTGCTCTCCGGCCCGTGCCCGGCGCGGTAGTACTCCGGCCGGCGCCCGCCGAATGCCCGAGCGAGCGTGGCCCCGTCGCGGACCATCAGCCCGCCGATGTCGTAGGCCTGGAACAGCCACTTGTGCGGATCGACCGTCACTGAATCGGCCCGATCCAGGTCGGCGACGCGATGGACGTCGCGTGCCGACAACCGCGCCGCGGCGCCGTACGCCGCGTCGACATGAAGCCACAGGCCCTCGCGCCGGGCGAGGTCGGCAAGCTCGCCGATCGCATCGACCGAACCGGTATTGGTTGACCCGGCGACGGCGGCGATGGCAACTGGCACCAGGCCCGCCGCGCGGTCGCGTGCGATCGCCTCGGCGACCGGCGTCGCCCGGAGCCTGAAGTCGTCCCCCGCGGCCACGACCGCGAGCGTCTCGGGCGGGAAGCCCAGCTCGTCGAGCGCCCGTCCGATCGAGAAATGCGTCTGGTCGGAGGCGTACACCCGCACGCCCTCGAGCGCGCGCCCGCGGGGCGGCTCGGGGGTCTCGCGCAGGGCCGCGAGGTGGATGTCTCGGACGAGGACCATCGCGATGAAGTTGGCCATGACCCCGCCGGAGGTCAGGATCCCGAAGCTGCCCTCGTCGTAGCCGACGAGGTCGCACAGCCAGCGGACCACTTCCTCCTCGACGAACGCCCCGATTGGGCCGGCGTGCCAGATGTCGATTCCCTGCTGGGCCACCTGGGCCAGCACCTCGCCGGCCACGGATGCGAGCAGTGGCGGCGGGGTGAAGTAGCCGAAGGAGCGCGGGTGGTAGGCACTGACCGTGTGCGGCGCGACGCGCCGCGAGAACTCGTCGAGAACCGCCTGGAGCGTCGCCGGGGTGCGCGGCGCCGGCGCCGGACCGCCGCTTGAGCCGAAGAACTCGGCGCGCAGCGCGTCGTACTCGATCGGCGTGCCCATGGCTCGCTCGAAGGCGTGGCCGTACAGGTAGTCGAGCGCCGCCTGCCAGATTGCCGAGCCGGCGTCCTGCAGCGCAGCTCGCGACGTCGCCGCGTCGCGGATCGAGATCAGATCCGGCTCCGGATGCCAGTCGATCGCCGTCTGCCGGCTCGTCAGCTCGGGCACCCGGCGATGGTAGCCGCGCCGATACCATCGCCCGGCATGGCCACGATCGTGTTCTTCCCCGAGGGCGCATTCGGGCCGACCAACAACTGCGTCGGCATCGGCCAGGTCCTCCAGCGACGCGGCCATCGCGTCGCGTTCATCGTCGAGGAGTCGTTCGCCGGCCGCCTGGAGGCCCAGGGCTTCGAGGAACGCCTGATGCGCCTCGGGCCGGCGCCAGAAACCGAGGAGGTTCCCGGCCAGTTCTGGATCGATTTCATCCGGGACACGGCGCCGATCTTCCGCAAGCCGACGATCGAGCAGCTCGGCGAGTTCATCCAGCCGACCTGGCAGGCCCTGATCGACGGTGCGAAGTACGTCGATGGTCGACTGCGCGAGATCATCGACGAGCTTGCGCCCGACGCGATCGTCGAGGACAACGTCGTCGGCTTCCCGGCCCTGCCCGCGTCGGGCCTGCCCTGGATCCGGATCGCCTCGTGCAATCCCGCGGAGCTCAAGGACCCGCTCATCCCGCCGTTCTCGTCCGGCTATCCGGCCGCGGACCGATCCGGTTGGCAGGCGTTCCTGCAGGAGGTCGAGCGAACGCATCGGGACATGTGGGACGACTTCGATGCGTTCTCGCGCGAGCATGGCGCGCCGCCGCTGGAGTGGCGCGACGTCGGGCCGGACTTCATCTGGGAATCGCCCTGGCTCAACCTGTATCTGTACCCGTCGGCCGCTGACTACCGGCGGGAGCGGCAGCTCGCGCCAACGTGGCACCGCCTCGAGTCGTGCGTCCGGGCGAGCGACGCGGAGTGGCCGGTGCCGGACGGCCTGCGCGCCGACGGCGGCGGCCTGGTCTACCTCTCGCTGGGGAGCCTCGGCTCCGCCGACGTCGAGCTCATGCAGCGGCTGGTCGACGTGATGGGTCGCACGCGCCACGGCGTGATCGTGAGCAAGGGCCCGCTGGCCGACCAGATTCGGCTCCATGACAACATGGTCGGCGAGGGCGTTCTGCCGCAACCGGCGATCCTGCCCCAGGTCGACGCGGTGATCACGCACGGCGGCAACAACACGGTGACCGAGTGCTTCCACAACGGCAAGCCGATGGTCGTGCTGCCGCTCTTCTGGGACCAGGTCGACAACGCCCAGCGGCTCGATGAGACCGGCTTCGGCGTGCGGCTGTCAACCTACGGTTTCGAGGACGCGGAGCTGACCGGCGCGGTCGACCGACTCCTCGCCGACGCGGCGCTCCGCGACCGGATGGCAGTCGATGCGAGACGGCTCCAGATGAATCCCGGGACGGTTCGAGCCGCCGAGCTGATCGAGCAGGTGGCCCGCACGGGCGAGGCCGTCCACCGCTGAATCGAGTCGCCCCGATAATGGCAGGCGACGCAGCCGATTCCGTCGTGCCGAGGTGGTCAATGCCGCGAATGTCCAACGAGGAGCTTGTTCGCGCGTACGCCCGCGCTCACGAGACGCACGACGACGCCATCCTCGCCGCGTCGCGAGCGCCGGACTGGACTGCCGAGATCCCGCAGAGCGGCGAGCGGATCCGCGGCCATGACAACGACCGCGCGATCGCCAACTCGTGGCCGAAGGGTCGCCCGTCGGCGACGATCACAAGGGTGGTCGGCACCGAGGATCGCTGGGTGACCACCCCGGGGTGGACCCTGCAACGGGTCGCCGGGGCCGGCGACACCTGGTGGCTGGAGGCGGACGCCACCTACCCCGATGGGTCCACCTGGAGCGTCGTCATCCTGATCGAGCTGCGCGACGGCAAGGTCTTCCGGGAGCGGTGGCACTTCGGGCAACCCTTCGAGGCGCCCGCATGGCGTGCCCCATATGTCGAGAGAATGGATCCGGCGGAGGTCGGCAATCGACCCTGAGTCGAGCTCCCGGCGCGCGACCCAGCGCGACGTCGAGTACAAGGGCGCGCCGCTGGACGCCGAGAAGGGCCCGGGCCTCGGCTGTTTCTGGATCCAGATCGTGCTCCTCGCTCTCGTCGTCGTGCTCACGCCGCTGAGCGCCGCCTGGGAGTGGCCGGTCCCGGTCACGATCGTGCTCATGGCGACGACCCTGGTGCTGCTCCTGTTCGTCGGCCAGACCGTGATCTTCCTGCTCCGGCTCGTCGCCGCAGACCGGCGCGTGGAGGCACGCCGCCGGCCGCTCCGTTCCGCGACGAAGACCGTCGGCGAGATCGAGGACGAAGCGGAGGACGACGCCGCCGCGGGCGAGGCCCGGAGCGACCCACCCGGCTGATCGAACGCGGCGTGCGAGAATACCCTCCGCCCCGCAGGACCTGAAGGCTTGGAGGACCCAGCGCCCCGTGCCCGTGCTCGCGACCTACTTCACCGTCCGCCGCGGCCGCGACCCGTTCTTCAAGTTCTACATGAAGACGCTGTTCCCACGGCAGGTCCGTGAGTACAGCGAGAAGTACGGCATCAAGTTCATCGGCTGGTACAACGTCGCCCACGGCTGGGACTTCGACAACGTCATCCTGTTCGACCTGCCGAGCTACGCGGTGCTCGACCAGCTCGAGCAGGACGAAGGGATCCAGGCGATCGCCCACCGCGGGTCTGAATGGATCATGGAACGCCATCACTCGATGTTCCTCCGCGAGCGGATGGGGCCCGAGCTCAAGGTCCACCTGTAGGGAGGCCGGACATGGAAGCGCGACGCAACGCACTCCTGGCCGACATGGCCCGCGACGCCAGCATCGAGCGCACCGATTTTCTGGCGCGCGCGGGCGAGCAGCTTGATCGGTTCATGAGCAGCCACGGGGGCCGGATCCGGCAGCTCGGCGGCATCGTCCTGATCGACGAGGATCCCGACTACCTCGCGGTGGCATCGGACGGCACCTTCCGCAGCCGGAGCCGTGTCTACGACGAGGCGCGCGGCGAGTGGATCACCGAGACCGAGGTGATCGAAACCGCGGCCGAGCTGGCCGAGCTGTACAACCCGGCTGACATCCTGCAGGCCTTCGCTGACGCCGAGGCCGAGGATGTCGGGATCCAGGACAGCGCAGCCCTCGCAGAGAGCGGTGACGAGGACGCCGGCAGCGTTGCCGAGGATGCCTACGCAGGCGCCGCCGACCAGTGGGCGGCCGGCCAACCCGAGGTGCCGGAGGCGCACGACGAGCAGTCCGCGGCCGTTGCGCTGTACGAGCTGGCACTGGACTACCAGGATCGGAGCCAGCGGACCGAGGCGGGCCTGATCGAGGGCTTCGAGAATGCGGGCACGGCCCTGCTGGGCATGGTCGGCACGGTGGTCATCGTCGACGACGACGACGAGCACCTGTCCCTCGGCGCCGGCGGTTTCCGTGGCCGGGTCATCCCGGAGGGCGCGACAAGCTGGCAGGACATCTCCAGCCCGGACCAGATCGTGCGCTACTACGACCCGACAGACATCTTCGGTGACCTCGCCGAGGCGATCGCCGATGCCTACCCCGCCGTCGCCGCCGAGGGCGAGGACGAAGGCGCCGAGGGCGATGAGGACGCCGAGGACGACCAGGCCGGCGACGGCGACGACCGCCGCTGAGCCGCCCGCGTACGGTGACGACCCGCACTCGCGACCCAAGCCCGGCCACCGCCCGAGCGCCGGCCCGGTCACCCGCGTCGATGCGCCTCGCCGGCGCGGAGCTGGTCGAAAGTCGAGAGATCCTTCCCGGCCAATGGCTCCAGGCGTTCCACGCCCCTGACCTCGTCGCTGGGGCGCGCGCCGGCCAGTTCGTGCACGTGCGGACCGGTGACTACTCGGGACTCGTGCTCCGGCGCCCGTTCTCGTTCAACACGATCGACCCGGTTGCGGGCACGCTGACGATCCACTTCCGGACCATCGGCAGGGGGACGGAATGGTTCACCCGCCTCCGGCCCGGCGATCGCGTCGACATGCTTGGCCCGCTGGGTCGCCCGTTCGAGGTCGACCCGCGGACGCGACACGTCCTGCTCGTCGCCGGTGGGCTGGGGATCGCAGGCGTGCGCTCCCTCGCCGACGAGGCGATCCGCGACGGACGCCAGGTGACGCTGCTGTTCGGGGCCTCGCGCGCCGGTGATGTCTATCCGTCGTCGCTGCTGCCCGACGAGGTCGAGTACGTGGTCGCGACCGACGACGGGTCCGTGGGCCACCACGGCTTCGTGACGGATCTCCTTGCCGACTACGAGGCCTGGGCCGATCAGGCCTTCGCGTGCGGACCGCTGCCGATGCTCCGCGCGCTCGCGGGACTCGCCGCGTCGCGCCGGCGACGGCTCGGCGTTGCGTCGCTCGGGCGGAAGCGGGGCGCGGGGCGGCAGCTGCCTGCGGGCTCGCCGCAGGCACGACGCCGGGCGTTCCTGCAGGTCTCGATGGAGCAGAACATGGGCTGTGCGGTCGGGGCGTGCCTCGGCTGCGTGGTGATGTCGACAGCCGGCTCACCGCAGCGCGTGTGTCGCGAGGGCCCGGTGTTCGCCTCTGACGAGATCGAGTGGGAGGGGGGCTGGTGAAGGCCAGGCGCCGGGTCGTGACCTCCGGCGGCGGCGCGCCGGCGAAGCGTCGACCGACTCTGCGCAAGCTCAAGCCGGCGATCCTGCCTGCCACGCGGCGACTCGCGCCCCTCGCGCCCCTCGCGCCTGCGTTGCCCTCGACAACACCGTCGGGCAACGGCGCCGGTCGGTCGGCAACCGCCGAGCGCCCGACAGCGCCTGTGGTTCCGACAGCGCCGGACCGCGAGATCGACCTCTCGGTCGACCTCGGCCGTGGTCTCCGGCTCGCGAACCCGATCCTGGTCGCCTCCGGGACGTTCGGCTACGGCGTCGAGTACGGCGACGTCGTCGACGTCCAGCGCCTCGGCGCGATCTGCTGCAAGGGGACGACGCTGCGGCCGCGGGTTGGCAACCCGACGCCGCGTGTGACCGAGACGCCCGGCGGCATGCTCAACTCGATCGGGCTGCAGAACCCCGGCGTGGACGCGGTCCTCGACAAGTACGCCGCGACCTGGGCGCGCTGGCGCGTGCCGGTCATCGTCAATGTCGCCGGCGAGTCGATCGCCGACTTCACCGAGGTCGCGCGTCGCCTCGACGGCCAGCCAGGCATCGCCGGGATCGAGCTGAACATCAGCTGCCCGAACGTGGGCAAGGGTGGGATCCAGTTCGCGATCGACGCCGAGGCTGCGGGCGCGGTGACTGCCGCCGTCCGTCGTGCGACGGACCTGCCCCTCCTCGTCAAGCTCTCACCGAACGTTGCCGACGTCCGCCCGATCGCCCGGGCCATCGCCGATGCCGGCGCTGACGCGCTCACCGCGATCAACACGCTCTCCGGGATCGCGGTCGGGCCGTCGCGCGCGAAGCCGCTGCTCGGCAACATCTACGGCGGACTGTCAGGGCCGGCGATCAAGCCGGTTGCGCTGCGGATCGTGTACGAGGTCAGCCAGGTCGTCGACATCCCGGTCGTGGCGATCGGTGGCGTCACAGAGCTCGCCGACGTGCTCGACTACCTCGCCGTCGGCGCCGTGGCGGTCCAGGTCGGGACGGCCATCTTCGCCGACCCGTCGCTGCCCGCGCGCCTCGTCGACGAGCTCGCCGACGAGTGCCGCCGGCGCGGCCTCGACGGCTACTCGACGCTCATCGGGACCGCGCTGCCGAAGCGCGCCGGCCCGCCGTCGGCAAAAGGGGTCGAGTACCGGCCCTGACGGCCGGGAACCGCAGGCCGCGCCGCACCGTCGGGGGCGCCGTCGGCGCCTGCGCGCGCCCCACGCAGAAGAGGAGGCAGCGCGATGCTGTCCATCCAGCGACGCCCGATCGGCCGAGGGCCCCTCGTCGTCGCGATCCTGTTCGTCCTGGCGTTTGCAGCGGCGTGTTCCGCAGGCGCAGCGCTCGGGCCGGCCGGAGGTGCGCCGATGCCTGCAGCCTCGGCAGCGCCCGCCGCGGACCAGTACCGCGCCGGTGCGCCGGATCTCGCGGCCGGCGCCGAAAACGCGAGTGGGACGGGCGGCGTCAACGGCAGTCCGCCGGCGTACGCGCCCGACGAGCAGGGCCTGCTGATCATCAAGAACGGCACGATGACCCTCCAGGTCGCCGGCCTCGACGCCGCGATCGACAAGGCGACCCAGCAGATCACCGCCCTCGGCGGCTATGTCAGCGGTTCCGACCGCTCCGATGACGACGAGTTCGCCACCGCGTCGCTGACGTTCCGCGTCCCGGCGGCCCGCTGGAACGAGGCGCTCGCGGGGCTCCGCGGGATGGCCATCAAGGTGCTTGCCGAACAGTCGACCACCGAGGATGTCACCACCCAGGTCGTCGACCTCGGCGCTCGGATCGCCAACCTGCAGGCCACGGAGCACGCCCTGCAGGGGATCATGGATCGGGCCAAGGAGATCAAGGACGTGCTCGCCGTCCAGGCCGAGCTGACCACGGTGCGCGGTGAGATCGAGCAGATGACCGCCGAGAAGACGCATCTCCAGCAGCAGGC
>Ga0070698_100004239_pt1 | contig 15759 bp, 16 predicted proteins | sample KBSK1502metaG_FD_65477 | JGI IMG/M metagenome (GOLD analysis project Ga0070698, IMG submission 65477) | Corn, switchgrass and miscanthus rhizosphere microbial communities from Kellogg Biological Station, Michigan, USA - KBS K1-50-2 metaG | ecosystem: Host-associated > Plants > Roots >...
CGCTAGGCAGCGTCTGGCTGGCACCCCTCCTAAGGCCGCCGGCCAAACGCTCTCGCCGTCAGCCATAACGTTACGACGAACCGGAGGTCACGCCAAGTGGCAAACCGTTACGGCTGTCATTCCGCCGTCACTTCCAAGGAAAGGAACCCGGCCGGTTCCTTTCCTTACGGCCTCAAACGCTCGCGTGGCACTGAAGCGCCGCTCGCGTGGGCCGGCGGGCCCGGGCGGTGCCTCTTGCGCCTGATCCTTTTCTCCGGCGTATTAAGTGGGTCTTACTTTTCGATCGGGGCGCCAATCAGGCTCCCCCACTCCGTCCACGAACCGTCGTAGTTCCGGACGTTGGGGTAGCCGAGCAGGTAGTGCAGCACGAACCAGGTGTGCGATGAGCGCTCCCCAATGCGGCAGTAGGCGATCACCGCCTTGTCGGCAGTGACGCCCTTCGAGCCATAGAGCTCGCGCAGGTCATCGGCCGACTTGAAGGTGCCATCCTCGCGGACAGCCTGACCCCAGGGGATGTTCGCGGCGCCCGGGATGTGCCCGCCACGTTGCGCTCCCTCCTGGGGAAGATTCTCGGGCGCGAGCAGCTCGCCACTGAATTCCTTGGGTGAACGGACATCGACCAGGGCCACACCCGCCTTGCCCAGCTCGGCCAGGACCTCGTCGCGCAGCGCCCGAATCGACTTGTCCGGCTGGCCCGCCTTATAGGTCGCCGGCTCGATCCCCGGCGCATCAGTCGTGAGCTCGCGGCCTTCGTCCTGCCACTTCTTGCGGCCTCCGTTGATCAGCCGGACGTCCTGGTGGCGGTAGTACTTGAGGTTCCAGACGAACCAGGCCGCAAACCAGTTGTTGTTGTCGCCGTAGACGAGCACCGTGTCGGTGTTGCTGACGCCTTTGGACGAGAGCAACTCCTCGAGCTTGTCCCTGGAGAGAAGGTCGCGGATCGGCCGCGCCTGCAGGTCCTTGCGCCAGTCGAGCCCGATCGCCCCCTTGATATGGCCGGTGTCGTAGGCGCTGGTGTCGACGTCGACCTCAACGATTTTCGCCTTCGGGTCGTTGAGGTGATCGGCCACCCACTTGGTGTCGACCAGCACCTCCGGGTGCGCGTAGTCGGTTCCCTTCAGTTCGGTTGCGGACGTGGCCATTTTGCCTCTCCTCTCTTAAAGTTGACTAACTGTATTCACAAACTCAACAATCTGGGTCCCCTAGTCTACGGGCGCAGGCTCGCCAACGTCAACTCGTTATTCGAGCCAGTCGAGATGAGCCAGGCAGCTCAATACGCGCCGGCCGGCCCGGACCAGCCCGTCAAACGACGGGGCAAGACCCGGCTCTTCCTCGTGCCCGTCGGCATCGTCGCGCTGCTTTTAGTGATCCCGGGCGGCGTTTATGCCTTCTCCCAGAACCAGCTCTCCCAGGCACAGGCGTCGGAGGCGCACGGCGACTACAGCCAGGCGCTCAGCCAATACGCCACGGTCGGGTCGCTGGCGGGGAATCCCGGCTCGCGCCTCCTTCTGGGCGAGCTCGCCGACCGCGCCCAGTCGGGTACCGCTGAAACTCACTTCCTGTGGGGCGTTGAGCTCAACAAGCAAGGAAAGTTCGCCGAGGGCGAAGCCCAGCTGCGCGCGGCGATCAAGATCGGTCTCGCCGACTGGGCAACCCGCGCCAATTCCGCTCTCGCCGACCTCTTCACCGCCTGGGCCCAATCCCTCATTGCGAGCAAGCAGTTCCAGGCCGGCATCGACAAGTACCGGCTCGTGGCGACCGTCGACTCCACCGGCAACCTGACCGCCTCGACCAATGCGGGCCTGGCTACCGCCTACGCTGGGTTTGCGCAGTGGTACACACAGCAGGAGCCGGCAGATTATCCGAACGCACTCACCTGGTACGAGAGCCTCGTCAAGGAATTTCCCGACAGCCCGGAGGCCAAGCAGGCCCTCGCCTCGCTGTTGCCCCAGACCTTGTACAACGCCGGGCTCGCCTTTGTGCAGCAGATGCGCTTCCAGCAGGCGCGTGACGCGATGACCGAGCTCGTCATGAATTACCCGACGACGACGTGGGCCGGCCAGGCGAACACGGCGCTGCACGCCGACCAGCCGTTAACCGGTCAGCTGGTGCTCAGTGATCAGACCCCGACGCCAATCGCCAACCGCTTGGTGCGGATCGCCACCCACTGGAAGATCGTCAAGGCGCACACGTATGACGACTCGGGCGGCAAGATTTATTCGACATCAACAGACGCCAAGGGGAACTTCAAAGTAATGATGCCGCCGGGGCAGAACTACCTGATCACCTGGTGGGACCCGACGCGCAGCACCTTTGTGACCACCTTCCTTAGCGACAATGTTCCGGTCAACCAGATCACGATCAATGCGCTCGAGCCGGCGCATACGACCGTCGCGACCTCGTAGCCCTCATATAATCGGGGCGCACGCCGACGTAGCTCAGCTGGTAGAGCAGCTGTTTTGTAAATAGCGGGTCGCCGGTTCGAATCCGGCCGTCGGCTCCAAATTTGTGTAGGGATTCGGCTGAGGTGTCCCATTGGAGCTTCGGCTGATGTGTCTCACAGCTTCGGGTGATGTGTCGCAGCTGGTTCGGCTGATGTGTCTCACTTTCCCCCATGAGGGAAAAGAGCGTGACTGAACAGCGGTACGACGCGGTGCTTGGAGTGATTTCGGAGGGGCGGACGGTGATGGAGGTGGCCAGCCAATGGGGGGTCAGCCGCCGGACGCTGCACCGCTGGCTCGCTCGGTATGAGGCCGACGGGCTCGAGGGATTGCCGGATCGCTCCCATCGGCCGGAGCGATGTCCGCACCAGATGCCCGCCGAGGTCGAAATCCTGGTGCTCGAGCTGCGTCGGGCGCACCGATACTGGGGCGCACGGCGACTGGCGCTGGAGTTGGCGCGCAAGCGAGTCACCCCGGCACCCTCGAAGTCATCGGTCTACCGCTGTTTGGTGCGCGCCGGCGTCATCGAGCCGGACAAGCGGCACCGCCGGAAGGAAATCTGGAAACGCTGGGAGCGCGGCGGCCCGATGGAGCTCTGGCAGATGGACGTCGTGGGCGGCTTCCTGCTCGCCGACGGGACCTCGGCCAAGGCGCTGACCGGCATCGATGACCATTCGCGTTTCTGTGTATCGGCGCGGCTAATGCCGCGCGAACGCACGCAGCTGGTCTGCGATGGCTTCCTGGCCGCCCTGCGGGTGCATGGCGTGCCGCAGCAGGTCCTCACCGACAACGGCAAGGTGTTCACCGGCAAGTACGCCCGGCCGCCGGTCGACGTGCTCTTCGATCGGCTTTGCCGCGAAAACGGGATCGACCATCTGCTGACGCAGCCGCGCTCGCCCACCACGACGGGGAAAATCGAGCGCTTTCACCGGACGCTGCGCATTGAGTTCGATACGCGGCGGCCGTTCACGAGCCTCCCGGTGGCGCAGCAGGCGCTCGACGAGTGGGTGACGTACTACAACACCCAACGGCCGCACCAGGCGGTCGGTGATGCCGCTCCCGTCACGCGCTTCCACGCCGCGGCCCGGACTGTCGAGGAGCCGGCGCCCAGGCCGGATCGCACGCGGCCCGAACGCGGCGGCGAGCACTGGGTCACCCGCAAGGTGAGCACGGTCGGCGTGGTCTGCGTCGGCTACCAACAAGTGTGTATCGGCCAGAGCTACGCGGGCAGCGCGTGCGATGTGCTGGTCACCGACGGCACGCTGCAGTACTGGGTGGGCAACGAGCTGGTGAAAACCGTGGCCCGGCAAACCAAAGGAGAGATCCGGAAGAAGCACGCCGATGGAACCGCACCCAGTCGGGTTGGATCCGCTGCAAAATGAGACACATCAACCGAATCGGGTGTGCGACAAATCAACCGAACCTCCTCATCGGCTCCAAATTTGAATATGAATTGGCGCCAGCGGACGCCGTGCCGCCGCTCCGTATCACCAAAAGTACCACCAATTTTCAGACGACCCCGCCAATTTCGGGATCGAAAATCGAGTCGGGCGAATTGGAGCTTGCGCCCTTCTACGGCTCCGACCGACCGCCTCTGTTCCATAAACAGCGGGTCACGGTTTGGGTTTTGCAACCCGCCTAGCTCGATCCGCAGCCGGTCGAGCAACGGCCCGAAAAGCGGCCCGCTGACGTCAGGCGTCGATCCCAGAATAAGCGCTGTGGACGGGGACCAACAACTAGGGCACTTGATGATCCTGTGGGGCGTCCCAGGGACTGGGAAGTCGACGTTCGCCCGTTGGCTCGTTGAGAACAAGGCCTTTATCCACGTTGATACCGACGCAGTCGTTACCGGCAGGGCGAAGCCAACATCCCTCACCGAGGCCTGGCAGCAAACCTACGAGCGATCCCTTCAGCCTGAGGCATTCATGAACTTGGTCGCCGACCAAGGTCGCCCGTTCGTGGCTGAGTACGGACTATGGGCGTACCCGCGCAACATCACCTTGCTGAGCGACCTTCGGAAGGTCGGTGCCGAGCCGTGGTGGTTCGACGGCTATCGGCTCGCTGCCTTTGCAGCCTGGCGTAAGGAGAACCCTCAGGCCGGACGCAACTTGGACGACGAGGCCTGGCACCGGGTCGTCGACGTGATCAATGCCAACTGGCGAGAACTCGAACAGTTCTTCGGAGCCGAACGGATTCTTCGCACGATCGAGCGTGGACCTACCTATGTCCCACCCGAGACGACCTACACCGCAATGCAGCGGCTGCTCGGGGGGCGAACCGGCGAAAGCAACTCGCGTGAGCCCGGGGAGTCCCCGGAGATCGGGCGCAACGCTTGAAACACAGGAGTCATAACCGGCCCGACCAAAAGTGGTTGATCAAGTCGACCATGTTGGGTGAAAGAATTGGCCGTGGTACGAGGGGTGGATATTCAAAGCTTTGAGAAATGACGGACAGTGGACCCGCTAAGGTGACCGCATGGGTCGGCGATGAGGCCGCGCGGCGTCGCCGCGACCTCGAGCTACAGAACCAGCTCGGTGGCCATCGCATAAAGGGGGTGCGCTACATTGAGCTCCGCTATGAGGGTCATCCGGGTCCAATGTGGGGCGCAGCGAGCTTCGACTCCCTCGACTATGGCCTTGAGCTGGATCTGGACAACGGTACGACCTGGTCGGTTATTTGGATGCAGCACGGTCCAAACGAAGCACTCCTAGTGGACGAAGGGCCGCTCGCCCCGATACATCTACGAGCCGATGCCGCCATTGCCGTCTGGGATGTCACTGAACGTTGGGACGCTCTTGGTCCGGGCTCGATCTCTCGCATCACCTCGGTCTGGACCCGACATGGCTTCGGCCCTGCTTACGACTCATCAGGTCAGCAGGTAGCACCAGCGGGCAAGTCCGACATGTGCCTCCTCACGCTCCTCTTGCGAGGCCCTGACGGCCGAGAGACTGCCATCACTCTCGGCGAGGACATCAACGGTGGCTATGCGTACACCGCAGACAATGTCAGCGTCTTCTTCTCGATCGACGAGGCTCGGCGGGCTCGGGTTCTTCTGCCCGGCGACGCTGACGCCATTGCTTAAACGCGCGGGAGCTGGGCCGAATAATGATCACGACCACTGAACCCTAATGCGGGAGAGTAACGGAATCGATCGGAACGTCTCGCCGTCTCGTGGCGCGCGCATTCAGCCACCCCCGGAAGTCCCCGGCACCTAGTTCGATGCCACCACAAGTCTTGATCGATTTCCAAAACGACCACGGGCAAGGCGTTGTCGATGTAGTTCTTAAGGATAAGAAGGAGGCCTACCTGACGATTGGCGGCGAGACCGCTTTCCGGACTGGCTATGACCTGTGCGACACGTGCAGCTATGTGTTTCGGAAAGTCATGCCGGCACAAAGTTTGACGGAAGGCACTGACGACAAATTGGCGCAGCGGGTGTCAACTGTGCTAAAAGATGTCCGGCAGATGCCAGACTCGGCGTTGCTCGCTCATCTCGGCACGATCTTTGCGCGCGGCACATTCTCAGTCGCACTGGTCAGCTTGACGCCCCAACTCACGATGCCGGGTGATTCAAAGGACTACTTCGCCAATGAGGCGGTGGCAACGTGGGGCCTCGACCCTTACTTTGGCGTTCCTGAATCGCCACGGACACCCTACTACCGACTAGGAAGTGCACCGCTTGGCGAGGTGTCGCACGGCGGAAAGCTCCTTGGCGTTGCCCTGGGCGCGCCGCTTTATCCACCGACCCAAGGAGCGATGAATCGGCAGGATGTTATCCGGAACTATCGAAGCGTTCTCCGCGGTGGCACCGAAAATCCGACCGCGCTGGCTCTCGGGCTAGTTGAGGACCGAGGGCCGGCAGTCTGGGGCGATCCCGCGCCCGAGTACTCACGCCATCTGATCGTCACCCTTTATATCCTCGACGGCCATCACAAGATCGCTGCGGCTGCCGCCGAAAATCTCCCCCTGCAGTTTTTGGTCTTTCTTGCGCACAGTCATTTAGGTCGCGACTGGCGTCAAGCCGTCGACGCGGGCTTAGGTTTCCTCCGTGTTATTTCAGCCTAGTCAAAGCGGTACTTCATGAAAAGAAGACGCTCAAGACGCCACGACGACTGGGGCAACCCGTACCACCAAAATACCACCAGACTCATGACCACCTATCAACACTTATTGATACTTATCGGCACGAGATTTCCGACGGCTGAATACCAAACGGCACTTGTTGACACGAGACGACACCAGGCGGAAGGCTTAAATCCTGATTTGTAAACAGCGGGTCGCCGGTTCGAATCCGGCCGTCGGCTCCAGATTTTTTGAATACAAAGTCGAGCCTGGCGGAGTTGTCCCAGAGGCCGGCCCGACGAGGCCGTACCAGCAAAAGTACCACCAATGTGAAATGCGGCGGATGGGTCGCGACGTCCGCCTGCTTGAGCCGAGCTGCTAGTCAACCCGGCCTCGCTGCTCATATCGCGGCCGCTGAGGATCTTCGGGCGGCTCGGCCGCGTTACCGAGTTCGTCCGGATGCGAGCTGCTCCTTGAGCCAGTCGGCCATCAAGGGCCGGTACTTATAAGAAATGTTGTTGCAGACGTGGTTGCCGTCGGGGTAGATGACCAGCGTCGCATTGGGCGCCTCGCGAGCAATGCGTTCCGCGTGGGCCGGCGGAAACAGCCGATCACGGCCACCATGGATGACCAGCAGCGGCTGGGTCACCCGGTCGAGCACCCCCTCGAGGTTCAGCGTGTACGCCTTCTGCCGGGCTTCCGCTTCGCTGGCCGACTTCGTATAGAAGATGTATCCTCCCCGGGTCAGCGGATTCAGGGCATCCCAACACTCGCCCAGGTTGTACGGGCCGGCCAGGCCGACAATCGCGCGCAGCCGTTTCTCATAGGCCGCCGCCCGCGGTCCGTAGATCGCTCCCATGCTGATTCCCATGAGTCCGATGCGGTCAAGGTCGACGCCCACATCGAGTTGCGCCACGTGATCGAGCACGGGGGTGATGACCGTCTCCCAATTGGGACGGATGGCAAAGTCGACGGAGTTCTCCGACTGTCCCGGGCCATCCACGGTCAGGGTCGACATGTCCCGGCGCAGGAAATCCTCCTCGATGGCATAGAGCTCTTCCTTCGAGGAATCGAGACCGGGGACGAGCAGCACGAGCGGCGGTGCGGCCGTTCCCACCGGTCGCCGGAAGTTGGCCGGGATGACATGCCCTTCAAATGGGATCTCGAGCCGAACCGCCGGCGGGTCCAGATGCGGGAGCGCCCGGCGATAGATTGACACCGACCGGTCACGCAGCTCGGCATGAAGCCTGTCGTCCTCGAACCACAGGAACTTTCCAAGGTGGTAGCACCAGGCCGCCCGCTGGTACGCCTGTGTGGCCGATAGTGTCCGTCCGCGCTGTTCCGCGTCTCGACCAAGGCCTTCGTGCATGTCGCCGACGGCTTTCCAGTTCGGTCCCCACGCCCGCCAGTCGGTCGTGTTCTTCACCGTTTCGTCGAAGTCATTGACGTCGATCCCATTGGCGATGAATCGCGGTCGCCAGTGGTGCGCCGCGACCTGCACGTTATTCGTAGTTTCAAGTGCGCTCAATGCCATCGTCTCCTCTGCGAAATCGATCCAGCATAGATAATGAACCACGACGCATGACGGATTCCGAAGCTCCCTCGAGTCGCGTCGACCTGCGCAAGCAGATGCACGAAATCGTTCGTTTGCGGCAGGAGATGGGCGCCAAATCGCCGGAGCAGCGTCGCACCACCACGCGTGCGGTCGCTCGCATCCTGGACGACGTCCATCTCGAGGGCCGGATGGGCAAATTCGTGGTCGAGTCCGACGAGCCACTGGCGCGCGGTGGTACGGAGAAAGGCCCCTCGCCGCTGCAATACCTGATGATGGGGACCGCGTTTTGAATGCTCACCCAGCTGGCGCGGTTCGCGCCACTCTACGAGGTGCCGATCGAGGATGCTTCGGCGGACGTCCGGGCGACCTTCAGGAACACCGAGAAATATGACGTCGACGACGCGCCCGCCTATTTCGAGGAGGTCGTGATCGAGCTGGCGGTGGTCAGTCCCGCCGCTGCGGCGAATGTCCGCCAGCTGGTAACGCACGCCGAGCGAGGGTGCCATGCCGCCCAGTCGCTGGCGCATCCGATTCCCGTCCACCTGACCGCGACCCTCAACCAGCAGCCGCTTCCCTAACGCGCCACCGGGCCGCCGACGTCTCATTCCCTCCGGGGGAGGGTCAGGGAGGGGGCCCCGAGGCTCGAGCCGAGATCGGCGAGCAGCACCATCGCGCAGTTGCGCCCCGGCAACCCGGACACCGATCCACCGGGATGAGTGCAGGCGCCCGTCTGATAGAGGCCTTCGACCGGGGTTCGATACGACGACCAGCCTTCCACCGGCCGGAACCAGCCGCTCTGGTCGGGCGTGCTCGCGCCCCCGTGACAGGATCCGCGCCAGTTGGCGGGATTCCGCCGCTCGAGGTCGAGCGGACTCGAAACGGCGCGGCCAAGCACGAGCGCCGGCGAAAGATTCGTCGTCAGCGCCGCCACCGATTCGAACAGCCGCTCAGCGACCTCTTCCTTGAGCTCGTCCCAGTGCTGCGGGCCCTGCGCGAGCTCGTAGGGCAGGAAGCTGATCAGCTTGAAGGTGTGCTTGCCCGTCGGCGCGCGCGAGGGATCGATCACGGTCGGCGTCAGCGCCAGGATGACGGGATCATCGAGGTCGAGCCTGCCGGCGCGGAAGGCCGCCAGCGTGCGCGCCAGCGAGGCGAGCGATTCGAGGCCGCCCATGGTGACGCTCGCCATCGGGCCGGCTTCCGTCTTGAATCGCGGCGCCTCGCTCAACGCGTAGTGCGCAGCGAACATCGTGACGCTCGGCTGCCAGCGGGCGATGCCCGCGGCGTAGTCCGGCCCGAGGTTGGCCTCGCCCACGATATCCGGCAGGTGGCGGATGTGGATCGAGGACACCACGGCCTTTGTCGCACCGTAGGTCGACCCGTCCGCGGTGACGACGCCCGTCGCGCGTCCTCCCTCGACCGCAATTCTTGTGACCGGCCTGGAGGTCAGGATGGTGCCGCCATTGTCTTCGATGATGCGCGCCAGCGCCAGCGGCAGGCGGATCGACCCGCCTTCGGGCAGGATCCAGCTAAAGCGCTGGCGGCCGGCGACCAGGGAGAAGGCGAGCGTGCCGGTTTCTGGCTCGTCGAGTGGATGCAGCGTCATGAAGGCGATCCAGGCGAAGAAGGCCCGGACGTGCTCCTCGTGGAAGCGCTCGGTGATGATGTCGAGCGCGCTCGCGTGACGAATCGACACGCCGCGCTCCCCCAGGGCACCGGCTCGGGTCCGGGCCATCACCGCGGCCGGCGGACGCGGCGGGTGCTCGCGCTCGTCGTTGACGATCGGCGACAGGCCCTGCCAATCGTTGAGCAACGTCCGGTACGCCATCGCATCCGCCTCCGAGAAGCGCGCCAGCTCGGCACAGGTGCGATCGAGGTCGCGCCACATCGTGATGCTCCGCCCGTCGCGGAACGGCATGGTGAATACCGGGTCCGGGTACAGATAGCGCAGGCCGTAGCGATCGAGCTGCAGCTCGTTGTCGCGCATCAGCGGATTGCTCTGGATCAGGTTGTGCGCGGTGGCGCAGGGATCGTGGATGAAGCCGGGCAGGGTCAGCTCCTCGCAGGTGGTGTCACCACCGATGCGGTCGGCGCCCTCGAGGACTAACACTTTAAAACCCGCCCGGGCGGCATAGGCGGCCGTCAGCAGACTGTTGTGGCCGGCGCCCGCAACCACGATGTCCCAGTTCGTCATGCGGTGGCGCCGAGGTAGAGCCGGCCGATCTCGGGATTGTTGAGCACCGCGGGACCGGGTCCCTCCAGCCGGATCCGGCCGCTCTCCATCACCACCCCGTGGCTGGCCAGCCTGAGGCCCGACCGGGCGTTCTGTTCCACCAGCAGGATGGTCCGGCCGGCCTGGTTCATGGCCCTGACGGTGTCGAAGACGGTGGTGCGCGTTTTCGGATCGAGGCCCATCGACGGCTCATCGAGTACCACAAGCGCCGGGTCGAGCATCAGGGCGCGGGCGAACTCGACGATCTTCTGCTGCCCACCCGAGAGCGACGCCGCCGGCTCGTGCCGTCGCTCGCGCACGATCGAGAACGTGTCACAGACCTGCTGCAGCCGGCGGTCGACCAGCGCAGCGTCGCGCACGGTGTAGGCACCCATGCGCACGTTTTCCCACACCGTCATGGTCGGGAATAGGCTCCGCTCTTGCGGCACCTGCACGATGCCACGTTGCAGGATGGCCCTCGGGCTGAGGCCGGCGATCGAGCCACCCCGGAACCGGATGGTCCCCAACCGCGGACGCAGCAGTCCGCTGACGGTGCGCAGGACGGTCGATTTCCCGGCGCCGTTGGGCCCGACGATGCAGGTGATGCCGCCCTCCTCCACCGAGAGATCGAGCTCGTGCAAGATGTCGCCGCCGCCGTAACCGGCGGTCACGCCGTTCAGCTCCAACAGCGCGGCCATGTCAGGTTCCGAGATAAGCGTCGAGCACCGCGGGGTTCTCGCGCACCTCTTTGGGTTTGCCGTTCGCGATCGCCTTGCCCTGGTGCAGCACCACCACCTCGTCGCAGAGGTTCATGACGAACGGCATATTGTGTTCGACCAGCAGGAAGGTCACCCCTTGCTGGTTCAGTTTCCGAATCTGCTCGGCGATCTTTTCCAGCAGCGCGGGATTAACGCCGCCGGCCGGTTCATCGAGCAGGACCAGCTCTGGCGCGGCCATCATCACCGCCGCCAGCTCAAGCAGTTTGCGCTGCCCGTAGGAGAGCGCGCCGCCCACCGTGCCGGCCACATGGGCGATCTCCACGAATTCCAGCATCTCCATGGCCCGCTCCCGCTCGTGTCGCCACTGCCCATGCGACAACATCGCTCGCAGGCCGGCGCGCCGGACCGGCACCAGCATGTTCTCCAGGGCGGTCAGCCGCGGAAAGATGCGGGCCAGCTGGAAGGTGCGGCCGATGCCGAGGCCATAGATCCGATCGGGACCGAGGCCGGCGATCGACCGGGATTTGAATCGCACCTCGCCACGGTCGCGCGGCAGGAAGCCGGTCACGAGGTTGAAGACCGTCGTCTTGCCCGAGCCGTTCGGGCCGATCAGCCCGGTGATGCTCCGGTCTGCGACGGCCAGGGAACAGCCGTCGACCGCCACCACGCCGCCGAAGCGCTTGCTGAGTTCGGCGATCTCCAGCAGGCTCATCAGGTCACCCCCTTGGCGGTCCGCCGGCGGCCGATGAGATCCCTGACCGAGGGAACGATGCCACGCGGCAGCAGCAGGATAACGATCAGAAAGATCGCCGAGTAGAACACCAGGTACAGCCGGCTGGCGCCGAAGCGGTAGGCAAACTCGAGTTGCGACGGCTCCAGCAGCAGGGCACCGATCACGGGACCGCTCAGCGTTCCGAGCCCGCCGAGAAACGCCATCAGAACCATCGAGATCCCGATCAGCGGATCGACCACGAACTGGGGATAGATGTAGGTGACGTAGTAGGCGTAGACGGCCCCGATCATGCCCACCAGGACCGCGCTGATCACGTAGGCGGTCAGCTTGAAGGTGCGGGTGGGGACGCCGACCGCCAGCGCCTTATCCTCATCATCTCGGATGGCGAGCAGGCCGAGCCCGAACTTGGAACGGCGGATCCACCAGGAGGTCAGCAGCCCGAGGACCGCCAGCACCAGCATCGCGTAGTAGTAGGGCGTGTTGAAGAAGTCGCCGCCCCAGTCGTGTGGATAGGGAAGCCCGAGGCCGCCGCCGCCGCCGGTCACCTTCACGAGGTTTTCCGCGAGCAGCTGCATCATGAACATGAACGCGATGGTCACGATGACGAAGGTCGCGGCGCGGGTGCGCAGCGCGATCCAGCCGATGCCCACCGCCAGCACCGCCGTCAGCAGGCCAACCACCGGAACCAGGAAAAACGGCCCATAGCCGGGCGTGATGTTGAGGTGGACCATGATCAGGCCCAGGGCATAGGCGCCAAAGCCGAAGAAGGCGGCGTGCCCCAGCGAGATGTAGCCGGTGTAGCCGCCCATGATGTTCCATGCCGTGGCCAGCCCGACATACATCATGGTGAAGACGGCGATGTTGGTGGTCGAGGGGTCGGGAGCGACCAGCGGCAGCAGGACGGCCAGCGCGGCGACGGGGAGCAAGAGAAGTGCCTTTCGCTTCATATGCGCTCGCGCACGCGGACGCCGAACAGTCCCTGCGGCCGGAAGATGAGCACGACGATGAGAATCACGAAGAACACAAAGGTCGCCCACACCGGCGAGATGACGACGGCGGTGATGTCTTCCGTGACCAGCATCACGAGCGCGGCGATGATCGCGCCCCGGAGACTGCCCAGCCCGCCCAGCACGATGATCGTCAGCAGCCTAGAGATCAGGTCGTAATGGCTGCCGGGGTTGAAGGCATTCGTGATGCCGAAGATGACGCCCCCCGCGGCCGCCGTCGCCACCCCGATGCCGAAGGCGATAGCCGAGACGCGGTCGACATCGACACCGACCAGCTGCGCCGCCGTGCGGTTGAGCATGGTGGCGCGCAGGGCGCCACCGAAGGAGGTTCGGTAGAGCACCAGGAAGAGCGCGCCCAGGATGGCGAGGCAGAGCAGGAAACCGAAGACATAGACGTAGGTGATGTGAAAACCGAAGACCGCGAAGCTGGCGGTTTCGTACCAGGCGCGGAGCTGCACCAGGTTGCTGGTGAAGACGTAGCCGAGCACCCCCTCGATCCCAAGGGCCAAGGCATAGGTGACGAGCACCGAGAGCGCCTCGCGGTCGGTCTTAAGCGGCCGGATGAAGACGATCTGGAGGAGGACTCCGATCCCGAACATGAGGGGCATGGTGATCACCAGGCTGAGGAGCGGATCCAGGTGCCATGAGCGAAAGAGCGCGAAACTCAGGTAGGCGCCCAGGATGACGAGGGCGCCCTGGCCGACGTTGATGATGCGCATCACGCCGAAGATCAGCGTCAGGCCCGACGCCATCAAGGCGTAGACGCCGCCGGTCAGAATTCCGAGCACCGCAGCCTCGAGGACCAGGGTCATCTTGAACCAGGGTGCAAAGGCCCCCACCCTGACCCTCCCCCGCAAGCGGGGGAGGGATTTAGGCGGGCCATGGGGTCCGGGTCACGGCCCTCAGCTTAGGGCTACTGCCAGTTTGGTTTCGGGTACTCGGGCTTGGCGGCGGCCACGTTCGGCGGATATACGAATTTCGCCGCACCACCCAGCCATTGCTCGATGTAGACCCCGGTGGAGCTATGCGGCTTCCCCACGCTGTCAAATGACATCGGCCCCTGGATGGTGTTGTAGGTGCCGGAATGCAGCGCGGTGATCAGCGCTTTGTTGTCGATGCTGTTCGCCTTGGTCGCGGCCTGGTCGACCACCTGTCCCACGCTATAGGCCTCGGCGGCGTCGGCACTGATGTCTCCAGGACTCCCGCCGTACTTGGCGACGAACTCACTGACGAACTTGTCGTTGCCAAAGGCCTTGGCGTCGGGCGTCCAACCCGCCGGCACCATGATCCCCTCGGTGTTGGCGGCGCCAACCTTATCGGAGAAGTCCTTGCCCTGGTCGGGGCCGGTGGTCTCGATCAGCGACTTCGGGTTGTAGTGCTGTTGCTGGAAGGCCTTGACGAAGGCGACCGCGTCGGGCTCCTGGGTGCCGAGGATAACGACGTCGGCATTGGCATGGATGACCTGCAGCGCGAGCGACGAGAAGTCGGTGGTTTCTGCCGGGTACACCTTGTACGACGCGGTGCTGACGCCGCCGGCTTCGAGCAGGCTCTTGGCTTTGTCGACCTGGGGCTGCGTGAACGGATCATCCTGCGTCGCATAGGCCGCCGTCGTCGGCTTTTGTCCGCTCGGCAGTGACAGCAGCCACTTGGTGTAGCTCACCAGGTTGTCTTCCACCGCGGCGGGTTGCACGAAAAAGATGGAGTGGAGGCCCTGCGCGAAGACCTTCGGTCCACCGCCGGCCGGCTCCGGGAAGGCGTAGCCGTAGCGGTCGGTCACGGTTGAGGCGGGGATGGTGAGCAGCGAGCTGAACGGCCCGAAGACCAGCGCCACCTTGTCCTGGTTGATCAGGAGCTGATAGTTGGTGACGACTTGCTGCGTGCTACTGGCATCGTCGACGTATTTCATCGTGACCTTATGCCCGAGCAGGCCGCCCTTGGCGTTGACGTCCTGTGCCCACAGGTCGTAGCCCTGTTCGAGCGCTTTCCCATCAGCCGAGAAGTCGCCGGTCAGCGAGACGGATACCCCGATGGTGATCGGCGCAGCGGCCGCCGGCGCGGTGGAGCTGCCCCCACAACCCGCCAACAGCAGGCCCAGGCCCACGCATGCGATCGACAGGGGCTTGCGCATACTCCCTCCTTGATCTGGACAAACGATTGCCTTATGTTAAACAGGGACCAAAACGATGTCAATGTACTTTCACCGATGCCTGTCACGCTGAGGCAGCTCGCCGACCAGGTCGGCGTCCATCCCTCGACGATCTCCCGGGTGGCCAACAACGACCCAAGCTTGCGCATCCGCCCGGCCACCCGGAGCCGGATCGAGGCGTTGTTGCGCGAGACCGAATACCGGCCGAACGGTGTTGCCCGCGGCCTCAAGCTGCAACAGACGCTGGCCCTGGCGGTGGTCATCCCGGACGTGACCAATCCCTTGTTCGCGGCCCTCTTCCGCGGAGTCGAAGATGGCGCCTCGCCACGCGGCTACAACGTCGTGCTCTGCAACACGGACGGCAGCCCGGACCGGCAGCGCTCACACCTGGCGAGCCTCACCGCGCGGCGGGTCGACGGCGTCATCCTGGCGAGCACGTTTCTCCGCGACCCATCCGTACGCTGGCTGCGCCAGCAACGCATCCCCCACGTCCTCGTCAACCGGTTCAGCGACGAAGGTCTCGATCCCTTCGTCGGCTCGGATGATGTCATGGGCGCGAAGGTCGCGACCCGGCACCTGTACGGCCTGGGGCACCGGCGCATCGCCCATCTCGCTGGGCAGCCCACCGTCAGCACCGGCGTCCTTCGCCGGCGCGGCTACCTGGCCGCCCTCACCGAGGCGGGCGTCAAAGCGGACTCGGAGCTGGTCGTCGAGTCGGGCTATGTCGAGGAGGGCGGCGCTCGCGGCACCGAGCGATTGCTGTCGATGCGGGACCGGCCCACTGCGATCTTCGCCGTCAACGACATGGCGGCGGTGGGCGCTTACAGCGTCGCCCGCCGGCTCGGCCTACATATTCCCGATGACCTGGCGGTGGTCGGCTACAACAA
>Ga0070698_100004240_pt1 | contig 15759 bp, 18 predicted proteins | sample KBSK1502metaG_FD_65477 | JGI IMG/M metagenome (GOLD analysis project Ga0070698, IMG submission 65477) | Corn, switchgrass and miscanthus rhizosphere microbial communities from Kellogg Biological Station, Michigan, USA - KBS K1-50-2 metaG | ecosystem: Host-associated > Plants > Roots >...
CTAGTCCGGCCAGGGCGCGAGTTTCTCGATCGCCGCCTGCAGCTGCTTCGCGCAGGGCGCTGTCATCGGCCCCGATTGTTTGATCTCGCGTCGCGTGTCGCCGTCGAGGACGATCGAGACATAGAAGTCCGACACCTGCGGAGCCTTGCCGGGCGCTTCGACGAGCGCGCAGGATGCGATCTCGCGCAGCTGCTTTGCATCGGCTTCGCCGAGCGCACGCTGAGATTCCGCGCCGGAGCCACCTTGGCTCGCGCTCCACAGATTCGTCGCGATCGTGCGTCGATCGAGGTCGATGTCCACACGCCACACCTTCGGCCCGCCGACCGAGAGGCCACCTTCCTCGCAGCGGATGCGCGATACGCGCTGCCTCCCGCGATCAGCCGGTATTGTCGGTATTCCGTGACATTGCCGCGTTATCGGTGATGCGAGCGCCACATGCGAGGCTGAACGCCTGATGCGCTTGCTAGTCAGTGGTTTCGTCGCTGTCGCCGCCGGATGCGGTGCTCGAATCAACGAGGCCGGGCCCGACGCTGCACCCGCCGTCGATGCCAGCATCGCGCCAGTCGAGGGCTGGCTACCGTGTGCCGTGCAAGGCGCGATGTGCACCTTCGAGCGCGCGCAGGACGCTAGCGTCCAGGTGCGTTACGGCAAGCGGCCCGACGACGGTGGCATCAACACGACGCAGGTCTTCGACGGCGTCAAAGGCGTGCTCTGCGACAACGCGACGTTTGGCGGCAATCCAAATCCGACGGCATGGGAAACTAACTTCTGTTGGTACTGGGGACCACTGAAGCTCAGCGAGCCGGTGAACACGTTCATGCGCCCCGAGATTCATCTGCCGGTCACGTATCCCGCGTTTCCCGGATTCACGACCGACCGCGTGAAGCCCACAACGGCACAGCCCACGGCCGACGGCACCATTGGCGCGTTTCGCGTCACCTGCGGATTCTCGCATTTCTCGTTCGACGATCCGGTCGTGTTTCCGAATCAACCGGGCAAGAGCCACTTGCACACGTACTTCGGCAACACGACCGTTGACGCAAGCACGACGCCAACCGCGATCGGCGCGACGGGCAGCTCGACGTGCGCCGGCGGAACACTCAATCACTCGGGCTACTGGGTGCCCGCGATGATCGACACCGCAACGCACCAACCGATTCCGTCGACGGTGAACAACGTGTATTACAAGTCGGGCTACAACGGCATCGCACCGTCGGCGATTCATCCCGTGCCGGAAGGCCTCGTGATGATCAGCGGCTCGGGCGCGAACACGTTGCCCGGCGTCAACCCCGTGCGTTACTCGTGCTTGTCGGCAACCGAGGCCGGTGCATGGCAAGCGACGATTCCGTCGTGTCCCGGCGGCAGCGAGCTCTTGATGGAAGTGACGTTTCCGCAGTGCTGGGACGGAGTGCACTTGGATTCAGCCGATCACAAATCGCATATGGCGTCTCCCCGATCGGGCGCGTGCCCGACGACGCATCCGATCGCGATTCCGGTCGTCAGCTACAACATCCATTACGATGTCCCGACCGATGGCGCGACGCTCGCGTGGGCGCTGTCGTCGGATGACTACGACACGAGCGGCGGCAATGCTGGCAACTCGGGCCACGGCGACTACGTCTATGGTTGGGACAGGTCGACGATCGAGACATTCACGACAAGGTGCATCAACGCCGCCATGGACTGCCACGACTACCTGCTCGGTGACGGTCGCACGCTGTATTAGCGTGTCTTTCCAATCGGTGGCTTGCAGGCACCCGGCTTGGTGTCCTCAGGTTGGAGGCAGAACCTGCCGAGCGACGTCGGCGCGGGCTTCTTCTTCGGATCGCCAGACAGAAACTCGAGATCGCAACGCTCGACGTTCTTGATCGATTTGAGCTTGTCGTCGCCGTGGAATGTCCACTCCCAGCCGTAGATCGTTTCGCCGGGCTCGAGACGATCGAGGTCGATCGGCACGAACGCATCGACGTCACCGGTGCCGATCGTCTTGCCCTCCTGGCAGCGAATCCTCGTAAAGGGTTTCTGCTTAAGTCGTTCGCCGACGGTCGCGATCGCGCTCATCTGCACGAGGCCCTGGTTCATCTGGAGCTGGGGGAACGGCTCTGAAAACCCCTTCGGCGTCGGAACCGTCTTGAAGTCGATCTTCATGCCATCGGGTAGCTTCGGCGCGGGGAACAGCTCGGGTGGGCACGGCCCGTCGCTGAGCGTGCTGTGGTGATAGCAGGCGCGCGCGAGGATCGCCTCGGTCTTCTTGTCGTCGACGAACCAGCGCACCTCGCACGCTTCCGGTTCGTCTCCTTCGTACGGATCTGGATAGAACGCGGCGGAATCGTCGCTCCCGTGGGAGAACAACTTGACGAGGTTCTTTTCATGCACGCGACAGCGCACGTGCGCACCGATCTTGCGGCCTTTGGATTTCCAGCTGACTGAGTACTGGCCCCGTATCGGCCCCTTCATCGTGCCCAGTGGCAGAAACGAAACGTCTTCGATCGCGAATGGATCCTTGGCCGTGACCTTCGCGAGCTTGTTCTTGACCATGGGCTTGTGCGCCGGCGGCTCGGTCTTGGGTTGTTCTTTTGCGGGCTCCTTGTTCGAACATGCGACCAAGGCGATCGCCAGCAGATGCCTCATGGCGGCATCGTGCGCCGTAACTGCCTTCGTTTGCAATCAGTCGGCGCGCACGCGCGCGCTGTCGAGCAGCGTCTCGCCATCGTAGAGGTCGAAGCGCGCGGGTCGAGCCGAGATCCACGGTGCTTCCTGCGAGCCCGAAGCACCACTCGCAAACGTGGCACCTTCGATCACGACGTTGACACCCGTCGTGGCACGCGAGTCCGCACTCGACCAGCTGATCGTGAGCGAGCACAAACCGGTGACCGGATCTCCTGCACATGTTTGCGCGCTCGGCGCGAGGGTCCCGGTGGGACGTCGCCACGTGCACGTCGCGTTGCTGCAGTTGTCGCCAACGGCCAAGTCCGATGGATCGAAGTTCACGAGCCCTCCCTCAATGCCGACCTGAGCGAAGACGTTGTTCGTGATGACAATCGGACCGAAATCGGTTCGGCTGCCGCCGGGTGGGGGCGGGTCGTGAATGACGCCACCACCCGTGACGTCGTGAATGTAGTTGTGATCGATCGCAACTCCGTGCACGTGGCTGTCGGTGAATTCGATGCCAACACTCAGCCAGCCCTGCGCGGCCAGCACCGGATCTTCGTCGATGCGCCCGTCTCGAATCTCGTTGTCGACGATCGTCAGCTTGCTCGTGTTCATTTCGATTGCGAGTTGTCCACCAGGCACGTGGTAGATCGAGCCCATGTGATTGTGCCGCAGCACGTTGCCCGAGATCACGCTGTCTCCAGCAGCCGAAAGCTCGATGGCGCTGCAGCGGTTGTCGACGAGCTCATTGTTCTCGAGCCGAAGATTGAAGGGAACGTGCTCGTTCGGGACCTCTAGCGTGCCGCTGGTAGTCCAGATTCCGTTCGCCCAGGAATGGCGGATGAGCGAGTTGCGAACGGTAACGTTCTCGACGTTCCCGATCTCCATCCCCTGGCCCTTACTCTCCAAGATCGATACGTGATCGAACAGGATATCGTGGCTGTCCGCTGTGACTTCGACGGCGGTCTTACACTCCTCGGGTGCCACGTCGCAGCTCGCGTTGATGTCGTAACCGGGCGTGCCGAACAGATCGCTCGGCTGGTTGCGCTCACCCTCCTGCAAATCGAGATCTCGAAACTCGAGGCCGGCGGAACGTTTGATCTCGATCAAGTGATAATCGAAATGGTCGACGCGATGAAGGACAGCGTTCTGACCGTCGGGTCGTGCGCCGAACACAGTCGCTGGGCCTGCGAAGGCATCGAACAACAGGTGGCAGCCGTCTGCACCGCCACAGGTGATGTCCCCGGTAATCGCGATGCGTGTCGTCTGCCCCGCGAGAAGTTGCTGCATGCAGCCGTGCAGCGATGGCGCGTCGGTGGCAACGCAGTCCGTCGGCAAAACTGCGGTGACCGTGTCGTCTCCATCGAGCGCGCTCGACGCGCAAGCGGACGTTACGAGCCAGACGAGTAGGGCGCATCGCTGCATGCCTGGAGTATCGTGCGCCCGGTCTTGGCCACGCCGAACAGATCTGTAACGTCACCACTCGCAGCCGGCGTGACATCGGTTTGACATTGACGCGGACGTGCGTTGCTCGACCGACGAGCGACGTGATGTAGTCGCGCCGATGCGGTGGGGCGATGCACGCGAGCGACTCGCACGATGGTCGCGCGCGCATCGGTGGCAGCTCTCGATCGGCGTCGCGCTGTTCGTCGCGGCAGCGGTTGCACGTCGACAACGGCAGCTCTTGCGCACGCGCCAAGCGCTCGCAACTGCGAACGCGCTGCGGCTGCAGTGAGCGTTACGCCGCCGGCGGTTTGTTCGCCACCGCCAGATCGATGATGCGCGCGCCCGCTTCACCTTCGACGACCTTGCGAAACGCCGCCAGAAAGTCGCGCGAATTCCCAGTCACGGAGAGCAGCATGCGTTCGAGGGTCAGCGGCTGCACACCGGGAACAGTCGGTAGCGAGATCCGGAAATAGATGGTGCGCCGCGTGTAGTCGATGCCGAAGCCGGGCAACGCGATGCGAGCGTTCGCTTGACAGCATGCTGTTTCGACTTCGCGCAATCGCTCGAGCGGAAGGTCGGGGATCAAGATGTAGACGATCTGGAGAAACGGGCTGTCCTTCTCCCAGCGCAGGTAGACGCGACCGTCGAGCGGAGGTGCGCTGACCGGGCTCTCCATCGCCTGCGCTGCCATGTCGGCGAGGTTTGGAATGCCGCGTTGATTGAAGAACTCGACGAGCTGCGCGAAGTTGGTGACCAGCGCGATGTCGCTCATCGCGGTACTGTAACGTCTAATCGGAGGCCACGATGGCGGATTTGAAGTTGATCAACAGCTTCTCGGAGCTTGTCGGCTCGCTCGAAAAGGCGGGCGTGCCGATCGGTTCCGACGACACGCAGCAGCTCCTCCAGATCCCGATCAAGGCACCGCCGCTGGAGAGCGTCGTGTACATGCGATGGGTCAATCAGCCGCCCTACCTCAGCATGGTGTTACCGGTTCTCGACGGAATCAGCGACGCGCGACTCGGCGCGATCGAAAGTGCGGTGTGTCGTGCGAACAATGGCATCCCGCTGCCGGGGTTCGGCATCGACTACAACCATCACGCCGTCGTGTTCAAGGTGAGCGTGCCCGTCGCCGATGGCGTGCCCTCAGCAACACTCGACACGCTGATCCAGGGCATCGTCACGTCCTCGCGAAATTGCATGATGGCGTTCGCAAAGGTCGCAAAAGAAGATGCCGCACCCGAGACCATCGCCCAGCTCATCGATGAGTGGGTGGCGTCGGATCGCACGCGCAAGGGCTAGTCGACCAAGAACGATGTCACGATGTACTTGGGGCCGCTGACTGGCGTCGTTCCGCGGTGCACGTACGCGAAGCTCGGTGGAAACCAGATCAGCAGGCCTTGCTCGGGCTTTATCGCGAGCTGCTGCGCAGCGAACTCGGTCTCGCCGCCTGCCTCGACGGTATTGAGGTAGAGAATCATCGCGAGCACGCGATTCGCGGTGGCGGGATTGATGACGTCGGCGTGCCAGTCAAACCCATCGTCACTACCGGCCCGGTACTTCTGGATCTGAAAGCCGGTGTGGCGGATCGCGCGGTGAAGGCGCGCGAACGCAGGATGCTCGTCGCGGTAGCGCACGGCCGCTGACACCACAACCTGATTGAGCGTGCCTGCGAGGTCGTCCCATCCAGGCAGCTTCGCGATGCCGAGATCGACGCTGCGCTTGGGATCGCCAACGCCTTCGACGCCACCGGCGTGCTTGCGAGGGTCGGCATCGAAGCGCTCGATCACCTCGCGACACAGCGCGGACTCGAGTGCGTGGTGATACCGCGCGATGAAGTGGCTCAATCGCTCGCCTCGACGAACAGGTTGTAGCTCTGGCCGGCGTGACCGAACGACGCATCGTGACTGACATGATCGATGCGCAGCTCGACGTGATCGCTTTGCATGTACTCACGGCGCTCGACGCGTGCGAAGCCCGCTGTTCGCAGCAGCCGCGCGAGCGTGTCGAAGTCGTAGCCCATCTTGTGATCGAAGAAGCCGCCGGGACCGCGCCCCATGCCGGTGCCCGACATTCCCTGCAAGTAATCCATCGGCGTGTGCATGTGCTTCGCCCACTCCCAAAACGAGCGATGCTTCGCGAAGAACTCCTCGTCGCCGGCCGCGTACGCGCGCACGTAGCGCTCGATGTCTGGCACGACGACGCGAAACACACCGTCGTTGGCGAGAACCCGCCGCACATCCTTTGCGATCGCGAGCGCGTGTTGCTCGTAATAGAAGTGTTCGAGCGCGAGCGCGCAGTAGATGAAGCGCGCCGAGCGATCCGGGAATGGCAGGCCCCAGAGCAAGCTCATCGTGATCTGTGCGGGTGGGAATCCAACCGTGATCCACGGCGATGGTGCCGAGCCGGTCAAGCAGAGCTGAAGATCGCGCGGAGCCGCGCCGAGCCCGAGCACTTCGACCTGACGCTGAACGTAGGGCCGGCGCATGGTCTCGAGCCTGCTCAACGCGTGGGCGAGATCGTGATAGTGAACGACGAGGTCAGCCCAGACCTCGCGCAGGTTCTCGTCGAGAACGTCGGCACCTTCGAGCTTGCCGTGAGCGGACGGCAGCGCGCCGAACGCCACGAGATCGGTTGCCAGCGACTCGACGACGATGCCCAGACTGCGCAGCTGATCGGTAAGCGTTGGGCTAGCCATGGTCGGTCATGAAGGTCAGCGAGGTCGTCATCGTATAGCTCGGCCGCGCAACATTCTCGCGAAACACGTACTCGAAGCCGGTCGGGAACATCGCGATCGCACCGGCGTGCCTCGGCACTCGATCGGGTTGCTCCTCGAATTCGAGCTCGCCATCGTCGTCGAGAAATAGCGAGACGGCGAGGATCGGGCGCGGCACGATCGCGGTTGGCGGGCGCCAGGTGGTCGACGGGGCACGTCGCTCGATCGCGTAGCCGGTCGGGATGACAGAGCGATGCACCGCGAACGTCGGGCATTCGGCGCTGTATCGATCAACCGCGCGCTGCACCGCCGCGTGCACGGCTCTCGTCACGTCGGCCCAGTCATCGAGCAGATCGATGCGCAGCGCGACGGTCGGAAAGACCGTGGCGGCCGTACGATCGAGCTTCGCGATCGCCGCTTCGCAAACATCGCGTGGGAGCATATCCGCGTACGCGCGAATGAACGCGACCACCGTGCGACTCTAACACGCGCGTCGCTGTGCTAACCGTATCGCATGATCGACGAACAGGGTGCGCTCGCGCTCGTGCGCGAACGTTTCCCCGAGCTCGACGCGCAGCGCGCGACATTGCTCGGCGGCCGCATCGTGCGATCGTTTCTTGTCGACGATGCGATCGTGTTTCGGTTTCCGATCGATCGCGATGCAGAGGCGAGGCTCGATGCCGACGTACGACTCATGCGCGCCCTCGCGTCTGTCCCGATCACGGTGCCGGACCATCGCTATCACGCACCGGGCACGAGCGATACGTTGCCGTTCTGGGGCCATCCAGTGCTGCCCGGTGCGCCGGCGCTGTCGCTCGATCGATTCGACGAGCTCGGAGCCAAGCTCGGCCGTGCGCTCGCTGCCATCCACGCGTTTCCGATCGCGACGGCGTGGGCGTGCGGGATCCGACTACGCCGCGCGCCGCACCACAATCTCGCCGCGTATTATCGCGATCTGATCGTGCGCTACGATCAGACTCGCTCGAAGCTTCCCATCGAATTACGCGCGAGGTGCGAGAAGCACTTCACGACGTTGGTCGTGCCCGCACCACACGTGGGTGCGCTTGGTTTGGTGCATGGCTCGATCTCGCGACCGACCGTCCATGTCGCCGAACCGATTGGGCTTGTGGCCTGGGAAGAGGTCAACATCGGCGACCTCGCACTCGATCTCGGCTGCGTGCTCTTCGCATTCGGGATGTCTGCGTTCGAGGCTGCACTCGGCGCGATGAAGCCAGAAGTTGGGCTTGCTGAGCGTGCGCGATTTATCGCAAGATGTTACGGACTTTCACTCGTTGCGGATCCAGTAACCCCGCTCGCCGGAAAGGCATGGGCGCTGGATCGGATCGAATGAAACCAGGAACACCCGGGTAGCGTCACCCGTAGTACGAAGACTAGAAGGAGCACCAATGGGCGAACACGGAGGCGGCGGACACGAAGGCGAAGGCGGCGGCCATCACGAAGCCCCTCTGTGGGAGCGTTTGCTCGGTTGGGGCAACGCCGGGGTGCACGCGGTTGAGAAAAAAGGCCTGGAGCTGATGCACGAAGTGCCGGCGCTCGAGCACAGCGCTCACGTGCTGCACAAGTACTTGCCGTATGTCGGCACCGCCGTCGGCGTTGGTCAATTTGGCTACCACGCGCACGAAGCGGCGAACACGCCCGACAACGGGAGCTACACCAACAACGAGCATTGGACTCACACCGGCGAGGCGACACTCGGTGCTGCCGGCGCTGCAGCCTCTTGGTGTCCGATCGCGGCAGCGTATCTTGGTGGTGGTGAGCTCGCGCTTGATGGGCTCGGCGCGGGCATGGGCTGGGTCGGGGACAAGATCAACAAGAATTTCCACACGGACCTCGATCTCCACTTCACGGCTGGTTCGGTGGTGGGTGGCATCGAGCACGTTGCCAGCAACGTCTCGATGAAGAACCACCCCATCATCAACAGCTTGATGATGTCGAATCCCATCACAGCACCCATCGCGCTCGCCGCGAATATGGGCGACGTCGTGACCGGCGCAGGCGAAGCGATCGATACAGTTGGTCACGGAATCGGCCAGGGATGGGACTGGACGAAAGAGAAAGCCGGCCAGGGATGGGACTGGACGAAAGAGAAAGCCGGCAACGCGTGGGATTGGACGAAGAACACGGCGCAGTCTGGCTGGGATGCTACGAAGCAGGGCGCGAGCGACGCGTGGGATTGGACGAAGAACACCGCGCAGTCTGGCTGGAATACGACGAAGCAAGGTGCCAGCGACGCATGGGATTGGACGAAGAACACCGCGCAGTCTGGCTGGAATGCGACGAAGCAAGGCGCCAGCGACGCATGGGATTGGACGAAGAACACCGCGCAGTCGGGCTGGAATACGACGAAGCAAGGTGCCAGCGACGCATGGGATTGGACGAAGAACACCGCGCAGTCTGGCTGGAATACGACGAAGCAAGGTGCCAGCGACGCATGGGATTGGACGAAGAACACCGCCCAGTCTGGTTGGGATGCCACGAAGCAGGGCGCCGGCGACGCGTGGGACTGGACGAAGGGCAAAGCAAGCGGCGCCTGGGAAGGCGTGAAGGACGTCGGCAGCAGCATCGCCGACTGGTGATCGCTTACGAGACGACCGGAGCGTCGGCCTTCAGAACGGCCGACTCGCGAGCGACGGCTTCGAGGTTCGCGTCGAACAGCTTCCAGTCCAGTCCTTCGAGCGGAAGCACCGCGCGAAAGACGTAGAGACCCTCGTGGATCGCGATCGAGCCGATGACGAACGTCATGTTGCGCTCGAGCACTTTGAGCGGCGGCACGCGGTTGATCTCGACGATCGGTGACCACACCAAGATCCACGTCTCGCCATTGACGGTGACCGGCTCGACGCGCTGATGTTGCGTGAGCTCGCCGTGCTTATCGGTTGGAACTTTCCAACCCAAACCGATCCAGTTCGGCTCGTCTTTCGCGATCTGATACTTCTGCGCCAGGTGTGCACGTACCTCTTGCCACGTCGCCATGCGTGACCCTATCACGCGCGCGACTGGTAATCTTTTGCGCAGGTGCTCTATACCTGCGTGCACTGCAAGTCGTCGCTCGTCGATGACTACTCGTGTCCAACGTGTCGCAAGTCGTATCCGTTGCTCGATGGATCGCTGCCGATCCTCGTCACGGATCCCGCGTGGTACCTGACCGATCACATCACGGGAACGCAGACGATCTTGACGCGTGCGGAGCGCGCACTCGCGATGGTCGCCGAGCTCCTTGCAACGGGGCATCGCCGCGAAGCGGCGCTGCGCAGGATGCGCGAGGGCATGAGCGTGAACGTCGAGCTCGTGCGGCGCTGGCACGCCGCTCTGACCGCGTGCTCGCCGGCGACCACGCAGTTCGCCAGCAATCTGCGCCGAAACGGAGACGGCGTGACCGCGAATATCGGCGCGCTTCGCTACATCATCAATGACTGGGGTCACGGCGCCGAGAACGAGGAAGTGATCGCGCAGCTCGTCGAGATCTTGCGCCGGCAGCTTGCGGGTCGCGATCTGTCGTCGGTGGCTGTGCTCGGAGGCGGAGCGGGTCGGCTCGCGTGGGAGCTCAGCCGCGACTGCGATGCGGTGCACATCTTCGATGTGTCGGCCGCATTGGCGCTGACATACTCGTGGCTGCGCGCGGAGCCGATTGTTGTCCATCAGCCGATCGAAATGAATGCCCGCACGATCGAGGATCTTTATCCGGCGGTGCGGCTAACGAGCGAGGTGCCGGAGCGCGACCGCGCCGCTCGTCCCGAACGGGTCGATTACGTGATCGGAGATGTGTTGCGGATGCCCGTCGCAGATGCGTCGATCACCGCGGCCGTTGCCGTCTATTTGACCGACGTCGTCGCGAGTATTCCGGCGCTGCTTGCCGAGCTCGCGCGTGTACTCGTGCCCGGAGGAGCATTCGTCAACTTCGGCACGCTCGGTTACTCGGATTTCAAACCGGGCGAGATGTGGACCGCGTCGGAATTACGCGACGTGCTGGCCGAGCATGGGTTTCGGATCGAGCACGAAGATTGGGTACCTCATCGCTTGTGGCCGTCGAGCGCGCTCGTCCAGCTGCAAGCAACGGCGTGGAGCTTCGTCGCCGTGAAGGTATGATCGATCTCGTCGATCCGGGCCTGTTCGCTCGCGGCGAGCAGCACGCCGCGTTTCGTCAGCTTCGTCGCGAAACCCCGATCTTCTGGCACCCGCTTCGCGGCGGCGGGTTCTGGGCGATCTTGCGCCATCGCGACGTTGTCGCCGTGGCGCGTGACCCAGCGACGTTCACGTCATCGCGCGGCACCGGCGTGAGAACGGGGCGGCAAGCGGCCGAGCTCCAGCTCAACGAGAGTGACGCGCCGGTTCACGCGCAGCTGCGCCGCCTCGTCGGCGTCGACTTCACGCCGCGCCAGATCGGGACACTCGAACCGTATGTTCGCACCGTGGTGCGACGATCGCTTGCGGATCTGCGCAAGCGCAGGTTCTGCGATTTCGCGGAGGACTTCGCGGCGCCGCTCGCGTTCGCAGTGCTCGCGAAGCTCGTCGGAATCCCGTCCTCAGACTGGGCCACCGTCGCGGCCGCGACGCGCTGTCTCAACGGCGTCGAGGACCCTGCGTTTCGCGGACCCGATGAAACAGCGGTCGTTGCGTACGAGCGCGCAGCGAGCGAGCTCGCGCGCTATCTCGACAGCTTCATCCTGCGCGTCCGTGACGGCGTCGGCGCCCGCATCGCAGCGCTCGAGGGCACGTCGATCGGCGATTACCAGATCTCTCGAGACGATGTCGCGGCGCTGCTGCGGCTCGTGCTCGAGGCCGGGCACGAAACCACGAGCAACGCGATTGCAGCGGGTGTGCTCGCGCTCGCCGAGCATCCGAAGGAGCTGGCAAGGCTGCGCGCGAATGTGGAGCTCGTGCCGCTCGCCGTCGAAGAAATCATCCGCTTCACATCGCCGATCATTCGATTCGGCCGGCGCGTCACGCAGGATGTCGAGCTCGCCGGGACGCTGCTTCGCGCCGGTGATCAGGTCGTGATGTTCTTTGCCTCCGCGAACCGCGACGAAGACGTGTTCGTCGATCCCGATCGGTTCGATGTCGGCCGCACGCCGAACGATCACGTCGGATTTGGCGCCGGGCCGCATTTCTGCCTCGGCGCGCCGCTCGCGCGCTTACAGCTGCGCGTCGTGCTCGAAGAGCTCCTCGCGAGCAGCGTGGAGCTGCGCGTCGCCGGTCCCGTGATTCGACTCGGCTCGACGTTGAACAGCGGGCTACGCCATTTCCCGTTGTCGCTACAATGAGCGCCCGTGCTGTCGCGCGAACGCGCGAATGCGTGGGCCGGCGCGGCGCGATTCGAGCGTGTAATGCTCGAGGCCCGGCACGATCACGCGCACGACCTGCACCGGATAGTCCGCGGGTGTGTAGACGGCGCGCAACACGCGTGGAAGTCCCGCCGCCTCCAGGCGCTCGACGAGCAGATCGATCGCCGCGGGTATCGCATCTGGGCGATGATCGGCCACCGCCGCAAACTCGATCTCGGGACCGGTTGCGAACGCGGCGACCGCCGCACGATAGATGCGTTCGATGTCGTCCTCGCTGCGGCCCTCGTGACGGCCCCACACGTTGACGAGATCATCGCGTCCACCGTGGATCAGGCTTAGGCGCGCCTGGATCGTCTCGGTCACGGCGCGCACCGCGGCGATCGCTGCGATCGGATGGCAACCTTCACCGCGCATCGTCATGCGCCACTGACCGGGGTCGGCGACGAGCGCGGCGAAGCAGGGCAGTCCAAACGGATTGTCGAGCGCGCGGACGTGCAGATCGAACCCGAGCTCGCGAAGCCGCTCGATGATCGCGACCAACGGAGCGGGCAACGATGACAGCGCCACGAGCCGGGGATTGGGAACCACACGATGAAACGACAGCACGTCGCGTTCGATCAGCTCGGCGAGCGCGTGCAGTGTTGCTTCCTCGACGGAGCTGCCGGATGCGAGACCATTCGTGCTCGTGCCGTAGTACTGCCGTCGCTGCGAGCGCAGCGGATGGAACACGAGCTCGGCGGGAACCTGCGTCGACGTTTTGGTGATCATGTCGGTGGCCACGGTGCAGTCGATCGGAGCGTCGAGATCGAGCGTCTGGCCGAGGGCAGGGCACAAATCGAGGCATCCCATCGGCCGACCGTCGAGGACGTCGCGCAAACGACCGCGCGTGATCGGCAAGCTCGCCCGGCCTGGCTCCGCCCACGCGTACTCGATCGCCTCCATGATCGCGCCGACCCGTGCCTCATCGCGCGTGAGGCCTTTGCCCGCGTTGACACACAGGCTGCCTGGCACCGCGGATGGCCGCACCGCGACGAACACGGGCACGCCGATTCGATCGAGCCGCGTGATCTCCGTGACGCGCGTGATGCCGAGGCTTTCGGCGACACCCTCGGCGCGCGCAAACGCGAGCGCCGGTGGAATCTCGCGAAGACTCGAGCTCAGCTCGACCGTCATCCGCATATGCTAGCCCCCGTGGCGGGCCGCACGCATCTGTTCTTCGCGATGAGCCACTTCGCGTTCGGCGAAGTCGCGCTCGCGCTTCGCCTCGCCTGGCAGCTCCACGATCGCGGCGACCGCGTCGTGTTTCTAACGCCGTCGGGGATCTCGGTGCTGTTCGAGCGGACGCCGTTCAAGCACGGCGAGATCGACGCGGTCTGGGGAGCGATCGATCAAGTTGTCCCCGAGGTTGCTGCCGAACATCGGTGCGACTCCGTCGTGGTCGTCGACGCCGCGTCGCTATACCTGGCGTTGCACGTCGCGCGACGGAGCAGCGCGTTTCTTCGCGAGCTTTCCATGCCCGTCATCGCGTTCGATGTCTGGAATCTGCCGGAGACCAATCTCGCGTGGGACACCGGCCCGGAGGTGTGGCGGTTGCCGCCCGAGGCAGCCGCATTCGCGCATCGACTGTGCCCGGTGCCGTTCATCCGGCCCGATCCCGCTCCGGGACGCTACAACGCGTTGCCAGCGCCGGCGCATGGCGATCGCGAACGCGTTCGCAGCGAGCTAGGTCTTGCAACCGGAGATCAGTTGTTGCTCACGACGACGGCGTCATGGCAGCACGCGCTGCCGAGCGACTATCACCGCCACCTCGTCGAGGTCGTGCCACCGCTCGTGCTTTCGCACCTAAGCCAGCTCGACTCGCGAGTTCGCGTGCTCCACGTCGGCCCCCAAGCGCTGGTCGACGCGCATGTCCTCGGCTCCCGCTACAAGTGGCTGCCGCGCGTCAACGCCGAACGCATGATGAGCTTGCTCGTTGCAGCTGACCTCTGCGTCACGCTCAATGCGGCGGCGACGACGATCTCGTCGGCGATCGCGCTCGACCTGCCGGTGGTGCTCGGCATCAATTCGCATTCCGGCCAAACCGCCGAGTCGCTCGCAATGCACGTCGAGTCGCCCCGCACGCGTGCGATGCTGCCTCGCCTGGCACCGCTGATGCCATTTGCCGTGTGGCCACTCGGCCTCCACACGTTTCTCGCTCCGGTGCTGCGAGACAACCCGTATCTCGACGCGGTCTCGACCGTCGAGCTGCTCGACGAGGATGCCTTCGTTTCGACGTGTCAGCGCCTGCTCGCGGAACCGGCGGAAGCGCGCTCGCGGATGGCACGGTACCGCGCGCTCGTCGCGAACCTGCCCACTGCGGCCGACGTCTTCGAGAGCTACTTGTGATCGAGTGCTATGCTTGCTCGCGATGAGCACTCATGGCTGGCACATCGTGGGATACAGCGTTGCGGGTGTATTCCTCGTCATCGGTGTATGGATGGTCGTCGATGGCGTGCTCGGCCTCTCGGGCCACAGCGCCGGCAGAGTACATTTTGAATGCGATCGCGCCAAAGGAGAGTGTCGCGACATTAGCCGTCGCACCAGGACGTGGCCTCTCGCCGATGTGACCGGCGCCGAAGTCCAGTCGAAGCGTAGATCGCTCGGGCGCGGTGCGCGCTTCGAAACGCATTATGCGCTCGCGCTCAACCTGCGCGATAAGGACAAAGAAGTCTGGCTCAGCGAATGGACGGGCAACGAAGAGACGACCGCGAAATTTCGCGATGCCGCGTCACAGATCCAGTCATTCCTCGCTGGCAAAGAGCCGACACTCGCGATCAAGTTCGATACGAAGGACAGCTACACCTGGAACTGGCGCACCCTCCTCGATGGAGGGCTGATTCTCGTCGGTGTCGCGGTGCTTCTGTACTTCATCCGTCGAGGTCGTTGAGCAGGCCAACGAGATCGTGAACCTTCACGCGATGGCGATCGATATCGCGGATCGCCTCGGCGATCGCCTCGGCGCGGTCGCGGCTGGGCAAGCGGGTGGCAACGAACGCGAGCGTGCGCTCGCCGAACCACATCTCGGCGAGCTCGTCGATCAACTGCGCATGCTCGGCGGCGGTGATGATGCCTTGCGTGACGAGATGCGCCAGTAAGCCGCGCAGATGGATCAACGGTTCGCAGAGCTCGCGATACGGAGGCTCGCTCTCGTGCAGTAGCGTGACCTCGTCATCTCGAAAGTCCGGGTCCTCGCAATAGCGTCGATACACGTCGCCGTGGCCCACCATGCCGAGGCTGCGCATCTCGGCGGCGCGGATTGCGCCGATCGAGGACACACCGATCACGCGCCAGCCACTCGCGATGGCATCGCGGATCTCGGCGTGGCCGACCGCGAGCGCCGCATGAAATACGCCATCGGCGATGATTGCGGTGCCGGCCGGATGCTGTCGCACTAGCCCCGGCAGGTCACCACGTTTGATCGGCGGCAGCACGGTTGCGCGATCGATCGGAGCGCGCGCGGCGCGATACAGCGTCGGGCCCGCGTACAAGAATGGCTTCATGGCCGCGTCCCGTGGATCATCACGGCGTCGGGCGCTGTCGCGAGTGCTTCGACGCCGATCGCGTCGAGCCCGGCTCGCGCGAGCCGCGCGCGCAACGCGTCGGCTG